>Ga0209333_1000376_pt1 | contig 24945 bp, 23 predicted proteins | sample BlaSpr_A8_OM2_O3_FD_187982 | JGI IMG/M metagenome (GOLD analysis project Ga0209333, IMG submission 187982) | Forest soil microbial communities from Thunder Bay, Ontario, Canada - Black Spruce, Ontario site 2_A8_OM2_O3 (SPAdes) (version 2) | ecosystem: Environmental > Terrestrial > Soil > Boreal... | reverse complement strand
ACCTAACCCCTAACCTCTTCCCATAGTGGGAAGGGGAACCGGACGCGGGGAGAGGATCGGCTCTTTCCCTTTGACCAGTTCTGACAGGGACGAAGTCCCGCATCTTCTCTTATCACTGGGTGCAGGGGTCACCCCTGCCGCAGGAAGCGTGAAACCCACCGCGGGTTTCACATGAGATGACGTTCCCCTTCCACCAATCTAGGACGCTCCCCTGCGCTTGCCCTTCGACGCACGCTGCCCCGCGCTGCGGTTGCCGCGCTGCTTCGTCAGCATCGCGAGGATTCGCGCCAGCGTGAAACGCATCTGGTGGCGCGGGACGATCGCGTCGAGCATCCCGTGCGCCAGCATGAATTCCGCGCGCTGAAAATCTTCGGGCAGCTCCTGGTTGCTGGTTTGCGCGGTCACCCGCCGGCCGGCGAAACCGATCAGCGCTCCGGGCTCCGAAATATTCAAATCGCCGAGCATCGCGAACGATGCGGCGACGCCGCCGATGGTCGGATCGCACAGCACGGAAATATACGGCAGGCGGGCGTCGCGAAAGCGCGCAATCGCCGACGAGACTTTCGCCATCTGCATCAGCGACAGTGCGCCTTCCTGCATTCGCGCGCCGCCCGACGCGATAAACAAAATCACCGGCAGCTTTCGCTCGCCCGCGACGTCGAACAGGCGCGCGAGCTTCTCGCCCACCACCACGCCCATGCTGCCGCCCATGAACTCGAAATCCATCACGCCGATCGCGACCTGCCGATTTTCGATTTTGCCGATTCCGACCACCACCGCGTCGTTGCGTCCGCTGCTCGCGCGCGCCTGCTCCATTCGTTTTGGATACGGCCGCGTATCGACGAAGCCGAGCGGATCGCCAATCGCCATCTCGGCCATCAGCTCGCGCCAGGTCCCGCGATCGACGCTGATCGAAAGCCGCTGCGCCACCGTGACTCGAAAATGGTACCCGCACTTGGGGCACACGTTCAGATTGCGCTCCACCTCTTTGCGGAACGCCATCTCCTTGCACGACGGGCACTTCGACCAGATATCGTCGGAAGGTGCCTGCGTCACACTCGGCGTCGGTTCGCGCTCAGCCATCGGAATTCTCCGGTGCCGGCGCGCGATCGATTCGCCGCGCCGACTTCATCGCATCTTTCATCGCACCGACCAGCCCGCCCACCGCCGTCGGCACGTCGCCCAATTTCGCATGCGCCTCGATCAGCAACGAAATCGCACTGCCGACTACGACCGCATCCGCCATCGTCGCAACCTCGGCGGCTTGTTCGGGCGTCGAGATACCGAAGCCGACGCCGATAGGCAGGTCGGTCACGCTGCGAATCTCGCGCATATGCTCGGCGATGCCGGTGTCGAGATGCGCCCGCGCGCCGGTCACGCCAGTCAGCGACACATAGTAGAGAAAGCCGCTGGCCGATCGCGCGATCGCGCGGCTGCGATCGAGCGGCGTCGTCGGCGCAAGCAGGTAGATAAGGTCGAGGCCGTTGGCGCGCGCCGGCTTCTTCATCTCGCCGGATTCCTCAGGTGGCAAATCGAGCACCAGTAAACCGTCGATACCGGCGCGCGCGGCGTCGGCGCACAAGCGCTCGCATCCGTAATGAAAGATCGGGTTGTAGTAGCCGAACAGTACCAGCGGAATTTGCGTCTGCGCGCGCAGATCGCTCACCATCGAGAGAATCGCCGCCAACGACGCACCAGCGCCGAGTCCGCGCGCCGAAGCGCGCTGGTTGGCAGGTCCGTCGGCCATCGGATCGGAGAACGGCACGCCCAGCTCGATCAGGTCGGCGCCGCGAGCTTCGAGCTCGAGCACCAGTTTGCGCGTCGTGTCCATGTCGGGATCGCCGGCCACGATGAACGGGATCAGCGCCGCCTCTCCGCGCGCGCGCAGCTCGCGAAATTTGCGTTTTATTCTGTGTTCCGCTGCCATAACGCTACACCGTCACCCCGAGCGCCTTCGCGACCGTCTGCATATCCTTGTCGCCGCGCCCGGACAGATTCACGATCATGATTTGTTCCTTCGCCATTTGCGGAGCCAGCTTGATCGCGTGCGCCACTGCATGCGAGCTCTCGAGCGCCGGGATAATTCCCTCGGTCTCCGACAGCAGTTTCAACGCATCGAGCGCCTCGGCATCGGTCACCGACGTGTATTCGGCGCGGCCCACGTCGTTCAGCCACGACAGCTCGGGGCCGACTCCCGGGTAGTCCAGGCCCGCGGCGATCGAATGCGTCTCGCGAATCTGCCCAAGCTCGTCCTGCAGCAGGTAGGTCTTGTTGCCGTGCAGAACCCCGACGCTGCCAGTGGAGATCGAGGCCGCATGATGCGGGCCGCTGATGCCGAGACCCGCGGCCTCGACGCCGATCATCTTCACGCTGGTATCTTTGATAAACGGATAGAAAAGTCCAATCGCGTTCGATCCACCGTTGACGCACGCGACCAGCACGTCAGGCAGACGTCCCTCGTGCTTGAGAATCTGGCGGCGCGCCTCGCGCCCGATGACCGCCTGGAAGTCGCGCACGATCATCGGATACGGATGCGGCCCCGCCGTCGTGCCAATCAGGTAGTAAGTGTTGCGCACGGTCGCGATCCAGTCGCGCAGCGCCTCGTTCATCGCGTCCTTCAGACTCTTGCTGCCGCCCTCGACGGGCGTGACTTTCGCGCCGAGCAGCTTCATCCGAAAAACGTTCAGCGACTGACGCTCGACGTCCACCGAGCCCATGAAGACTTCGCATTCGCGGCGGAACAGCGCCGCCATCGTCGCCGTTGCGACGCCATGCTGTCCCGCGCCGGTCTCAGCCGTGATGCGCGACTTGTTCATGCGCACCGCGAGCAGCGCCTGGCCGAGCGTGTTGTTCACCTTATGCGCGCCGGTGTGGCAGAGGTCCTCGCGCTTCAGATAAATTTTCGCACCGCCGAGGCGCGCCGTGAGATTCTCGCACAGGTAAAGCGGCGTCGGGCGTCCAACGAACTCGCGCGAGCGTTGCTCGAGCTCGTCGCGAAACTTTGGATCGCGGCGCGCCAGTTTGTAGGCGCTCTCGAGCTCGAACAGCGCGGGCATCAGGGTTTCGGCGACGTACTTGCCGCCGAACTGGCCGAAATGGCCGCGGCTATCGGGAACGTTTTGCATTGTTGACGAAGCTCCCAAGTTTGTTGTGGTCCTTCACGCCCGGCGACGATTCAACGCCGCTGGCGCAATCAACCGCATAAGGTTCCAGCGCGGCTACCTCGGCGACGTTTTCGGGATTCAAACCGCCGGCGACGAACGCGCGGCTCAAATCAACGGCGCGAAGTAGATCGAGTGAGATACGGACACCCGTGCCGCCGTGGAGTTTTGGGTCGAAGGCGTCGAACAGCACGTAGTCCGCGCGATGCGGCGTCACGCTCTCGCCCGGCTTCAGCCGGCGCGTGACAATCGACGGCACCGGCCAGCCCGCAACCAGCGTGTCATCCTCGTCGCCGGAGAACTGGATCATGTCGAGCGCCGCGGCGCGCACGCGCTCATCTATATAGGCACGGCTCGCGTTCACGAACACTCCAACAAGCGTGGCGCGCGCGCCAACCGCCTCGCGAATCTCGGATGCACGACCGACTTCGACGAAGCGCGGAGTCTTCGCATAGAAATTCAATCCAATCATATCGGCACCGGCCTCGATTGCCGCGCGCGCGTCTTCAACGCGAGTGATGCCGCAGATTTTCACGCGTACCGTCATAACGCGCGCATCAACTCCCCGAGCTTCGCGCCTGGCGTACCGCCGCGCAGCAGGCTCTCGCCGATTAGAAACGCGCGCGCACCGGCCGCATCGAGCCCCCGAACATCATCGGGCGTATCGATTCCGCTTTCCGTAACGATCAACGCGTCACCCTTGTAACCCGCTATGAGACGCTCGGTCACCGCGATGTCGGTGACAAAAGTATGCAGGTCGCGGTTGTTGATACCGATCAGACCAGCGCCGATTTTCTCAGCGAGCGCCAACTCGGCCGCATCGTGCGCTTCTACCAGCGTCGCCATGCCGAGCTCGCGCGCGAGCGCCGCCAACGAGCGCAACTCGCCCTCCTTCAGCATCGCGGCGATCAGCAGGATACAATCCGCTCCGGCCGCGCGCGCTTCATAAACCTGGTACGGCTCGAAAATGAAGTCCTTGCGCAACAGCGGAACCTCGACGGCGGCGCAGACCGCGCGCAGATCGTCGAGCGTGCCTTTGAAATGCACGTCGGTCAGAACCGAAATCGCAGCAGCCCCGCCGGCGACATATTCGCGGGCAACATTGGCAGGATCGAGTCCCGGCATAATGTCGCCCTTGCTCGGCGAGGCACGTTTGATCTCCGCGATTATCGCGGGACGCCGACTGCGCAACGCCGCGATAAAATCGCGTGGCTTGGGCGCTCGCCCAGCCTCGGCGACGATCGCCATCGGTGAGACGACAGCGCGTCGCGCGCGCACCTCGACGCGTTTGGCGGCGTAAATGTTGTCAAGGATCGAGCTCATGACATTCCGTTACTGGCGCGCCGCATTTTGTCGAGAACTTCCAGGGCGCGGCTGCTGGCGATAATTTCGCGCGCCGCATCGACGCCTTCCTTCAGCGAGGCGGCCTTGCCGCCGACATAAATCGCGGCGCCGCCGTTCAGCGCGAGCACATCTTGCGCCGGGCCCGAGCCGCCATCAAGCGCGCCGCGCAGCACGCGCACCGCATCGTCGAGATTTCTGACGACCAATGCGCGATGGTCGCCGCGCGATATGCCGAAGGTCTGTGGCGAGACTTCATATTCCGTCAGATCGCCGTCGCGCAGTTCCGCAATCCTGGTCGGGCCGCTGATCGCGATTTCGTCGATTCCGTCCCCACCGTGCACGACCATCGCGCGCCGCGTCCCGAGTGCCTTGAGCGCGTTCGCCATCGGCCGGATCAAATTTTCATCGGCGACGCCCAGCAGATGGAGGCGCGGACGCGCCGGGTTGCCGAGCGATCCCATCAGATTGAAGATAGTGCGGATTCGCAGCTCGCGCCTGAGCGGTGCGATCTTCTTGAACGCAGGGTGATACGCCTGCGCGAAGATGTGACAGCATCCGGCGGCGTCGAGGCATCGTTTCAGCCCGTCGGGATCGCAATCGATCTTCACGCCTATCGCTTCGAGCACGTCTGCCGTGCCGACTGTTCCGCTGATCGCTCGGTTGCCGTGCTTGGCCACGGGGACGCCCGCTGCCGCCGCGATCAACGCGGCGCCGGTCGAGATGTTGAAAGTACTGGCGCCGTCGCCGCCGGTGCCGCAGGTGTCGAGCACCTCGCGTTCGCGAAGATTGAGCGGGCGCGCGCGCTTGAGCATCGCACGCACCGCGCCGGCCAGCTCGTCGGCCTCGGCGCCCTTGATTTTCAGAGCCACCAGGAACGCGCCGACGACTGCGTCGGGCGCGCCACCGTCCATGATCTCGCCGATCGCAAGTTCAGCCTCGGCGTCCGAGAGCGAGCGCCCGTCGATGAGGCCTTGCAGCGCTTCGTGCAGTCCGGTCATCGCGCGTTTCCGTTTTTGCCGAGGCTGTCGAGAAAGTTTTTCAGCAGATGCTTGCCCTCGAAGGTGAGGATCGATTCGGGATGAAACTGCACGCCTTCGACCGCGTGCTGTTTGTGGCGCAGCCCCATGATTTCGTTTTCCGCGGTGCGAGCGCTGACTTCGAGCGCCGGCGGAATCGACGCCGCGTCGACCAGCAATGAATGATAGCGCATCGCGTCGAACGGACTGGGGATACCCGCGAAGATCGTTTTGCCGTCGTGAATTATCGGCGAGGTCTTGCCGTGCATCAGGCGATCCGCGCGTACCACCTTGCCGCCGAACGCTTCGCCGATACATTGCAGGCCGAGGCAGACGCCGAGAATCGGAACTTCGCCCGCCATCTCGCGCAGCAGAGTCAGGGAGATACCGGCCTCGGTGGGCGTGCAAGGGCCCGGCGAGATCACGATCGCGTCGGGATGAAGCGCGCGCACGCCGGCGACGTCGATAGCGTCATTGCGCTTGACGGTGACGTCGGCGCCGAGTTCGCCGAGGTACTGCACGATGTTGTAGGTAAACGAGTCGTAGTTATCGATCATCAGGAGGCGGAGTTCTTCTTGCATTTCAACTTACCTCTTGGCCGCGATTTCGAAATCGCGCGCGGCCTGGAGCGCCCGCACCATCGCGCGAGCCTTGTTGACCGATTCGTCGAACTCGGCGCCGGGGTCCGAGTCGGCCACGACGCCACCGCCAGCTTGTATATACACACGATCCTTCCTGATCAGCAGCGTGCGCAGCGCGATCGCCGTGTCGGTGTTGCCGGTATAGCTGAAGTAGCCGACCGCGCCGGCGTAAACGCCGCGTCGCACGCTCTCGAGCTCGTCGATAATTTCCATGGCGCGGATTTTCGGCGCGCCCGAGACGGTTCCTTGCGGGAAGGTCGCCGCGAAGGCGTCGAACGCGTCGCATCCGTCGCGCAGCACACCGGTGACGTTCGACACGATATGCATCACGTGCGAGTAGCGCTCGACGACCATCAGCTCGGTCACTTTCACCGATCCGATTTCGGAGACGCGGCCGACGTCGTTGCGCCCGAGGTCGACCAGCATCACGTGCTCGGCGCGTTCCTTGGGATCGGCGAGGAGCTCGGCTTCGAGTTCGCGATCCTCGGCTTCGGTCACGCCGCGCCGGCGCGTGCCGGCGATCGGCCGCAGCGTGATCTCGCGGCCCTCGACCCGCACCATCACCTCGGGCGACGCGCCGACCAGCGTCTGATCGCCGAGGCGCAGGTAGAACATGTAGGGCGACGGGTTAATCGTGCGCAGGCTGCGGTAGATGTTGAACGGATGCGCGGTCAGGGGCGCCTCGAAGCGCTGCGACGGAACGACCTGGATGACGTCGCCGGCTGCGATGTATTCCTTCGCCGCGGAGACCATCGCCATGTAGCCCTCGCGCGTCATGTTCGACGTGATCGACGCGTCGTTGATCGCCACACTGCTCGCGCCTTCGAGCGACGGCGGCACGGCGGGACGTTTAAGGCGCTCGATAGTCTCGTCGATCTTAATGCGCGCGCTCTGGTACGCCATCTTGGTCGAGGCGAACTCCTCGACCGGCACGTTGGCGATAATTTTGAGCGTCTGGCGGACGTTGTCGAAGCACAGCACCGTGTCGGTGAACATCAGATGGAAATCGGGCGTGCCGAGATCGTCAGCGGCGGTTTCCGGAATTTTTTCGAAGCATCGCACGATGTCGTACGCGAGAAATCCGACGGCGCCGCCGAAGAAGCGCGGCAGGTTGGGCAACTCGGGTGCTCGGAACCGCTTGACCTCGGCGCGCAACTCCTCGAAGGAGTTGGCGACGGAACGCACCTCGACGCCGCGGCCGGGCCGGATGATGTCCATCCGGTTTTTGCGCGCACGCATCACGAGGAAAGGATCGGAGCCGAGAAAGGTGTAGCGGCCCCATTTCTCGCCGCCACGGACGCTTTCGAGTAGGAAGGCGTAGTCGCCGCGCGCGATTTTCAGGAAGGCGGAGACGGGAGTCTCGAGATCGGCGGCGACTTCCTCGAAGACGGGGATGAGGTTGAATCCCTTCGCCGCTAATTGTTCGAATTCGTTTTCAGAGGGCTGTAGCATTTCGTTCCTCTCTCTCCCTTCCGCTTCCATCGATCGCCAAAAAGAAAAGGGCCGCAGGTCATCCGCCTGCGGCCCTTTTGGGAAATCGGTTTTGCGATAAATTACAAAGCCGGCGCGCAGGCGGGTACATCGAGGTGCCACCGCCACCATCCCGCGCGAACATCTCGGCTCGTGAGATTCATCGTGAACTTAATGATGAAGATGAAGCGGGGGATTGTCAACGGGGGAGCGGTCGTGCGGGAGAATCGGAACATTGAATGTGAAACCCGCGGTGGGTTTCACGCTTCCTTCGGCAGGGCTGAGCCCTGCACCTAGTGATTGAGGAAAGATGCGGGACTTCGTCCCTGTTAGAACTGGCGAAAGGAAGAAGGCCTATCTCTCTCCGCGTCAGGTTCCCCTTCCCGCTCGGGTTCCTCTCGATCCGGTTCCCCTTCCCGCTCGGGTGTTTGTGCGCGGGACATGGGTAACAGGTGTGCGAGGACATGGGTAACACTAAGCGGCATGCTGGACTTCCAATGGGAGGTGAGCAGGATGCCGTGGCGGGAGGTTACGCGGAGGGTCCGTCGAGCGGCTGTTTTCCAGTGCCCATTACGCCGACGGTGAAGTTTAAGGTTGTGAAATACGGGACGAACAGGCCGCCGGATTCGGTGACGTTGAAGTAGCGCGCGATGCGCTCGATCATGAGGCGGTCGTCGAAGCCGCAATGCTCGTGGCGGGGGATTTTTTCGGTTTGGCTTAGAGCGCCGGCGACTAGATCGCGCCATGACAGGCGGTCGCCGTACATCCCGAAGATTCGGTAGCCGAGTTGCTTCGCCAGCAGCATCGCTCCGCGCTCGACCGGGATGGTGAAGAACACAGGGCCGCGCACGACGTTCGCCAGCACCTGTAGATAGCCGTCGACCACTTCGTCGGGAAGATGCTCGAGGGTTTCCATGCAGATCCCGACGTCGAACGGAGCCGTCAGGTCGATGTCGGATGGAGATGTAGATTTCGCAATCGTGACTTCGGGGCGCGCGGACCATTGCGCCTGTACGCGGTCGAAAATGGCGTCGTCGGCCTCGTAGCCGGCGTAGCGGTTGACATCGATGCCGCTGCGTTCGAGGTACGAGATGGTCTTGGCGTCGTAGCATCCGATTTCGATTATGTCGGCGCGGCGGATGCTCAACTGGCGCAAGCGGTTGACGAGCCACCAGAAGCGGCGCTCGTGCAGGAAGCGGCGCGCGCGATTGCCGTTGAAGAGGGTGTCGTTGTAGGTGTCAAGGGGCATCGATCGCTTCAGATGTGAAGTGCGGCGCAACAGACATTCGCGCGGGAGCTCTCCCCTAACCCCTCTCCCTTCTGGAGAGGGGAATAGGAAGTCAGTGCGAGGTTGTGTAGGCCTGTTTGTATTGCTCGCGGAGGCGGTCTTGGGCGGCGGTTGCTTCGTCGGCGCTGGCGTAGGGGCCGACGCGGACGCGGTACCAGGTCTGGCCGTTGACCTGGGCTTTCACTTCCTGCGCGTTGTAGCCGAGCGCCCTCAGCCTCGAGACCATCTCGTCCGCCCCGCTCTTGTCCATCACGGCTTCTATCTGAATGTTGTACGGCCTCGCGCCGGGAGGAAGAGCGGGTGCTGCGGGTGGCGCCGAAGCTTCGTCGGAATCGGTGTCCGTGTCCTCATCTTCGGTGGTGCCACGATTAACCGCGGGCTCGGGCGCTGGCTTGATGCGCGCGACGGCCGCGGGTGGCTTGTGCGCAGAGGGGGTAGCCTCGCCGATAGCAGCTGCGGGCGCATTGATCGAGACCGGCGAGGAAGCGGGCTCGGACGCAACCGCAGGCGAAGCTCCCGCGGCAGGCGACATTGCGGATACGGGCGGCGGTTTTGCGGGTGGATTCGGGATCGGATAGACCGATGATGTTTGACTCAGATCGGGCTGGTTCTGGCGCGCCATCTCGTAGCCCGCGACCAATCCGAGCGCGAAGACCGCACCCGACAGCGCGACCAGTCCGGTCAAAATTAGAAAGCCGCCGCCCGCCCTGATTTCGAATCGCATCGCGTCCTCACATCCGCTCTGGAGCGCTCACCCCGAGCAACTCGAGCCCGCCCGCAATCGCATCTTTCAGAATCGCCGCCATGTACAACCGCGCCAAACTGAGATCGCGATCCGGTCCGATTATACGATTCGCGGGCTTGTTGTAGTAGCGATGGAACTCGCCGGCCAGGTCGAGCAGGTAGAAGGGAATCCGATGCGGCTCGAGCGCCTCGGCAGCGCCGGACATGACGTCGGGGAGTCCCATCGCGCGCTTGGCGAGATCGAGTTCCTCGGGGCCGAGCAGGTTGAGATCGATCGACGACGCGTCCGCGGGCAGCGCCAGATCCTTTGCGGCGCCCTCGCGGAAAATACTCGCGAGGCGCGCGTGCGCATACTGGACGTAGAAGACGGGATTCTCCGGCGCCTGTTTTTTGGCGAGCTCGAGATCGAAATCGAGCTGGCTGTCGGATTTGCGGAACAAAAAGAAAAATCGCACCACGTCGGGGCCGACCTCGTCGATCAACTCGTCGAGCGTGACGTAGGTCGCCTTGCGCGTGGACATTTTCACTTTCTCGCCGCCCCGCGTGAGCGTGACGAACTGGTAGATGATCGCGCGGATTGGCGTGACGTCGTAGCCGAGGGCTTTGACGGCCGCGATCACCTCCTGATGCTCCGCGATATGGTCGGCGCCGAAGACGTCCACGATCAGATCGAAACCGCGCTTGAGCTTTTCGATGTGATAGGCGATGTCGGGCGTGCGGTAGGTCGGCTGGCGGTCGGCGTCAGAGCGCACCAGCACCGCATCTTTGGGAAGTCCGAGCGGCTCGCCGCGCAGCCATATCGCTCCGTCCTGCTCGAAAGTGAGGCCGGCATCGTGCAGAGATTTGAGGACCGCGTCAACCTTTCCCGAGGTGAAGAGATCGAGCTCGTTGCTGAACACGTCGAAGCGGATTCCGAGGCGCGTGCAGGTCTGGTTGATATCGGCGAAGATGGCTTTCACAGCCACCGATCGGAAAATCTCGAGATCGGTGACGGATATCAGAGAATCGCCCCGCTCCGCTTTTAGAGCGCGCGCGATGTCGACGATGTACTCGCCCTGGTAGCCGTCCGGAGGCATCGTGGCGTCGATGCCGTGCGCCTGCAGATAGCGCGCACGGACCGATTCGCCGAGCAGCTTCATCTGGCGGCCGCCGTCGTTGAAATAATATTCGCGCGTGACGTCGAAGCCGGCCGCCTCGTAGAGGCGCGCGATCGTATCGCCGAGGACGGCATTGCGGCCGTGGCCGACGGTCACCGGACCAGTCGGATTCGCGGAGAGAAACTCGACCTGCACTTTCTTGCCGGCGCCCGGACGAAGCTCCCATGGCCGCGGCCTCCAGAACGCGGGGCCGGCGCTCGCGGCGCGACGCATCTCGAAGTGCCAATACGCCGGCGACATTTTGAAATTGATGAAACCGGGGCCGGCGACAGTTACCTCGCTCACTTCGGCGGGCAGCGTGACTTGCGATTTAATTATCTCGGCGATCGCGCGCGGCGGTTTGCGTTCGGGCTTGGCGAGCGTCAGCGCGATGTTCGAGGCGACGTCGCCGTGGGCGGAGTCGCGCGGCGCTTCGGTTCCGATCGACGGAATTTCGGCGGTCAATTGACCGGCGGCGCGCGCCCGTTCGATTGCGTCGCGGAGGATGGAGACGATCAGTTCTTTCATTGGGCAAAAGCCGTAGGCGCGTACCGCAATCGTGTCAGATAGACAGTGCCATGTTAAGGCGCGGGCGGGGGAGGCACTTTATTTAATGCGGAACCCGCGGTGGGTTCCACACCTCCTTCGGCAGGGGTGACCCCTGCACCCAGTGATAAGAAAAGATGCGGGACTTTGTCCCTGTTAGAAGTTATAGAAAAAAAACCTAGTCCTTTTTTCTGGTCCAGGTGGGGTCGCTGTTTAGGGTTGGGTAGGCGGAGCCGAGTTGGATCAGGACGCCGTGGGATGAGCGCGGGGAGATGAAGGACTCGAAGCTGGTGGGCGACCATTCGTGATCGTCGACGATTCGGACGCCTTGCTCTTTTAGCGCGGCGGTTTTTTTCTTGCAGTCGGGGACGTTGAAGGTCAGATGATGCATCCCCTCGCCGCGCTTTTCGAGAAATTTGTGCAGAAACGAATTCGCACCAAGCGGCTCCAGCAGCTCGATTGACAGCCCGCTGAGATCGAGCGCGGCGAGCTTGTAGCCGGCCGCTTCGTTGGCGGCTTCGAAAACGAAAGTGGCGCCGAGCACGCCTTCGAAAAATTTGCGCGCCTCGGCGACGCTCTTGACCGCGATTCCGATATGGTCGAGTTTGCCGATTGGTGGATTTGCCATCGCCGATTTCTCACTCGAGATCGATTGACGTGATGTCGAATATGATCGAATAGAGATGGCTATGCCAGCGACGCAATGGAAAATACCGCCGCTCGTGAAAGTGTACGAAGCGCTCGGCGCGATTGGCGATGGGCGTGTGCGAATCGAGGACGATCGGCGGGCGACGGTGACGTCATCGGACGGGTCGAAGGCTTATGAAGTCGAGATGTCGGCGGACGGGCGCGAGATCGCGTCGAACGACAACGCGTCATACTGGCAGGGTTACGTGGGATATCCGGCGATCGCGGTGCTGATCGCGCGGGGACTCTATCGCCCGCCCGCGAACGTCACCGACGCGCTGGCGGGAATCCCGTGGAAAGAACTCAATCGCAAGTATAAGAACGATTGGGCCAAGACTCTTGCGGAAGTCGAAAAAGAGCTCGAGCAAGGCGGGCACGATCCCGACGCGGTGCGGTCGGAAGCCGACGCCGTACTGACTTTTCTGCGCGCGCTGAAACCAGTGCGCGGCAAGCGCAGCCGTCCGCCGGCGGAAAAGCCCGCCAGCAGGATTCGTTAGCTGCAGGTGCCCGTCACCGACACGTTGTAGGACTGCACGATCAGAAAATCGCGCATCGTGAGTTCGGTGGTCACGCCGGAGACTCTGCCGGTGGCGCAGTTGCTCAGCAGGTTCGCTTGCGCGGTCTGCGTGAGCCCTTGCGGTGCGATCAGGTGAAGGTATCCGAGATCGCTGGCGCTCGCGCTGATTGGATTGCCGGGGCCGGTCTTGCCGGAGATCGAACTGGTCTGAATGAAGACGCATCCGTAAACCTGAGCGCATCCGGCGAGCAACGCCGCAAGAATGATCGAGCGGGGCATTTTCATCGGAGCGATGGTAGTGCGCATCGTGAAATTGAGTCAATCGAGCGCGCGCCAATGCTGTTGCGCGATCAAACAAGATGCTAGCGTGGCGAAATCACACCCTTCCTCACGATATGGACTGAGCCGCGCGCGACGATTCGGCGAATCGTCGATACCGATCCGACGCGCTACGTAGTCGCGATCGCAGCGGCCGGACCGGCGATCAGCGCACTTGCGGACGAGTGGTCGAAAGCGATGAGCGATAGTTCGAACCTCTCGGTGTTGTGGCCGCTATGGGTCGCGGCGGACGTCACCGCTCAGGCGGTGGTGGGAGTGGTTTTTCTGTATATCGGCGCCGCGATTCTAACCTGGTCGGGAGGCCTGATCGGCGGCGTCGCGAGCAACGTTGAGATGCGCGCCGCGACGGCATGGTCGCAGGTACCCGGGGTCGCCGCCGCGATCGTCCTGCTGATCGCGGTGCTGATGGGCGTGCCGGTGCCGCAGGTGATCGGGAGCACATTGCCGTCTATCGATCCCGCGTTTTACAAAGTGCTGTTGGTTGAATTGGTGCTTGGCCTCTGGAGCGGAATCATCGGGCTGTACTGTATCGCCGAGGTGCATCGATTCTCGACGTGGCGGGCGTTTTGGACGACGCTGATTCCAGCGCTGGTCGCGATGGTCGTCCTCGGAATCGTCGTCGGCGTCTTCTATGCGCTAGTCGCGCATCATTAATTGATCAGTCAACGCGGATCGATCAGTCAACGTGTAGCCGCGCTGCCAGGCGCGAGAAGCGCAGGCGCTCGTCCTGATTGCGCACCGCTTGCTGCAATGCGCTCTTGGTCCCGACCAGCACGCATACCCGCTCGGCGCGCGTGATTGCCGTGTAGAGCAGGTTGCGGCGGAGCATCAGGTAGTGGCTCGAATGTATCGGCATCACGATCGCCGGATACTGGCTGCCCTGGCTCTTATGCACCGAGATCGCGTACGCGAGCGCCAGTTCGTCGAGCTCCGACAGGTCGTACTCGGCGTGGGTTTCCTCGAACACAACGCTCACGCGCGCCTTCTCGGTGTTGATTGAAACGATCCTGCCGATCGAGCCGTTGAAAACGCCCTTGTCGTAATTGTTGCGCAACTGGATAACGCGATCGCCCTCGCGAAACGTCCGGTCGCCGGAGCGGATTTCGCGGCCCGCGGGATTCAGAAGAGCTTGCAGTTCGCGATTTAGCAGATGCGTGCCGAGCGGGCCGCGATTCATCGGCGTCAGGACCTGGATTTCGCGCGGGTCGGAGATGCCGAAACGTCCGATCAGGCGCTGCTGCACGAGTTGCTTGATGGTCGCGAGCACGTCTTCGGCGGCGTTGCGCTCGAAGAAAAAGAAATCGCCTTCGGCGTCGTTGGAGAGTTGCGGGAACTCGCCCCGATTGAGGCGATGCGCGTTGGCGACGATCAAGCTGCGGCGCGCCTGGCGGTAGACCTCTTTCAACTGCACGACCGGCACGAAGTCGGACGCGATCACGTCCTTGAGCACGCTGCCGGGACCGACCGACGGCAGTTGATCGCGATCGCCGACCAGCAAGAGCGAGCAGTTCGGCATCAGCGCGGACAAAAGGCTGGAGGCGAGCTCGACGTCCATCATCGAGGCCTCGTCGATGATGAGGTAGTTGGTGCGCAGCGGAAAATTTTTGCAGCGGATAAATCCGCCGCTCTGGGGATCGTATTCGAGCAGCCGATGGATGGTCTTCGCGTCACGGCCCGAGGCCTCCTGGAGCCGGCGCGCAGCTCGCCCGGTCGGCGCGGCCAGCGTGGGCTTCAGACCGACGTCGGCGAGCGCGACCAGCAGCGAACGCAGCAAGGTGGTCTTGCCGGTGCCGGGACCGCCGGTGATGACGGTGACGCGGCTCGCGAGACTGCATCGCAGCGCGCTCTTCTGCTCTGCCGAGAGTTCGAGTTCCGACGACTTGATCGCGGCGGCGACCGCGCGATCGATCAGATCCTTGTTCATCGCGCGGCCCGCGTTCAACTCGGCGATGCGCGCGGCGACGTTGACCTCGGCCTCGTGCAGGCGCGCGAGGTAAATCGCGATGTGGTCGTCCGCCTCTTCGGCGATCACTTCACCGCTGGCGGCGAGCTCGTTGATAGCGTCGTGCGCGAGGTCGGGTTCCATTTCAAGCGCGGTGCGGAACTGGCCTTCGAGATACTCGAACGGCGAATAGACGTGGCCCTCGTCGGACATGCGCTCGAGGATGTACAAGACCGCCGCGCGCGCGCGCTGGATCGAGTTGCGCGGGATGCCGAGTTTCTCGGCGATGGCGTCGGCGGTGCGGAATCCGATGCCGTGAATCGTGCGCGCGAGTATGTACGGATCGCGCTTAACGACGTCGAGCGCTTCTTTGCCGTAGAACTTGTGGATGCGCCGCGCGTGCGACGCCGCCAGCCCGTGGCCGCGCAGAAAGACGGTCAGCTCGCGCAGGCCGGACGCGTCGCGCCACGCGGCCGCGATAGTGCGCGCGACCGCAGCGCCGATGCCGGGGACTTCGCGCATGCGTTCCGGCGCGTTGTCGAGCACTTCGCCGAGGGTGTCGCCGAAATGCTCCGCGATTCGCCGCGCGAGCCGCGGACCGATGCCTTTTATTTCCGAAGCGAGGTAGCGCTCGATCGCGAGAGAGCCGGCGGGCCGCAACGTTTCGAAATCGACGACGTGAAACTGCTCGCCGAAACGCCGATGCTGCTCGAAGCCGCCGACGGCGCGAATAGTCGAGCCGACTTCGAGACCGGCGAGATTACCGACCACGGTGACTCGGCGAAAATCGCCATGCTCCTGGGGGATGACCAGCACCGCGACCGAGTAGCCGTTCCGGTCGTTGACGAACAGGAGATGATCGAGAATGCCCTCGAGCGTCTCGGTCGCTTTCAGCGCTTGTGCCACGGCAACAGGATTACGCGCGGCAGGGGTGGCGTCCAGTTGAGGGAGATGCGTGCTTCAACAGGCGTGGTTGCGATCCTTCGAGGACTTCGTCGATTTTGGTGCCGACCAATCGCGAGGCGGAACCTCTCCCCTAATCCCTCTCCCTTCAGGAGAGGGGAATAAGGACTGAGCCATCCGCGATCAACTGAAACGCCTTTAGTTAGCGCCTCGTCGCACGCGCAATGTCGTCGGCGGGAAGCCGCCTTTTGGGGCAGTCTTCTTCCAGCCATTGAGCGCTAACGACATCGGCAAGGACCTCGACTTTGAATACTCCTAGATAGACGGCGCGCCAGTCCAAGCCGTCGATTCCCTTCGCAAAATCGCGTCGGCAGGAAGAGCATTGGCGGAGGAGGAATGTCCTGCCGTCCTGTTTGAACTGGCGGGGAGTATTTCCGCCGGACCAGATGTGAGTTGTATTTTCGATGGTGGGCACCTCGCGGACTAAATTCACCCGCGAGGTCAGCGGCGAGGTGGAAGAATCGATGCCCGAAATTGCAGTACCAGATACCGCCTTGCCCGTAGGGCTTGGAGTGTCGCGCTATTCCTTCAGCGGCTACAAACCGAACCGGTGTTGGGGGCGATCTAATTGGTAAGGATTACTATTTATCAATTTTGAGGACTTCTGGTTCAGGTCCGGGATTGCGACGTTTGGGCTTCTTTGGGGCTTTCTTTTTCATTTCTTCGGCTTGGCAGGTGGTTTGGTAATGTGCACGACCGAACGTGGAATGTAGTGTTATGCGCTGTCAGGGTGAACAGTTCATCCTTTGAAATCGGTCAAGAGGCTCAGTCGATCTAAACCTGGCAGCCGGAGACAGCGATCGAGGTAGGCTTGTTGTCGCGCTAGGGTTGACAAATGTCGCGTATCGCGCTACATTCCTTCAATCCGTGATCAAGAGCTTCCGTCACAAGGGACTCAAGGAACTTTTCGAAACAGGTCACAGCGCCGCGATATCGCCCCAACTCAGCAGACGTTGCGCGACGGTTTTGGAAGTAATCGATGAAGCCGAAACCCTGACCGACTTGTCCGGTCCGGGTTACAAAACTCATCCGCTGAACACGAATCCGCAACGCTATGCGATGGCAGTCAACGGCCCGTGGCGCATTACCTTTGAATTCGACAGTGGCCATGCATTTAGAGTTGATCTAGAGCAATACCACTGATGTCTCGAAAACGATTGTTGCAAATCCAGATGAGGATGGTAGTTCGACTATGACTCAAGAATATCCGGTCGATCGCGAGAAGGTAGAAGCCCGGAAGCCCATCCCTCCCGGCGTCATCTTCGCAGAAGATGTGATGCCTGAACTCCGCCGCAATCGGACTATCGGTGAAATCGCTGCGTTGCTCGGCATCAGCAGACAGACGTTGCATCGGGTGATGGCTGGGGAGATGGCGATCAGCCCTGATATGGCAGCGCGCTTGGGCAAGCTCTGTGGCAATGGTCCCGGAATCTGGATTCGGCTGCAGGGACGGTACGATACCTGGGAAGCAACTCGTCGGCTACGCAAAGAGCTGAAGAAGATTCCGACCCTGGGAGCCGACGTCGATTCGGGAAGGTGACGAACTCAAACTTCGATCGTTTCCCACTTGCCGGTTTGGAAGCGCCAGACTTTTACGGTTGAGCGGACTACGTAGTCGGCGAGTAATGACCACCAGATGTAGTTGATGCTGCCGCCGTGGTACCAGATCAGAATCGTGAGGAAGAGGCGCATTCCGTAGAAGCCCGCGAGTGAGCCGTAGAGCGGGAATCGCGAGTCGCCGGCGCCGCGCAGTGCGCCAGTGATGGTCCAGTCGATGGCCATCAGCGGTTGCGCGGCTGCCAGCGCGTACATGAATTGCACTGTGTACGCGATGACGGTTTTGTCGTCGATGAAGAGCGCGGCGATCCAGTGGGCGAAGACAATGAACAGCAGGCCCATCGCGGTCATCAGCACGATCGACATCCGCGTCGCCTCCCATCCGGCTATGCGCGAGAACTTCGGGTCGCCGGCGCCCAGGCCCTGGCCGACGAGAGTCGCGGAGGCGGCCGAGAATCCGAAGCCGGGGAGGAATGACAGCGCCAGGATTCGCACGCCGATGAAATACGCGGCGATTTCCTTGGCGCCGTAGCGCGCGACGAATCCGACGTAGGCGACGAAGCCGAACTGGATCAGCAATTGTTCGATGGCGGCGGGATTGCCGACGCTGAGGATTCGGCGGCCGAGATCGAGGTCGGGCCACAACGACTTCCAGCGGAAGTTCAGCACCATCCCTTCGATCGACAACGCATAGAAAAATAAAATGCCGCCAAACGCGATCGCGAGCAACGTCGCGACGGCCGAGCCGTCAACCCCGAGCGCGGGGAATCCGAACTTGCCGAAGATGAGTACGTAGTTGAGAAAAATTGCGAGCACGTCGATGATGCCGCCGATCCATAGCGGCGTGCGCGTGTCACCGGCGCCGCGCAGCGCCGACGCGCACATCAGGAAAATTCCCTGAAACGGCTCCGACAGCATCACGACCTGCAGGTAGCGCGCGCCCATGTCGGCCATCGCGCCGTGCACCTGGAACAATCCCATCAGCGGGCGCGCGAAAATAATTACCGGGATCGCGATGATGGTCGAAACCAGGACGCCGAAGACGACCGACTGCCTCAGTACGTCCTCGGCGCTGTCGCGATCACTCGCGCCGATGTAGCGCGCGACCAGCGCGACGGTGCCGGTGCCTACGGCTGCGATACCGGCGCGCACTGCACCGAGGATTTGCGTAGCGAGTCCGACGGCGCCAACCGCGTCCGCGCCGAGCCGTCCCACCATGAGCATCGAGGAGAGGCCGAGAATCGAATCGAGTCCGAACGAGAGAATCACCGGCCACGCGAGCGCCCACACCTCGAAGCGGATGCGCGAGAGCGGCGGCAGGGTCATCGCGACCCCGTCGCGCCGGCCGGCTTCGGGAACCGCTTCGAGCAACTCGGACATGATTGGGATCAGTTACGCCAGCACGAGGCGTTATAGTCAATGGACTACGTATGAGCGCGCGGTCGGATGAAGATTGCGCGCGCGAAATCCGCTATATCTCGCGCGGTGGCGGACAACAGAATCCCGATGGCCGCAAGAACGTCGCGCCGGCCGCTCGAGATCTTCGCGGCGATCTTCGTCGTCGCCGGAATCATTTACTCGTTGCATCTCGGCACCGACGCGCTCGGGGCGAGCGAGGCTTACAGCGCGTGGGCGGCGTCGAAGCCGAACATCGGCGCGATTGTTGGCACGCCGGTGCTGCACGATCCCGGCAAACAGGTTTTTTATTATGTGGTGCTGCATTACTACGCGCGGATATTCGGGCTGAGCGAAATTTCGCTGCGATCGATGTCGGTGATCTTTTCCCTGACGACGCTGGTGCTGCTGTACGCGATCGGGTGCGAGATGTTCGACGACAACACCGCTCTGGCGGCTGTTGCGATATGGGCGTTTAACCCGCTGGCGGTGGTGTTCGCGCATACGGCGCGGATGTATCCGTTCTTCATTACGATCGGGCTAGCGCAACTCGGCATGCTCTGGCGAGTGCGAGCCCGGCCCGGTGTCACGAACGCAATCGGCTGTGGAATTCTTGGTGCGGCGCTGCCTTATACGCACATGGCGGGGCTATTGATCCTCGGCGCGGAGGGCGCAATCCTGCTTCGCGATTTTGCGCGCGGCCGGCGCGATACGATGGCGTGGATGGCGATCGGGGTCGCGATCGCCTTGTTCCTACCCTATCTGCCCATCGCGATTCGACAGAGTAACGACCTGATTTATGGGCATTCGCTAGACTACATGGGCGTCCCCCACAACTACTCGCTTGCAGCCAAGGTAGCGGTAGGCCTGGCATCGGCGGGAACAACATTGTGGCTGATATTCGGACGCTCAATGGAAGGTAACAGCGACGAACCTATCCGGCTCTTTGTGGCGTGGATCGGGCTGCCGCCGCTGGCGTTCCTCGTCGGGTCAGTGATCCTGCATCCTATGTTCAATCTACGCTATCTTTCTCCTGGTATCGTCGCGACGTCGTTGTTGATTGCGGCGTCACTCGGCGCCTGGACCGTCAAGTGGCGCAATTTGCTGGCGGCAGGCTTCGCGCTCACCTGCCTGATCGTGCTGCCGTATGATCGACCGCAGCCGCAACCGTGGCGAGATTTCGCTAAGCAGGTATCCGCAGGCGGCCCGTCGGATCCTGTTTTTTTTGAAGCGGGGTACGTCTCGAATGGAACTACGGCCAACGTCGCCAATGGCGGATTTCCGTTTGGCTATTACTCAGTCCCGTTCGGTTACTATTTCAAGGGCGTCAATCCGCGAATAGCTATTCCGGGATTTGATAGTACGGCCGCGCGAATGACTATTGAGGAACGGGTGTCATCGGCGGGCGGAGGATGGCTCGTCAGTTGGAAAGATGGGGACACGGTGAAGTCGGAGCTTCCGGATTCGAAGAGGTTTGACGCGGTCGAGAAGTACCGCGGAGAGCATCTGGCGTTTTACAGGATCACGCCGGTTGGGAAGTGATCATTACGCGGCCTGCGAGGTTTGCGGGATTGCCATTGAGCCTGCGCCTACGCGGATTGGCAGAATCACCAGGCTGTAGCCGTAGAGTTGGAGCCAGTTCTGGAGTTCGAGCGAGGTGTGATTGTGCAGGAAGCGGCCGATGAAGCCTTCGATCTCGTCGGAGAAGATGAGCTTTCCGGCGAAGAATACGACGTGCGGGAATTCGTGCGCGACTTCCAGGCATAGCCGGCGCAGTTCGACGACGACGTCTGGCGCAAGCCCGGCGCGCAGTTCGGGATGAATCCCCAAGTCCGCGGCGAACTGGCAATACTCGTTCAAGTCTTCCTGCATCCGCGTCTCGAGCTCGTGCACTTCCTCCGGACCTTTCAACAGCGCCGCATCGACCTCACCAACTCCGATGAAGACGACGTTCCGGAACTCGTCCTTGAACAACTGAGTGACGGCGATCAGCGTCGCCAGCCCCAGACCGTTGTAGCCGCTGACCAGGATGGCGGCCGTCGGTGCGTCGGGATCGCGCTTGGCGGCTTCGCGCTTTTTGACCGCGTACAGCTTCGGCAGTATGTCCGCCTCGAGCTGCTCGATTGCCTTCGACACCCGCTCGTAGTGCCGCCGCACCGTGTAACACAGCGCGATCAGCCCGCCGGTGATGACGACCGTGACCCATCCGCCGTCGTGGAACTTGAGCGTCAGCGTGATCACCAGGATGGTCGCCGTGAAGAATGTGCCGACGCCGTTGATGAGCAGCTTGCGGAGCCATCGCTTTTCGTTCTTGCGCTCGAGCCACCAGTGCGTCGTCATCCCGAGCTGCGAGAGCGTGAAGGTGACGAAGACGTTGATCGCATACAGGACCACCAGCAGGTCGACCTTGGCCTCGGTTCCGATCAGCAGCAGGACGGCGGCGAGGCCGATGGTGATGACGCCGTCCTGCGTCACCAGCCGCGCGCTCAGGTTGGCGAAGCGCCGTGGCAGCCATCGATCCGACGCCATCGTGGCGAGCACGCGCGGTCCGTCGACGAAGCCGGTCTGCGCCGCGACGAACAGCAGCGCACCCTCGGTCAGTAGCGCGAAGGTGATTATCAAGGGCCCGATCTGCCATCCGAACAGATGCCAGTTGGTCGCAAGCCGATCGAACATGACGGCGTTGAGGGTCTTGCCGGGCTCGGCGTCGACGTCGAGCAGCAGGTAGCCGAGCAAGATTCCGCCGGCCAGGAACGCGAGCGACACCGCCATGTACATCATCGTGCGCTTGCCGGTCTCGGCCCGCGGCTCGCGCAGAATCGGCAGGCCGTTGCTGACCGCCTCGATCCCGGTGTAGGTGCCGCCGCCGAGGCTGTAGGCGCGGAAGAAAATCACCGCGAGCGCGAGCATTCCGATGCTGTGAGAGCTGGCGTGGACCTCGCGCATGGCGTGACCGACGATCGACGGCAGTTCGGGCGCGCGGCTCAGGATCGCGTAACCGACCAGCCACACGTGCATCACGATGAAGGCGATGAAGATCGGCAGCAGCGAGAGCACCGATTCCTTCACCCCGCGCAGATTCATCAGGACCATCAGCACGACGACCAGGATGCACAACCAGAATTTGTAGGGCAGCCACGAGACCGGCAGGAAGCTGAAGATTGCGTCGGCGCCGCTCGCGATTGAAATCGCGATGGTCAGCACGTAGTCCACCACTAGCGCCGAGCCCGAAATCAAGCCGAAATATTTGCCGAGCAATTTGGTCGCGACCAGGTAACCGCCGCCGCCGGTCGGGAACAAATCGATCGTCTGCGAATACGACGCCGAGATGATGAAGACGGTGAGCGCCATCAGTATCGCGAGAAACACGGCGAGGTACTGATGATGCCCGAGCGCGAGAAAGGCCTCTTCAGGACCGTAGCAGGATGAGCTCAGACCATCGGAGCCGAGGCCGACCCAAGCGAGAAAGGCGACCAGCGACAGGCTGTGGAAGATTTCGGGATCGCGAACGTCCCGCGGCGGTCCGATAATAACGTCGCTCAGCGTCCGCTTACCGGTTCTTTCGGGGCTCGCACTGGTGGTCTTCGAGCCGATCGTCGGTGATGCCATTCGAGTTTGCGGGGCGGTCCCCTACTGCAATTTGCAAATCTATGGGAAACTCAAGGATTGCGCAAAGCAATGCGCGACGTAATCAGACAGTGTAGAGGGCGCGCGGCATCCCGAGTTGATAACGGGTCGCGTCGACCAGGTTCTGCATCAGCGCGAAGACGGTCATCGGGCCGGTGCCACCCGGATTGAGCGTGATCCATCCCGCGACAGTTTTCACCGCGTCGAAATCGACATCGCCCACGAACTTGCCGGGGCCGACGCGTCGGAAGCCGACGTCGATCACGCACGCACCCGGCTTCACCATCTCGGCCGTTATCAGAAATGGGCGGCCGGTGTCGGCACCGACGCACGGGATGAGAATGTCGGCCGCGCGACAGATGTCGGCGAGATCGCGTGTATGGCGATGGCACCAGGTAACCGTCGCGTTGCGCAGGCGTCCGCCGAGAATCAGCGCGGTCGGCTTGCCGGCGATATCGCTGCGACCGATGACGACGGCGCGTGCTCCATCGACCGGAACTTTGTAGTAGTCGAGCAAGGTCAGCACGCCGCGCGGAGTGCATGGGATGAAGCGTCCCCACTGACCCCGATAAAAGCCCCCGACGCTGGCCGAGCTGACGGCGTCGAGGTCCTTTTCGGGCCTGATCGCGTCGAACAGGCGGAAGCGATCGACGGAATCGGGAATCGGCAACTGGAGCAGGATCGCGTTGACGCGCGCGTTGACGTTGAGTTCCTCGATGACGCCGAGCAACGACTCGGTACTCGCCTGCGCGGAGGTCATCCGCACCGTGCGGCTGTCGCATCCAAGCTCGGCGGCGATGCGTTGTTTGTTCTTGATGTATTGGCGCGACGCGGGATCGTCGCCGACCAGGATTGCCCCCAGCGACGGCGTGCATCCGAACTTACTCTTGAGCTCGTCGACGTTGGCGCGCAACTCCGGCATCAGATGCGCGCTCAGCGCCCGGCCATCCATGATGATTGCAGCCATCGGGTACGATTCGATTATAGCACCGGTCGGCTACGAGCAAGGCGCTGTGGACAGGCGTCGGCGCTTGTTGGCAGATCACGCGGGGCCGTCTCGTTCGAGTGGAAAGGGTCTGTTAAGATTTTGCCGCTGATGAATGCGCCCAAGCGCACTGTTCTGCACGACCTTCACCAAAAACTCGGGGCACGGATGACGGTTTTCGGTGGTTTCGAGATGCCCGTCAGTTACAGCGGGATTATCGAGGAGCATCTTGCGGTCCGCAATTCGGCGGGAATTTTTGATTTGAGTCACATGGGCGAGTTTGAAATCAGCGGACCGAATGCGCTGGCGACGCTCGAGCGCGCGTTCACCAATTCCGCGGCGCGGCTCAAGCCGGGCGATGCGCAGTACACGATTATGTGCGCGGAGGACGGCGGCACGCTCGACGACCTGATCGTGTATCGGCTCGGCGCGGAGCGCTACATGCTCTGCGTCAACGCCTCGAATATCGAAGCCGATCGCGAATGGATCGTCGAGCTCAACGGCGGACGCGCGAGGTTCGAGGACGTGAGCGACGCGACCGCGCTGATTGCAGTACAGGGTCCGGTCGCAGTCGCGATACTGGCAACGCTGGCGGATTTCCCGATAGCCGACGTGCCGCGCTTCGCGGTCGCGAGCGGACAAGTCGCGGGCATCACCTGCCTGGCTGCGCGCACCGGCTATACCGGTGAAGACGGCTTCGAGTTGTTCGTGGAAAACGCGGGCGCGCGGCAATTGTTCGAAGCGATTCTCGACGGTGGCGCCGCCGCAAATATCAAGCCGGTCGGGCTGGGCGCTCGCGATACGTTGCGGCTCGAGGCGGGTCTGCCGCTCTACGGCCACGAACTCGATCGCAATTCGTCGCCGCTGGAAGCTGGTCTTGGGATCTTCGTAAAGCTGGGGCGTCCGTTTATCGGCGAGAAGGCGCTTTCCGCGCAGCGCGAGCAGGGACTGAAGAAAAAATTGATCGGACTGCAGACTGACGACGGTAGGATGGTTGCGCGGCAGGGATATCGGATATTTCGAGACAGCGTCGAGGCCGGTGTCATCACCAGCGGGACCTTCGCGCCGTCGATTCAACGGCCGATCGCGATGGCGTACGTGACTAACGCGGCCGGGAAAAATTCGCCCGCCACCGGCGAGATGGTCGAAGTCGAAATTCGCAACCGCAAAACGAGCGCGACCGTCGTGCGTCGGCCGTTCTATCGGCGCGATGGTGGCCATGCGGCATCAACTGCGAGCGTGTGATTGAATGAGGACAAGCTAATTCGATGAGATTCATGCCACATACCGAAGGTGACGTCGCGGCGATGCTCGAGACGATCGGCGCAAAGCATCTCGATGACCTGATCGCGCACGTGCCGGCCAATCTGCGTGCGAGCGCGGCGATCGATCTCGAGCGCGGATGCAGCGAAGCGGACGTCGTCCGCGAAATTTCGGCGCTTGCGGATCGCAACACCGGCGCGTCGGGCTTCGTGAGCTTCCTCGGCGGCGGCTACTATCGCCACTACGTGCCGGCAGCGGTTCGCGCCGTTATCGCGCGCGCCGAGTTCGCGACCAGCTACACGCCGTACCAGGCCGAGGCGAGCC
>Ga0209333_1000375_pt1 | contig 25159 bp, 21 predicted proteins | sample BlaSpr_A8_OM2_O3_FD_187982 | JGI IMG/M metagenome (GOLD analysis project Ga0209333, IMG submission 187982) | Forest soil microbial communities from Thunder Bay, Ontario, Canada - Black Spruce, Ontario site 2_A8_OM2_O3 (SPAdes) (version 2) | ecosystem: Environmental > Terrestrial > Soil > Boreal... | reverse complement strand
CCGCGCCGCGAGCCAAGCCGGTCCCAGGCCGGCGGCCACAGCCACCGCGATCGCGACCGGTACGGCTAGCAGGGTCCGCTGTGGTGCGGCGTTCAGGCCGAGGACGGCCGAGATCGGTATCGCGATCGCCGCGGCCAGCAGGCCGGCGACCAGCCCGATCCCGGCCAGCTCACCGAGCACGGTGGCAAACAGCCGCGAGCGCCGCCAGCCCAGCGAGGCGAGCACGCCCAGCTCGCGCCGCCGGCCGCGCACCGCCGCGGTCGCGGCGTTGCCGACGAACAGCACGCACACCACCAGGATCAAGACGTACAGCGCCACGCTGGTCTTATCGACCGCCTTGAGGATCAGCACCGCGACGCCCTCTTTCACCCAGTTCTGTGTCAGGGCCAGCGGCGGCTGGCTGAACCTGCCCGCGGGCAGGTCGATGGTCTCCGGCGCGGGCGAGGACCCAGCCACCACGTCCACGTCCAGGCCGGTGCGCTGCTCGATCTGCTGGGCAACCGTGTTGATCCGCTCGCGTGACAGCGCGCCCGGCCCGGTCACGCCCGCGACCCTGACCCGGATCACGCTGATCGGATCGCGGGCCGGCACACCGGTGAATTGCCGACCGTGCTCCAGTTGCGGCAGCGCCGACAGCGTGGTGATCAGGTTTACCGACTGGCTGACCAGCCCGCCGATGTTCTGATTGGGCAGCAGGTCGCCCCCGTGCAGCGCCCGGCGGCTGGCCGTGTTCGCTGGGGCGGCGGCCACGGGCTGGTAGTCACCGAGCGGAACCTCTGACAGCGCGCTGAATACCTTCATCTTGGCCGGATCGAAGACGCCAGTGATCTTGATCAGGGAGAGCGTGCTGGGCTCCAGATCGGCTATGTGCGTGGGTGCCTTCTGGTGGTTGGTCACAGTCCGGTACTGACTTTCCGCGTTGTCCATGGAGACCGGATACGGGTAGCCGGTGTACCAGCTCGGCGTGGGGTTGGTCACCTGCCGCGCCACCAGCGCCCCGCCCGCGGTGCGCCGGTAATGCACCGGGCCGACGGACCAGTAACCCGCGATCGGAGTGCCGGTGGCAATGCCACTGGCGGTGAGACCTCGCGTTATCACCTGGACCGTCGGCGGATTCTTGAGGTCGGCGCTGTAGACCTGCTGGGCCGTCGTGCGCACGGTCGCCACCGTGTGGCCGGGGGCCGAGTCCTGCGCATTCGCCCACGCGGCGTCCATGTCCGGCATCGCCGAGGGCGCCGTGAGCTGCTGCAACGTGGTCTGCGCGTACTCATCCATGCCGCTGCTCGAGGAGGCCAGCACCGGTGTCTTGAAGTCGGTGGCGCCCTCGTCCTCCGTCAGGTAACTGCCGGAGACAAGCGACTTGTTCAGCCCGTCCAGCTTTGCCTCGGCGTCCGGGTCGATGGCCGCGATCAGCACCGGGATGTTCCAGGTGACGTAGTAGCCGGCCTCGGTGTGCGCGCTTCCTGGCACGTCGTACTGGTTCACCCGGGACCAGCAGCTCGCCGTGGACTGCGCGAGCGTGCCGAACGGGCTCGTTCCCGGTGGCAGCAGGCTCCCGTCCCCCACCACACATCCAGTGCCGGTGCCGTCGGTCGCGGGTTTGCCCAAGCCGTTGCCGCTGCCGCTCTTGAGTGGCAGCGGCGTCACGTACAGGTATGACGGCGGCTGCGCCACGCGGCTCGCGCCGTCGTCGCTGACCCAGGTGGTCGAGATCCGGTATAGCTGGCGGCCGGAGCCCTTCAGCGCCGACGCCGGAACCGGAACGAAAACGCTTGCCTGCAGCTGCGCGTAGCTGGCCATCGCGATCGGCGCGGCGACCTGCACGCCCGGAATCCGCTCGATCTGGTGCCATTGCGCCATCGTGATCCCGCCGTAGATGCCCGACAGGAAGTCGGGCGCCACCGTGCCGGTCTTGCTTTCCACCGCGGACCGGGCACCCTTCGGCCGGACCAGGATGTCGTAGGCCGGCTGGAAGTTCGCCGACACCTTCCCGACCGTACGCGCCTGCGCGGTATGCGACGCCGCGGTCAGCACGGTGAAGGCGGTCGCCGCGACCAGCACCCCGGCGATCAGCGCCAGCGTCCGGGCAAGGCGGAACCGCACCTGTGACCAGGCCAGCCTGCCCATCACCACACCCTTCCGCGTGCCCGCGCCGTCTCCCCAGGCTGGCGCATGCCCGGGGCTGAGACTATGCTCACGCCATACATAGTGACAATGCAAGGATGAAAACCAGATCGTTACGTAGCGACAAGGTAAGGCGCCATGCCCCTGCATCACGCGGTCCTGGCCCTGCTCAGCGACAAGCCAGCTCACGGCTACGAGCTGAAAAACAGCTTCGAGCAAGCCGTCGGTGACCAGTGGGGCGGGCTGAACATCGGCCACCTGTACCAGATCCTCGACCGCCTCTCCCGCGACGGCCTGATCGAGTCCGAGCGCCAGCCCCAGCAGGTCAAACCCGACCGCGTCATCCATCGCCTCACCCTGGCCGGCCGCGCCGAACTCGACCGCTGGCTCGCCGAGCCCGCCATCCCCGCCCGCGGCTACCGCGACGACTTCTTCCTCAAGATCATGGCCGCCGTCCGCTCCGCCGACCCCGCCGCGCTTCCCGCCGTGCTCAGCCGGCAGCGCGCCCACCTGCTGCGGCAACTGCACGCCCTGGCCGCCGCCCGCGCCACCACCAGCACCACAGCCGTCGAGTCACTGCTGATCACCGCGGCCGAACTGCACATCCGCGCCGACCTCGGCGTCGTCGACGCCGCCGAGAAGACTCTCACCACCGACCCAGCCGCCCCCGCCGCATCCGCCAGCGAGCGGTCATCGCGGGGCATCACACCGCCACAGAGCGAGGCGAGCTAGCAGCGGCCCTCAGGTCGGCGGCCAGGGCCCGATTGGCTTGCCGATCTCCCACTCGTGCCCGAACGGGTCGACGACGCGGCCGAGACGCCAGCCGTGCTCGTCGCAGACGGGCGACTTCTCGGTGGCGCCCGCGTCGACCGCCCGGCGCACAACGGCGTCGGGGTCATCGGTAACCAGCAGGGTCCGGCTCGTCGCCCCGCCGGTCCCGCGCGGGCTGAGCCGGCCCATGTCCGGCGCCGCCGCTGCCACCCAGAACACCGCCTCGCCGACGGCGAGTTGCGCGACGATGTCGTCCCCGTCCCCTACCCGGTGCAGGACCCGGGCGCCGAACGCCTCCGCGTAGAACGCGACGGCCTGGCCGGCCCGCTCCACCCACAACTCCGGCTGGATACTCGTCATCCGCCCACTGTCGCAGGTGATGCGCGCCGCAGCTGCCATGCGGCGCGCATCATGGGGTGAGGCGTCAGGTGGCGGTCTTCCGGACCGCCGGCCGCGACGGCCACCAGACCCGTTCCCCGATGAGCAGCACGCCGGCCGGGACGAGAACGGTGCGTACCAGCACGGTGTCGAGCAGGACGCCGACCGCGACCGCCACCCCGACCTCGGCGACGGCGACGGCGGGTATCAGCGTGAGGGCCGAGAACGTCGCGGCCATCACGATGCCTGCGGCGGTGATCACGCCGCCGGTGACGCCGAGGCCGCGCAGGGTGCCCACCCCGATGCCGAGGCTGCCGGATTCCTCGCGGATCCGGGCGGCCAGGAAGATGTTGTAGTCGACTCCCAGCGCGACGAGGAAGATGAACACGTACATGGGCAGCTCGGCCTGGATGCCGTTGAAGCCGAACACGTAGCGCCACAGGAGGCTGGCCAGCCCGAAGGAGGCCGCGAAGCTGAGCGCGGTGGTGGCGACCAGCAGCAGCGGGGCCACGACCGCCTGCAGCAGCAGGCCGATGATCACCAGGATCACGGCGAGTACCAGCGGGATCAGCAGCAGCGTGTCCCGGTGGGCGGCCTGGGTGATGTCGTACTGCACGGCCGGGTCACCGCCCAGCAGGGAGCCGGGGGCGCCGGCGTCCAGCCGCTGGCGCAGGTTCGCGACCGTGGCGTACCCGGTGGTGCCGTACGGCGGCACGGACAGGGTGGCCGAGTAGCTGACATAGCCGCGGACCGGGCCGGACGGCGAGACCGCAGCCACGTTCGGGGTGGCTCGCGCGGCGGCAACGGCGGCGCTGGCCTCGCGCGGCGGGCTGAGGATCGTGAGCGGCTCGGTCACCCCAGCCCCGTAGTGCTCGGTGAGCAGGTTCGCGCCGGTGACGCTGCTGGGATGGCCCTTGAGGCCGGCCAGCGGGCTGTTGTTGATGTGCAGGGTGGCCAGGCCGGCCGCCGCCGCGCCGAGCAGCACCACGGCGGCGATGGCAACCCGCGCCGGGTGGCGGGCGACCCGGTTTCCGATTCCCGTCCACACCCGGGAGTCCTCCCGCCCGGGCTGGCCGTATCGGGGGACCCGCGGCCAGAACGCCGCCCGCCCGAAGACCAGCAGCAGCGCGGGCAGGAACGTGACCTGGGCGAGCAAGGCCGCGGCGATCGACACCGCGCCGACCGGGCCGAGGCCGTGCAGCGAGGCCGACTGCGCCGCGAGCAGGCAGACCATTCCGCAGATGACCGTGCCGGCCGAGGCGAGCAAGGTGGGCAGCGTCCGCCGCAGCGCGACGGCCATTGCGTCCGCGGTGGCGGCGTGGTGGCGCAGTTCTTCCCGGTAGCGATGGATGAGCAGCAGCGCGTAGTCGGTTGCCGCGCCGAGGACCAGCACCCGCAGGATCGCGGCCGACAGCGTGCTGACCGTGACCCCGGCGTTCAGCAGCCCGTGCACGGAGGCCTCGGCGACGACGATGGCTCCGAGCGCGCCGAGCAGCGGCAGCAGCCACAGCAGCGGACTGCGGTACACCAGGATCAGAATGATCACGACGATCAGCACGGCGGTCAGCAGCAACAAGTTCAGCGTGCTGCTGCTGACGCCGCCGTCGGTCTCCAGCCCGGCCGTCCCGGTTACGGCCACCTGCAGGCCGCCGCGGGCCAGCCCGCCGACCGCGTGGCGGATGTCTTGCACCGCCTTGGAGTCGGTGTCGAACTCGCTGTCGCCGGCGGCCGAGGTCGTGACGTCCGCGGTGAACTCGTCGGCCTTCCCGTCGGCGGACCGCAGCGCCTGGCCGGGGGCGCCGAGCCCGTGGACATGGGTGGCTAGGCGGGCCACGGCCGCCCGGGCCGATGCGGCCGCCGCCAGGTCCGCGGGCGTCAGGCCGGCACTGCGGACGAACACCACGGTCGCCGGGTCGACGTCGGGCTGGCCCGGCCCCTGCTCCAGCTCGACGACCCGGGTGGACGGCGCCGACGACGGCAGGTTGGCCGCAGCGGTGCCGTTGGCCAGGTTGGACAGGGTGTGCGCAGCCGGGTACAGGGCCACGACGGCGACCAGCCAGACGATCACCACAGGCCAGCGCAGCAGCCGCAGGATCCTCGCGAACCGGCCGGCCGGGGCCGCTCTCCTGCGCCGATGGCTAGCAACGGACGGCACGGACATCTGGGCTCTCCTTCTGGTCGGTTCCTGGCATATCAGACTTATCCAAGACCGGCGGCGCCCGCATCGGAGCGGCGGGCTGATTTGCGGCGGCCCCGGCATGAACCCGGTATGAGCGTGCGGCCGCGATCTCATACCGCAGACCCGCGTGATGCGCCAGGAGCCGCCCAACGAGGCGCTGTGGCGACGCTGCCACTGAGCTTGTTGGCGCGCCTCCGGCACGACCCTCATAGGTTGCTGAGAGGGAACTTAGAGTGCCATCGGAAAGCGGGCGGCAAGACTCACCCGTATGAGCAAGCACAGCATGCCATCGCGGGGCGCGTCGCCAGGGATCGAGGAGCGGGAGCGCGGCCGCAAGCGGCTTCGCGTGGCCACGGTCTCTGCCGCCGCCGCCAGCCTTGCCGCCGCCGGAGTGGTTGCCGTCAGCCTCCCCGGTGCCGCGTCGGCCGCTTCCCATACCTCGACGGGATCGTCCGCGGCCAGCACGCACCATGCCAAATCGAGCACCGGCAGCTCCGGGTCGAGCTCGACAAGCTCGGGCTCGAGCAGCTCGAGCTCCTCGAGCAGCGGGTCGAGCACGTCGAACTCGTCGGGCAGCTCGTCGTCGGGCCTGAGCTCGCCGTCGTCCACGCCAACGTCGAGTTCCGGCGGCGGCCAGGTCACCTCCGGCGGCTCCTGATGAGCGGCATCACGTCGACCACCGCGCTCTGGTACGCGAGCCGTGCCACCGGCGTGGTCAGCCTCATCCTGCTGTCCGCCGTCATGATCATCGGGATGCTGGTGAACCGGCAGGGACGGCTGCCCGGCCTCCCCCGGTTCGCCGTGCTCGGCCTGCACCGCAACCTGTCCCTGCTCGCGGTCGCGTTCGTCGCCGTGCACGTGCTCACCGCGGTCACGGACTCCTTCGTCAGCATCAGCCTGGCCGCCATCGTGATCCCGTTCATCTCCTCCTACGAACCGCTGTGGCTGGGCCTGGGCGCGGTCTCGCTCGACCTGATGGCCGCGGTGATCGTGACCAGCCTGCTGCGCCGCCACATCGGCCGCCGCGTGTGGCGCGCCGTGCACTGGCTGGCCTACGCGTCCTGGCCGGTCGCGGTCGTGCACAGCATCTACTCCAGCCACGACATGCAGAGCGGGCCGCTGCTCTACCTCGGGCTCGTGTGCATCGCCGCCGTCCTCGGCGCCCTGGGCTGGCGGCTGATCCGGGCCCGCACGGGGCTGCCCCGGGCGGACCGGGTTCCCCAGCTCATGGCCGACCGGGGCTTGCTGGCCAGGGCCGGTGACCGATGAGTCCGGTGATAGCCGGCGCCACGCAGGCACGGCAAGCCCCGGCGGGGGGCGGCGGTTTCCCCCGACTGCTTCCCCCTCCCACCCACCTCCCCAATCCCTCCTCACCGGGCGCAGACCTGCGGGCCTACCTCGGGCTGCACGGGCCGGTGCCGTACCGCGACAGCGCCGGGGCGCTGATCGGAGAGGTGCGTGCCGCCGGGCTGACCGGCCGCGGCGGCGCCGCGTTCCCCGTGCACCGCAAGCTCGAGGCCGTCGCCGCCGCCCGCCCCGGACGCGCGATCGTGGTCGGCAACGCCGCCGAAGGCGAGCCCGCGAGCCACAAGGACGAGGCGCTGCTGTTCCTGGCGCCGCACCTGATCCTGGATGGCCTGCAGCTCGCCGCCGAGGCGGTCGGCGCCGGCCGCGCGGTGCTTTATGTTCGCGGCGACCTGCGGGCGCGCACCCGGCTGGACGACTACTTGCCGGAACGTGACGCGTACGGGCTGGACCGGCTCCCGGTCGAGATCGTCTGGTCCCCGCACCGCTTCCTGGCCGGGGAGGAGTCCGCGCTCGCCAGCCGGGTCAGCGGCGGGCCCGCGGTGCCGCAGTTCACGCCGCCGCGGGTGTTCGAGCGCGGCGTCGACGGCCGCCCGACGCTGGTCCAGAACGTCGAGACGCTGGCGCACCTGGCGCTCATCGCGCGGTACGGGCCCGGCTGGTTCCGGGCCCTGGGCACGCCGGACGAGCCCGGCAGCATGCTGTGCACGCTGCGGCAGGCCAGCGGCTCGGTCGACGTAGCCGAGGCCGCGATCGGCACGCCGCTGGCCACGCTGCTCGACCTCTCCGCGGCCGGGGCCGTGCTGGTCGGCGGGTACCACGGCGCCTGGCTCCCGGCGGCGCAGGCGGCCGGCCTGACGCTCAGCAACGCCCAGCTTCGCCCGATCGGCGCGTTCACCGGCGCCGGGGTGCTCGCGGCGCTGCCGACCGACCGGTGCGGGCTGATCGAGTCGGCCCGGGTGGCCCGCTACCTGGCGCTCGAGTCCGCCGGGCAGTGCGGGCCGTGCCTGAACGGCCTGCCGTCGATCGCAGCCGCCATGGCCGAGCTGGCCGACAACCGCCCGCACCCCCGGGTGCTGGACGACCTGGGCCGGTGGGCGGGCCTGGTCGAGGGGCGCGGCGCCTGCCACCACCCCGACGGCACGGTCCGGTTCCTGCGCAGCGCGCTGCGCGTGTTCGGCCCGGAGATCCGGCTGCACCAGCAGGGCCGCTGCTCCGCCGCGACCGCCCGGCCGTTCCTGCCGGTCCCGGCCGGGCCGTCGACCGAAGCGGACTGGAGCTGACCAATGCCGACAAAACTGAGCGTGAACCCGATCGCCTGCTCGGGCCACGGAATGTGCGCCGAGCTGGCGCCGGAGCTGATTTCGCTGGACGAATGGGGCTATCCACTCATCTCCGGCCAGCCGGTGCCGCCCCGCCTGGTCCGCGACGCCAAGCGGGCGGTGACCGACTGCCCCGCGCTCGCGCTGCGGCTGACCCCGGCGCCAGACCGGGCCGGGGTCGAAAAGACCAGGTGAGGGACGTCCCGTTCCGGGCTCTCAGAAGTAACTCAGAGGTAGTGCAGACCGACCCGTGAGACTCTCGGGGCATCCTGGAATGATGAAGAGCTTGGTAGACAACGCACAGCCAGCCGCCGGGTCCGCCGGGGACCGGCTCAGCCAACGGCCGGACGGAACGCCGATCCGGGTCCTGGTCGTGGACGACGAGCCAAGTCTGGCCGAGCTGCTCGCCAGCGTGCTGCGGTACGAGGGCTGGGACATCCGCACGGCGGGCGACGGCTCGTCTGCCGTGCGCGCGGCGCGGGAGTTCCAGCCGGACGCGGTCGTGCTTGACGTGATGCTGCCCGACTTCAGCGGCCTCGAGGTGCTGCGGCGGGTGCGCGCCGAGCAGCCGCACGTCTGCGTGCTGTTCCTAACCGCGCGGGACGCGGTCGAGGACCGGGTCGCCGGCATCACCGCTGGCGGGGACGACTACGTGACCAAGCCGTTCAGCCTGGAGGAAGTGCTCGCCCGGCTGCGCGGGCTGCTGCGCCGCGCGGGCGTCGCCCGGGCCGCCGCCGGCTCCGAGCTGACCGTGGCCGACCTGACCATGGACGAGGAAGCGCGCGAGGTGCGGCGCGGCGGCGAGCTGATCGAGCTGACCGCCACCGAGTTCGAGCTGCTGCGGTTCCTGATGCGCAACCCGCGGCGGGTGCTGTCCAAGGCGCAGATCCTGGACCGGGTCTGGAACTACGACTTCGGCGGCCAGGCCCACGTGGTCGAGCTGTACATCAGCTACCTGCGCAAGAAGATCGACGCTGGCCGGGACCCGATGATTCACACCGTGCGCGGCGTCGGCTACGTGCTGAAGCCGAGCGGCTGAGGAGTGCGGGCGGGCCGGGATGAAATGAGATGAGCCGAGTGGAATCGGTGACGCATCGGCGTGTGCTGCGCCACTGGCTGGCGGGCCGGACGCTGCGCGGACGGCTGATCGCCGGCCTGGTCGCGCTGCTGGCCCTGGCGTGCGCGGCGGTGGGCATCGCCACCTACCTGAGCCTGCGCGGGTACTTGCTCGACCAGCTGGACGGCAACCTGCAGGCGGCCAGCGCGCGCTTCACCAGCTGCGTGAACGGCCCGCCGCCGGGAGGCTGGCCGGCGAATTCCGACCACGACAGCGACAACCAGCCGGTCGGCCCAGCCGGGTGCGCCAACACGCCCGGCCAGGCCTCGGGAACGTTCTCCGCCGCGCTGACCTCGGGCGCGATCACCACCGCGAACGTCACGTACGGCGATTGCCACCTGTCCACCGCGGACAAGCTGACGCTGGCGCGGCTGCCGGCCAACAGGCGACCCTACACAGCGCGGCTTTACTCGCTGAAAGGCGACTACCGGCTGATGGCCACGCGGGGCGACAACGGCCAGATCCTGATCACCGGCCTGCCGATGATGACCATGACCGACACCCTGCAGAGCGTGGAGCTCACCGAGGCGATCGTGTTCGCCGCGGCGCTGCTGCTGACCGCGATCATCGGCACCGGCTGGGTGCGGCTGTCGCTGCGCCCGCTGCGGCGGATGACCGCGACCGCTGGCGCGGTGGCCAGGCTCCCGCTGGCCAGCGAAGTCGACCTGCCGCACCGGGTGCCCGACGCCGACCAGCGGACCGAGGTCGGCCAGCTCGGCGCAGCGTTCAACCGGATGCTCGGGCACGTCGAGTCCGCGCTCGCCCGGCGGGAGGCCAGCGAGGGGCGGCTGCGCCGGTTCGCCGCCGACGCGAGCCACGAGCTGCGCACGCCGCTGGCCGCGATCCGCGGCTACGCCGAGCTCGCCCGGCGCACTCCGGGCACCGTGCCGCGGGAGGTGGAGCACGCCCTCGGCCGGGTGGAGGCCGAGTCGACCCGGATGAGCGCGCTGGTCGAGGACCTGCTGCTGCTGGCCAGGCTAGATGCGGGCCGCCCGCTGGAATCCCGGCCCGTCGACCTGACCCGGCTGGCGATCGACGCGACCAGCGATGCGCGGGCCGCCGGGCCCGATCACCGGTGGCAGCTCGAGCTGCCCAAGGGCCCGGTGCTGGTGCAGGGCGACGACCAGCGGCTGTACCAGGTGCTCGCCAACCTGCTCAGCAACGCGCGGATGCACACTCCTGCCGGGACGACGGTCACCGTCACGCTCGGGGCCGACTACCCGCGGGGCGTCGCCGGGCTGAGCGTGACCGACAACGGCCCGGGGATACCCGACGAGCTGCGGCCGGACCTGTTCGAGCGGTTCGTGCGCGGCGACAGCTCCCGGTCGCGGGCGGCCGGCAGCACCGGCCTCGGCCTGTCGATCGTGGCCGCGGTCATCGCCGCCCACCACGGGACCGTCGGCGTGGACAGCAGGCCGGGCCAGACCCGGTTCACGGTCACGCTGCCGCTGCTGCCCGGCCAGGCGGACCAGCAAGACCCGGCTGCGCTCTGACGCAGCCGGGTTCAGGCCGGCCTGCGAGTTATGGGATCAGCAGCTTCTCTCCGGGCTGGATCAGGTCGGGGTTCGCGAGGTGGTTCGCTTCCGCGATCGACTGCCAGGTGACTTTCGGGTCGTCGTAGAGCCGGGCGATCGCCGACAGGTTGTCGCCGCTCTGCACGATGTAGACGAGCTGCGGCGGCTTTGCTGGTGTCTTCGGGCTAGGTTGCGCAGCGCCGGTCAGGCGCAGCTTCCAGCCAATCTCGATCACGTCCGGGTTGTGAGCGAGCGACGGGAAGGTGCCCTGGTTGAGTGCCACGAGTTGAGCGACCGTCGTGCCGGTCCTGGACGCGATTGTTGAGAGGTTGTCGCCGGGGAGCACGGTGTAGGTGCCGGACGTCCCGGGCTGCGATGTCACGCCGGAATCGGTAACTGGGGGCGGCGGCGTGGTCGGGCTGAGCCCCCACAGCGCGTCACCGATCTGTATCGCCCGCGCGTCGTATGCCTGGTAGTTGCTTCCGTCGCTGAACTCCGAGCGCTGCACGTCCTGGGCGGCCATCCAGTTCGTCTTGTGCTGCCAGTTGCTCAGCGGGCCGAGCGCGTCGAGAAACTTCTCGGTGCTCGTCGCGACGTTCATCAGCTCGTCGGTCGTGCCCCAGTTCGCGGTGGACCCCGGAAACCCGCCGACTTGCTGCTGGAACAGCCCGACCGAGGCGTGGTCGTGGCCGACGCGATCGTGTGGCAGCTGCAGACTGCGCTGGTTGTGGACGTTCGCGTACATCCACAGGACCGACTCGGTGAGTGCGGTCTCTAAGGCGACGTGAGCCCCGCGTACCGGCAGCCCTCTCCGCTTGCACACGGCGACGATGCCGACGGCGTGGCTGTACTGGTTCTCTGCGAGGTGCAAAGACGACGCGCTGACCATGGTCCCTCCCCCGTCAGCCAGCACCCTGGGCTCTGTGCCAGGTAACCGGCCAACACCAATTTCCGACTAGCCTCACGGCCATTTCCGATAGCCTCACGGCCGATTCCAGATCCGGTGAAGTCACCGTGTAGATGCGGTGGAGAACGGTCTCCCTCAGTTACGGCAGGTGCAGTTCGTGATCGTGGGGTTGTTGATGCGCCGTTAGCGTTAGCCAGTGGCCCCCGAGACCGGCGCGAACAGCTTGTCCCGTTCACCGGGCAGGTCGCCGCCGTGCACCATCAGCGTTGCGCTGCCGCACGGGACTAGTCCTCGTGCCGCAGCCCAGTTCGCCAGCCCGAGATGGCAGCCGCGGATGTCCACCCGCACGGACCCGTTCTCTTCCGCGGCGACAGCGGTGATCAGCGCCCTCGCGACGGCGAGATCTGCCGCTACCAGCGGGCCGATCACGAGGTCATCCTCGTTGCGCCATGCTGCCGCGAAACCGGCCAGCGCCCCCCGGCCGTCCTCGGCAACTAAGACCCGCTCGGCGAAGCCGAACAGCTCCGTCAGCACCCGCCTGCGATCCGCGCCGAATACCTTCCGGTCCAGCGCGGCCATCGCCTCGCGGTCGGATATCGAGGCGGAGCGAAGCGAGCCGGGCAGCGCAGCACGCGGCTGCGGAGCGAACCGGCCGGCGTGCCGGGTGACGGTGTCGATGCTGCGGAACCCCATGCTCTGAAACAACGGACGCGCGTAGCTCCTGCTGTTGGCGGCGAGATACACCACCGCCGGGCCGGCCTGATCGAGCAGGTGGCTCATCAGCCGCCGGCCCAGTCCCCGGCGGCCGAACCGCGAGGCCACCACCATCGTGCCGACCGCCGCGAGCTGTTGGCCGTACCTGGTCAGCACCACCATCGCGGCCAGGCCCCCAGCCGGATCATCGACGCCGTACGCCTCGCCTACGGCGAACAGCAGCCGCCACCTGTTCTGCTCAGGCGGCCAGCCGCGATCCGCCGCGAGTTCCACGCAGGCAGCCAGATCGGCGGCGCTCAGCCGGCGAATCGGCAGGCCGGCAGAGGCCAGGCCGACGGACTGAACCTGCAAGACCGGCACCTCCGGCGCGAGCACATGTGCACCAAGGATCGGCAGTGCACACAAGTGTGCGCCACCCGGCCAGCGATCACCGGTCACGCGCTCGGCCAAGCTGCCGGAAACCAGGCCAGAACCAGCTATGCGCGGCCCGGGCTCAGAGCCAACCTAGAGGCTGGTCGCAGTGGGCCCGAAAAATGATCGGGGACCTTGGTCATCATGAGATCGCCAATCAAGGTTCTCGATAACGGCGCCTGGCCAGGGCCGGCCGGGCCCGCAGCGCCACAGGTAGAGATCGTCGTGCCGGTGCGCAACGAGGAGCGCGACCTCGCTCCGAGCATCCGGCGGCTGCACGCCTACCTGTGTGACCGGTTCCCGTTCACTGCGCGCATCACGATCGCTGACAACGGCAGCGCCGACGGCACGTGGGGCCAGGCGCTCGCCCTGGCCGGCCAGCTAGATCTGGTCCGCGCCGTGCGGCTGGAACAGCCCGGCCGCGGGCGGGCGCTGCGCACGGTCTGGTCGGTTAGCGAGTGCGAAGTCCTCGCGTACATGGACGTCGACCTGTCGACCGACCTGAACGCCCTGCCGCCGCTCGTCGCGCCGCTGCTTTCCGGTCACAGCGACGTGGCGATCGGCACCAGGCTGGCGCAGGGCGCGCGGGTGATCCGCGGCCCCCGCCGCGAGATCATCTCCCGCTGCTACAACCTGCTCCTGCACGCCACGCTCCGGGTCAGGTTCTCCGACGCGCAGTGCGGGTTCAAGGCGATCCGCGCAGACAAGGCCCGCCCGCTGCTGGCGATGACCGAGGACACCGGCTGGTTCTTCGACACCGAGCTGCTGGTGCTCGCCGAGCGCGCCGGACTGCGCATCCACGAGGTGCCGGTCGACTGGATCGACGACAGCGACTCCCGGGTCGACGTGCTTGGCACAGCCCTCGCCGACATTCGCGGCGTCATCCGCCTGGGCGGCGGGCGCCAGCTCACCAGGTTCCTCGGCGTCGGCGTGGCCTGCACGATCGCCTACGTGCTGCTGTTCCTGGCCCTGCGCGGCGTGATGGGGGCACAGGCGGCGAACGCGCTGAGCCTGCTGGTCACCGCCGTCGCTAATACCGCGCTGAACCGGAGCTTCACGTTCGGGGTCCGCGGGCAGCGGGACGCCCTCCGTCACCAGCTCCGCGGGCTGCTGGCGTTCGGCGCCGGGCTGCTGCTCACCTCCGGTGCGCTGGCCGCCCTGCACCAGGTCTCGGCGCGGCCCGGCCGCGGTGCCGAGGTGGCCGTGCTCGTGGCCGCCAATGTGCTGGCCACGGTGCTGCGGTACACGCTGTACCGGAGCTGGGTCTTCCGCGGCAGATCGGCACCGCCGGCCGCGTCGCCTGCGCATGACCCGGAAGCGCCACAGCCGAGCCTGGCCACGGTCGCGCAGCCGGACGGGAGCATCTGATGGCCGCGGTCACCACCCAGCCGGCGCACCCGGGCGAGGCGCCGGCGCCGGAGGGGCCCGCCGGGAGAGGCCGCCTCGCGCGACTGCTGCGCGGCTCCGAGCGCGATCCACGGTGGGCCAGGCCCGCGCTCCTCGCGCTGCTCGTGCTCACCGCGCTGCTGTACATCGTCGGCCTCAGCCGCAGCGGCTGGGCCAACGACTTCTACGCGGCCGCGGTCCAGGCGGGCACGAAGAGCTGGAAGGCGTTCTTCTTCGGCTCGTCCGACGCCTCGAACTTCATCACCGTCGACAAGACGCCCGCGTTCCTCTGGGTCATGGACATCTCCGCGCGGATCTTCGGGCTCAATTACTGGAGCGTGCTGGTACCGCAGGCGCTCGAAGGCGTGGCCACGGTCGCAGCCCTCTACGCGACGGTCCGGCGCTGGTTCGGCCCCGCGGCGGGCATCCTGGCCGGGGTGGCGATGGCGCTCACCCCGGTGGCAGCGCTGATGTTCCGGTTCAACAACCCGGACGCGCTGCTGACGCTGCTGATGACCCTGGCTGCTTACGCGGTGACCCGCGCGATTGAGGCCGGGAAGACCCGCTGGCTGGTGCTGGCCGGCGCGCTGCTGGGGTTCGGGTTCCTCGCCAAGATGCTGCAGGCGTTCCTGGTCCTGCCGGGCTTCGCACTGGCCTATCTGGTGGCCGGGCCGCGCGGGCTGGGCAAGCGGACGCTGCAGGTGCTGGCCGGCGGCGCGGCGGTGCTGGTAGCCACCGGCTGGTGGGTGGCGGCGGTGATGCTCACCCCCGCGGCCGACCGGCCCTACATCGGCGGGTCGACCAGCAACAACATCCTGGGCCTCACCTTCGGCTACAACGGCTTCGGCCGGCTGGACGGCAACGAGACCGGCTCGGTCGGGTTCGGCGGCCACGGCGTGGCCGCGACCGGCGGTTCCTCGGGGCTCACCAGGCTCTTCGCGTCGGACATGGGCGGCCAGATCAGCTGGCTGCTCCCGGCGGCGCTGATCGCGCTCGTTGCGGTGTTGTGGGGAACCAGGCGGGCCCCGCGAACCGACCGGATCCGCGCCGCGGCGCTGGTGTGGGGTGGCTGGCTGCTGGTGACCGGCGTGCTGTTCAGCTACATGGCCGGCATCATCCACTCGTACTACACGGTCGCGCTCGCCCCGGCGATCGCCGCCCTCGTCGGCATCGGCGCCGTCCAGCTGTGGCGGGTGCGCAACGGCTGGCGCGGGCATGAGCGCAGCTGGTTCGGCCGCGGCGCCCTGGCCGCCGGGATCGTGATCACCACGGTCTGGTCCTACGTGCTGCTGGACCGGACCCCTGCCTGGTACCCGTGGCTGCGCGTCGTCGTCGTGCTCGCCGGGCTCGGCGCCGCGGCCATAATGATCGCGGGGCACTGGCTGGCGCCTGCCGCTGCCACGGCATGGGGCAGAGTCGTGCTGGTCCTGGCCCCGGTGTCGCTTGCCCTCGTCGCGGCGCTGGCCGGGCCCTTCGCGTACAGCTTGAATACCGCCGCGACCTCGCACACCGGCGCGCTGCCGACGGCAGGGCCGGCGGTGACCGCGTTCGGCGGCCCCGGCGGGGCCGGCGTTCGGGGTGGCTTCCCCCGCGGCGGTGGCTTCGGGCGCGGCGGGTCCAGGCACGGTGGGTTCGGCCGCGGCGGCTTTGGGCCCGGCGGCGCCACCGGTCAGGGCTCCGCGGGAACCGGCACCGGGTTCGGCGGAACCGCCGGCTCGCCGGGCGGGCGGTCCGGCACCGGCGGCTTCCCCGGCGGATTCCGGGGCCGCTCTCACGGCGGCTTCGGCGGCCGCGGTGGAGGCGGCGGGGGCGGCGGCCTGGCCGGCAACACGCAGGTCAGCAGCGCCCTCAGCACACTGCTGAAGAACGGGTCGTCCGGCTACCGGTGGGCGGCGGCCACGGTCAGCTCGGACAGCGCGGCACCGCTGCAGCTGGCCAGCGGAGAGCCGGTCATGTCCATCGGCGGGTTCAACGGCACCGACCCGGCGCCGACGCTCGCCCAGTTCGAGAAGTACGTCGCCGACCACGACATCCACTACTTCGTCGGCGCGAACTCCGACAGCTTCGGGGGCGGGTCAGGCGATGCCGCGCAGATCACCTCGTGGGTGGAGGCACACTTCCACGCCGAGACCGTAGGCGGTGAGACCGTGTACGACCTCTCCGGATAGCGTCACCAGCGCCGGAACCGGAACCGCTGGCGCGAGCCCCCCTCAGCACCATCCGGAAGATCCTCACCAGCCAGGAAGCCAAAGGATTGATAGAGCCGCCGCGCCGGGAAACCCTCGATGACGTCCTCGCCAAAGGTATCGACCAGCACTTCGCACGGCGGCGGGTACCGGCGCAGTGCCTCGGCAACCAGGGCGTGCCCCACCCGCCGGCGGCGAGCAGACGACCGGACCGCCAGCCACGTGATCTGCGTATGCGGCGCGGCCCGCAGCAGCATCCCGCCTAGGACCTGGCCGCTCGGATCCCGGACACACAGCGCCGTGCCACGGCTGATATTCCGTCGCAACGTCGATTCGAAATCAGGCATGGGCCCGAACAAAGGCTGCACCTCACGCGCGATTTCCAGCCAGGACGCCACGTCGTCTTGCGTCCCCAGGCTGACACCGCTCACCAGGACAGAATGCCCGCCCAGCGGGCCACCAGGCACGCGCCCCGACACTGCCTGCCCTCGGAGACCATCTCGCGGTCGGCGATCGCGTGCCGCGGCGCGTCATCCGATGAGACGCTGCTGGTCGGCACGGTAACACCAGGCGGCGGTCGCGCCGAAGAGCAGCGTCCAGGCGACCAGGAACGCCATGTCGGCCGGGTTCAGTGCGTGCCCGGTGACGGCGGCACGACCGAGATCAACCAGCCGGTAGGTGGGCAGCACCTTCGCGATGCCCTGGAGCCAGTGCGGGAACACGGGCAGCGGCCAGAGCAGCCCGCCGAGCACGTTCAGCACGAGCACCGTGCCGACCATGGCGGGCTCCGCGACTGACGTGCCAGCGGCCAGGCCGACGAGGATGCCGAGCGCGGCGAACGGGAGGCTGCCCAGCCAGCATGCCAGGATCATCGCCGCCCAGGCGGACGCGGGCAGCTGGGGCCGGGCAGCTGCTCCCGCGATGAGGGCTAGCGCGAGGGCCGCCATCAGTGCCAGGGCCGCGCCGGTGAGGAGCTTGCCGGCCGCGTAGGCCCACGAGGGCAGCGGCGTGAGGCGCAGGTACCTGGTCCAGCCGTTGGCGCGCTCGGCCGCCAGCCGGGCGCCGCCGGCGTTGACGGCCGCGGCTATCGCCGCCCACGCGCACATGGACACCATGAAGTAGACCGGCCAGGTGGTGCCCGCCCACCGCTGCGCGCCGCGATTGTTGGTCTTGTTGGCGAAGTTGAGCAGGTAGAACACGACCGGGAAGGCGAGCGTCCAGACCAGGATGGCGGGGGAACGCAGCACCCTGCGCAGTTCGAAGGCCAGGAAACTGGCGAGCGGGGGACGATGGGTCTTCACGCGGGCTCCTCGCAGGTGAGCGCCAGGAACGCGTCCGCGAGCCCGGCGCCGGTGACTTCGAGGTCGGTGAAGGTGGCGCCGGACCGGACGAGCCCGCGGACGGTCGCATCCGAGTCGGTGCTGTCCAGGCTGATCACGCCGTCGGCCTGCCGGACCTGCTGGACCGCGGGCAGTGCGCGCAGCGCCACGGTGTCCGTGTCCGGCGCACGGAACCGCACCCTCCTGATCGCCACCGTCCGGCGGATCTCATCGACGGTCCCGTCGGCGACGACGTGTCCCTGGTGCAGCACGACGACCCGTCCCGCGGATTCGGCGGCCTCGGCCAGGTAATGGGTCGCGAACAGGACCGCGCAGCCCTCGGCCGCGAATGCCCGCACCGTCTCCCAGAAACTCCGCTGAGCGGGAACGTCGAAGCCCACGGTCGGCTCGTCGAGGATGAGCAGCCGCGGGTCCGCGCAGATGGCCAGCGCGAACCGGACTCGCTGCAGTTCGCCGCCCGACAAGCCGCCGACCTTACGTTCGGCGAGGGAGGCCAGCCCGGCGTGCCGCAGCACGGCCGCGGGAGACAGCGGCGCGGGGTAGAGCGAAGCCACGAACCTGACCAGCTCGCCGACCCGCGTTCCGGATGGAAGGCCGGTGCCCGCACCCGACTGGAGCATCGCGCCCACCAGGCCGTCGGCGACGGCCTGCCGGGGTGCCCGGCCGCCGACGGTGACCTGCCCGGCGGTCGGGGACAGCAAGCCTAAGATCATCGCTAGTGTGGTCGACTTGCCCGCCCCGTTCGGCCCGAGCAGCGCCACCGTCTCCCCCGCGGCCACGCGCAGGTCGACGCCCGCGACCGCCTCCGTGGAGCCAAACCTCCGGCGCAGGCCTTGTACGTCGAGAATCGCTTTCGTTGGCATGGGTCATCCTCCGTCCGGAGGCCGTTCCTCGAGGTCGACCAGGGCAATGAGCGCCCGAACCCAGGTCCCTTCCGCCTCCGGGTCGGCGAAGCGCTCCTGCAGGTCGTCCACATTGCGAAGCAACTCGGCTAGGCCCTCATCGGTCAGCCGGAGCGCGCCGACAGACACCCTGACCTGACGGCGCTGCCCGTCCGCCTTCGCCCTGTGCGCCGCGGTGATGTCCGCCTTGGTCACGTCCAGCACCGCTCCGAGGAACGTCGCAATCTCCTCGGGGGACGCCCCCTCGTCCGGCGGCTCGACCTCCGCGCGCTGGTATAGACGCTCGACCTTTCCGCCGGGCAGTGGCCGGTAGCCGCTGACCTCGATGATGGCCGCCTGCTCGAGCTGGCGCAGGTGGTAGTAGAGACGGTCCGGGGGAAGCTCGACGGCCTCGGCGAGTTCCTTCACCGAACGCGGGCTGAACCACAGCGCCTCGAGCAGACGGATCCGCAGCGGGTCCGCCAGGGCACGGTGGACGCTGCGGAACCCGCTGGGCCTGCCGCCAGGCATCGCCGCCCCCCCCCTCGCCCAGGGCCTGTCGTTCGCCGAGGGCATCTCATTGTAACTTTCTACATTGATTGTAACTACTTTCAATGAGTTGCGGACACCCGCTGTACCGGATTGACGGAGCCGAAAATGAATCGGCGGCGCCGGGCCGGGCAGCGACAATGGCTCGGTGACTCAGCCCGGGCCGCCGTCGGCAACCGTGATCAGGGCCTTTAACGGGTCGCCGGGCAGCCTGGTGCGGCTCCACGGCGGCCAGGACGGGTCGTGGCGGGCCGGTGACGTGGTGCTCAAGCAGGCCGGGCCGGACAGCGCCGCGCCCTGGCTCGGACCAGCGCTGCGGAGCATGCCCGGCGACCCAGGATTCCGGCTGGCCCGACCGCTGTCGTCGCGCCGCGGAACCTGGACGGTCGAAGGCTGGGAGGCCACCGAATGGCTGGCCGGCCGGCACCAGCCGGGACGGTGGCGGGACGCGATCGCGGTGTCCGAGGCGTTCCACCGCGCCGTCCGCGACCATGTTCGGGAACGCCCGGCCGCGATCGCCAGCAGCAACGCGTGGGGCGTCGGCGACCGAGTCGCCTGGCGCGAGGAGGAGCCTGGCCCGCTGCAGCCGCTGGCAGCGGCGACCCTCACCCGGCTAGAGCCGCTGCTCGACGAGTCGTGGACCGGTCCCGCGGCGCAGCTGATCCACGGCGACCTCGGCGTCGGGAACATCCTGTTCGCCGACGAGCAGGGCCTGCCGCCCGCCGTGCTCGACGTCTCCCCGTACTGGCGACCCGCGGGCTTCGCCCTTGCCGTGCTGGTCGCGGACGCCCTCGCCTGGGAGGGCGCGCCTCCCGCGCTCGGCCGGGAGTTCCTGGCCGGCCCAGGCCAGCCGCGCCAGCTGCTCGCCCGTGCCATCGCCTACCGGGTAATCGCCTCGGCCCGGCTGCGGCCGGATGCCCCGGACCGTGTCGCAGCGGAGATCGCTGGGTACGACCCCGTGCTCGCTCTGCTCGGCATTAGCAGTTTGACCTAGAGTGCGCTCCAGCATCCAGACTCGTGTGCATGAAGCACCGCACGATTGGCACAGACCCGAAGACCCGACGCGACGTGAGTGTGCTCAGCCTGGGCACGATGCACTTCGGCACGGCCACCGACGAGCCGACCTCGTTCGCGATCCTGGACCGGTACGTCGAGGCCGGTGGCACGTTCATCGACACCGCCGACAGCTACGGGTACTGGTTCAACGGCGGCCAGGGCGGGGAGAGCGAGGAACTGCTCGGCCGGTGGCGGCGCAGCCGCGGCGTCGGGGACGAGATTGTGATCGCGACGAAGCTCGGCGCCCGGCCGCTGTCCCCCGGCACCAGCTTCATCGACAACCCCGAGGGGCTGTCCGCCCCGGTGATCCGCGAATCCGCGCAGCGCAGCCGCGACCGGCTCGGCATGCCTCGGCTGGACCTGCTGTACGCGCACATCGACGATCCGGCGGTGCCGATGGCCGAGACCGTGGAGGCCTTCGCCGCGCTGGTGGCCGAGGGCACCGTGGGCCTGCTCGGCGTGAGCAACCACTGGGCGTGGCAGGTAGAGCGGGCCCGCGATCTGGCTGCTGCGGCCGGGCTGCCCGGCTATGAGGTGCTGCAGTACCAGTACAGCTACCTGCGGCCGCGCACCGACCTGCCGGGCGAGCGCTCCCCGGACGGCATGCAGGGCATGCTGGGCGGCGACCTGCTCAGCTACCTGCGCGCCGAGCCGCAACTCACAGCCGTCGCCTACTCACCGCTGCTGAGGGGCGGCTACGTCCGCCAGGACAAGCTGGACGCCGCCGAGTTCGCCGAATTCGACCACCCCGGTACGCCCGCCCGCCTCGCGGCACTGCGGGAAGTGGCCAAGGACGCCGACGCAACGGTCAACCAGGTGGTGCTGGCCTGGCTGATCGGCGCGGACGTCCCGGTAATCCCGCTGGTCGGCGCCTCCTCAATCGCCCAACTCAACGAGAGTCTCGCCGCGGTCGACGTGGAGTTGACCGCAGAGCAGCGTGCAAGACTCGACGATGCTGGGTGACCCGGATGCCGACCCTTCGTCTCTTTCAAGATCTTGGAGGATGGGCTGCAGCCTGTCGCAGCACACGCAGCCCGTAAGCAAGATGGCCCCCGCCACATCACGCGGCAGGGGCCCATCTGAGGCGGTTTAGGGGGGTGCAGCTGTCAGCCGGGCCGGTACACGAGAACGCCGTCCGCCTTGTAATCGAGCTGGAAGCCGGTCCTCTGCAGATAGCGGATGATGTCGGAGGTCGAGCATTGCCGACCACAGGGCCAGACGAGCACCCAGCCGACGTCCATGCGGCGGGCGTCCAGGCGCTCGGCCGCGAGCAAGGCCGGGTAAGTGCCGATCCCGGTGAGCGAGCTGCGGGGCTGGCCCTCGGCGGTCAGCAGGCCGTCGTAGAACGCGTGCCGCCTGATGCCTGCCAGCGTCGGGGCCGGCAGCCTGGACAGGTAGCCGACGGCGCGCGGATGGCCGTCGGCCGTCGCCAGCACCTGGGCCTCGGGATCAAACGCGGCTCCCTCCCCGTTCATTGGCACTCCGCCCCTGACGCCGAACGGGACGTCCACGACGAGCGATTGGGAATGGTCGGCAGCGATCGGGTGATCGAGCGCCGGCAGCGCGGTGGGCATGGTTCCCACGGCCGGGTCGCCCGCCCAGCCGACCTCAAGTGCCCCGAGCACCAGCACTGGGATGAGCAGCGCCGCGGCGTGGTACCGAAGCCAGTCGACCGCCGCGCCCGCTAGCAGTGCGGCAGGCACGAACGCGAGCATCGTGAGCCGGGCGGCCTCGCGGAAGCCGGCCATCCCGGGGAGCTGTACGAACCAGGTGAACGGCATGACGGCGGACAGCCGCACCCCATGCCACACTTCGGCGGCGGGCACGTAGACGTGCTCGCCGATCTTCAGCGTGGATCCCAGCGACAGCACCGCGGCCCCGAGCCACAGCAGCGCGAGCTGGCGGGCGCTGCGGCGCCGCCACGAAACTGCCAGCCCCGCCGCCGCGAGCGCCGTCAGCAGCAGGCCGAAGGTGGCAACTCCGTCCCGGGTCGGCCCGTGGAAGCTGACCGGGTTCAGCGCAGTCAGGCCGTGGCTGACCACCTGCGGAGACGCAGCGAACAGCCCGGGCAGGGAGGTACCGGAGCGGACGTAGTCCACGTCCACTCCAGCCGCCGGGAAGGACGCGCCGCCCGAGCGTGTCTGCGCGACCATGGCGACGATCTGCGGGCTGGCCACCGCAAGGGCGACCGCCACTGCCACCGCGGTGACTGCCAGCCTCCTAGCCCAGCGTGGCGTGCCCGGAGTACCCGGGATCCCGGCGGCCCCGCCGGGCGTCGGGCGGCGGGCCAGCCACGGCAGCAGTACCACCAGCACCAGGATTGCCACCATGATGGCCGATTCCTGGTCGGTGAGCAGGCTGGCGCCCAGGATCACCCCCAGGATCACAGCCTGCCACCAGCCTGGGCGGCGGCGCAGCCGCACGGCAGCCTCCAGCGCCAGCGGCAAGAACAGCACGCCAACCGCCAGGTTCAGCTGATACCAGGCGTGCCACGCGAGCATAGAGGATAGGCCGAAGAACCCACCCGCGGCGATCGCCCCGACCTGCGAACGCAGCCACAGCCTGGCTACCCGGTACATCGCGTAGCACAGCAGCCCCGGCATGAGGGCCGACAGCAGGTTGTAGGAAGCGCTGGGGCCGAACGCGAGGGTGACCGGGATCATCAGCACGCCCTCGAGCGGCATCAGTGCGTGATATCCGAGCTGGGCTCCGACCGGCGCGGCGATGGAGCGGGTGAACCAGGGATTCCCCAGGTGTTCCACCTGATGGGCCACCCACCAGAAGTCCCACACATACGACCCCGCATCGCGGGTGGCCGGCAGCTTTCCCTCGGTCAGGTAGGCGGCCCGTGGCCAGTTCACGGCTACTCCCGCAGCCAGGTAACAGGCCAGAACCGTCAGGTGGCGGGCGGCTGCGCCGTTGGCGAGCACACGACCAGGCAGCATCGCACCCATCCGCGACTGCCGGGCCGGCCCGAGCTTGGCAAGTCGGCCGCCCGATGTCACTGCCTGCGCAGCCCCGCGAACGTCGGAGCCCAACCGACCAGGACCGAGGCCCGCGGCTTCCGGTTCACTGCCGATGCTGTCTGCTGGCTGATGTAGCGCTACGCCGGAAGCATCCTCGCCCGGCGCGTCTCCCCGTCCTCGCTGCACTACCCACCACACTTATGGATTGCTCGGTACATATGTCACATAACTGGACAGGCCACGGAACCTAGTTCGGTGAGCTGCGATGGCATGACCGCGCCTTCGCGCCGACATCAGTCGGCCACGTGCCAGGCCAAGTCCCGGGGTCACTCCCATCAGCGAGCGGGTCAGTAACCACTCTGCTGGAGTCAACCACGTCGCAATGGCATGATCCTTCACGAAATATCAAAAATCCGGCAAGGGTTCAGTCAAGGGAGCGCAAACCGGCGACGTGGTCGCCGAACTGGGCGCCGAGCGCGCCGACGACCTGCTGCTGCCCGCCGCCAGGCGCCAGCTCGCTGGCGTGATCCTCGACCGCGTCGTGCAGGAGCACGCGCAGGCCAGGTCGGGGTCGGCGGCCCGTTTTAACAGCCGCACGCGACGGGCCCTGGGTTCAACCGCCCGGGCCCGTTCTATGGCCTGCCATTGCTGCATTTGACGCCACCAGCAACCATCGGCAAGCCCACGGCGTATCCACCCCCTAATCGAACTTCGGCGGACACGGCCGTATGGCCAGATCACGGAAGTCAACCTTGCCACCCGGAACAGGCTGGGCCACGAACGCCTCATGCCGCGGCGCACCCAAGAACTCGACAATCTGGGCGTGGTTGCCCGTTCGGTCGGTGAAATAGACAGCCACTCGTAATCGGCGATCCGGCGCTAGGAGCGCTTCGCCCATCAGTCACATTCCGTGTTCTGCCTGGTCGAGAGCCCGCGAACCGTATCCGTTCGTCCTGCATCGGCGAGCCGGCCAGCGGGAGGGTGGCACCGTGCCGCGCCAGAAGTGGCTGGCCTGCGCCCGCGGGCCCTCGGCTATCGCCCTTCAGCTGTAGTACTGGACAAGGCAGAACTCATGCCCCTCGGGATCGTGCATGACCATGACAATCCCCTCGTCATAGTCGTGCCGCTCGCCGGACCAGCGGCCACCGAGACGCTCGACTTGCCTGCGGCCCGTCCCGATGTCGTCGACCTGGACATCGAGGTGGATGCGGACCTTTGTGGCCTTCGGCTCTGCCACTCGCTGAACGTCAGCCGCGGCCGGTCATCGAGACGTGAGCCGACGGTGGCCCATCCGGCATCGTCGCCGTGCTCGCCGGTCATCGCCCTGTTCAGCAGCGCGCTCCAGAAGGACGCCAGCCGCGCTGGATCCGCGCAGTCGATCGTGATTCCCGTCAGTCGATTTGTCATGCAGGCACCCTGGCATCCCGGTAGCGGCGCCCGCACGGCCGCCCCGGCAGACCCGCATACCCGGTCTACGGCCGGGGGGCTGGCTCTCCCGCTGCCGCTATCTGCCGGTCGAGCTGCGATGGGCCAGTGATCACCAGCGCGGTAGCCGACCCGGCGGTGGTGACCGTGAAGCCGTGCCGGCAATCGCGGGGCACGAAGACAAAGCTCCCTGGCGTCGCAATCCAGCTGTCGTCCTCGCAGAAGCCGGTGAGCTCTCCCGAGAGCAGGTAGAACATCTCGTCCTCTCCGGCATGTACGTGCGCGGGCACCACCAGGCCCGGCGGATAGGCCGACTCCATGACGCCGAGCTGCCCGAGCGTGTGTTCACCCGAAGCTTTGATCACGACAGTGGCGCCGTGGAACTGGTAGGCGGGGCCCTCACGGGGATCCAGCACGAACCCGGACATCACTGCTCACCGCCCTTCCCGGCCACATGAATGTAGCGAGTCTCCCGGTCCGGTCGTACCCGCCGGCGCCTTACGGCATCCAGACGACCGGCCGCAGTTAACCTGGTCCGAAAACAAGACCTCAGCCGGGCAGGCGGCAGCGCCCGGCGGCGCGCCAGCGCTGACGGGCTGTGGGTAACGGCGACGGGCGGGTTAGCCAG
>Ga0209333_1000373_pt1 | contig 25172 bp, 16 predicted proteins | sample BlaSpr_A8_OM2_O3_FD_187982 | JGI IMG/M metagenome (GOLD analysis project Ga0209333, IMG submission 187982) | Forest soil microbial communities from Thunder Bay, Ontario, Canada - Black Spruce, Ontario site 2_A8_OM2_O3 (SPAdes) (version 2) | ecosystem: Environmental > Terrestrial > Soil > Boreal... | reverse complement strand
AGCGGCAAGGCCGGCGTCAATTTCGGCCACAGGATCGTGACGAAGAAGATATAGACCGCGTACAACGCGGCCAGTCCCAGGCCGGGGATGAAGGCGCCCTGGTACATGTCGCCGACCGAACGGCCGAGCTGGTCGGCCATCACGATGAGGACCAGGCTCGGCGGAATGATTTGCGCCAGCGTGCCGGAAGCGGCGATCACCCCCGCCGCCACCCGCCGGTCGTAGCCGTAGCGCAGCATGATGGGCAGCGAGATCAGACCCATCGAGATGACCGAGGCCGCAACCACGCCCGTCGTCGCCGCCAGCAATGCCCCCACGAAAATCACCGCATAGGCGAGGCCGCCGCGGATCGCCCCGAACATCTGACCGATGGTATCGAGCAGATCCTCGGCCATGCCGCTGCGTTCCAGGATCAAACCCATGAAGGTGAAGAACGGGATCGCCAGCAGGGTGTCGTTCGACATGATGCCGAAGACGCGCTGTGGCAGGGCCTGGAACAGTTCGGGGCCGAGGAGGCCGAAATGGATGGCGATGGCGCCATAGAGCAGCCCATTGGCGGCGAGCGAGAACGCCACCGGATAGCCGATCATCAACAGAAAAATCAGCGACGCGAACATCAGCGGAGCGATGTTGGCGAGGAACAGCGCGCTCACCGCTTGTCCCCCTGCAACAGCTCCGGCGGCAACATTTCCTCGGCCGCGTCGTGAGCGTGCTTGGGCGTCGGATCGGGTATGAGGCCCATCAGGAAGGCCGCGCGCTTGATGATTTCCGAGACGCCCTGGATCGCCAGCAGGAAGAAGCCGACCGGGATCATGAGCTTCACCGGCCAGCGCAGCAATCCTCCGGCATTGGGCGAATACTCGCCGAGCGCGAAGGATTGGGTGAATACCGGCCAGGCGAGCACCATGATGATGAGCGCCATGGGCAACAGGAAGAAAATCCCGCCCAACAGGTCGATCCAGGCGCGGGTGCGCGGCGAAAGCCGGCTGATGATGATGTCGATGCGGACATGCTCGTTCCTGAGCAGCGTGTAGCCCGCGCCGATCAGGAAGAAGCCGGCGAAGAGATACCACTGGATCTCGAGCCAGCCGTTCGAACTGTAATCGAAGAGGTAGCGCACCACCGCGTTGCCGGAGCTCACCAGCACCGCGGCCAGCACCAGCCAATAGACCGTCTGGCCGATCCGCTCATTGACGCGGTCAATGAGCCGGCTGAACGCCAGCAGGAATTGCAATCGCCCGGCCTCCCCACTTCCGCAACCGGGGCCGGTTTCACCGGCCCTTCATTATTTGACGCGGCCACTATGACATGCGGTTTTGGCCGATGCCAGTTCCGAGACGGACGGCGCTCGCTCTTGTCAGAGCCGCCCGAACCGGGGAAGATGATCGCGCGGCGTCCGGTTTCGGGCGCCGTCAAGCCGACTAAGAAACCGCGGCCCGGGAGTCCTGCATGAGTCCATCCGACAAGCCGCCGGCGGCGACGCCGGTTCCCGGCGGCAAGACCGTCCTGGTCGAATTCGATTCCGGCATCGCCTGGGTGACCATGAACCGGCCCGAGAAGCGCAACGCCATCAGCCCCGCTCTCGCGGCCGAGATGCTGGCGGTGGTGGACGCGCTCGAAACCGATCCGCGCTGCGGCGTGCTGGTGCTCAGCGGCGCCGGCGAATCCTTTTCCGCCGGCATGGATCTGAAGGAATATTTCCGCGAGACCGACCCGCTTTCCCATGAGGAGCGCATGCGCATCTTTCGCGTCAACGCCCAGTGGCAATGGCGGCGGATGATGTTCTATCCCAAGCCGACCATCGCCATGGTGAACGGCTGGTGCTTCGGCGGCGCCTTCACCCCGATGCTGTCCTGCGATCTCGCGATAGCCGCCGACGAGGCGACCTTCGGCCTGTCGGAGATCAATTGGGGCATCATCCCGGCCGGCATCGTCACCAAGGCGCTCGCCGGGGCGGTCAACCAGCGCGACGCGCTTTACGCCATCATGACCGGCGAGCCCTTCGACGGCAAACGCGCGGCGGCGATGGGCCTAGTCAACGAATCCGTGCCCCGGGCCGATCTGCGCGCCCGGGTGAAAGAGCTTGCCGGCGTGCTGCTCAAGAAAAACCCGACCGTGTTGCGCGCGGCTAAGCACGCCTATCGCCGGGTGCGCGAGATGAGCTGGGACGACGCCGAGGATTACCTGTTCGCCAAGATGGACCAGTCGCGCTTCCTTGATCCCGAGAAGGGTCGCGACCGGGGCATGGCGCAGTTCCTCGACGAGAAATCCTACCGCCCCGGCCTCGGGACCTATAAGCGTGAGCGCTGACGGCGGTATGCCGGGCGCCGGCCGGCTGCTGCGGCCCGGATCCATCGCCATCGTCGGCGTGTCGCCCGAGCCGGATTCGATCGGCGGCGCGGTGCTGGCCAATCTCGAACGCTTCAAGTATGGCGGCGTGATCCACCTGGTGAGCCGCTCGCGCGACGCCATCGGCGGCAGGCCTTGCCTGCCCTCCATCGACGAGCTGCCCGAAGGCGTCGACGCCGCCGTGCTGGCCCTGCCCCAGGCGGGGATCGCCGAGGCGGTCGCGTCCTGCATCAAGCGCAAGATCGGCGCTGCGGTGATCTTCGCCGCCGGTTTCGCCGAAATCGGCGATGCCGGCCGCCTGGCGCAGGACAAGTTGGCGCGCGCGGCGAAAGCGGGCGGCCTGGCGCTCCAAGGCCCCAATTGCATCGGCTTCGTCAATTACGCCGATGGCGTGCCGCTGACCTACGAACCGGTGACGCAAGCCCAGCCGAACGGTCCCGCCGTGGCCATCGCCGCGCAAAGCGGCGCCATGGCCTCGAGCCTGCGCGCCGCCTTCCAGGCCAAGGGGCTGGCGGTGTCGCATGCGATATCCACCGGCAACGAGGCCGGGCTGTGCGTGGAGGATTTCCTCGAATTCCTGGCCGAAGAATCCCAGGCCAAGGCGATTGCGCTGTTCGTGGAACAGATCCGGCAGCCGAAGCGGTTCCTCGAATTGGCGGCGCGGGCGCGCAAGGCGGCCAAGCCGATCGTGCTGCTGCATCCCGGGCGCGGCGCGCGGGCCAAGGATTCGGCGCGCACGCATACCGGCGCGCTGGCCGGCGATTACGCGGTGATGGAAACCCTGCTGCGGCGCCAGGCGGTAGCGCTGGTCGAAACCGTGGAGGAGCTGATCGACACCACCGAGATTTTGGCGCGCTTCCCGCAGGCGCCGGTCAAGGGCGCGGCGATCGTGACCAATTCCGGCGCCTTCAAGGGCTTCGCGCTGGATTTCTGCGAATCGATCGGCCTCGACTTGCCCGCGCCGTCCGCGGCCACCATAGCTGCTCTCAAGCAGGCGCTGCCGCCATTCGCCTCGATCGACAACCCGCTCGACGTCACCGGCCAGCTCATCAAGGAGCCGGCGATCCTGCCCAAATCCGTGGCACCGCTTCTGGCCGACGCCGCTTTCGGCAGCCTGGTGGTGGCGGTGGTGCCGGGCGGGCCGCAACAGGCTTCGGCTAAGGCCCAGGCGCTGCTGCCGGCGGTGGCGGGTTCGGCCAAGCCGGTCGCGGTCGCCACAACCCATGACGAAGGCGAATTACCGGCGGAATTCATCCCCGCGCTTCGCGGCGCGGGCCTGCCCTTTTTCCGTTCGCCCGAGCGCGCGCTGCGCGCGATGGCGCGCGTGACGGCGTTTGGCCGGGCGCGGGCGGCGGCCGAAATCTCCGCGCCCGCGATCAAGCTGCCGGCGGCGAAATTGCCGGGCAAGGGCGCCTTGGCGGAATACAAGAGCAAGGATTTCCTGGTCGCGCTCGGCTTCAAGACGCCGCGCGGCGCGCTGGTGAGCAACGTGGTCGAGGCCAAGAACCTGGCCGCGCGGCTGGGCTATCCGGTGGCGCTGAAAGCGCAATCCGCCGCGTTGCCGCACAAGAGCGAGGCGGGCGGCGTGATCCTCGGCCTCGCCGACGCCACGGTTCTGGCCCAGAGCTGGGAAAAGCTCAACGCCAGCGTCCACAAGGCGCATCCCCGGATCGTGCTCGACGGCGTGCTGGTCGAAGCCATGGCCGAGCCCGGAATCGAGATGGCGGTGGGCGCGCGGCGCGACAAGGAATGGGGCCCGGTGTTGATGGTCGCGCTCGGCGGCGTGTGGATCGAGGCGCTCAAGGACGTCCGACTGATGCCGGTCGATCTCGACGCGAAGGATATCGAGCGGGAAATCCTGAGCCTCAAGGGCGCGGCGCTGCTCAAGGGCATGCGCGGAAAGCCCGCCGCCGACGTTCCGGCGCTGGTCGAGGCGATGCTGCGGCTGGGAGCGCTGATGCAGGCGAACCCGGCGATCGTCGAGATCGACATCAATCCGCTGACGGTCTACGCCAAAGGCAACGGCGTGCTGGCGCTCGACGCGTTTATCGTCTCGGCCTGAGGCAGGCGGCGATGGACTTCTCCTTCAGCGAGGAACAAACCCTTCTGCGCGACAGCGTCGGCAAGCTGATGGACAAGCACGCGCCGCCCGAATTGATCCGCCGCCTCGACCGCGAGCAGGCCTATCCTTATAAACTCTACGATGCCTGGGTGGAGGCGGGGTTGTTCCGCATGCCGTTCGCCGAGGAAGACGGCGGCCTGGGCGGCGGCGCGGTCGATCTCTGCATCATCGCCGAGGAGATGGCGCGCCGCAGCCAGGATCTGTTCACCGCTTATGGCGGACCAGTGTTCTGCGGCCTCAATATCGCGCGCCGGGGTTCGCCGGAGCAGAAGGCGTACTGGCTGCCCCGGCTGTTTTCGGGCGCGGCGCGGTTCTCGATCTCGATCTCGGAGCCCGATGCGGGATCGGATCTGAGCCGGATGCGCGCCACCGCGCGGCGCGACGGCGGCGATTACGTGATCAACGGCCAGAAGCTGTGGGCGAGCGGCGCCGGCGCCAAGCGCAACGTCATCAACGCCTATGTCAGGACCGACCCCAAGGCGGACATCCGCAAGGGGATGTCGCTGTTCCTCATCGACAACGACGCCGCGGGCGTGGAGCTCAGGAAGCTCGAGATGCTGGGGCGCCGTTCGGTCGGCACCTACGAGATCTTTTTCAACGACGTGCGCGCGGCGGAAGACCGGCTGATCGGCGGCGAGAACCGGGGCTGGGATTGCCTCTTGTCGGGCCTCCAGGTCGAGCGCGTGACCTCCTCGGCCGGCAATGTCGGCGGAGCGCAGGGCGTGGTGGATCTGGCCCTGGCCTTCGCCAAGGAGAGAAAGCAGTTCGGTCGCGCCATCGGCACGTTCCAGTCGATCGCCCATATGCTGGCCGACATGCAGACCGAGGTCGAGGCGGCGCGCGCGCTGCTCTACCGCGCCGCCTGGATGGCGGACCAGGGCCGCGACGCGCTCAGGGAAATCTCGATGGTGAAGCTGTTTTCGTCCGAGATGTACGCCAAGCTCGCCAATATGGGCGTGCAGATCATGGGCGGCTACGGCTACAGCATGGAATTCGACATGCAACGCCATTTGCGCGACAGCCGCGCCGCCACCATCGCCGCCGGCTCGTCCCAGATTCAGCGCAACCTGATCGCCAATCTCATGGGCCTGAAGGTCCAATAGGCCGAAGGATTCAGCCCTTCAGCCTTTTGGTCCAGGCCGCCAGCGCGAGCATGAGATCGGCGATGAATTGCTGGGTCACCGCGTCGGTGAGATTGCCTTGCGCGTCGAACTTGTTCTGCGCCTGGGGGATCATCACCTCGGGCTTGTTGAGCGGCAGCATGTTGAGGAAGACGCAGGACTGGCGCAGGTGGTATTGCGCGCGGGCGGTGCCGTAGAGGCCCATGCTGGCGCCCATGATCGCCACCGGCTTGCCCTCGAAGGGCTGGTCGGGCGGGCGCGAGGCCCAGTCGATCGCGTTCTTGATCACGCCCGACATGGAATAATTGTATTCCGGCGTGACGAAGAGCAGCGCGTCCGCCGCCTTGATCTTGGCGCGCAGCTCGGCCACCGCGGGCGGAAAACCCTTGGCCTTGACGTCCTCGTTATAGGGCGGAATCTCCGCCATCTTGTCGAAGGCTTCGAGCGTCATGCCCGGCGGCAGGTTTTGCTCCGCCGCCTTGAGCGCCATGCGGTTGTAGGACGCCTGACGCAAAGAGCCGCAAATCCCCAGAACTTTTATGGAATCGGCCATGATGGAATAACCCCTTGCTGATGCGAATGGGCGATATAACCCGCCGGCCGCGCGGAATTCCACCCCCGCCGCTGCATGGCGGCGATGCCCGATTCAACGGCTAGGACGCGACCGGCCGGCGCTTGTCATGGGCGCGCGAGCGGGCACGCGGCCGCTCATCCCCGAACCGCTCGGCCACGAGCTTCGCCAGATTGGGGTGGCGGTCGTATTGGTGGACGACCGGGCTGACATGGCCGTTGGCGTCAGCCATGCGCTGCTGCGGCGTGATAAAAATGTTCGCGTCGGACACATAGTGCAACGACCAAACACGCTTGGCGTTCTCCTCGAACGCAACCGAGCCCAGGCGTCCGGTGTGGAGAAGAAAATTGTGGATCCCCTGATCGATCCCGATCTTGAGCCGGGCATTCGGCGGACATTCATAATCGTAAAGCTGCATCAGCAGGAGATAATTCAGGATTCCCCGCCATGACCCCAGCACCGTGCCGGCGCAGGAAATGCGCTGATCGCCGATTTGCCTCAGCATTTTTTTGCCGAACGCTTCTCTGATCCAACGCGAATTGTACTGGCAACTGCCGATGGTTTGCGACGGATCCTCGAGACACGCCGCCAACTCCTTGAACATAGGGGTGTCGAAGGGATTGGCTTGAAACACCACGTCCCGGACATCGCTGAGGAAGACCCGGCGATAAGGGCGGCCTTCGCGATCGAGCGCATGCAGGAAGCGGTAATAGCAGAAAAACCGCGACAAGATCGGCGCCATCGGCAGAAACTGTCCTCCCAGAAATTCTCGCGCATAACTCGGTTCGCGCGCAGAAACGCCGCGGTGGCCGGATCGACGTCCAGCGTCCACAGCACGATATCGCCGTCATAGCCGGTCGCGCGCAGCGAGCGGACGAAGGGTCCGAGTTCGCGCGTGGTGTAATTGGTCGCGAGCCCCATGACCAGATCCCGGTCGGGCGCGTGCTTGCGTTTCGTCGTGCTTGCGTTGCTCGCGATCTCCCGCTCGACGGCGTTGTGGGATTTCAAGTCGAAGGCGCGGGCGGGCGGGAGCTTCAACGCCTGCAGCCTGCGCCTGCTCCAGTTAATCAGTCTCTGTAAGGTGATCATTCGGACTCCACGCCTCCACCGTCGCCAGTTTGGCGCAGGCTGTCGCGAATGCCCAGAACCTTGATGCCGTCGCTCTTAACCGGTTAACCCTCGCGAAGCCGCGCCGGGCCGGACAGTGGCCGCCGTGCGCGGGCAATTCCGGGCCGCCCGCCGCGGGGCGGGAATGCTCAAAGACCGCGTGGGCGAACCGGGTTATTGCGCGGCAGCGGTGTGGGTGTTGGGCGGGTTCAGTCCGACGCCGCGGCCGGGGAAACCGGCGGCGTCGAAATAGAGCGTCGAACCCACCATCTGCTCGACCAGCACGGTCTTGACGCCGTTGGCCGCCGGCGGCGAGATCACCGTCCGGGCGGCATAACGCGGCAGGACGCCGCCGGGCCGCGCCTCGTCCATCACCCGGCCGACCAGCTTGCCTTTGTCCTGGGCCTTGAGGCCGAGGATGCTCGCCAGCGTCTTGCCGATATCGGCGTTGCTGGTGGGGGCGCCGTCGACAAAAGCGGATTTGAAGTCGGGACCGATCGCCGCCATGAAGTTCATGGTGTCGGCGCGGCTGAAGCTGCCATGCATGCCCTGGCCTTGCTGCAAGGACGTGTCGGCCACTTCCACCGTGCACAGCACCGGCTGGCCGCAGCCGGTGTCGAAGCTGCGGAAGCTGATGAAAATCGCGGGCCCGGGGGTCACCGCCGCGCCCTTGAGGTTGATCGCGGAGAGCGGCAGCGTGCCGGCGAACCGGCCGAGCGAATCGTCGACAAACAGCCCGCTGACGTAATCCTGCGCCAGCAGCGCGGCGATCACGCGCGCCGCCAGTTTCTTGTCGTGGGCCGGCAGATAGACCAGGTCGGAGCCGCCATTGGCCGCGACCACGACATCGGGCTTGGTCGGATCCTGGCCGATCAAGCCGTTGCCCGCCTTGGGGTGATGCGCGCTGTCGACCCACGCGGCCTTGTCGCTCGGATCGAACAGCGGCAGCTTGAGCGCCTTGGCGATGTCGATGGCGACGAAGCCCGCGGGCAGTCGGCCGGCCGGAACGTCGGCGTAGCGGCCCTGGGCGGCCGGGCTGGTCTTGCTTTCCTTCGAGATGGTCGAGAAGCCGTGATCGGCGCTGACGACGATGTCGGTGGTGTCGGCCAGGCCGAGCTGGGTCAGCGCCGCCTCGAGCCGGGCGAGATCGTCATCCGCGTTCTTGATCGCGGCGAGCGAGGTCGGCCCGTTGATGCCGGGGGTGAACTGGCCGAGGCTGTCGCCCTGGTTGTGTTGGGTTCCGTCCGGGTCGCGCGACCAGAACACCAGTACGAAGGGCTTGCCGCGATCCTTGAACAGCGGCAGGACCGCCTTGACGGCGGCGTCGGCGAAATAATCCTGCTGCACGGTGTTGGCCGCGAGCGTGCCCGCATTATTCATGTCGCCGGTCTTGCCGTTTTCGCCGCGCGGCGGCGCCGCTGGCGGCAGATTGGCTTTTTGCAGCGCCGCGGCGAGCTCGTCCGACAGCGGGATGCCGGCGGGACTGCCGGTGGCGTCGTCGATGACGATGGTGGGCGCGCCGCTGTGATCCTGGTGGTCGAAGACCAGCGCCGGGCCGATCTTGCCGATGGCGGCAGTGCTGAAGCCCGCCTGCCGCGCCAAGGCCAGGAGCGCGTCCTCGTCCAGCATGTTGCCCTGGTAATGCTCGTCGACGTCGACCAGCACGGCGTCGTTCTCGATGAAGGGGGTGACGCTGCCATTGCCGGTTCCGGCGTCGACCCCGTAGCCGACATAGAGCGTGTTGCCGAACACGCCGGTGTCGCCCAGGTAATGGCCGGTCGCCATGGCCGAGGAATTGGGCATGGTGAAGGTGGGGAACATGGCGTGGGGATTCTGGAAATTGACGCCGCGATCGCGGATCGCCGCCATGGCCGGCGCGGTATCCGCCGTCACCATCTGCGCGCGCAGCCCGTCGGGCACGAACAGGATGAGATTGTGCGGCTGATCGGCCAACGCCGTGCCGGCAAAACCGCTGGCCAGAATCGCCGCAACGAGAATGTTCCGCATGGTCCGCCCCTCGTTCAATGAGGCCCATAGGCTAGACCGCGGGCGGGAAGCTTTTATGACAGCACTAGAGTTTAAAGGTGAAGCGGAAGCCGGCGTAACTGTCCTGGCCCTGCTGGCCGTAGAACTCCTTGGTGCGGCTGAGCAAGCCCAGATCGAAGCGGATATCGTCCTTCCAGAACATCGCCACGCCGGCGGTCAGGTCACCGACCAGCGGCTTTTTGTCGACGCTGCGGCTGTGGGCGAAGGTATTGCCGTCGAGAAAAATATTCTGCGCCACCGCCCTGCCCTCGCCGCCGGCGAAGAAATAATAGCCGAAGCTCGCGCTGCGCCGGCTCGGATCGACCCAATCCGTGCCCGACGGACCCGGCCGGATGCGCGGCGGGCCGTAATCGGTGTCGAGGCTGTTGCCGATGCGGATGATGCCGCCGACGGCGCCGTAGGTGAACACGTTGCCGGCGGTGACATCGGCCTCGGGCACGAAATCGACGCCGACGCCGCCGAGTTCGACGATGCCGAGCCGCCAGTGCTTGTCGTAGGAGAGGGCGATGGCCGGCTCGTTCTTGAGCTGGTTGTCCCAACCGGCGCCGCCCGGGATGCCGACGATGAATTGGTGCCAATCGTTCTGGACCTGCCGGCCCAACGCGGCCGGACCGACCACGCCGAGCAGCACCTCGAATCCCGTCAAGCTGTTGCCGCCGTTCTCCTGCAGCAATTCGCCGCCTGTATAGAGCCAGCCGGCATAGGGCCGGTCTGTCGCACTGGGCGGACTCAATTTGAGATTCATCGGCGTATAGATACTCTGGCCGAGCACGATCCAGTCGAAGCGGCGCTGCTGGTCCGCCGAGCCGTGGAAGAGCGGCCCCAGGAAATCGAAGGCATCGTAGCGCCAGCCCGCGGTAAGCGGCGCCGACAGATAAGAGGCGCGCGCGCCCTGGGTGTAATGCTTGTCGCTGTCGGAAAAGAGCGAGTCGTTCTCTTCGATGATGGACAGCTCGCCTTTTTCGGCGGCCTGATTTGCCGCCTGATCGGCGGGCGCAGCCGGCGCTTGCGCCGCTTGTGCTTGAGCGGCCGCCTCTTGGGCACGGGCCGGGAGCGCCGCGAACGCGGCCGCGGCGAGAACAACCGGCAAAATCCGGAATTTCATAAGATCCTAATGTGTCGGGGGCTTGCCCGGCTCTTTGTCGATCGCCAGCAGATCGGAGTTATCCCACCAGCCGCCGCCCATGGCAAGGAAGAGCAGCGCGGTGTCGGTATAACGCTGCGCCTGGGCGCGGACGAAGCCCAGCCTTGCGTGCTGATAGAGCCGCTCGGCGTCGAGCACCTGGATGAGCGCGATATCGCCTGCGATGTAGGAAGTGTGCGTCAGATCGAGCGAGGATTTGGCGGATTCGAGCGCGGCGCGCTCGGAGCCCAGAAGATCGGCGTCGCTTTGCAGCGCGTCGAGCACGTCGGCCACCTGGGCGAAGGACGCCAGCACGGTCTGCTGATAATTCGCGGCGGCGGCGGTGAACTCGTCTTCGGCCTCGCGCTTCTGCGCCCGCAGCGTGCCGCCATGGAACAGCGGCACGGCGATGCCGGCGCCGATATTCCATACATTGTTCGCCGCCGTTCCCAGCCCGCCGGCGGTGAGCGCGACTTGCGACACCGCGGCGGTCAGCGTGATGTTGGGATAGAGCTGGGCGGTGGCTACGCCGACCGCCGCCGAGGCGGCGTGCAGCTCGGATTCGGCCGATAATATATCGGGCCGCTGGTGCACCAGCGCCGATGGCAGGCTGACCGGAAGCTCCGACGGCAGGACCAGCGAATCGAGCGTGAAATCGGGCGGCGTGAAATCGGGCGGCGCGCGGCCGACCAGAAGGGCGAGCGCGTGACGCGCGGCGTTGCGCTGTTGTTGCAGCGGCGGCAGCAGCGTGAGATCGGCCGCCAGCTGGCTCTTGGCGGTTTCGGTGTCGAGGCGGGATGCGCCGCCGGCCGCGACCTGTTTTTCGACCAGTGACAGCAGATTCCGGTCCTCGGCGATGATGTCGCGCACGGCGTCGATCTGGGCGTTGAGCGAGGCGAGCGTCAGCGCCTGGCTGACGGCGTTGCCGGTGAGCGCGAGATAGGCGGCGGCGAGCTGGTATTGCTGGCGCTCGGCCAACGCCTCCTGCTGCTCGACCAGGCGGCGGTTCTGGCCGAACAGATCGAGCGAGTAGCTCACCGTCGGGCCGACCGAGAAGACGTTGAAGGTGGCGGGCGGCTGGGCAAGGCCGAAGGCGGCGTAGCTGATGCGCTCGCGCGTCGCCGAGGCGGCGGCGTCGAGCCGCGGATAGAGCGCGCCGCGCGCGGCGTTGGTCGCCTCTTGCGCGGCGGCGAGATGCGCGCGCGCCGCCGCGAGATCCTGGTTGCCGGAGATCGCGTCCTTGAGCAACTGGTCGAGCGCCGGCGCGTGATAGAGGTTCCACCAATCGCCCGAAATCTTCTGGCCGAGCGCCAGGCGCTGGTCGCTTTCGCCCGCGGGCGGCGTGAGTTCCGGCGCGCCCTTGGAATCGTAAACCGTCTGCGCCGGCGCGGGCGGCGGCGTGAAATCGGGGCCGACGCTGCAGCCCGCGAGCAGCGCCGCGGCCAGAAGTGCCGCGGACTTGATCGGCCGGTTCCGGTAATTCATAAGCATGCTTATAAAATAACCGCCCGAGCGCGGTTTTTCAATGCCCCGCGCGGAAACGAATGGGATGGCTCAAGCCGCGTCGGAGCGGAGGTTGAGCCGTGCGCGCGGCAGGATGAGGCGAATGGTGGTGCCGCGTCTAATCTCGCTTTCGAGCGTCAACCGGCCACCGTGCAATTCGGCCAGCGACTTGGCGATGGTCAGGCCCAGCCCGGTGCCATCCTGCTGGCGCGCGAGAGAACCGTCGACCTGGTAGAACGGCTCCATGACGCGGGAAATCTGATCCGCCGGGATGCCGATGCCGGTGTCCTTGACCGCGAATTCGAGATCGCCGGCCTCGTCCAGACGCGTTGAGATACGCACCTCGCCGCCCAATGACGTGAACTTCACGGCGTTGGAGAGGAGATTGAGCAGGATCTGACGCAGTCGCCGTTCGTCGCCGCGGAACGGCGGCACCGCAGCCGGGACGTCGGCAACCAGAGCAACATCCTTCTTGGCGGCTGCGGGCGCGACGAAGCGCAGGCTGTTCTCGACTAGCGCGGCGGGTTCAATCGTGATTTCGTTGAGCGAGAGTTGGCCAATCTCCGCCTTCGAGAAGTCGAGGATGTCGTTGATGATCGACAGCAGTTGCGCACCGCTCGCATGGATGTCCTGGGCGTATTCGCGATAGCGGCCGTCGGCGAGGCGGCCCTGCAGATCCCCGACCATGATCTCCGAGAAGCCGATGATGGCGTTCAAGGGCGTACGCAGTTCGTGGTTCATGTTGGCGATGAACTCGCTCTTGAGGCGGTTCGCCTCTTCGGATATTCGCGTGGCGCGCCGCAATTCCTCGGCCGAGCGCTCGCGCTCGGTCACGTCGTGGAAGGTCAGTACGATGCCGTTGATCGAGGGCTCGTCGATCAAATTGGCGGCGGTCGCTTCGAAGACCCTTGGGCTTCCATCGGGCAAGCGGATCTCCAGGCGGTCGACATGCGCCGCATCAGAGCGCGGCGCATGGGTCGCGAGCGCGTGCCTCAACGCCTCCACGCCCGGGCCGTGAACCAGGTCGAACAGGCTGACGTCTTCGAGCGCCGCGAGGCCGAAGCGGGATAGGCCTTGCGACGGCACGGCGAAGACGATCCGGCCGTCGCGGCCGACTACCAGGATGATGTCGGCCGAGCTGTGCACCAGGTTGCGAAAGCGCTCGGCGGACAGGCGCAGGATTTCGGCCTCGCGGGCGCGAAAAGCGGCGAAGCGCTGGTCGAGCTTCGAGGACAGCAGCTCGAGGCTGAGGATGAGGGTGGTTGCCAGCGCGATGATCAGCGCGAGCGAGCCACGCTCGAACTGCAGGGCGACGGGGCGCAGGATAGACGGAACCGCCGTGAAGCAGGCCGCCTCCATGCCGGTATAATGCATGCCGTAGACCGCGGCTCCCATGATGCAGGCGGCGCCCGCGCGCCACCAGGCTCCCTTGTCGCGAAGCGCGATCCACAGCGCCGTCGTCGCGGCGATGCAGGCGATCACAACCGACGCGGCGACGATCCATGGATCGTAGGTGATGTCGGCCGGAAGCTGCATCGCCGCCATTCCGGTGTAGTGCATGCCGGCCACGCCGCAACCCATGATGAATCCCGCGGCGACGAGCCGCCGCCAGCCGCGGCCGCCGGCGATGATGGCGAAGGCGATCGCGGTGACGTCGATGGCGATGGCGAGCGAAAGCAGCGTGATCGGAACGCTGTAGCCGATACTCACCGGCAGCGAGAAAGCAAGCATGGCGATGAAATGCATCGACCAGATGCCGCCGCCCATGGCGGTGGCCGCGGCGACGATCCAACCGAGGCGAACCCATCCGCCCGACGACCAGATGCGCGCCGCGACATCGAGCGAAACGAACGATGCCCAAGTCGCGACGCCCATCGACAGAAGGACAAGCGTCGGATCGTAGGCGACGGCGAGAATCCCACTCATATTAGCAATGCTTCCCAAATACTTAGTTGAAGCAGCATAGGAGGCGGAGAGTTAAGGGAGCGTTGCCGCTGCGGCCATGGTGGAGAAACGGTTAAGATTGAGATGAAAGGCGCGGGAGAAATCATGGTGAAGGCGCTCGAAACCGGCGGCGTCACGCTTCACCGGCGGGGCCAGGGGCCGCCGCTGATGCTGTTGCACTGCCTGGGAGTCGACCACAAGCTGTGGGACATGGCCTGCGCCGGGCTGGAGCGCGACTTCACCCTGCTCGCCTATGACTTCCCCGGCCATGGTGAAGCTGCGGTTCCGGCCGGGCGCTATGGCATCGAGCAGCTTTCGGCGCAGCTCGAGGCGCTTTTGCGGCGGGCCGGCATCGCCCGCGCTTCGCTGGCGGGGATTTCGCTCGGCGGGCTGGTGGCGCAGGATTTCGCCGCGCGCCGGCCGGACCTGGTCGATAAACTGGTGCTGATCGACACCACGCCGCGCTATACCGACGAGATGCGCGGCATGTGGGCGCAACGCGCGGCGCAGGCGCGGCAAGCGGGCGTGCGCGCGCTCATCCCCGGCCTGCTCGACATCTGGTTCACCAAGGAGTTTCTGGCCGGAAACCCAGAGGCCGTGCGCTATGTGCGCGGCTGCTTCGAGGCTTGCTCCGGCGAAGGTTATGCGCTGGCCTGCGAGGCGCTGGCGGCGGCGGATCTGCGCGACGGCGCGCCGCGGATAAAGGCGCCGGCGCTGGTGGTCTGCGGCCAGCAGGACATTCCGAGTTTTCTCGATTCGGCGGCCTGGCTTACCTCGAACATCAAGGGCGCGCGGCTCGAATGGCTGGGCCCGGCGCGGCATTGCTCGATCCTGGAACAGCCTGATTCGTTCCGGAAAATCCTGCGCGAATTTCTGCTCTAGCGCGGCAGTTCCGATTTGCCCATGAGGAATTCGTCGACGCCGCGGGCGCATTGACGGCCCTCGCGGATCGCCCACACCACCAACGACTGGCCGCGCCGCGCATCGCCGCAGGCGAACACCTTGTCGACGCTGCCGCGGTAATCCAGCTCGTTGGCCTTGAGGTTGCCGCGCGCGTCGAGATCCAGGCCCAGGCTTTCGACCGCGCCCGGCTTGACCGGCGAGACGAAACCCATGGCGAGCAGCACCAGATCGGCCTTGATGGTGAACCGGCTGTCCGGCAGCTCGACCATCTGCAGCCTGCCGTCGCCGCCGCTCTGCCATTCGACGCGGACGGCATCGAGGCCGGCGACATGCCCGTCGCGGCCGGCGAAGGCCCGGGTCGCCACCGACCAGTCGCGCTCGACCCCCTCCTCCTGCGAGGACGAGGTGCGCAGCTTCATCGGCCAGTCAGGCCAGGTCAAAAGCTTGTCCTCGCGCTCGGGCGGCTGGGGCAGGATTTCGATCTGGGTGATGGAGAGCGCGCCCTGGCGGTTCGCGGTGCCGATGCAATCCGAGCCGGTATCGCCGCCGCCGATCACCAGCACGTCCTTGCCGGTGGCCAGGATGTCCGGGCCTTCGACCTTGTCGCCGGCGACGCGGTGGTTCTGCTGCGGCAGGTAATCCATGGCGAAATGGATGCCCTTGAGGTCGCGGCCCGGGACATTCAGATCGCGCGGCTGCTCGGCGCCGATGGCCAGCACCACGGCGTCGTATTGCTTCATCAGCTTCTCGGCCGGAACGTTGCGCCCGACATGGGAATTGACGTGGAACATCACGCCCTCGGCCAGCATCTGCGCCACGCGGCGGTCGATGACGTGCTTTTCCATCTTGAAATCGGGGATGCCGTAGCGCAACAGGCCGCCGATGCGCGGCGCTTTTTCGTAGACCGCGACCTCGTGTCCCGCGCGCGCCAATTGCTGGGCGCAGGCGAGGCCTGCGGGGCCGGAGCCGATCACCGCGACGCGCTTGCCGGTGCGGTGCTTCGCCGGCCGGGGTTCGATCCAGCCCTGATCCCAGCCGCGCTCGACGATGGCGTGCTCGATGGTCTTGATGGTCACCGGCTCCTCGATGAGGTTGAGGGTGCAGGCGGCCTCGCAGGGCGCGGGGCAGACCCGGCCGGTGACGTCGGGGAAATTGTTGGTCGAGTGCAGCACCTCGAGCGCGTTGCGGAAATCGCCCTCGAACACCAAATCGTTCCAGTCGGGGATGACGTTGTTGACCGGGCAGGCCGGGTGGCAGAAGGGCGTGCCGCAATCCATGCAGCGCCCGCCCTGGCGCTTCAACTCCTCGGCGGAGAGCGGCTCGGTGAATTCGCGCCAATGCTTGAGGCGCTCCTCGACCGGCGTGTAGTCGCGGTCGCGGCGCTCGAACTCCAGAAACCCGGTCGGCTTGCCCATCGACTCAGGCGCCCACCGCGATGCCCATTTTCGTGGTCTTGGCCGTATCGGCCTTGTCCAATTTCTCCAGCGCGCGGCGGTATTCGACCGGCATCACCTTGACGAAGCGGGCGCGCTCGGTTTCCCAGGATTTCAGGATGGCACGGGCGCGCGGGCTGCCGGTGAACCGGGCATGGCGCTCGATCAGCCGGCGCAGCAGCTTGACGTCGTTCTCATGCAGGCTGTAGGCGAATTCGACCGGCTTATGGGCGTCGACCGAGCCGTCCTCGCCCGACAACTCCTCAAGAACAACCATGGACGTGTTGCAACGCGCGGCGAAATCGCCGCGCTCGTCATAGACATAGGCCACGCCGCCGCTCATGCCGGCGGCGAAATTCTGCCCGGCCTCGCCCAGCACGGCGACGATGCCGCCGGTCATGTATTCGCAAGCATGCGCGCCCGCGCCCTCGACCACCGCGACCGCGCCCGAATTCCTGACCGCGAAGCGTTCGCCGGCGACGCCGCTGAAATAGCATTCGCCCGAGACCGCGCCGTAGAGCACGGTGTTGCCGACGATGATGCTGTACTCGCGCGCGAGCTTGCTCTTGGCCGGCGGATAGATCACCAGCCGGCCGCCGGACAGGCCCTTGCCGACATAGTCGTTGCCGGCGCCTTCGAGGGTGAAGGATATGCCTCGCGCCAGGAAGCCGCCGAAGGTCTGCCCGCCGGTGCCCTTGAAGCGCACGTCGATGGTGGCGTCGGGCAGGCCGGCGTCGCCGTAACGGCGCGCCACCTCGCCCGACAGCATGGCGCCCACGGTGCGGTTGACGTTGCGGATCGGCATCTCGATCTTGACGCGCTTGCCCATGTCCAGCGCCGGTTGCGCCTGGGCGATGAGCTGATGGTCGAGCGCCTTTTCCAGGTGATGATTCTGCGCCTCGCATTGGAAGGTCTTGGTGCCGGGCGGCACCTTGGGGCGGTGCAGCACGCGGGCCAGATTCACCTGTCCCGCCTTGGGATGGTTGGAGCCGCGGCGCATCATCAGCCTGTCGGAGCGCCCGATCATCTCGTTGAAGGTCTTGAATCCGAGCTTGGCCATCAGCTCGCGGGTTTCCTCGGCGACGAAGCGGAAATAGGTGATGACGTCCTCGGGCTTGCCGGTGAAGCGTTTGCGCAACTCCTTGTCCTGGGTCGCGACGCCGACCGGGCAGGTGTTGAGGTGGCACTTGCGCATCATGACGCAGCCCTCGGCGATGAGCGCGGCCGTCGCGAAGCCGAACTCGTCGGCGCCCAACAGCGCGCCCACCACCACGTCGCGGCCGGTGCGCAACCCGCCGTCGACCTGGACCGCGATGCGCCCGCGCAAGCCGTTCAGCACCAGCGTCTGGTGGGTTTCGGCCAGGCCGATCTCCCACGGTTCGCCGGCGTGGTGGATCGAGGTCAGCGGGCTGGCGCCGGTGCCGCCTTCCTGGCCGGCGATGGTGACGTGGTCGGCATAGGCCTTGGCGACGCCGGCGGCGATGGTGCCGACGCCGATCTCGGCCACCAGCTTCACCGAGATCCAGGCCTTGGGATTGACGTTCTTCAGATCGTGGATGAGCTGCGCCAGATCCTCGATCGAGTAGATGTCGTGGTGCGGCGGCGGCGAGATCAGGCCGACGCCGGGGATGGAATGGCGCGTGCGCGCGATCCAGTCGTCGACCTTGTGGCCCGGCAGCTGGCCGCCCTCGCCCGGCTTCGCCCCTTGCGCCATCTTGATCTGGAGCATGTCGCCGTTGACCAGGTATTCGGCGTTGACGCCGAAACGCCCCGAAGCCACCTGCTTGATCGACGAGCGCATCGAATCGCCGTTGTCGAGCGGCTTGTAGCGCCGCGGATCCTCGCCGCCCTCGCCGGTGTTGGAACGGCCGCCGATGCGGTTCATGGCGATGGCGAGGGTGGTGTGCGCCTCCCACGAAATCGAGCCGAAGGACATGGCGCCCGTTGAAAACCGCTTCATGATGTTCGCGGCGGGCTCGACCTCCGCGAGCGGAATCGCCGAACCGTTCACGTCGAAATCCAAGAGCCCGCGCAGCGAGACCAGTCCCTCCTCCTGGTCGCCGGCGCGGCGGGCGTATTCCTGGTATTTGCGGTAGTTGTTGCCGCGGACAGCGTGCTGCAGCAGCCCGACCGTATCCGCGGTCCAGACATGGCGTTCGCCGCGCACCCGGTAGAGAATCTCGCCGCCGGGGTCGAGCGCGTTCTGGTAGAGCGGCGAATCGCCGAAGGCCAAGCGGTGGCGGCGCACCGTCTCCTCGGCGATCTCCTTCAGGCCGATGCCCTCGACCGGCGAGACGGTGCCGGTGAAATACTTGTCCAAAAAGTCGCTGTTGAGGCCGACCGCGTCGAAGATCTGCGCGCCGCAATAAGACTGGAAGGTGCAGATGCCCATCTTGGACATGACCTTCAGCATGCCCTTGGCGACCGCCTTGATGTAGTGCTTGTGCGCCTCATCCTCGGTGGTGAGTTCGCTGCCGAGCTCGTGCTTCAAAGCCGAGATCGAATCGAGGGCGAGATAGGGGTTGATGGCCTCGGCGCCGTAACTTGCCAGCAGGCAGAAATCGTGCAGCTGGCGCGCCTCGCCTGTTTCCACCACCAGCCCCACCTCGGTGCGCAAGCCGTCGCGGATCAGGTGATGATGCACCGCCGCCACGGCCAGCAGCGCGGGCACGGCGATGTGTTCGGCGTCGACGTCGCGGTCGGACAGCACGATGATGTTGCTGCCCGCCAGCACCGCCTGCTTGGCGCTTTCGCAGATGCGGGCGAGCGCCGCCTCCATGCCGGCCGTGTCGTCGACCGCGGGATAGCAGACCGAGAGGAGGAAGCTCTTGAAGGCGCCGCCGGTGTTGTCCTCGATGCGGTTGATCTTCTCGAGATCGGTGTTGGTCAGGATCGGCTGGTGCAGTTCGAGGCGGATATGCTTGCCGCCGGTTTCGAGGTCGAGCAGGTTCGGCCGCGGCCCCACCAGCGAGACCAAAGACATGACCAACTCTTCGCGGATGGAGTCGATCGGCGGGTTGGTGACCTGGGCGAAGCGCTGCTGGAAGTAATCGACCAGCATCTTCGGCCGGTCGGAGAGCACGGCCAGCGGCGTGTCACGGCCCATCGAGCCGACGGAATCCTGGCCGGTCAGCGCCATCGGCTTCAAAAAGAACTTGATGTCCTCTTGGGTGTAGCCGAAGGCCTGCTGGCGATCGAGCAGCACCTGATGCGGCGGCGGCAGGGGCGCCACCTCGGCAGGCAGCGCGTCGAGCTTGATCTGGGTCTGGTCGAGCCATTTCTGGTAGGGCTTGGCGCGCGCGATCTCGGATTTGAGCTCGGCGTCGTCGATGATCCAGCCGCGTTCCAGATCGACCAGCAGCATCTTGCCGGGCTCGAGCCGCCATTTGCGGATGATGCGCTCCTCCGGCACGTCGAGCACGCCCGCTTCGGACGCCATCACCACCAGATCGTCGGAGGTCACGAAGAAGCGCGCCGGGCGCAAGCCGTTGCGGTCGAGCGTGGCGCCGATCTGGCGGCCGTCGGTGAAAGCCAGCGCCGCCGGGCCGTCCCAGGGCTCCATCAGCGCCGCGTGATATTCGTAGAAGGCGCGGCGGTCCTTATCCATCAGCGGATTGTCGGCCCAGGCCTCGGGAATCAGCATCATCAGCGCGTGGGTGAGCGGATATCCCCCGGCGATCAGCAATTCGAGGCAATTGTCGAGCGTCGCCGAATCGGAATTGCCGTCGCCGATCAAGGGCCACAGCTTCTCGAGATCGGCGCCCAAGAGCTTCGAGGTCATGGAATGGCGCCGCGCCATCATCCAGTTGATGTTGCCCCTGAGCGTATTGATCTCGCCGTTATGCGCGAGATAGCGGAAGGGATGCGCCAGCTCCCAGGACGGAAAGGTGTTGGTCGAAAAGCGCGCATGGACCAGCGCCAGAGCCGATTCGGTGCGCGGGTCCTTGAGGTCCTTGTAGTAGCGCGCCAGGCGCTGCACGAACACCATGCCCTTGTAGACGACGGTGCGGGTCGAGAGGCTGGCGATGTAGAAGGCGCCGAACTCGGGCGGCTTGGTGGCGCGGATTTCCTTGTGCGCCTGCTTGCGGATGACGAAGAGCTTGCGCTCGAAGGCGTCGGCGTCAGCGCAATTGGACCCGCGCGCGACGAAGAACTGCCGGATCACCGGCTCGATCGGCTTGATGCTTTCGCCCAGCACCGAGGTATCCACCGGCACGTCGCGCCAGCCCAGCAGAGTCTGGCCCTCGGCCGCGACGAGGCGCGCGATGTTGTCCTCGCACAGGCGGCGGGTGCCGTCGTGGCGCGGCAGGAACACCATGCCAAGCCCATAATGCCCGGGAGCCGGCAGTTCGAACCCGAGCCCCTTCGCCTCCTCGCGCAGCAGCCGGTCGGGCAGCTGGATCAGGATGCCGGCGCCGTCGCCGGCCAGCGGGTCGGCGCCCACCGCGCCGCGATGCGCGAGGTTGTCGAGAATGCGGATGCCGTCGGCCACGATGGCGTGGCTTTTGCGGTTCTTGATCTGCGCGATGAAGCCGACGCCGCAGGCGTCGTGCTCGCTTGCGGGATTGTAAAGTCCCTGCCGCGCGGGCCTTCCGTAGGATTCCAACCCATCCTCCACCCGCCCGATCACCCCCGGGGTCGCGCCCCCGATCGGGCCGGGAATTTCCTTGCTTCCGCCAAGGGGCGGCGCGCGATGTTCTTATCGCTTCAGCATCGCGGCAGGGGGGCGGTGAGTCAAGGTTAAGAGGGTCCCGCGGCCGGGCCGGGAAAGTCCGGAGAGCCGCGGAAAAGCTTCCTTAATGAGCCCCTCTACCGACCGGCGCAGTCCGGGAGCGACGGCGCATCCGGTTCCATGCCGACGCCTCTCCGGCCGGTTGGCGCGCCCCCGCGGCGGCGATTTAGCTTATTTTTAGGGCCTTTCCGCTTAACTCCGCCCATGCCACCGAACCGGATGAGAGCCTCTCCGCGACGCCGGACGTCGCCGCGCGCCGCCGCCGGCGAACGCGACCCGTCATCCGCGATCCGCATCCTGGTGACGCAGCATGGCGACAGGCCCACCATCCGCAACGAAGTGCACCTGGTCGACGCCCAGGCGGTGGCCCAGCTCGGCAGCTGGGAGATGGACCTCTCCACCGGCACCACGGCGATGTCGGCGGAGATGCGGCGCATCTTCGGCTGGACCGCCGAGGACGAGCCCGAACTGGGCTGGATCAGCGACATGGTCCATCCCGACGACCGCACCAAGGTCGAGGACTGGCTGGCGCGCAACGCCGCCATGCGCCCGCCCGCAAGGGGCTGCTTCTTCCGTGTGGTGCGGCCCGATGGCACGCTGCGCATGTTCTACGGCCGCAGCGCGTTCCGCGCCGCGCGCAACGGCGCGCTGGCGCGCGTCTGCGGCACCGTGCAGGACGTCACCGATCAGGCGGCGAACGAACGCGCCGTCAGCGAGGCCGCGCATCTCTATCGCGACATCTTCGAAAATTGCGCCTGGGGCATCTTCCAGACCACGCCGGACGGCCGTTACCTCACCGCCAACCCGGCGCTGGCGCGCATCTACGGCTATGACGGTCCGGAACAGCTGCTGACGCGGCTGACCGACATCGGCGGCCAGCTTTACGCCGATCCCGGGCGGCGCGACGAGTTCGTCCGCATCATGCGCGACAACGGCGTGGTGGAGGATTTCGAATCGGCGGTTTACCGCCGCGACGGCACCGTGATCTGGATCACCGAGACCTGCCGCGAAGTGCGCACCAGCACCGGCCGCCTGCTCTATTACGAGGGCACGGTCGAGGACATCACCGGGCGCAAGCGGCGCGAGGAAGAGCTGCGCGCCGCCAAGGTGGCCGCCGAGACGGCGAACCGCGCCAAGACCGAATTCCTCGCCACCATGAGCCACGAGCTGCGCACGCCCTTGAACGCGGTGATGGGTTTCGCCGAGCTCATCCACAAGGAATCGCTGGGCGCGGTGAGCGTGCCGGCCTATCGCGATTACGCCGGCAACATCCATGCGAGCGGCCAGCATCTGCTGGCGGTGATCAACGACATCCTCGATTTCGTCAAGGCCGAGTCCGGCAGCATGGCGCTCGAGATCGGGACGGTCGATCTGTCTTACCTGAGCGGCAGCGTGATCCGGCTTTTGAAGAACCAGGCCAAAACCGCCGGCGTCGACCTGATCGACCGGATGCCCGACGGCGCGGTGCCGTGCCAAGGCGACGAACGCAGGCTGCGCCAGGTGCTGATCAATCTCGTCGGCAACGCCATCAAGTTCACGCCCACCGGCGGCAGCGTCACCATCACCGGCACCCGCGCCGCCGACGGCCAGGCCCGGCTGGAGGTGCGCGACACCGGCATCGGCATGAGCGCCAAGGACCTGGCCCATGTCGGCGAGCCGTTCTACCAGGCCGACAGCAAGCTCGACCGCAAATACGATGGCACCGGCCTGGGATTGGCCATATGCAAGCGGCTGGTGAAGCTCCACGGCGGGTCGATGACGATCGACAGCGCCCCCGGCAAGGGAACCGTCATCGCCGTCCTGCTGCCCGGCGGCCTGGCCCAACTGCCGGTGCTTTAGCCCGCCTTGCCCATCGCCGCCCGCTTTTTAGGCGGACGCGGATGCGCGGCGCGCCGTTGACTCCGGCCCTCGCGGCGACGCATGTTTAGCCGAAATCGCCCATCGCCCGGCGCTCTATGCCAGGCTCAATCGCCCCGTCGGAGCCGGAACCCGTCTTGAAAACCAGCATCCAACCGCAGCCCGCCGACGCGCGGCGCAACGATGCGCTCGACGAAGCCAAGCGCCTCGAACTCTACCGCCTCCAGGTCGAAATCCGCGATTGCGAACAGCGCGCCTACGACTTGTTCCTGCAAGGCCTGGTCAAGGGCACCAGCCATCTCTCGCTTGGACAAGAGGCCGTCGCCGCCGGCTTCGCCGCCGCCATGGAAAAAGGCGATCTCAGCTTCTGCACCTACCGGGGGCACGCCCATACGCTCGCGCGCGGCGTGCCGATGGAGAAGGTGCTGGGCGAGCTGATGCAGCGCGACAACGGCCTGATGCGCGGCAAGGGCGGCTCGATGCACCTGACCTCGGTCGAGCACGGCGTGATGGGTTCCTACGCCATCGTCGGCGCGCATCTGCCGATCGCCTGCGGCGCCGCCTGGCGCGCGCAATACAAGGGGCAGACCGACGTCTCGGTTTGCTTCTTCGGCGACGGCACCACCAATATCGGCGCCTTCCACGAGGCGGTGAACCTCGCCGCGGTGTGGAAGCTGCCGGTGATCTTCGTGTGCGAGAACAACCTCTACATGGAATACACCTCGATCAAGGACGTGATCCCGGCGCAGCTGCAGCATCCCGCGGCCGACCGCGCCTCGGCCTACGGCCTCGAACGCATCGTGGTCGACGGCAACGACGCCGACGCGGTCTACCGCTCGGCGCTGGCGGCTTACACCAAGGCGCGGGCGGGCGGCGGCCCGTCGCTGATCGAGTGCATGACCTACCGCTACAGCGGCCACAGCCGCGCCGACCCCGCCAAGTACCGGCCCGAGGGCGAGCTCGAAGCCTGGAAGGCGCGCGACCCGATCAAGCTCTACCGCCAGCGGCTGGTCGAGTTCGGCATCGGCGAATCCCAAATCAAGCGCATTGAAGACGAATCGAAGCGCAAGCTCGACGCCGCGACCGAGGCCTGCAAGGCGGCCCCGCCGCCGCCCGAGTCGATTCTCACCACCGACGTCTACGCCGATGGAGGCTGGGCGTGGCGGAACTGACCTATCGCGACGCCGTCGCCCGCGGCATCGCCCAGGAGATGGAACGCGACCCCGACGTGGTGTTCCTGGGCGAGGACGTGGCCGGCGCCGGCGGCGTGTTCAAGGCGACGGTCGGGCTGTTGGAGAAATTCGGGCCCAAGCGGGTGCGCGACACGCCGATTTCCGAGCAGGCGATATTGGGCGCGGCCATGGGCGCGGCCATGACCGGCCTCAAACCCATCGCCGAGATCATGTTCTCGGATTTCCTCGCCGTCTGCTTCGACTACATCGCCAACGAATTCCCCAAATCGCGTTACATGAGCAACGGCCAGCTCAAATGCCCCTTGGTCGTGCGCACCGGCAACGGCGCCGGCTCGCGCTTCGGCGCGCAGCACAGCCAGAGCGTCGAGAACTGGGCGATGATGATCCCGGGATTGAAGGTGGTGGCGCCGTCGAGCCCGGTGGATGTGATCGGGCTGTTCGCGGCCGCGGTCAGGGACCCCAACCCGGTGATCTTCTTCGAGCACAAATCGCTTTACGCCGCCAAGGGCGAGGTGCCGGACGGCGAGATCGTCGATACGCTCGGCAGCGCCAAAATCCTGCGCCCCGGCAAGGATGCGACGCTGGTGGCGCTGGCGCTGATGGTACCGCGCGCGCTCCAGGCCGCCGAAACTTTGTCCAAGGAACACGGCATCGAGATCGAGGTGATCGATCTGCGCTCGCTGGTGCCCTTGGACTTGCAGACCGTTCTGGGCTCGGTCGCGCGCACCGGGCGATTGTTCACGGTCGAGGAGAATCCGCGGCTGTGCGGCTGGGGCGCGGAGATCGCGTCGATCGCCGCCGACGAGGCGTTCTACGACCTCGACGGGCCGGTGGTGCGCATCACCACGCCGCATATTCCGCTTCCCGCGGCGGACAATCTCGAGGATCTGGCGCTGCCTTCGGCGCCGCGCATCGTCGACAAGATCCGCCGCTGCCTCAACGGGTGACGCCATGACCGCCGGAAAGATCAAGCTCAAGGACGCGCCGGACATCGAGGTGCCGACCGGGCTTTACATCGGCGGCCAGTTCCGCGCCGCTTCGGGCGGCGGCACGTTTCCGGTGCTCAACCCCGCGACCGAGCAGCCGCTTTGCGAGGTTGCCGACGGCACGGTCGAAGACGCCAAATCCGCCATCGAGGCAGCATCCAAGGCCTTTCCGGCCTGGGGCG
>Ga0209333_1000372_pt1 | contig 25224 bp, 26 predicted proteins | sample BlaSpr_A8_OM2_O3_FD_187982 | JGI IMG/M metagenome (GOLD analysis project Ga0209333, IMG submission 187982) | Forest soil microbial communities from Thunder Bay, Ontario, Canada - Black Spruce, Ontario site 2_A8_OM2_O3 (SPAdes) (version 2) | ecosystem: Environmental > Terrestrial > Soil > Boreal... | reverse complement strand
GGAGTTTGCCCAGCTCAAGCGCGGTCTCGCGATCGTGGTCAGCGCCGAGGCGCTGTTCAGCCTCACCGACCTGCTCGGGCTGGCACCCGAGGCGGCCGTCGCCAGCGCGGCGGCGACCGCTCGCTCGCTCACGGCCGCCGCTATCGCGTCGGCCGCCCCTTGACCGGCACCGGAATCGCCTCGGATGCGCCGGGCCCGGCACAGGCCCGCGTTCAGCTGGCGGTCGGCCGCCGCAGGCCGATGAATGTACCGTTTGACGGCTTATAGCACATCTTTTGGTACATTCACGGCTATAGGTGATCTTGAGTTTGGGCTGGCAATCGCCCCGGCTGTGCCGTAACCGACCTGCAGGTATGATTCGGGAATATTCCCTCTGTAGCCGGACTGTAACTATGTGATACAGGTCATACGGCTTGTTTGGAAGTTTCGGTCACACCTAGTGGTTTTCGGACTGCAGTATGAGTGACCGAAAGTACCCAGGCTTGATGGTTGCCCCCGAGTAACGCGTCGCCCTGAACCGCGTCACATCGCGTGGCCCTGCCCCTGGCACGTTCCCCCCCGCCACTGGCCGGCCCGCCCTGGGTGCCGCAGAGCGCACTCCCCCCACTTGTGCGCGAGGACACTGGATCACATCTTGTTTTCTTCCCTTCGTTCCCTCCTGCCCGCATCCATCAAGAGCTACCGCTTCAGCCGCACACCCGCTCGCGTGACGCTCGTCGTCGCCGGGGCCGCGTCGGCCCTGCTCGCCATCACCGTGGTGGCCCTGGGCCTGGCGCTCGGCGGGCCACCAGTGGCCGGGCCAGCCGGGCACTCACCTGCCGCGCTCGCCGCGAACTCCGGGGCTGCCTCCGGGGTGGCCTCCGGCGCAGCGGCCTCCAGCGCGGCATCCAAGGCGGCGGTGGCAGGGAGCGGGACCTCCCGCGATGCTCCGGCAGCCAAGCATTCGCCGGCCGCGACGCCGGCACCCGCGCAGGCGACCGAGCACCGCCGCCACCACCATCACCATCACGCCGCGTCGCAGGCTCAGGTCACGGCCACCCAGCCGCAGCCCAAGCCGTTCCTGGTCTACGACTCCGTCAACCCGCAGGCGATCCCCGGTGACCCGGTGGTCGCCACCTACGCCGACGGGCCGAACCCCGACCCGCCGTCCGCGGTGGCCAGGTTCTCACACGTGATGTGGGTCGACATCGACGCGTCCGACCCGCATGCCGACGCCCTGGACATCGAGCCGGGGTGCGCCTCGCCGTCGGAGGCTGCCGGCTGGGTCTCGGCCCGGCTCAACGCCCACCCGCACGGGGTCGCCGTCCTGTACACGATGATCTCCCAGTGGGCGACCGTGAAGGCGGACGTGTCGTCGCTGCCGGCCTGGATGCAGTCCCGCATCCGCTGGTGGATCGCCGACCCGACCGGCTCGCCGCACGTCGTTCCCGGCTCCCAGGCCACACAGTGGTACTGGGGCCAGAACTACGACATCTCGACGGCCCTGCCGGGCTTCTGAGGGTCCGGTAACCCGGTGGTGGGCCCCACGCTGCTCAAAGAACAGCAGCGTGGGGCCCATGACCGCACTCATTGGTGGGCGTCACGCCCGTTAGGGATCGGGGCGGGCGCGGCGTAGCCGGGGACCGACGGCCAGCGGACCGACAGCACCACCGAGGCCTCCTCGGCCTGCCAGGAGTGGCTGACGCCGTGGAACAGCACGTAGTCGCCCTGCTTGGCCAGCAGCACGCTGCGTCCCGGCAGGTCCACCCGGAACCGCCCGCTGACCAGCAGCACCAGGGCCGAGCGCCGCTCCTCGGCGACCCACTGCGCCCGCTGGTCGCCGGGCGCATGGACACCCCATTTGATCTCGACGTCGTCGCTGTGCCTGGCGTCGCCTTGCGGCCGGAAATGCCCCAGCAGCCAGCCGCCGTCGGCGGCGCCGTCCTCGCCCGCATTGCCCACATAAATCATCTCCGCCACGAGCGGCGACGCTAACACGGACCACCAGGCGACGGTCGCGAACGGGCAAGGTTGGCCGGGGCGACGCCGCTGGTTCACCGGGCCGTCAGCAGGCGGCGGCCGGGCGACCATAGGTTCCGGCCATGCCGCCTGAGATGCCACGCAAGCCACGCCAGGATCGCCCGTTCGCGCAGCAGCATGAAGAGTGGATGGCGCACCTGCGCCGTCAGGTCGTCAGCCGCCGGACGGTGGTCCGCGGCGCGGTCGGGGCAGCGGCGGGCAGCCTGCTGCTCGGCAGCGGCCGGTGGTCCGGCCAGGCCGTGGCCGCGGTCCTCGCCGACACCGGGACGGTCGCCGGCGGGTTCGTCGTCAACGGCCGGCACCTGTCGTTCGGGGACGACCCCACGAGGGAGATGTGGGTGGGCGGCCAGCTTTTCAACATCAACACGTACAACGCCGTGCCGCCGCGGTCGGTCAGGGTCTGGGTCGACTACGGCACCGACCGCTTCTACGGCCGTACGGTCGAGGCGGAGATCCGTGAGCTGCTGACTCACGTCCCGGTGTGGGACGGCAAGCCGGGGGTGCTGCGGGCGTCGCGCACGCTCAACGCCGACCAGTTCTTCGTGCACGCGCGGATGGCCGGGCTGCGCCCTGGTACCCAGTACCACTACCGGTTCCGCTACGCGTCCGGCATCGAGATCGGCGCCACCGCCGACGCCACGTTCCTGACCGCGCCCGGCGAGGTGCTCGAGCCGTTCACGTTCACCGCCTTCGCCGACGAGGGCATCCCTGGCCCGTCCCTGGACCGCGACCCGTCGCTGCTGCCGGAGTCGGACTGGGGGATGTGGAACAACGGCTCGTACGACTCCGGCGACCCGGACCGGCCGGCCCGCACCCACGTCAGCACGACCTCGGCCGTGATCAGGGAGATCACCAAGGTACGCAACCTGACCAACGGCACCCCGTCGCGGTTCAACCTGCAGGCCGGGGACCTGTGCTACGCGCAGGCGCAGGGCGACATCCAGCCGATCATCAACCCGGACGGCCCGAACGGGTCGCAGCCGTCGTCGGGCAACACCCCGGTGCCGCCGGCGAACAGCGGCGGCTGGGACTACTACGACCCGTGGATCTGGACCAGCTGGTTCCCGATGATCGAGCCGAGCGCCTCGACGATCCCGTGGATGTTCGCGACCGGCAACCACGAGCCCGAGATGTTCTCGGCGCAGGTGGCCGCCGACGCCGTGACCGTGGCCAGCTACGAGCCGCTCGGCTACGGCGGGCTGGTGAAGCGCATGGACCTGCCGAGGACCGGCCCGTCCGCCTGCCCGTCGGTGTACAGCTTCCGCTACGGCAACGTGGGAATCGTCAGCCTGGACGCCAACGATCTCTGCTGGGAGATCCAGGGGCTGCTGGGTTACAGCCACGGCGCCCAGGCCCGCTGGCTCGAAGACCAGCTGCGGGCGTGGCGTAGCGGCCCGGGTGTCGACTTCATCGTGGCGTTCTTCCACGAGTGCGCGTTCTCGACCTGCAACGGGCACAGTTCCGACGGCGGCGTGCGCGCGAAGCTGGCCCCGTTGTTCGCCCGGTACCAGGTCGACCTCGTGGTGCAGGGGCACAACCACGTGTACGAGCGGACAAACCCGCTCATCTACGACCCGAAGACGAACAGCGCGCGTTCCAGCAAGCAGGCCGTGGCCGTGTCGCCGCAGGAGCCCGCCGAGATCGAGCCGGCCAAGGACGGCACCACGTACGTGGTGGCCGGGACCGCGGGCACGCCCCGGTACGGCTGGACCGGCAAGCACGAGACCGACCGCAACTTCGCGGCCGGCAAGGGCAGCGGCACGACCGTGGTCGGCGACGCCAAGACGCAGGCCGGCCCGTACGTCAACGAGCTCGACTTCAGCGTCAGGTACGAGACCGTCGACTGGTCACAGGCCCGCTACGACGACTATGGTTTCGTCGCGCTCGACGTCACCCCGGCCCGGCGCGGCCAGCGGACCACGATGGTGCTGCGGTTCATCAACGAGCAGGGCCGCGAGCTGGACCGCGTGGTGTTCTCGCGGGTCGCGGGCGGCGTCGCGTAACGGCCCGTCGGCCTGGGTCAGACTTCCAGCGCGGCCGCCAGATCCTCGTCTACGACCAGGACGATCTTGCCCCTGGTGTGCCCGCGCTCGACCTCCGTGTGCGCCTCCGCGGCGTCCTGCCAGAAGTACCGGGACTGGATGGTGACCGTGAGCGACTCGTCGTCGAACCAGGGGGCCATCCGGACCAGGCGGGTGCCGCTGCGCTCGCCGTTGTACTGCTGCCAGTGAACTCGGTCGGCGTCGGGCAGGTCGGCGTGCACCGGCGTGGCGATGAGCGCGCCGTCGCGGGCCGCGCGGGCCGCGCCGTCCAGGCTCGGTGCGACGCACGCCAGCACCTTCTCGGCACCGCCGTTGGTCAGGTCGCGTACCTGTTCGGGCCAGTCGGGCTTGGTGTGGTCGACGACGTCGGCGGCGCCCAGGTGGTGCAGGAACTCGTGGTTCTGCGGGCTGGACGTGGCCACCACGTTGGCGCCCAGGATGCGGGCGATCTGGACCGCGAAGTGGCCGAGGCCGCCCGCCCCGGCGGTGATCAGGAGGGTTTCCCCGGCGCTGAGCTTCAGCACGTCGGTCAGGCCCTGCTCCGCGGTTATCGCGTCGATCGGCACCGCGCCGGCTTCGGTCGCGTTCAGTGCCTCCGGGATCGGGGCAAGCTGCTCGACCGGGCAGGTCAGGTACTGGGCGTAGCATCCGGTCAGGCCCGGGTAGCCATACACCGGCGTACCGTCGTCCAGGGCGGCATCGGCGCCGGTGTCACCCACGACCACCCCGGCGAACTCGCCGCCGGGCACGTAGGGTAGGGAGCCGGTATAGCCGCCGCGGCGCAGCGACGTGTCCCAGGGGCCGACCCCGGCGGCGAGTACCCGGACGAGCACCTCGCCGGGGCCCGGCTTCGGCAGCTCTGCGTCGCTGACCTGCATCACCTCGGGGCCACCGAACTTGCTGACCGTGATCACCTGCATCGCCGCTCCGCTCTCTCCGCGGCTGTCCGCGGGCGCATCGTGTGCCGGTGTCCCCCACCCTAACGGGGCGTCAGGGCCGCCGGCCGGCTGGGAGGCTGGTGACGAGCACGTCCGAGACGGCGGATCCGGGACCGGGATCGCGGGTGCGGGCTACCTTGCGCCAGCCCCAGTTCTGGAACGCACTCTGCGCCGGGGCTGCCGCCGGAAGCACGGTCAGCGTCGCCCGTTCCTCGGTGCGGCCGCCCAGGATCAGGTCGTGCAGGGTCTGGCCGATGCCCTGCCGCCGCCATGACGCGCGGACCAGCAAGTCGGTGAGGGCGAACGTGCGGCCCGGGTGCTCGGCGGTGTCCTCGTCCGGCAGCGGTGTGGTCAGCTCACGCCACCACGAGGTAGACGGCCGCAGCGGCATCCCGGTCGCGTAGCCGACCAGATAGCCGCCGGACCGTGCCTCCGCGAGGGCGAACCCGGGCTGGCGGCGCTGCACCCGGAACTTGCGGGCGTACTGGCCGGCGTCGTCGTCGGTGCGCCGGTACGGCGGGTCGGCGTACACCTCGGCGTGCAGGCCCTGCAGTTCCGCTTCGTGCTCGGCAGCCTGGGTTCCGTCGAGCAGCTGAAACGTGATCTCGGGCGCGGGCACGGCCACCTTCCCTGCTGGGCGTCTCCTGCTGCGCAACGCTCTGTTGCCCAACGCTCTGTTGCCCAACGCTCTGCTCCCCGACGGCATGCCCGCCCGTAAGCGTCCCGGGTTCCGGGGACGCTGGGCCTGCCCGCGACTAGCCCTTCACGTAGGCGAGCTTCTCCGTTACCTTGCCGTCGCTGACGGTGATCACGTCGATGCCCCGCACGTGGCCGCCGACCCAGTCGTAGCGCCAGCGCTGCACCACCCGCTGGCCCGCGATGAACGCGTCCTCCACGGTGAAGTGGCTCGCCACGTCCTCGAAGATCGGTTTCCATGCGGCCCTGATTGCCGCGTGGCCGACATGGCGCTGACCGTCCGGCGCGGGTGAGGTTGACTCGAACACGCAGTCCGCGCTGGTCAGCGCCAGCGCGGTGTCGAGGTCGTGGTCGTTCCAGGCCGCGTTGAACCGGCCGACGACGTCGGCGGCCGGCTCAGCGGCGACCTGGCTGGCGGCGGTCATGCCAGCGCAGGCTCGGCGGGCTGCAGGCCCCCGCGAATCATTTCCCGCAGCTCCGGGGTGTCCTTGTGGCCGTGCTTGGCGACGGCGTGCGCGACGGCGGCATCGAGCACCTCCTCCTCGCCGCCGGCGATCGCGAGCGTGCAGCCGATGTCGTTGGGTACCTGGCGGCAGTCGATCATCTTCCGGGCCATCGAAGGCCTCCCCTCCCGATTGCGCCGGGCTGATCCCGGCGCCGTGCTGCCGATGCCTTATTGCGGCTAGTTGCGGTCTTTGGTCCATCTCGTCATCCCGGCGGAGGCGGCGGACTCGATAGACTTACTTATCAATAGGTCAGAGTCTGACTTACTAGTAGGTCAGGAGTCAAGGAGTGCGGATGACTTTGACGGCGCCGAGGCGCGGGGCAGGCGACGATGCGGGTACGGCCTCGCAGATCCTGGACGTCGCCGAGCGCCTGGTCCAGGTCCGCGGGTTCAACGGCTTCAGCTACGCCAACATCGCCGCCGAGCTGCACATAACGAAGGCCGCGCTGCACTACCACTTCGCCGGCAAGGCCGACCTCGGCGAGGCGCTCATCACCCGCTACGCGAGCCGCTTCGCCGAAGCGCTGGCCCGGGCCGACGCCTCGGGTCTCGGCCCAAGCGGCAAGCTCGCCGCCTACGCGGACCTGTACCTGCAGGTGCTGCGCGAGCGCAAGATGTGCCTGTGCGGCATGCTCGCAGCCGAGTACCAGACCCTGCCACAGGCGATGCGTGACGCCGTGATCGGCTTCTTTGACCAGAATGAGAGCTGGCTGGAGGCCGTCCTTGAGCAGGGGCGTGACGAGGGCAGCCTGCAGTTCACCGGCTCAGCCCGGGACGCTGCCCGCATGGTCGTCAGCGGCCTGGAAGGGGCCATGCTGATCGCGCGGCCCTATGGCGACATCGCGCGCTTCCAGGCCGCGGCGGCAAACCTGCTGGCCGGCCTCGAGCCCGCGGGCGGCCAGGCGCTGGGAGACCGGGCGCTGGCGGGCCAGGCGTCCGCGGGCGAGCTCTGACGGGGGCTCTCCCCGGCAGCCGGACCGCGCGGAACAGCGCAGCAGCAATAACCAGGCTGCCGGATGATTCTCACAGTCAGTCGACGAGCGTCCGGGGGAGCCCGAAGGCCGGCAGCGCGGCGTTGTCGAACCGGGTGATCGCGCTGATCTGGCTGCCCGCCAGCGTGACCACCATGAGCCCGAACGCGCGCGACACCTGGCTCGTCGGGTCGCGCAGGTAGGCGGCAAAAGCCGGCTGGCCGTTGGCCCGGGTCGGGACCAGCCGGTACCGCCGGCCCTGCCGGAACGCGACGGTCTCGAAGAACTCGCCGATCAGCTCCCTGCCCTGGTACTCCAGCGGCACCGGCGGCATCCGCAGCCAGGCGTCCTCGGTCATCAGGGCCACGAAGCCCGCTACGTCGGCCGCGTCGAACGCCTCGACGAGGCGGGCCACGAGCTCCTGCTCGGCGGCGGAGTTCGGCGGCGGCGGAGGCGGGGCGTCCGGGGAGGGCAGCTCCCTGGACACCGTCGCGCGAGCGCGCTTCAGCGCGCTGGTGACGGACTGCTCGGTGGTGTCCAGAATGCCCGCGACCTCGCTGGCCGGGAAGTCGAGCACGTCCCGCAGGATCAGCGCCGCGCGCTGGCGCGGCGGCAGCAGCTGCAGCGCGGTGACGAAGGCCAGCGACATGGCCTCGCGCGCCTCGTACCGGGTCTCCGGGCCGGCCGCGGCGTCGGGCAGGTCCTCGAGGAACAGGTCGGGGTACGGTTCCAGCCATACGACCTCGCCCAGCCGGGACGGCTCGGGCGGATCCACGTCAAGGGACAGGCTCATCGCGGGCCTCCGGCTAGCCGCGCGCAGCATGTTCAGGCAGCGGGTGGTCGCGATCCGGTACATCCACGTCCGTATCGACGCCCGGCCCTCGAACTGCCGCAGGCCCTGCCAGGCCGCCACCAGCGTCTCCTGCAGCGCGTCCTCGGCGTCGGCCACCGAGCCGAGGATCCGGTAGCAGTGCACCTGCAGCTCGCGCTGGTAGGGGCTCACCAGCTGCCGGAACGCGGCCTCGTCCCCCGACGTGGCCTTGTCGATCAGCTCCGTGCTCACAATCCCACCCTCGCATCTCGTGCCTCCCGGTGAAGACAGCCCTCAGTCAGTACAGACACCGGGCGAGCCGCAAACTGGGCGGTCAAACGGTGCCCACTTTGCCGGATCCCCGGTGTCTACCCCGGTGACAGGCCCAGCCACTTCGGACGGCTGCGGCCCGCATGAGAGGAGACACCAATGCCCACCTTCGTTTTCGCCTACCGCGCCGCCGGCAACTACAACTCCACGCCGGAATCGGCTGCGGCCTGGAAGGCCTGGTTCGACGGCATGGGCGACGACCTCGTCGACCTCGGCAAGCCGGCCGTCGGCGCGGCCACCGTCGGCAACTGCGGTCCCGGCACGGCACTGGGCGGCTACTCCGTGATCAGCGCCCCGGACCTGGACGCGGCGCTGGCCGTGGCCAAGGGCTGCCCGCAGCTGAGCCGGAACGGCGGCGTGGAGGTCGCCCAGCTCGTAGACGTCCCGGCCGCGCTCAGCACCGGCCAGCAGGCCGGCTGACCCCTGCCCCGGCGCCGCGCCATCCGCGGCGCCCAGTTCCCTGATTGGAGCACGCCATGGCTGCCAGCTCACAAGTAACCACGCGAACCACCGCGTCGCCGGGTGCCGTCCCGTCGCGGCAGGCGCTGACGATAGCGCTGACCTCCGTGGCGTTCTTCATGGTCGTCCTCGATGCGCTGGTAGTGGTGACCGCCCTGCCGTCGATTCACCGCTCGCTCGGCGGCAGCCTCGGCACGCTGCAGTGGACGGTAAACGCCTACAGCATGGCGTTCGGCGCAGGCATCATCACCGCCGCGGCGCTCGGCGACCGGCTGGGCCGCCGGCGCGTGTACACGGCGGGCCTGGCCGTGTTCACCACGGCGTCCGCGGCCTGCGCGCTGGCACCGGACGTCGGGCTGCTGATCACCGCGCGGGCGGTGCAGGGACTGGGCGCCGCGGTCATCACCCCGCTGAGCCTGACGATTCTCACCTCGGCCTTCCCGGCCGAGCGCCGCGGCGCCATCATCGGCATCTGGGGCGGGATCTCCGGCCTGGGCGTAGCCGTCGGCCCGCTGATCGGCGGGGCGGTCACCCAGGGGCTGTCCTGGCACTGGGTGTTCTGGGTGAACGTGCCCGTAGGCGTCGCCGCGGTCGCCGGTGCCCGGCTCGGGCTGGCCGAAAGCCGCGGTCCGCGGACCCGGCTCGACATCCCGGGGCTGGTGCTGGTCTCGGCCGGCGCAGCGGCGCTGATCTGGGCGCTGGTGCAGGGGTCGCAGTCGGGCTGGACCGGCGCCAGGGTTCTGCTCGGCCTGATTCTGGGCGCCGTGGCGATCGCCGTGTTCCTCGCCTGGGAGAGCCGGGCCGCGCAGCCGATGATCCCGCTCGGGCTGTTCCGCACGGCCAGCTTCTCCGCCTCGGTCGCCGCGGGCTTTTTGACCGGCGCCGCGATCTACGCGGCTGCGTTCCTGACGAGCCAGTTCTTCCAGCTCGCGGCCGGCGACTCGCCGCTGGCAACCGGGCTGCGGTTCCTGCCCTGGACCGCCGCGCCGCTGCTGGTCGCCCCGCTGGCCGGCGCGCTCTCGGACCGGGTAGGCGCGCGGGTGCTGATCGTGCCCGGCCTGCTGCTGCAGGCCGCCGGGTTCGCGTGGATCGTTGCGCTGGCCGGATCGCCCGGCAGCTACGCCCGGTACCTGGCGCCGTTCATCATCGCGGGCGTGGGCGTGTCGATGGCCATCCCCGCCACGTCCGCCGCCGCGCTGAACGCGGTTGCGCCCGCCTCGCTCGGCAAGGCCTCCGCGATCTTCAACACGCTGCGCCAGTTCGGGGCGGTGTTCGGCATCGCAATAGGGACGGCGATCTTCAATTCGAAGGGCAGCCTGGCTGGCCCGGCGGCCGTAACCAGCGGATACCGTCCCGCCATGGCGGCGGCGGCCGGGTTCTCGGCCCTCGGCGCCATGGTGGCCGTCGCCATCCGCAGGCGAACAGCCAACCGGTCACCGGGGGTGCCCGCTGCCCCCGCCGTCCAGGACAGCCAGCTCGAGCTGCGCTAGCCGGGCCGGGTCGGCGATCACGTCGTACCCGGCCACGCGGCCGCCGGTCACGGTGACCGCGAGCACAAGCTGCAGCCGGCCGTGCGGGGCGATCACGGCGCCGACCATCCCGTTGACCAGCGCAGGCTCGGCGAACCTGGCCCGGGGACCGAGCATCAGCGTCTGCCGCGCCACCGCGTCCGCGCCGCTGAGCACCGGCTGGCCGCCCGGCTGCAGCACCGCAAGGTCGGCCCGCCGGACGACGTCAGGGGCCAGCACGGCGAGCAGCGCGTCGAGGTCCCCGCTGCGTGCGGCGGCCAGGAACGCTTCCACGACGCTGCGCTGCCGGGCGAGCTCGGCCCTGGGCACCGCCGGGGCACCACGCACCCGGAGCCGCGCCCGGCTGGCAAGTTTCTTCGCGGTGGCCGGAGTGCGGCCGACGACGGGCGCGATCTCGTCGAACGGCACCGCGAACAGATCGTGCAGCACGAACGCGACCCGCTCGGCGGGCGCGAGCGCGTCCAGGACCACGAGCATCGCGCGCCCGACCGAATCGAGCAGCAGTGCCTCCTGCTCTGGGTCACCGTCCTGCGCCGCGCAGGCCGGGGCGTGCCAGTCCAGCGGCTCCTCGCGGCGCGATGTGCGGGTGCGCAGTATGTCGAGGCAGAGCCGGGACACGGCCGTGCGCAGCCAGGCTTCGAGGTTCTCGATGGCCCCGGCGTCACTGCTGCTGAGGCGGCTGAGCCGGAGCCAGGCCTCCTGGACGGCGTCATCCGCGTCGCTCAGCGAGCCTTCGGTAGGCCACCGCGCGCAGCTGCCCGCGGTGAGCCTCGAACCGCTCGGCCAGCCCATCGGGTGCGTTCATCGGTCACCTTTCGCCCTCGCGCTCCGTCTGTTTCGTGCGACCGATCAGCGAAGCGAAAGGGAGACAGGCCAATGATCCGGTACCAGCAGGTTATCGACCCCGCCGGGCCGCAGGCGCTGCTGCGGCCCGTATGCCTCGGGGACCTCCGGCTGCCCAACCGGGTGGTCATGGCGCCGACGACACGGGCCCGGGCGGGCAACGAGGGCCGGGTGCCGACCGACCTGCAGGCCGCCTACTACGCCCAGCGCGCCAGCGCCGGGCTGATCATCGCCGAGGGCGCCTGGGTGAGCGGGCGGGCCATCGGGTTCAGATGCGTCCCCGGCATCTACACCGAGCGGCAGGAAGCCGCGTGGAGCCGGGTCACCGGGGTGGTGCATGCGATGGGCGGCCGTATCGTGGCGCAGCTCTGGCATGCGGGCTCGAACTCGCACCCCGACCACCTCGGCGGCGCGCTGCCTGCCGGGCCGTCGGCGGTCAACCCGCAGGAGATCTCGCGTACCCCGGCCGGGCGCCGGGAGACGCTCACGCCTAGGGCGATGACCAGCGCGGACATCGACACCGCGATCGCGGATTACGCCTCCGCCTCCGCCTGCGCCCGGCGCGCCGGATTCGACGGCGCGGAGATCGCCGCCAACGGCACGTACCTGATCGCGCAGTTCCTCAACCGGCGGCTGAACCGCCGCAACGACGGGTACGGCTCGCACCGTGGCCGGCTGCTGCTCGAGGTCGTCGACGCGGTAGCCGCCGCCTGGGAGGGGCGGCGCGTCGGTGTGCGGCTGTCCCCGTACTGGACCGTTCGCGACCTGCCGCCGCGCAGCGGCGATTACCCGTACACCGCCGACAGCCAGACGCTCGCCGACTACGACGGCCTCGTGGCCGAGCTCAGCGTGCGTCCCGTGGCCTACCTGCACCTGCGCGGCCGTGCCCCCGGCGCTCCCGGTGCGGCCCCCGACGTCGGCGAGTTTGCCAGATACCGCACGCTCTTCCGCGGGCCGCTGATCGCCAACCACGGATTCGCCCGGGATACCGGCAACGCGATCATCGAGGCGGGTGCCGCCGACGCCGTGTCGTTCTCCCGGCTGTTTATCGCCAACCCTGACCTCGTCAGCCGGTTCGCCCTCGGTCACGAACTGGCCGCCGACGACCGCGGCACGCACTATTCCGGCGGGGCACGCGGCTACGTCGACTACCCGATCTGGCCCGGGCCCGCTCCGGCGGGACGGTGGCCGGCCGGCTCCGCCTAGTCCGCCGGCTCCGCCTGGTCGGCCGGCTCGCCGGGGCTGGTCAGATGGGCGTGCGAGTACTTACGGAAATCCGCCACAAGGCGGCTGCGGTCGTCGGCGCGGGTGGCCAGCACGACGTGGCTCGGCTCGACCCCGTGCAGCGGGATCGTGGTCAGATCGGGGCGGAGGCTGTCGGCGCGCAGGCCGGCCGAGACGATGGCCACGGCCTGCCCGGCGGCGATGAGCTCGAGCTTGTCCTCGAGGGCCACCACGAACGGGCCGTCGGGCGCGGGGCGGCCGTCCGGCCGGGGGTCGATGCGCCAGAACGCGTTCCAGGCCGGGTCCGGAAGCCGGGGCAGTGGCTCGTCGGCGATGTCGTCGAGCGTCACGGATTCCTTGCCGACCAGCCGGTGGTCCAGCGGCACCAGCAGCGCCCGGGGCTCATCGAACAGGATCGTCACGTGCAGGCCGCTGGTCGCGAACGGCAGCCGGGTCACCACCGCGTCCACGCGGCGATCGAGCAGGGCCTCGCGCGGCTGGTCCCAGTCCAGGTGCATGGTCCGCACGTCGGCGTCCGGGTGCCGGTGGCGCAGTTCCCGCATGGCGGAGGTGACGATCAGGCCCGTGGTGTAGCCGACGGTGATCCGGCTGGGCTGCGCGGCGGCGCGGGTGCGCGCCGTGGCCTGGGCCGCCGAGCGCAGCAGCGCCCTGGCGAGCGGGAGAAACACCTCTCCGGCCTCGGTCAGCCGGCTGCCCTGCGGGGTGCGGTCGAGCAGCCGGGCCCCCAGCTGCTGCTCGAGGCGGCGGATTTGCCGGCTCAGCGACGGCTGGGCGAGATGCAGAGCGGCGGCGGCGCGGCCGAAGTGCCGGAGCTCTGCGACGACCGTGAAGTAGCGCACCAGCCGCAGATCAAGGTCCGCCTCCGGCGGTGAATCTGCCATGCAGTTATGGTAACTCACCTATTTCATCATTCAGGGTCAGAAGGTGCCTGTGAACTGCAGTGATGCGTTAATCGTATCGCTTGATTCGGAACAGGTCTTGGACGTGGGACACCCCGTGGGCGCACTCTGGAATCACCGGCCGGGCGCTGCTGAGTGAGCCGCACCGGACCGGGATCTCATCCACATCAGAAGGAGTGCGTCATGCGTGTGTTCGTTACCGGCGCGACGGGATTCATCGGTTCCGCCGTCGTTCGTGAGCTGCTGAGCGCGGGACACGAGGTCGTCGGGCTGGCCCGCTCGGACGAGGGCGCCGCGTCGCTGACGGCTGCCGGGGCCGGGGTGCACCGTGGCTCCCTGACGGACCCGGGCAGCCTGAGCAGCGGCGCGGCCGCCGCAGACGGCGTGGTTCACACCGCCTACATCCACGACTTCTCGCCCACCGGCGACCCCGTGGCCGCCGCCCAGGTTGATGGGCGTGCCATCGAGGCGCTGGGGGAGGCGCTCGCGGGCTCCGGGCGGCCTCTCGTGGTGGCCTCGGGGCTCGTCGTGGTGCCGGGCCGCCTGGCGACCGAGGAGGACGACGCGCCCGAAAACCAGGTGCATCCCCGGATCTCGGAGCCAGTGGCGCTGCGGTTCGCCGACCGCGGCGTCCGGGTGTCGGTGGTCCGGCTCGCGCCGTCCGTGCACGGCGAGGGCGACTATGCCTTCATCCCGGCGGTCATCGGCATCGCCCGGGGCAAGGGGCTCTCGGCGTACGTGGGCGACGGGTCGAACCGGTGGGCCGCGGTGCACCGGCTGGACGCCGCGCACCTCTTCCGGCTGGCCCTCGAGGAGGCGCCGGCCGGCACACGGCTGCACGCGGTCGGCGACGAGGGCGTGCCGTTCCGCGACATCGCCAACGTGATCGGCCAGCACCTGAACCTGCCGGTCACCGGCGTCTCCCGCGACGAGGCCCAGGCCCATTTCGGCTCGTTCGCGAACTTCGTCGCGGCGGACATGCCGGCCTCGAGCGCCCTGACCCAGAAGGAGCTGGGCTGGCATCCCGTGCAGCCCGGGCTCATCGCGGACCTCGACGAGGGCCACTACTTCACGAACCAGCCCACCCGGCACGTGTAAGACGAGGCCGGTGAGTCAGCCTCCCGGCCGGGTCTGAAAGATCGGCCAGCCGATCTCGGTCCGCCAGGCTGACTCGTCCGGCGTGTCGTGCCGGCCGGACAGGTAGTACTCACGGATGGGTCCCTCGACCGCGAGGGCGCGCTGGGTCACGTGCGTGGCCAGCGCGCCGTAGGAGCGATCGATGTCGTCGTGGGGGCCCTGGTGGACGATGACCGCCAGCTCGGCGGGCGGAACGACCACGGCCTCGACCCGGCCGACCGGCCGGAGCTGCCCGGTGCAGCCGATGAACACCGTGGCCTGACCGCGCTCGCTGGTGAACAGGTCGGTCGCGTAGATGCCTCCCGGAGCGCCGGTGGCAGACAGCCCCTGGGCGCCGAGGGTGGCGCGGAGCTCACCGAGCGCTCCCTGGTACCAGGCGCCGGCGTCGCCGATGTCGATGACCGCGGTGACCGCCACGGCGCCGGTCGCGGCGACGCTGCGGTGGCTGATACCCGGGCGGGCCGCTTCCTGCTGCGGGTCCAGCAGGTCCCGCAGCGTCCCGACCGCCTTCTGGGTCCGGGCGAGGCCCTCCTCGAGCCGGCTGAGGTGCGCGCCGATCAGCTCGTTGCGGGCCGTGACATCCGGCGCCGCGAGCACGCTCCGGATGTCGTCGATCGGCATGTCCAGCTCCCGGAACCTGCGGATGACCTGCGCGGTGGGGATCTGGTCCGTGGTGTACCGGCGGTGCCCGGTGAACTGGTCCACGTCGGCGGGCTCGAGGAGCCCGACGCGGTGGTAGTGCCGCAGCGTCTTGATGCTCATCTGCGTCGCCCGGGAGAAGTCGCCGATCGGCAGCGAAGCGGCCATGGCCTCAGTCTGGTACCTCCCCTACGGGGAGAAACAAGCCGGGGCAGCGCCCTTGCACCTCCCCATGCCGCAGCCGGAAGTGTTCCTGGTGTCCCCGCCGGACGGCCCGCGCGCCGGGCCCGACGGCCTGCCGAACCAGAGGAGCCCATCATGAAGCCCATCGAGCTGACCGGCGTCGTCGCCGAGCACGTCAGCGCCGTCAACGCGCTGGACACCGAAGCCGTCGTGGCGACGTTCGCGCCGGACGCCTACGTGAACGACGCCCACCGCGAGTTCGTCGGCACCGAGGCCATCCGGCGCTGGGTGGCCAAGGAGATGACCGGCGACAAGATCAGCATCGACGTCCGCGAGGTGCTTGACCACCACGGCGACACGATCGTCCGCGGCGCGTACGACGGCACGTTCGACCGGACCAACCTGCCCGGCGAGCTCGTGCTGTCGAACTACTTCAGCGTCCGCGACGGCAAGATCGTCAGCCTGGTCGTGATCCGGAACACCGAGCCCGGCTACTGATCGTTGCTGTGCAGCGCCAGGACCGCGGCCGAGACATCCTCCCGGCCGTGCCCGGCGTCAACGGCGGCGTGCCACTGCCGGGACAGGGCCACCAGCAGCGGCGGCGGGTTGAGGCCGGCGATCGCGATCGCCAGGTCGACGTCCTTGAGCGCCCACTGCAGCGGGAACTCGGGCGCGAAGTCGCCGCGCTCCATCTTGTGCAGCTTGGCGTCCGCGATCGGCGCGTCCAGCGGGCCGCCCTCGATCGCCTCCTCGAGCTGCCCGGCGTCGATGCCCAGACGGCCGGCCAGCTCGAGGGCCTCGGCGACGCCCTCGATGAGCGTGGACATGTACGCGTTGACGGCCAGCTTCATCCGGCTGCCCTGGCCAGCCGGGCCGAGCCACACGGTCTTGCGGCCGATCACCGAGAACACCGGCTCCACGATCGGCCTCGCCTGCTCCGGCCCTGACGCCAGGATGAGCAGCTGGCCGGCCTGGGCGGGCCCCTTGCTGCCCGAGACCGGCGCGTCCACGAACAGCGCGCCGGGGCGGAGCTGTCCGAGCTGGCCGGCGATCTCAGCCGTGGCTGTGACGCCGATCGTGCCCATCTGCGCCCACACGGCACCGTCGGCGAGCGCCCCGGCCACGCCTCCGCCGAGCATCACCGAGGTCACCACGTCGGCGGTCGGCAGCATCGTGATCACCACCTGCGCGTCGCCGGCCGCGTCCCGCGCCGAAGCGGCCACCCGCGCCCCGGCGTCGGCCAGCGGCGCCGTCGCATCCGGCGACCGGTCCCACACCGTGGTGGGCAGCCCGGCGGCGATGAGGTTGCTGGCCATCGCCGCGCCCATGATGCCGGTCCCGATCACCGCTACCCGCGTGTCCTTGTCTCGGCTTCCCACATCAGCCATATCCGTCCCCTTCCGGAGGCGACGTCCCGTTCTGGCACTCTTTCAACGTGGTACCCGGCACGGTCGGCCGCGGCCCCCCGTCAAGGTAAAGATTGCGCACTCCTGCCGGCAGCACATCACGAGGACTGGGCGACCCGGAGCCGGTCCAGCATCCGGGCGATGTCGCTGGGGGAGACGATCCCGGCCAGCCGGCCGTCGCGGAACACGAGCGCGCGCCGGTCGGCGCACGCGGTCAGGCGCGGCAGCAGGTCGGCGACCGAGTCGTCGGGCGCCGCGGTGGCGACGTCGGCGAGCGGGCACGCGATGTCCGCGAGCCTGGTGCGGTCCCGCTCGTCCGGCGGCACCTGCCGGATGCGGTTGATCGTGACCAGACCGGTCACCCCGTGGCCCTCCTGGATGACCGGAAAGCCCTGGTGCCGGGCGCGGAAGAGGTGACCGTCCAGGAACTCGCTGACCGTTGCGGAGCCCGGCACGGTCACCGGGTCTGGCGTCATGATCTGGCTAACCCGGATGCCGCGCAGCTGCCCGGTCACGACCGCCTGCTGCGCCTCGGCGCTGGCCGCGCTGATCAGGAACCAGCCGATGAACGCGAACCACAGCCAGGTCCACTGCCGGGTCACGAAGAAGCCGTACAGGCCGCCGGCGGCGAACAGCCAGCCGAATGCCTGGCCGGACCGGCTGGCCCACACGGTGGCCTTGACCCGGTCGCCGGTGCGCCACCAGACGATCGCGCGCAGCAGCCTGCCGCCGTCCAGCGGCGCGGCCGGGATCACGTTGAAGACGGCCAGCGCCACGTTGGTGACGCCCAGGTACGCCAGCGCGGTCTCGAAGACCCCGGCCACGCTGGCGCTCGCCGGGTGGGTGCCTGCGAACAGCCCCGCCGCGCCGAGAAAGATCGCGCCGAGCACCAGGCTGGTCAGCGGGCCGACGCCGGCGATCCACACCTCCGCCCCGGGGCTCGGCACGTCGCCGCTGAGCTGGGAGACCCCGCCGAAGATCCACAGCGTGATCTTCTCCACCCGCAGCCCGTAGCGCTGCGCGACCAGCGAGTGCGCCAGCTCGTGCGCGAGCAGCGAGGCGAAGAACACGACGGCGGTGAGGATTGCGGCGACCGCGTAGGTGAGCGCGCTCTGATGCTTGTTCACCGACGGGAACTGCAGCGTGGCGAGCCCGAACGCGATCAGCACGAAGATGAACGCGACACTCCAGTTGGCCTCGATCCGGATGCCCCGGACGCTGCCCAGCCGGATGGCCGCACCCTGGAATCCCGATCGGCCCTGCCGCTGCGGCGCCGCCATACCTGAGCTATACATCATTGCCCGGCGCCGTGTGCGGTTGCCTTACATTCCGGGCGCCAATCGCCACTCTTTCGACCGGCCTGAACGGGACGCCGCGCCCGCTCGCCGTGCCTCCGGAACTCGCGTGCGGAGGTGCGCCTATTCCTGGGCGGTCCCTGTTTCGGTGGCGTCGGGGCGATGGAGTGGCAAGTAACCTGGGCTGGTGGAGGCGGGAGGAGCCCTCGTGCTCACCGCGGACGCCGGCGCGGCGGCGAGCCAGGCCGTGACCGAGGCCCGGGCGGCGCTGGGCGAGGCGTCCCCGGAGTTCGCCGTGCTGTTCGCCTCGGCCCACTTCCTCGCCTCGGCCACGGCTCTGCTCACGGCCGTGACGGAGGAACTCGGCCCGGTCCCGCTCATCGGCTGCGTGGCAGACGGGGTGATCGGCGGCGGCCTGGAGGTCGAGTCCGACCCGGCGGTGTCGCTGTGGCTGGCCGCCGGGCTCGGCCCCGTTGAGACGTTTGCCATGGACTTCGTCGGGACGGCGAGCGGCGGCGCGTTCGGCGGCTACCTGTTCGGGCCCAGCCCCGAGGGCGTGCACCTGATGCTGTGCGACCCGTTCACGTTCCCCGCTGGCGATCTGCTGGCCCACCTGAACTCGAGCGCGCCCGGAGCGATCGTCATGGGCGGGGTGGCGAGCGGCGGGCTGGCGCTGCGGCAGAGCCGGCTTTTCCTGGATGACCGCGTGATCACCCACGGCGCGGTCGGCGCCCACCTGCCGCGGGCCGAGATCCATCCCATGGTGGCGCAGGGATGCCGCCCGGTCGGCGCACCGTTCACCATCACCGGCGCGGAGGACAGGATGATCACCGAACTCGGCGGTCGGCCGCCACTGGAGCGCCTGCAGGAACTGGCGTCGGCGCTGCACGGCCGGGACCGGGACCTGCTCGCCCAGGGCGTGCACCTTGGGCTGGTCATCAACTCCAGCGAGGCAGATCCGGGCCAGGGGGACTTCCTGATCCGGGGTCTCGTCGGCGCCGACCCGGAATCGGGAGCCGTCGCGGTGGGCGGCGAGGTAGAGGTCGGCCAGGCCGTGCAGTTCCACGTCAGGGACGCCGACTCGGCGGACGAGGACCTCCGGCGCGCGCTGAAGCGGGAGGCAGCGGCCCTGGGCGGCCGTCGGCCCGCCGGGGCGCTGCTGTTCACCTGCAACGGCCGCGGATCGCGCATGTTCCCCGAGCCGGATCACGACGCCGGCCTGCTCGCGGACGCACTGGGCCAGATTCCGGTGGCCGGGTTCTTCTGCGCCGGGGAGATCGGGCCGGTGGGCGGGCGGAACTTCCTGCACACCTTCACCGCGTCGGCCGCCCTGTTCCCTGAGTAGCCGGCCGGGCCGGGCGCGGCCTGGGCGGCTACGGCGTGACGGTGATCGCGGGAGACGGGAGGCTGCTCGAGCCGAGATACGCGTAGATGTTGACGGTGGTGTCGGAGGTGACGGCCACGGTCGTGGCCTGGAACGACGCGGAACTCTGGCCCGCCGGGATCGTGACGGTGACCGGGACGTTCAGGATGCCCACGGTCGACTGGAGGCTGACGGTGGTCGCGGTGTCCACCGCTCCGGCCAGGTTGACCGAGCCGGTGAACGACTGGCCGCCGGTGACGGTCGCGGGCACGTCCGTGAACGACGCGAGACCGGGCTCGATGGTGACCGGGAGCGACGCACTGACCCCGTCAACGGTAGCGACGAGCGTGGTATGCACGGGGCTGGTCACGTCCGCGGTGTTCACGTCGACATAAGCGTCATCGTCACCGGCCGGGATCGGCCAGGTCGTGTTCTGCAGCTCGAGGCTCGCGCTTGGCGAGGAGAACGTGACGGTCTCGCCGCTGGCCGGCGCCGGGTTGCTGAGCAGGGCCAGGTACTCGAGGTCGAATTCGCCGCCGTAGGCCGGCCCGGCCTGCTCGGCCGTCAGGGTCAGGCTGTCGCTGGTGTTCCACGGCGGCAGCAGGACCGTCGACGCCGTGAGCGTCCGGCCCTCGAAGGTGACCGACAGCGTGACCGTGGTGTTCACCGTGACCGGGTTGACCGTCACGCCCACGAACCCCCCGCCGAAGCTGCCTGCCTGGAACGTGGCCGAGGACGGCACCGTGATCGCGGGGTTGTTCGACGCGAGCTGGACGGTATACCCGCCCGCGGGGATGGTGCCGGTGAACAGGACGTCGGGGGCGACGCAGTTCGGCTCGGAGCAAGGCGGGATCGTATACGAGGCCAGGCCCGGGTCGACCGTGATGGTCTTGGCCTTCGACGTGGTGCCCAGCTTGGCGGTCACCGACGCGCTGTACTGGCCAATCTCGTAGGCCTTCGGATCCAGGGTAACGGCGGCCGTCTGGTAGTAGCGGCCGATCGTGACCGTTGCCGGAACCGGCAGCAGCGAGTTGCTGCTGGTCAGCGAGACCCGGACGGGCGCCGCAGCCGCACAGTTCAGCCGCAGGGTGAGCTGCGGGCGCTGGCCGACGTACACCAGGGTGGCCACCGAGAGGCTGCTGAGCGCGGGATTCTTGCAGGTGCGCGGGGTCCGCGTGATGGCCAGCGCGGCCGTCCGGACGACCTTGCGCAGTGTCGCCTTGATACGCCCGTGCCTGGCCACGTGGCTGACGGAGGTCGCGATCACCGCCGTTCCGGTCGTCTTCCCTCGCGCCACGCGCACAGACCGCGGGGCAGCCGCGCCCGTGAAGCCTGCCAAGCCGACCTTCACCGCGGCCGGTGCCCTGCAGCTGAGCGTGACCTTCGCGGCCGCGGGGGCGCCCCCCGGAACCGACGCGGGCGACAGAGCGAGCCCCTTGAGCGCGGGCTGGCACGTTGCGGCGCCGGCCGGCGTGTGCGGTACGAACACCATGGCCGCCGCGACCAGCACAAGAACTAAGGCGATGCGCTTCATGTTGATGCTCCCCGTTCGGCCTCACCTGGCCGGAATTTTGTACCTTGGTAGCCAATAAAGTCAATATCCATAATTGACGCATCTTGCCCCGCATTGCGGCAGGGCCAGGGCGGTGGCGGTGAGGCCCCGCGCGACCTAGCGGGTGAGGGCGCTCTCGGCCGCGCTTCCGTAGATCTCGGCGGCGCGCCAGCAGTACCAGGCAACGACCGAGCGGTAGGGCCGGAACGGGTCGCCGAGCGGGTCAAGCTGCTTCGCGGTCGGCGTTGGGATGCCCCAAGCCAGCCCGAACCCCTTCCTGACCCCCAGGTCGCCGGTGGGCCACACGTCCAGTCGGCGTAGCTGGAACATCAGGAACATCTCCGCCGACCACTTGCCGATGCCGCGGACCGTGGTGAGCCGGGCGACAACGTCGGCGTCGCTCTCCCGGCGCAGCCCGGCGGGGTCGAGCACGACGGTCCCGTCGAGCACCTTGGCCGCCAGGTCCCGCAGCGAGGCGGCCTTCGCGCCGGACAGCCCGACGGAGCGCAGGGTCTCGTCCGGCAGGGACAGCAGCGTTACCGGCTCGACCTGCCCGTCGAGCGCCGCGATCAGCCGGCCGTGAATCGCGGCCGCTGCCCGCCCGGCCAGCTGCTGGTAAACGATCGCGCGGACCAGGGCCTCAAAGTGGCTGTCAGTCGGCGGCCGGACCCGGGCCGGCCCAGCCTCGGCGACCAGGCGGCGCATTACCGGATCGCGCTCGGCCAGGATCGTGGCCGCGGCGGTGTAGCTGCGTGCGCGGCGTGCGGTCGTCGGTTGATCAGTCATCCCCGGGTCAGCTCCCCTGCGTCCCCCGGCCGTCCAGCCAGAGCGCCCATGGCTCGACCGAGCCGACTTCGAGCAGCCCGGCCGCCGCCCACGGATCCTCGGCCAGGCGTGCCCTGATCTGGTCCTCACCCGCGGCCACCATCAGGTGCAGCGTGCGCTCGCCGTTTCCGAGCGGGCCGCCGACGATCAGGAAGCCGTCGTCGACCAGCCCGTCCATGAACGCCGCGTGCGCGTCCCAGCCGTCCTGACTCCGGATCGGCCGCGATGAGTCCCACCCCGGCGCATGAACCAGGGTCACCGCAAAATTGGCCACGAGCGCAGCGTAACGGGCGGCTACGACAGTCCCGTGTCGGGCCGCGGCGGCTCGCGCAATGACGCTAGCTTGGAGTGTCGATGGCCGGACCTGCTCCCATGTCAGGGGTTGAGCTCCTCGCGGAGGGGCTGGAAGCGGCGGGCTTCGCGGTCGCGAAGCTCGATGCGGTGACGAGCGGGAGCTTCTGCGTCGCCGGAATGGCGGCGTTGCGCGACGGCGGCCGGGTGTTCGCGAAGACGCTGGGGGATGCGGACGCGGGCTTGTTCGAGGCCGAAGCCGACGGGCTGTCGGCGCTGCGCGAGCTCGGCGGTGTCCGCGTCCCGGCCGTCGTCCACGTCTCATCGCGCTTGCTCGTGCTCGAGGCGCTGCGGCCCCGCGGCGACGGGGAGCGGTTCTGGGAGCATCTGGCCCGCATGGTCGCCGCGCTGCACACGTCCACCGTCTCCGGCCGGTTCGGCTGGCATCGCGACGGCTGGCATGGCCGGATGCGGCAGGACAACTGCTGGGAGACGGACGGGCACGCGTTCTACGCGCAGCACAGGATTCTTCGGTGGCTGCGGGAGCCACTGGTGGAGGCCGAGTTCGACGGTGCGGAGCGCCGGGCGGTGGAACGGCTCTGCGCCGCGCTCCCGGAGCTGATCCCGCCGCACCCGCCGTCGCTGACCCACGGCGATCTGTGGCCAGGGAACATCCTCACGGACGGCTCCGGTGCGCCCGCGCTGATCGATCCGGCCGTGTCCTATACGTGGCCCGAGGTCGACGTGGCCGAGCTGTGGTGCCCGCCCCGGCCGCCGGCTTCGGACCGGTTCTTCGCGGTGTACGAGGAGCTAGCCCGCCCGTTTGACGGCTGGCGGGACCAGGCGCAGCTGCTGCGCATCTGGGATCTGTTCAGCGTGGTGGCGCACGGCCTCGACACGTGGGGTGCCGCGGATATCGTCCGCACGCTCATCGCGCCCTTCCGGCGTGGCATCGGGAACCGCGCAGGCGTGCCGTAGGCGCGTTCACAAATAGCAGAACTCTGATAGTAGAATTCTGCTATGCCTCGAGACGCGCTTGCCAACCCGGTCGTGCTGGCCACGCTCGGCGCCTTGCTGGAACGGCCCATGCACGCGTATCAGCTGGCCGGAGTGCTCGCCGGACGTGGTGTGCCGGTCAACCGGGGGTCGCTCTACGACACCCTGGACGCGACGACCCGCGCCGGCTGGACCGAGCCACGGCCGGCCGAGCGCGCGGGGGCTCGCCCGCAGCGGACCCCGTACGCCCTCACCGAGGCCGGCCGGGCGGAGCTGGCCCGGCGGCTGGACGCCCAGGTCCGCACACCCCGCCAGGAATTCCCCGAGTTCCTCGGCGCGGTCAGCCACCTTGGCGTGCTCGGCCCGGAGCGGGCTGCGGATGCCCTGGCGGAACGGGCCGGACGCCTCGACGCGCGCATCGCCGACAACCAGCAGCGCCTGGACGAAGCGCTGGCCAGCGGAAGCGTGCCCCGCCTCTTCGTGATCGAGGCCGAGTACGCCCTCGCGATGCTGCGGGCCGAAAAGGACTGGGTCCTCACGCTGGCCGACGACATCAAGAGCGCCCGGCTGGCTTGGCCGCGTCCACAACGCCAGGAAGGGAAGGAAAATCGGTGAAACACAGCTCACCCGGCGGGCTGACCTTCGGCATCTACCCCGGCAGCGCCGTGGGCGACGCCGGGGCAGCCGGGCCGCCGGACCGGCCGGCCCAGATCAACGAGGCGCTCGGCCAGCTCCAGGGTCTGCCGGGGCGGCCGTTCATCGTCCGGGCGTATGACCTCTACGCCGATCCGGGCGACACCGTTCACGCCAGCCTCCAGCAGAGCCCGGCTGAATACGACGGATACCTCGGACAGGGACGGGAGCTCGACCTGGTCGCCCAGTACCATTCGCGCTCCGGCGACATCGACGGCTACTGCGCGTTCATCGAGAAGCTCATCGACCGCCACGGCGAGCATCTCGCCACGCTTCAGGTCGGCGAGGAACCCAACATCACCGGCAACCCGCTCCTCGATGGCGCCTACCCGCGCGTCACCGAGGCGCTCATCGCCGGGATCCGCACCGCCAAGGACAGGGCCCGGCGCAGCGGGCACCGGGGCCTGAAGATCGGCTGCAACAGCTCACCACTGTTCGGCCCGGACAGCGCCTTCTTCGCCGATCTCACCCGGGCGGGCGGCGGGCAGCTCGTCGCCGACCTCGACTACATCGGCCTCGACTTCTTCCCGGACGTGTTCCGCCCGATCGCGCCGGCCAGCCTGGACGGGGCCGTCCAGTCCCTCCTCGAAACGCATCGCCGCGACAGGCTGGCTCCGGCAGGTCTCGGCCACCTCCCGCTGGTGATCACCGAGCACGGCTGGCCCACCGGGCCGGGCCGGCCAGCCAGCCGCCAGGCCGAAGTCCTCACCGCCGTCATCGACGTGATCTCCCGCAACGCCCGGGCGCTGAACGTCACCGGCTACATTCACCACACGCTGCGCGACGCCCGCTCCGCCGGTTCCGGGCTCTTCTGCCAGTTCGGGCTGATGACCGACGACTACACGCCCAAGCCCGCCTTCCACGTCTACCGGGACCTGATCGACGCGCATTACCTGCCCGGCGCATGAACCGGACCGGAGACGACGAGTCCGGCGAGCACCAGATCACCCGCCGAGCACTCCAGCGAGGAATGCGAGGCTCGCGCTGAACGAGCGTGCGTCGGCAACTGGGCCGTAGGCGACCCCGGGGATGCTGCCCGGTGCCGCCTGCCGGTGCGTGAAGCCGTGCATGGCGCCGCCGTAGATGACCATCTGCCAGTCGGCGCCGGAGTGGTCCATCTCCGCGGCGAAGGCGGCGACATCGGCCATGGGGACGTGCGGGTCGGCCGAGCCATGGCAGGCGAGTATCTTCGCCCTCACCCCACCCGGCTTGGCGGGACTGGAAGTGGCGAGGCTGCCGTGAATGCTGACGGCACCGGCGAGGTCGGCCCCGGACCGGGCGAGCGTGAGCGCGGCCATGCCGCCGAAGCAGAAACCGACGGCAGCCATTGGGCCGGCGGCCTCGGCGCAACCGGACAGCGCGGTCAGCCCGGCCTGGCCCCGCCGGGCCAGTAGCGCGGGATCGTCGCGCAGCGCGGTCACGCAGGCAATGACCCGGTCACGGTCACCGGCGACGCCGTCGCCGTACATGTCGCCGTACATGTCGCAGGCGAGGACGGTGTAGCCGAGTTCGGAGTAGCGACGCGCCTGATCCCGTGCGTGCTCGTCCAGGCCCCCG
>Ga0209333_1000370_pt1 | contig 25263 bp, 17 predicted proteins | sample BlaSpr_A8_OM2_O3_FD_187982 | JGI IMG/M metagenome (GOLD analysis project Ga0209333, IMG submission 187982) | Forest soil microbial communities from Thunder Bay, Ontario, Canada - Black Spruce, Ontario site 2_A8_OM2_O3 (SPAdes) (version 2) | ecosystem: Environmental > Terrestrial > Soil > Boreal... | reverse complement strand
TACCAGCCGTACGTGACCTCGTGCTCCCATGCGCTGCGCGGCGATCCATAGGCCGCGCTGATGTAACCCAGGCCCCAGCGGATCTGCGTCGCCGCGTCGGTCTGCCAGTCCGGCCCGGCGGCGGACATCTTGGCGCCGGGGACTGCCTGCGGGATTCCGAACGCTCCCGTCGACGGATTCTCCGCTGACACGTTCCAGCTGCTTTCGGCCTCCCACAGCAGGTCCAGGTACTTGAACTGGCGCCAGGTCCAGCCGAAGGAGCGGAGCATCTTCCTGGCGATCTGCTGCGGTGCCTGCTGGTTGGATTGAGTGTTCCTGGCCGGCACCAGCGCGGTGGCAACGCGAACCTGGCGCAGGACCTGCATGGAGCCGGCTGAGCCCATGGCCGTGGTGGCCGAGGACCGGGCCGCGGGGGCCGAAGCGCCGGCCAGAGCCGATGGCGCCGCCATTACGGCGATCAGGGCTGCCACGGCAAGGGCCGAACCGGCGATAAGAGCGACTAGCTTCCCGGATTTCGGGCTGGAGGAAATGGTGGAGGACAACGTCAGCCTTAATTTGGGCACGCCAGGGCGTGCTCGGCTTCCACCCATGGCGCCTGCCCTGCAGAACGCAGCAGGACAGCGGCGTGCGGAGGTGACGCGGGGTCAGGGCGCCGTGATTACACAAAGCAATCAATCGCACACGCTGGGTGCTGTTGTGCGCACCACTCTGCACCAAACCTGGGTCACCATGCGCGAGAAACGCCGTAGTCGCCACTCGGGAGCAAATGCCGGTCGGAATACGCTGTCCCAGCAGCAAACCCTGCCGAGGTTCCGGCACGGATCAGGCGCCAGCGAGAGGAGCGGCGGGTGGGGGGACGGTTCCGGGACATCTTTCCGGGTGAGGTCAAGCCGATCATCGCGATGGCGCACCTGGCGCCGCTGCCCGGCACGCCGCTCTATGACGAGAGCCGGGGCGTGGCCGGCATCGTCGACGGCGTGGCCCGGGACCTGGAGGTACTGCTGCAGCATCCGTTTGACGCGGTCATGTTCTGCAACGAGGGCGATCGCCCGTACGCGCTGCGGGCCGGCTTCGAGAGCGTCGCGGTGATGTCCCGGGTCGTCACCGAACTGGCCCCGGGCGACCGGCCGTTCGGCGTCGACTTCCTCTGGGATGGCCGGGCCGCGCTCGCGGTGGCCGCCGCGACCGGCGCTTCGTTCATCCGCGAGGTGATGACCGGGACCTACGAGTCCGACATGGGCCTGTGGAGTCCGGACGCCGCCGGGCTGCTGCGGTACCGCAGGCAGCTCGACGCCGGGGACGTCGCGGTGCTGATGAACGTGACCCCGGAGTTCGCCTCGACGATCGGAACCAGGACCGTTGGGCAGGCCGCCCGGTCGGCAGCGGTGTCCAGCCTGGCCGACGCCATCCTGGTCTCCGGGCCGATGGCCGGGGCCGAGCCGGACCTGGCCCAGGTTCGGGAGGCCCGGGAGGCGGTCGGCGGGCAGGCGCCGGTACTGGTCAATACCGGCACCAAGGCCGGGAACGTGGCTGGCTTCCTGGCCGCCAGCGACGGGGTGATCGTCGGGTCGGACCTGAAGACCGGCGGCGGCACCTGGAACCCCGTCGACCCGGAGCGCGTCAAGCGCTTCCTCGAGGCGGCGGGCCGTGCCTAGGACCGCCCACCTCCCCTTCCCCCCTCACTGCCGCCTCGGCTGACGCATCCGGACCATGAACGGGCTGCTGCTTGCCATCGACGTCGGCACGACCGCGACCAAGTGCCTGCTGCTAGACGCCGGGCGCGGTGTGGTCGCGGAGTACGAACGGCCGGTCGCGCTGTCCAGCGCGCGGCCGGGCTGGGCCGAAGAGGATCCGCAGGGCTGGTGGGCCAACGTCCTCGAGCTCGTGCGCGAGGCGGTCGCCAGAGCGGGGAGGCGCCCGATAGCCGCTGTCGGCGTCACCGGGATGGTGCCCGCGCTGGTCTGCCTCAATGCCGGCGGGCGCCCGCTGCGCGCGGCGATCCTGCAGAACGACGCGCGCGCCGACCGCGAGATCGCCGAGCTGCGAGAAGAGCTTGCCGGGGCCGGCGTGCTGCACCGCACCGGCTCGCCGGTCACGCAGCAGTCGGTCGGCCCGAAGCTGCTGTGGCTGCGCCGCCACGAGCCTGGCGTGCTGGCGCGCACCGCGTCGGTCTGCGGGTCCTACGACTTCGTGGCGTCGCGGCTGACCGGCACGGCGGCGGCCGGTGTGGTCGAGGCGAACTGGGCGCTGGAGAGCGGCCTCTACGACTTCCGCGCGGGGGCGTGGGCGTCCGACATCTGCCGGGCCTGCGGCGTGGACCCCGGCTGGCTCGGCCCGGTGGTGCCGTCCGGCAGCGTGGTCGGCGCCGCGGCCGCCGAGGCCGTGCCCGGGCTGGCGGGCGTGCCGGTGGTGACGGCGGGCGCGGATCACGTCGCCGGTGCGTTCGCCGCCGGGCTGGTCGACGGCGGCGACCTGGTCGTGGAGCTCGGCGGGGCCGGCAACATCCTCGCCGCGACCGCGGAGCCGGTCGTGGACGAGCGGCTGTATCTCGACCACCACCTCGTGCCGGGCGGGTGGGTGCCGAACGGCTGCATGGCCACCACTGGCAGCCTGGTGCGCTGGTTTCAGCGCGAGATCGGCGCCGGTGCCCCGCTCGAGGCGCTGGACGCGGAGGCCGCCGACGCCGGGATTGGCGCGGGCGGCCTGGTCCTGACGCCATACTTTCTCGGCGAGAAGACCCCGCTCAACGACCCGCTGGCGCGGGGGACCCTCGTCGGGATGCACCTGGGCCACCGGCGCGGGCACCTGTTTCGCGCCGTCCTCGAGGGGGTGGCGTTCGCGTTCCGGCACCATGTCGATGTGCTGCGGGAGCTCGGGGTGGGCGCGGAGCGGGTGAACCTGACCGGTGGCGGCAGCGGTTCCGCGCTGTGGCGGCAGATCATCGCGGACGTGCTGGCCCTGCCGGTGGTGCGCCGGGATCACCGTTCCGGTGCCGCGCTCGGCGCCGCGTTCGCCGCGGGCATGGGCGCGGGCGTGCTCGGCTCATGGTCAGACATCACCCGCCTCGCCGGCGCGGGCGAGACCACGGCGCCAGACCCGCGAACCGCGGGACGTTATGACGAGCTGTACGGGGTGTACCGCTCCCTGTACCCGGCGCTGCTCAGCCAGCAGCACACGCTCGCCCGCTTCCCCGCGGACTCTTGATCCCGCGGGTGCGCGGATGGCAGGCTCGGGGATTAGGCCCGGCCGGCCGGCCTGTCTTTGGCGGCCCCTTTCCGCAGTATTCGAGAAGGCTAGGCGACCGCCTGCGGGAACCCGACAGGGCTCCGATTTCCGTCCTGGTCGACCGCGCGCACTCCGAACTGCACGTTGTCCTTGGAAATGTTGAGTGTGACCGTGGTGACGTTGCCGACGTCCGCCGAGGAGGTCCAGTCCGGCGACGTGGTCTCGCGCATGACAACCTCGTATCCGGCCAGGTTGCTCTCGGTGTTGGCGTTCCAGGTGAGAGTGGTGGTGTTGATGCCCGCGAAGCCGACCGGCGGTGTGGTGTGGATCTCCACGTTCTTGGGTGTGCCCGGCCCGGTGGCCAGGGCCCACATGACCGCGGCGTTCACCTTCGCGACCCTGGCGACATAGTTGAAGTCCACGAACTCAAGCAGATCGCCATTCTGCACGCCGTTGATCACCTCGACGTTGCGGTGCTCGTGGTCGAAGTTCTCCCGCGGCTCGGTGAACCTGGCCGCCGGGTACCCCTGCCCTTGGAACGAGACATGATCGCTACCGCGCAGATACCGGTCGCGTCGCCAGATCACGCGGATGTTCATGCCCGTGAGCTCGAACGGCGCGGCCTCCTCGGCGAACCGGCCAAGCTGCCGGGAAAGCCCGTCGTTCTCACCGCCCACGGCCTGCATCAGCGAGATCTCCGCGTCAGTCACGTTCGTGGGGATTCCCTCCAGGAAGAGCCGCAACGTGTGCGGATCAGGCTTGGTGCCGTCGAAGGCCTGGCTCGCCCCGACGATGTCGTTGCTGAACATGCCCTGCACGTCGTTGCCGGCCGCGGACATCTGCTCGGCCATGTAGGTCGAGCCATAAAGGCCTTCCTCTTCCCCATCGACAGCAGCGAATACGAGAGTGCCCGGGAACTCACGAGTGGCGAAGATCCGGGCGAGCTCCAGCATGACGGCGACGCCGGACGCGTCGTCATCGGCGCCCGGCGCATCACTGGTGAAGTCAAGAATGTCGGTGCACCGGGAGTCCAGGTGCCCGGTGATGACATAGAAGCGCTGGGGGGATGCGGTCCCTTTCAGCGTTGCGATCACGTTCGTGATCGACGTTGGCACCGGGATATTGGTCGCTACCGGTTGCGTGAACGTCTGCTGCTGCACCGTCATCCGGCCCCCGGACGTAGCAGCGATCTCCTGCATCAGCCCGGTCACATAGGAGACCGCCACGCCGATGCCCCGATTCGGGTCGGTCTGGCTGGACGCGGTGTGCCTGGTGCCGAAGCTGGCCAGCTTCGTGATGATGGCCTGAATGCGGGCCGGGTCAATCTCGTTGAGCAGCTTCCGCAGGTCGGGGTCTAAGCCTCTCCGCCCGGCGGGGGCAGCAGCACCAGCAGCTGCGGCGCTGGCGGCAGTCGCCTGGGCGACGACGGGTGCGACGACCGCAGTGGCGGCCGCGGTGGCGGCCGATGCGGCGAGGAACGAGCGGCGGCTGGGGTGTTTCGGGTCAGGAATGTCCAGATTCTCCATGTGCCAAATCAATCGCCGTTCCATTTACAAGTCAAGGTGTGATTTTTTTTAGCCCTGATGTTCCGCGAAGATGAACCATCCGGCTGTGGCAGCCGTTATTAATTCTTCAGGGCGTGGCCGCGCTGCACTCGACCACATACACCTTAACCTGGTATTTTTGCTATCTCTTTACCCTGGTTGACGGCCGTTTTCCAGCCATGTTTGCGCCACGCTTGCTCGCCAGTCGGGATGCAGTTGATCATCCCGACCGAAGCGACGGGCGATGCCCTGCCACTGGATCAGCCCGCGGCAACGGCGTCCAACGCGGCGGTGAAAGTCTCGGCGATCTGGTCGATCTGCGGCTCGGAGATCGTGAACGGCGGCGAGATCTGCAACGCCACGCCGCGCAGCAGCCTGGTGATCACGCCCCGCTCGCGGATCTCGGTCACCAGCCGGGGCCCGACGCCGGGGTCGGCGGCCCGGGCATCCTCGGCGATCTCGACCGCGGCGAGCAGGCCGGTGCCCGCGCGCACCTGGCCGACGAGGCTGTGCGCGGCGAGCGGCCTGACCTTCTCCGCGAGGACCGGCTCGAGCTCGGCGACCCGCCCGATCAGCCCCTCGCGCTCCACGATGTCCAGGTTGGCCAGGCCGACCGCGCACGCGGTCGGGTGGCCCTCGTACGTGTAGCCGTGCCGGAACACCTCCTTCGATCCCTCGCGCCAGAACGGCTCCGCCACCCGGGCGCCGATGATCACCGCGCCGAGCGGCGCGTAGCCCGAGGTCAGTCCCTTGGCCCCGGTGATCATGTCGGGATCGAGCGCGAACCGGGTGCTGCCGAACCATGCGCCGAGCCTGCCGAAGCCGGTGATCACCTCGTCGGCCACGAACAGCACATCGTTGCGGCGGCAGATCTCCCGCACCTGCTCCAGGTATCCCGCCGGCGGCGGGTAGACGCCGCCGGCGCCGATCACCGGCTCGCAGAAGAACGCGGCGATGCGCTCGGCGCCCAGCTGCTCGATGAGCTTCTCCAGCGCGGTCGCGTCGTCCCACGGCACGCGCTCAACCAGCGAGACCAGTGTCCCGTACGGCTCGGTGTTGGCCGGGATCCCGCCGAGCGACGTGCCGTAGGCGTTCATCCCGTGGTACGCGTGCGACCGGGAGACGATCACCTGCTTGTCCGGCTGGCCCATGGCGCGCCAGTAGGCCCGGGCGAGCTTCCCCGCGGTGTCGATCGCGTCGGATCCGCCGCCCGGCGTGAAGAACACCTTGGCGTCATCGAGCGGCGCGATCTGCGCCACCCGCCGCGCCAGCGCCTCGGCCGGAGGGTTGGAGAACGGCTCGAACGTCTGGTAGACGGCGAGCTTGCTCATCTGCGCGGCAGCGGTGTCGGCGAGTTCCTTCCGGCCGTGGCCGACGTTGGCGTACCACAGGCTGGCGATGGCATCCAGGTACCGGCGGCCCTCCGTGTCGACGACTGTGACCCCCTCGCCCCCTTCGATCACGACCGGCTGGAGGCTGGCCATGTTCGCGAAGCCGTTCCAGAAGACGGGCCGACCTGCGCCGTCACCAGTTCCTGTGGCCATTGACCTTCCCTTTCCAGGCTGGGATATTGTCCTCCAAATCTACTTTCTTACCGTAGAGCAGAATGGGGGCCCGGGAGCGGATGAGCAACAACGGGACCGCGCCGGCCGCGGGATCTGGTGACCACCACATCAGCAGCGACATCCAGGATCTCCATCAGTTCGGCTACCCCCAGAAGCTGCGGCGGACGATCGGCTCGTACACGTCGTTCGCCCTCGGCTTCTCTATGATCACGATCACCACCACGATCTTCACGCTGTTCGCCCAGCCGTTCCAGACCATCGGCGGCTTTGCCATCTGGCTGTGGATCCCGGTGACGCTCGGCATGCTGTCGATCACCGCGGTGTACGCGCACCTGTCCGCGCGGCTGCCGGTCACCGGGTATGCGTACCAGTGGTCCAGCCGGATCGTGAACCGCGACTACGGCTGGTTCAGCGGGTGGACGGCGCTGCTGTCGTTCTTCGTCGGCACGGCGTCGATCGCGGTGGCGATGGCGAGCGTGTTCTCGCCGGAGATCTGGGCCGTGCCGACGCACGGCGACATCGCGCTGTTCGCGGCCATCGCGATCGTCGCGGCGGTCGCGGTCAACGTGATCAGCATCCGAGCGGCGACCATGTTCAACAACGTCGGGGCGTCGGCCGAGCTGATCGGCACGCTCGGGCTCACCGTCGTGCTGGCCATCGGCCTGCTGTTCTTCCACCACGAGCAGGGGCCCAGCGTTCTGGTCCAGGTCGGCTCCACCACCGGCAGCCCGGTCAACATCACCACGATCGGGCTCGCGCTGCTGCTGCCGGTGTACACGCTGCTGGGCTGGGAAGGCTCGGCGGACCTGGCCGAGGAGACCAGGGACCCGCGCAAGACCGCACCCACGGCCATGTTCCGGTCCGTGATCATCTCCGGCATCGCGGCGTTCTTCGTCTACGCGATCTTCGCGATGGCGATCCCCGGCTCGATCGCGCACACCGCCAACGGGACCGGGAACGCGATGATCGCGGTGTTCCAGGACCACTTCGGCTGGGGCATGGCGCTCGTGCTCAAGATCGTTGCTTTCGTCGCCATCTTCTCCGCGCTGCTCGCCAACGTGACCGTGGCCACGCGCATGTGCTTCTCGCTGTCCAGGGACAAGATGCTGCCCGGCTGGCAGGTCCTGTCCAGGGTGAACGAGCGGACCCGGACGCCGATCTACTCGATCCTGCTCGTCGGCCTCGTCGCGCTCATCGTGAACCTGCTCTCGGCCGGCATCATCGACCGTGTCGTCGCGATCGTCGCCGTCACCTACTACGGCACGTACGTGTTCACGATGGTGGCCACGCTGATCGGGGTGAAGCGGGGAACGATCCCTGAGGCCGACGCGCGGTACTTCAACCTGGGACGCTGGCTGCAGCCGCTGGCCTGGGTGGGCATCGGGTGGTCGATCGTGGTCATGTGCTACATGACGATCCCGGCGGTGAACAACGTGGCCGGCGAGTACACGATCTACTTTGAGATCCTCGGCGCGGTCTGGTTCTTCCTCTACCTGCGGCGGCGGCTGCGCAGCGGCGAGGCCGGGCCGCCGCTCACCGCTCACCAGGAGACCGACGCGGACGAGCTCAAGATCGCAAAGGAGAGCCTGTAACGCCGGAGGGCGGCGTGATCCGATGAAGGCCCAGCTGCGGGTGTCCGAGGCCGCCCAGTTAGTCGGCGTGAGCCCGTCCACGCTCCGCGCCTGGGAGTCGGCCGGCCTGGTGACGCCGACGCGACAGGGGCGGTACCGGCGGTTCTCACCGAGCGACGTGAAGGACCTGCAGCGGATCGCGGCGCTGCGGGCTCAGGGGTTCAGCGCCGCCGCGATCCGCACCATGCTGCCGAAGCGCGGCGGCGGGGCGGGCGGGGCTGGCACACGCGGCGGCGGGGCGGGCGGGGCTGACACACGCGGCGGCGGGGTGGGCGGGAGTGGCTCGCTGGGTGACAAGCTGCGTGCCGCTCGCCGTCGCCGCGGCCTCAGCCTGCGGGAAGCGTCCAGCCTGGCCGGCCTGTCGGTGTCGCACCTGTCCGCCATCGAGCGCGGCGCCCGGAACATATCGCTGGCCGGGCTGCAGCGGCTGGCGGTGGCGTTGGGCATCAGTGTGTCCGACCTGTTCGGCAGCTCGTCCGGGTCCGGCCGCCTGGTCCACGCCGGCCGGCGGCCCGTGCTGGACACCGGGGACCGCCGCGTCCGGGTCGAGTCGCTGGCCGTCGGCGCGCAGTTGCTCGAGCCCCATCTGTATGTGGTGCAGCCGGGCGGCGGATCCGAGGGCTCGTACCAGCACGATGGCGAGGAGATGGTGTACGTGCTCCAGGGCGAGGTGGAGTTCTGGCTCAACGAGCTGGAACGGCACGTCGTCCGGGCGGGCGACTGCCTGACCTTCCCCAGCTCGCTGCGCCACCGCTGGCGGAACAGCGGCGCCGGGCGGCTGGAGATGCTGTGGGTCAACACCCCGATAACGTTCTGACGGAACGCTCAGCCGTGGTAGGCCCGGGCCACGTCGCTGAGCTGGTCGTGTGCGCTGCGCATGACGCTGACGCCGCCGCCGAGCCAGTCCTTGCGGATCTTCGCCACGGACGTGTAGTTCGTGTCACAGACGTTCGCCAGCGGGGCCTCCACCGCCTGGGTGATGAACTGGTAGGCATCCAGCACCGACAGCCCCCAGTCCTGCGCCACCCAGTGCACCAGGTCGGCCTGGGCGATCCGGAACGCGTCCTCGAGCGGCCTGGCCGAGCCGGCGGACATGATGTGGGTGTCGGACTCCAGCCGGGGCCACGGCGTGGCCACGCCCTTGAGCAGGTCGACGATCAGGACCGTGTTCATCGCGCACTCCACGGCGACGCCGCAGGTCTCGCCCTCGCCCTGCCGGGCGTGCCCGTCGCCGACGGACAGCAGCCCGCCCGGGACGTTCACGCCGAGGTAGCAGGTGACGCCCGCGCGCATCTCCGGCGTGTCCATGTTCCCGCCGAACGCGTCGGGCACCAGCGCCGACCTGACCTCGAGGTTGGCCGGGGCCACGCCGATCGTGCCGTGCATCGGGCTCATCGGCAGCTCGGCGGTGAACTCGCTGTCCCTGGCCGAGAACGCGCAGCTCCGCCGGGAGCGGTCGAGCTCCCAGATCCAGACGACCTCCGGCAGCGGGTCCTGCAGGGTCGCGGTGAGATGCGTGGACGTCAGCGCGCCGAACAGCGGGACGGTCGTGGACGCGGCCCAGTCGCGGCTCGGCTCGATCGACACGAAGTGCACGGCCAGGGTGTCCCCGGGCTCCGCGCCCTCGACGTAGAACGGCCCGGTCTGCGGATTCAGATAGGGGAACTCGCACACCTGCGAGACCAGGTCGTCCTTGCCGCGTACCCGCCCGGCGAAGCAGTCCTCGGTCCACAGCTCGAGCACGGTTCCCGGGGTGATGTGCGCGGCCGGGGCGGCCCCGCCGAACGTCCACACGTACTGGCCGGCCTCGGGCCGGAACGACAACACCTGCGGGTCACTCATCTCAGCCTCCTCGAGGGCACAGGTCAACTTTGTACTAAAGGGGCGCAGGTCAACAATGCGGGGGCCTGCCGCTGGGTCTGGCCGAGCACCCCAGCCCGGAGTAGCGTTCCAAGGCGAACCCGACAAGGAGGTCGCAGTTGATTAAAACAACCCCATTCTTAGCGGCACTCGGATCCATCGCGCTGGTCAGCGGCCTGTGCACGGCCGGAGTGACCGCGGCCACTGCGACCGCCGTGGTCGGCGTGCAGCCCGCCTCGATCCGCAGCCAGCTGGCCTCGGAAACCCAGCCGCCCACCCAGGCGCAGTGCGTGGCCGCGTTCACCGTCCCCTGCTACGACGCGGCTCAGATCCAGACCGCGTACAACGAGCAGCCATTGTTCAGCCACGGGATCACCGGCAAGGGCGAGACGATCGTGATCGTCGACTCGTTCGGGTCCCCGACGATCCAGTCCGACCTGGCCACCTTTGACGCTCAGTTCGGGCTTCCAGCCCCGCCAGCCTTCAAGATCATTCAGCCGGCCGGGGCCGTGCCGCCGTATGACCCGACCAACAGCGCCATGACTGGCTGGGCCGGGGAGACCACGCTCGACGTCGAGTGGTCGCACACGATCGCCCCCGGCGCCAACATCCTGCTGGTGGAGACCCCGGTGGCGGAGACCGAGGGAGTGGCCGGCTTCCCGCAGATCGTCGAGGCCGAGAACTACGTCATCAACCACCACCTCGGCCAGGTGATCAGCCAGAGCCTCGACGCGACCGAGCAGACGTTCCCGAGCACGGCGTCGCTGCTGCGCCTGCGCAGCGCCTACGTCAACGCGTTCGCGCACCGCGTGACCGTGCTGGCCGCGTCCGGTGACACCGGGGCGAGCAACTACTCCAACGTGGCCGGGACGCTGCTGTACACCCACCCCGTGGTCGGGTGGCCTGCCAGCGACCCCCTGGTCACGGGCGTGGGCGGCACCCAGCTCTCGCTGAACGCCAGCGGGCAGCGGACCGCGCCGGACCAGGTGTGGAACGACACCTACAACACGTCGCTGCAGGAGGTCTTCTTCGGCGACGCCGGCCCGAACCCCCTCGCCACCGGCGGCGGGAAGTCCTCGGTGTTCTCCCGGCCGTGGTACCAGAACGGCGTGGCCAACGTCGTCGGCCGCAGCCGCGGGGTACCGGACGTCGCGATGAGCGGCGCCTGCTCCGGCCTCGTAGACACATACCAGAGCTTCGGCGGCGAGGCCGCCGGCTGGTACGTGGACTGCGGCACCAGCGAGGCGAGCCCGCTGTTCGCCGGGATCGTGGCGCTGACCGACCAGGTGGCCGGTCACTCGGTCGGCTTCATCAACCCGGCGCTCTACGCGCTGTCGGCCGAGCACGCGCCCGGCCTGGTCGACGTCACCCAGGGCAACAACACGGTGGGGTTCACCCAGAACGGCACGCTCTACACGGTTCAGGGATACAGCGCTGGCCGGGGTTACGACCTGGCCTCGGGCGTGGGCACGGTCAACGCGGCCCTGTTCGTCCCCGAGCTGGCCCGGGCAGCCGGCGGCAGATAACCGAATGTCTCCTGGCCGCGGCCTGCGTCCCGTGCGGTCGCGGCCAGGGGACGTCCCGCGGCGGCTACGGCGCCGACGCCAGGGGACACCCGGGGTCACCCGACCCCTGCTACGGCGTCGGCACCGCGTCGAACAGGTGCAGCCGGTGCGCGGCGGCGGCCGCCTCGCCGCGGCTGGCGACGCCGATCTTGCCCATGATGTTCGACACGTGCACGCTGGCGGTCTTGGCGGAGATGAACAGCCGCGCGGCGATCTCCGGGTTCGACCGGCCGTCGGCGACCAGCCGCAGCACCTCGAACTCCCTGGCGGTCAGGCCCAGCGGCGTCGCCGCGACCACCTTGTGGCCGACCTGCCCGCCGTCCGCCCGGATTCTGGCGCTGGCGGCCAGCGCCTCGATCTCCTTTGCCAGCGGCCGCGCGCCAAGGCCGCCAGCGAGATCGGCCGCCCGCCGCAACCGGGCAGCCGCGCCGTCGCGGTCCGACGCCGCCAGCGCCGCTTCCGCGCCGTGCAGCAGCGCGACGGCCAGCGGATAGGGCTGGCCGTCGCCTTCCCAGGCCGCGGCGGCCGCGTCAAAGGCGGCCAGGATCTGCGCGGCCGGTGTCTCGTCGCCTGGGGCGGCCGCGGCCGCGCGGAGCGCTTCGGCGCGGAATGTCAGCCGGTCCGCCTGCTGAACCGGGCCACGGGCCGGCATGGTGCCGGCCAGCGCGTGCAGCCGCACGAGCAGGTCGGCCGCCCGCCCGGCCAGCGCAGCGCTGGTGCGGCGGACCCGGACGGCCGCGCCGGCCACCGTCGCCGCGACCGCGAGCAGCGCCCACGCGAAACGGGGGTCGAGCGCCAGGTCGATGCGGCCGACGGCATCGTCGGCGGCGGCCAGCGCGTCCGCCGGTTTTCCTTCGGCCAGCAGCAGCTCAATGTCCAGCCTGGCCAGCGGTATGGAGTACTGGCCGAGGCGCCCGTGCCCGATGTTGGCGAGCGCGGCCCTGCCGAGCGCCGCCGAGTCGGCAGCGGCGGCCAGGTCACCGCGCCGCAGCGCGAGTTCGCCGGCCAGCTGCCGCAGCCCGACCCGGTTGGCCGGCCGCGTCGGGGACAACGCGAGCGCGTGCTCGATCACCTCGGCGGCCTCGTCCCACCGGCCGAGCGCGGCAAGCGGCTCGGCCACGTTGATCGCCAGGAACGTGCCGGACGACCGGGCGAGGCCGTAGTCCTCGGCGCTGGCGATGCCAGCCCGCGCCACCTCGGCGGCCTGCTCATGCTCGCCCATGCCCTCGAGCACGTGGGATTCGTTGATCACCGCACCGAGTAGCGGTTCGTACGCCCGGGCGCTCGCGGCGATCGCGCGTGCCTGGCGCAGCATCTCGAGGGCGGCCTGGTCGTCACCGTCCCTGGACACGAACTCCGCCAGTCCGTGCAGCGCCGCCGCCTCCGTGGCGAGGTGCCCAGCCCGCCGCGCCAGCCGCAGCGCCTCCTCGAGCGCCGCGGCCGGCTCCGGACCGTACGGCGGCAGAACATGCCTGGCCATGGAGAACAACACCCGCGCACGCGCGGCGTCGGCCACCCCCGGCGGCACGAGGTCAAGCGCTGCCTGCAGGTCGGCGCGCAGGTCGGCCGTGCTGCTGCCGTAGCGGCGCGCCAACGCCCGGGTCTCGAGCAGCAGCGCCGCTCTGGCCGGCTCGGCGGCCGGATCCACCTCGTTCAGCGCGGCGGTCGCGAACGCGGCGCTCCGGTCGTTGTCCCCGTCCATCCCCGCGACCCGGGCGGACATCTCGAGCACGCTCAGGTGGCTGACGCCGATCCGCTGCTCGGCGTCCGGCACCTTGTCCCACAGCTCGAGGACCCGGCCGAGCAGCGTGAGCTGCTCGGCGTACGCGAGCGCGCGGCCCGTCGGCATGGACGCGCGCCAGCAGCTGACCAGCGCCTCGACGGTGTCGTGCGCCGCGTACCAGTGCTGCGCCTGCTCGATCATGGCCCGGCCCGGCGGGACCAGCCCTGGATCGTCCCGCAGCGCCGCGGCGAACCGGGTGTGCAGCCGGGTGTGGTCGCCCGGCAGCAGGTCGTCGACCATCGCCTCCCTGATCAGGCCGTGCCGGAACGCGTACCCGTCCGCGTCGGCGATCAGGACGTTCGCAGCCACCGCGGGCCGCAGCGCGCGGGACAGCTCGTCGTCGTCCAGGCCGGTGGCCGCGGCGAGCAGGCCGTGCCCCACGCGCTGCCCGCCCGCGCTGGCCGCCCTCAGCACCTCCTGGGTCTCCTCGGGCAGCCGCCGCACCGCGGCCAGTAGCAGCTCGCGCAGGGACTCGGGCAGCACCGAGAGCGTGCCGCCATCGCAGTCGCACAGCAGCTCCTCGACGAACAGCGGGTTGCCGTCGGCACGCGAATACACCCGGTCGGCGAGCGACGGCTCGGGCTCGCGGCCGAGGATCCGGGCCACCAGCTCGTCGGCGTGCAGCCGGTCCAGCCGGGGCAGGTCCATCCGCTCCACCCAGGCGAGCCGGGCGAGCTCGGCCAGCAGCGGCCGCAGCGGGTGGGTGCGGTGCATCTCGTCGGAGCGGTAGGTGACGACGATCAGCACGCCGTCCAGCACCTGCTGGCGGCCGACGAGGAAAGCCAGCAGGTCTCTGCTGGAACGGTCGGCCCAGTGCGCGTCCTCGATCAGCAGGACCACCGGCCCGTCATCGGCCAGGCGCTCCAGCAGCGCGAGCATCTGCTCGAACAGCCGGACCCTGGCCACGATGTCGCCGAAGTCGCCGTCCGCCGAACCGAACTCCGGCAGCAGCCGGGCGAGGTCATGCGTAACCCCGCCGGGCAGCAGCGCGGCCACCCCGTCGGGGCCGACGTCGCGGACGAGTTCCCGCAGCACGGCGGTGAACGGCGCGAACGGCAGGCCGTCGGCGCCGAGTTCCACGCAGCCGCCGGTCAGTATCCGCGCCCCGGCCGCGCCGGCCCGCGCCGCGAACTCGCTCATCAGGCGAGACTTTCCGACGCCCGCCTCGCCGCCGAGCAGCACGACCGAGGGGCCGCCGTGCCGGGATGGGCCGAGGGCGGCCTCGAGCACCGCAAGCTGATCGGCGCGCCCCACAAGGACGGGGCTGGTTGCACGCGGGGCCATGTCCTCAGGATGCCAGGACGCGGCGTTGCCCCGGGACGGCGGTGATCCGCCGCCCGGGGCAACGGCCAGGCTCTCTCCGGGTGCTGCTGCGGCTCTCATCTCATGAGGCCCGGCCGCCAACCGGCTCGCGGTCGTCGGCGTCGGCCCGATCGGCAGCTCCGGCCATGGTCAGCGCCGATGCCCACTGGTCCGGCGTGGCGTCGGCCGGGACCCGCTGGGCCGGCGTGTGCCTGGTCCACCGGGTAGACCGGTGCCCGCGCCGTACCCTGGCTTCCGCGGCGGCCGCGCGGCTGGCCCGGCGCGCCTCGGTCACCAGCTGGTCCCTGGCCGCCTGCTCGTGCCATTCCCGGATCCGCTCGGCACCCAGAGCCGTGATGATCGTATACATCTCGTCCTCCTCGATGTCCGGGCCTTCCTGACCCGTCACCATCGAGGTTCGCCGTAAGGCCCGGATCCGGGCATCGGGCAACTTCCTTATCTTCTGCTCCGGCCTGGGCCTATCCCCCTCCTTAGGCGCCGGCGGGGTCCTTAGGCAGCAGCTGAACCAGCCCGGCGAGGACGAGTTCGACGACGATGAGGAAGATAAGGCAGCCGCGGAACGCGTGCGGCACGCCGCCGCCGAGCGCCCCGTAGAACACGATCCCGAGCAGCGCCACGCCCAGGGCGTTCCCGACCTGCTGCACGGTCGACAGCACCCCGGCGGCCGGGCCCGCGTGCTGCGGCGAGACCCGGGCCAGCACGGTGACCGCTAGCGGTGCGAGCACCATGCCCATCCCGAGGCCGTCGACGAGCAGGCCGGGAACCAGCCAGCCCACGCCCGCGCCACCCTCGCTCCCCGCGCCACCCGCCCCGGCTGCCGCGCCCGCCCACAGCAGCGCGAGCCCGGCCGCCATGATCACGGCGCCGGCGGCGATCACCTGACGGCCGAGCAGGCGGGCCAGGTGATGCGCGGTGCTGGACGTGACCAGGTAGCCGGCGCCGATCGCGGTGAACACGACGCCCGAGGCGAGCGCGGTCAGCCCGCGGCCCTCCTGCAGGTAGAGCGCGAGGACGAGGAAGAACGACGCCTGGCCGGTCCAGAACACAAGCTGCGCGAGCAGCCCGGCAGTGAACGCCCGCTCCCGGAACAGCACAGGATCGATCAGCGGCGTCCCGCCGCGCGCGGCGACCCGGTGCTGGTACCACGCGAACGCGGCGAGCAGCACGCACCCGGCGGCCAGGCAGGGCCAGGTCCAGGCCGGCCAGCCCGCCTGGCGGCCCTGGATCAGCGGCAGCACGATCGCGACCAGGGCCACGCTCGCGATCACCATGCCGGGGATGCCCAGCGCGGCGCGGGCTGGCCCGCGGGACTCGGGCACCACCCGCGGGGTCAGCGCCACCGCGGCCGCGCCGACCGGCACGTTGATCAGGAAGCAGGTCCGCCAGTCGAGTCCGAGCACGTCCGCCCTGATCAGCAGGCCGCCGATGAGCTGGCCGGACACCGCGCCGATGCCCAGGCTCAGCCCGAACATGCTGAACGCCCTGGCCTGGGCCTGGCCCGAGTAGCTGGTCCGCAGGATCGCCAGAACCTGCGGCGTCATCAGCCCGGCGGAAATGCCCTGCAGCGCCCGGCCCGCGATCAGCAGGCCGGCCGTGGGCGCCAGGCCGCAGGCCGCCGACGTAATGGTGAACAGCACGAGGCCGACGGTGAACACCCGCCGCCGGCCGAACGCGTCGCCCAGCCGGCTCGCGGTGATCAGGACCGCGGCCACGGCCAGGCCGAACCCGGCGACCACCCACTGGATGGCCGCGGCCCCGGCGTGCAGCTCGCGCTGCAGCGAGGGGATGGCCACGTTCACGATGAAGAAGTCGAGCGTGATCATGAATGCCGCGGTCAGCACGACCGGCAGCAGGGCCCGGTGCGGCCGCTCCGCGGCTGTGTCGCTGGCCTGCGCGGCCAGGGTGGTCTCGGTCATCTGTTGCTCCTGATGCGCAGTGTTTCTTTTAACTGAGTGGCCGCTCAGGCGGCCACGGGAACCTTGTCGAGGAAGCCGTGCACGCTCTCGATCCGGTCGCCGGCCAGGACCGCAACGTCGAACCCGATCACGATGGGCTCGCCGTCGGCCGGGCCGAGGTGCCAGCTGAACCGGGCCAGGTTGTGGTGGCCGTCGACCGGCCCGCCGAGCCGCAGCACCAGCCCGGGGAACTGGGCCTGAACGGCGGCGATCGTGGCGTCGATGGCCGCGCGGCCCTCGGCGACCGCGATCGGGTCGGTGTAGCTGCCGTCCTCGGCCCACAGGCCGTCGACCGCGGCGCGCCGGGCCAGCGGGTCGGTCTCGTTCCAGGTCGCGATGTACCGGTCGATCAGCGTCTGGTAGTCGGTCATTGCGGGAGCCTCCTGACTCTGCGAGCGAATGCTTGGTGCAGGTCAAGAAGCTACGGACGATCACGAACGACGGAATCTGTCGCGCTTAGGTAATTCAGCCCGCCCGCCGCGGCCCGGTTACGGCGCGCTTAGGTAGCGTGCTGTGCATGCTGAACGGCCGGGCGGCGGAGCAGGCGGCCATCGACCGGCTGCTGGCCGCGGCCCGCGCTGGCACCAGCGGTGTCCTGGTACTCCGCGGCGACGCCGGCATCGGCAAGACCGCGCTGCTCGACTACGCCGCCGCGGCGGCCGGCGGCTTCCAGGTGGTCCGGGGCACCGGCATCGAGTCCGAGGCCGAGCTGCCGTTCGCCGGTCTGCACCTGCTGCTGCGGCCCGCGCTGGACCGGATCGGAGCGCTCGTGGTTCCACAGCGCCAGGCGCTAAAGCGTGCGTTCGGGCTCGCCCCGGGTCGGCCCGGCGAGCCCGGGGATGTGGGAGGGTCGTCCCCCCGGGCCAACACCGACCGGCTGCTGATCGGCATGGCGGTGCTGTCCCTGCTGTCCGAGCTGGCCGGAGAGGGCCCGCTGCTGTGCCTGGTCGACGACGCGCACTGGCTGGACGGCTCGTCAGCGGCGGCGCTGGCGTTCGCCGCGCGCCGGCTCGGCGAGGACGGCATCGCGCTGATCATGGCGGCCCGGGACGGCGAGGGCAGGTTCTCCGCGCAGGGCCTGCCCGAGCTGCCGCTCGCCGGGCTGCGGCCGGAGTCGGCGGCGGCACTCCTCGACGCCCAGCCCGCCGACCTGACCGCGGCGCTGCGCTACCGGATCCTGGCCGAGGCGCAGGGTAACCCGCTGGCCCTGATCGAGCTCCCCGCTGCGGCCCCCACCGCCGAAGATCCCGGTGAGCTCGCGCTGACCGGCCGGCTGCTCGCGGCGTTCAGCGGCCAGGCGGCCAGGCTGCCCGAAGCTTCCCGGTTGCTGCTGCTGGTCGCCGCGGCCGACGATGTGGGCGAGGCGAGCCTGGTGCTGCGCGCCGGGGAGACGCTCGGCGCGGACGCCGCCGACCTCGCGCCGGCCGAGCGGGCCGGGCTGATCCGGCAGGCCGGGCAGTCGCTGGCGTTCCGGCACCCGCTCATCCGGGCGGCGGTCTACCAGGAGGCGCCGCTCGGCCAGCGGCTCGCGGTGCACCGGGCGCTCGCCGACGCGATGGAGGGGCGCGAGGGCAGCGACGACGCCGGACGCCGCGCCTGGCACCGCGCCGCTGGTGCCGCCGAGCCGGACGAGCAGATCGCCGCCGGTCTCGACCGGGCCGCCGGGCAGGCAGCGGAGCGCGGCGGGTACGCGGCAGCCGCCGCCGCCAGCGCGCGGGCCGCGGAGCTGAGCGCCGACCCGGCGGCACGGGCACGCAGGCTGACGATCGCGGCCGAGGCAGCCGCCGAGTCCGGCGACCTCACCCGGGCCCGCGCGCTCGCCGCCCGGGCCGAACCCGACGCGGGCGACGCCATGCTCCGGGCCGGGTTGCTGCACGTGCGGGCGCTGGCCGACTTCGGCGAGGGTTCGTTCCGCGGCGCGCACCGGCTGCTGCTCGAGGGCGCGGACCTGCTCGCCGGGAGCAGCCCGGCGCTGGCCGCCCGGATCCTGGTCCAGGCCTTCCACACCGCCTGGTACATCGGCGAGCCGGAGCTGGCGGACGTGGCGGGCCGGCTCACCGCGCTGCGGATTCCGGACGGCGAGCCGATGCAGCCGGTGGCCTCCTATCTCGCCGCGACGCTCGGCACCCTGTTCGGCTGGCGGGTGGACGGGGTGCCCGCGCTGACCGACGTGATCGCCCGGGCCCGCCGGGCCGGCGCCGACGCCCCGCTGGACCTGGTCCAGGTGTGCGGGGCCGGCCTGATCGCCGGCCAGGACGCGCAGACCTACGAGACCGCCGCGGCGCTGGCCGCCGAGGCGCGCGGGCAGGGCCGGATCGGCCTGCTCCCGACGATCCTGTTCTTCCTGGCCGAGGGCGAGCTGTTTCACGGCCGGCACCGGGACGCGCTCGCGACCGCGGCCGAGGCGGTGCAGGTCGCGAGCGACAGCGGCCAGTGGCACTGGGTGAGCCAGGTCAGCGGGCTGCTCGCGTACCTCGCCGCGGCAGCGGGCGACGAGGCGCGGTGCCACCAGCTCGCCGACGACGCGATGACCGCGGCGACGGCGGGCAACGTCGCGCCCGGCAGCGCCTGGGCGCACTGGTCGCTCGGCCTGCTCGACCTCGGCGGCGGCCGGGTGGAGGCGGCGCTCGGCCGGCTGGAGACGCTCGCTGAGGGCCCAACACAGCACCACGTGTCGGTCATGCGCAGCGCCCCCGACCTCGTCGAGGCCGCGGTCAGGATCGGCGAGCCCGACCGGGCGGCCAAGCCGTTGCGGCGGTTCGAGCAATGGGGCGCGCGGGCCGGCCAGCCCTGGATCGACGCGCTGATCCTGCGCTGCCGGGCGCTGCTCGCACCGGACGCCGAGGCCGAGAGCCTGTACGCGGCGGCGCTGGAGGCGCATCAGCGCGAGGACCGGCCCTTTGAACGGGCCCGAACGCAAAGCCTCTACGGGGAATGGCTACGCCGAGCGCGGCGCAAGACCGACGCGCGAACCCAGCTCCGCGCCGCCCTGGAGATCTTCGACCGTCTCGGCGCCGAGCCGTGGAGCGGCCGGGCCGCCAGCGAGCTCCGCGCGACCGGCGTGGTCATGCCGCAGAGTCCCGGACCGGGCGCGCTAGGCCGGCTCACCCCGCAGGAGCTGCAGATCGTCCGGCTGGCCGCGCAGGGGCTGTCCAACCGCGACATCGCGGCGCAGCTGTTCCTCAGCCCGCGGACCGTGGGCTACCACCTGTACAAGGCGTACCCGAAGCTCGGCGTCGCGGCCCGTTCCGAGCTGCCCGATCTGCTCTACGATGAACCTTAAGAACCATTTTCCGCGCCTCGGCGCTTCGTGAGGCCGGCCGACAATCCCTCAGTAGTGGTGGAGACGCGATGCAGATCGAGATCACAGTTCCTGATGACTGGTCGCCCGAGTTAGCGATGTCCATACGCTCGCTGTTCCAGCACGCGGTGAACGACGGGTACCCGCTCGTGACGTGGGCCCGGCGCGACGCCGACCCGGAAGAGGTCAAGCGCGTGTTCACCCGCATCCAGGCCATGATGAAGGAGTCCGGGCTAGAGACCTGACCGCCCGGCGCCGGCCCGCTGCGGCGGTGGCGCCACCGAGGCGCGCTGGCGCAGGCTCATCGGCTCGCGGATCATCACGTCGCCGGCCGGGTTCCCCTCGATGCGCGCGATCAGCGCCTCCACGGCCGCCGCGCCGAGTTCGGGCAGCGGCATGCACACGCTGCTGACCGGGACCTCCAGGAAGGCCAGGCACTGGTCCTCATCGAAGCTGACCACGGACATGTCGCCGGGCACTTCGAGCCCAGCGGCGCGCAGCGCCGCCATGACGCCGAACAGCTGGGTGAGGTGGCCCACGCCGCACACGGTGGGCCGCGGACCGTGGCGCAGCATCTTCATGACGGCGTCCCAGCCGCCGTCCTCGTTCGGGGCCGCGTGCCGGACGGTGAGGTCGTAGCCTGCCTCCGCGCATATCCGGCGCGCCGCCGTCGCCCTGCGGTGCACGGTGTCCACCGACGGCGGCCCGTCGATGAGCGCAAAGCTGCGGTGGCCGAGCCCGGCGGCGTGGTCAACGAACATCCGGACCGCGGCGGGCTCGTCCATCACCACGTCGTTGCCCCGGTCGGGGCCACGGCGGTTCACGTAGACGTGCGGCGCCGCGATCACCCCGCCCGCGTGCTCCGGGATCCGCAGCGGGGTGGCCAGCAGCAGGCCGTCGGCACGGCTCTCCTCGACCAGGTAGCGGTAGTCGCCGGGTGGCTTGGGGTCCTCGGTCGGCTCTTCCATGATCATGACGACGTAGCCGCGCTCACTGGCCCGGCGCAGCGCGCCGCCCTGCAGCCTGGCCCAGCTCGGGTTGCGCTCCAGCGGCATCACGAACGTGAGCGCCCCGGTACGCTGCCGCTTCAGCGCCCGGGCCAAGGCGTTCGGGCGGTAGCCCTGCTCCCGCGCCGTGGCCAGGATCCGCTCGTAGACCTCCGGGCGGATTGACTGTGCCGGGTCGCCGTTGAGCACCCGGGACACGGTGGACACGTGCACGCCGACCGCCTCGGCGATATCGATCAGGCGGGACGCCCGGCGCTGCCCGCCCGCCTGAGCCTCCGCAGGGGCGCTGGCCGGCCCGCCGGTCCCGCCCCCGGCACCGGCTGCGTCAGCGACCCCCGCCTGGCTCATACGACGTCAGCGACCGTCCGGGTGAGCAAGATCGCGGCGCAGAACGAGCGATACGTGGCCAGCGCGTTCTCGCCGTGGATGCGCAGCTCGCGGGGGCCGGTGCGGTCCACTCCACGGGCCCAGCTCGCTGCCTCGGCGATGTCGGTGGTGCGCACCGACACCTCGAGCGTGGCCGATGCCAGCGGCGGCGGCCCGGCGGCGGCCGCGCCGGCGACCGCCTTCTCGGCGGCGTCCCTGATCAGCGCGCGGGCCCGGGACGGGTGCAGGCTGTGCGCGGCGGTCCGGCTGACCGGCTCCTTGACCACGGCCGCGTGCACCCCGGGGATCAGCACGGCCGTCTCGTCGCAGGCGCACCGGTCCCCGGTCACCAGCACCACCGGCACCCCGTAGTGCGCGGCCACCAGCGCGTTGATCCCCGCCTCGCCGGTCACCACGCCATCCAGCCTGGCCTCGACGACCACGCGCGGGCTGTAGGTGTGCGACAGCCCGGCCGGGGCGCCGACCGAGCCGTGGTATGACACGAACAGCACCGCGTCGAAGCTGTCGTCCAGGCCCTGCATCATGTACAGCGGCTTGTGGCTGCCGGATATGTAAGACGCCTCGCCGGCCAGCGCGTCCGGCGGCAGGTTGCGCATCGTGGAGTGGGAGTCGTTGACCACGACCTCGGTGGCGCCGCCGGCCATCGCGCCCTCGATGGCCGCGTTGACCTCGTCGAGCAGCAGCTTGCGCCCGGCCGCCGCCTGCGGGCCGTCCCCGACGCACTGCTCCCAGTCGACGACTCCGGCGGTGCCCTCCATGTCGCTGGACAGGAATATCTTCAAACTTGCCTCCGCTCCTCGATGCGGAACGTCTCGTCGTCGGCCGTCATCACGCTGTAGGTGGAACCGGGCATGGTGGACGCGCCACCGTGGCGGCCGTCCGGCGTCAGGCACAGAACCTGCAACGGCGAGCGGAACTCGTCGGGCAGGTCCAGTGTTTCGGCGAGGGCCTCGGCGCAGGCCTTCGCCGGGTCGCCGTCGGCCGCGAGCGCGTAGAGCACCGCGCGGGCGGTGGTACCGCGGATGGCCAGCTCGCCGCGGCCGGTGCAGGCGGCCCCGCCTACAGCGTTGTCGCAGTAGTTGCCCGCGCCGATGATCGCCGAGTCGCTGATGCGGCCCGGGTACTTCCACGGGTACCCGCTGGTGCTCACGCCGACCGCAAGGTTACCCGCGGCATCGAGGGCCAGCACGTTGACGGTGTCCCAGGGCGGGTCGGGCACCTGCATCGAAGCGAGCCGCTCCAGCACCTGCTCGCGGTAGGCGCGCTCGCCGGGGCCGAACCTGGCCGCCGCGGCCTCGATCCCGGCGGCGGACAGGCCCTCCCGCCATCTCTGGCGTGCGGTGTCGGTCAGGGTGGGCCCGCGCTCGATGCCGACATCGTCGGCGAACCGCTCCGCGCCCGCTCCGACGAGCAGCAGGTGCTGCGGCAGCCGTTCGCAGACGGCCCGGGCGATCGTGATCGGGTGCGGGAAGCCGGTGACCGCTGCCACCGCCCCGGCCCGCCGGGTCGCGCCGTCCATCACCGAGGCGTCCAGCTCCACCTCGCCCAGCAGGTTCGGCATTCCGCCCACGCCGACGGTGTGGTTCTCCTCGTCAGATTCCACGAGGCGGATGGCGGCTTCGACCGCGTCCATCGCACTCGCGCCGGCCCGCAGCAGGTCGATGCCCGCAGCCAGGCCGACCTCACCCCGCTCGCTGGCAATCATCAGTGGCGTTATGGCCGGTCCTCCGGATCGTCTGGGGGTGCTATGGATCAGCCTAGGGATCTCATCGGCCCGAGCGCGAGGTCTGACGCTGATTGCCGACGAAACAAACCTTTGTCCTAGCTTAACCGGCGACAACGCTGTAACGTCGCGGCCATGCGTTATGTGGTGCTTGGCTGTGGCGCTATCGGCGGCACCGTGGCCGCGGGGCTGGTCCGCGACGGTCACGACGTGCTGGTCAGCGACGCCGACCCGGCCGTGGTCGCGGCGGTCAACGAAAACGGCCTGCGGATCGAGGGACCGATCGAGGACTTCACCGTCCGGGTGCCCGCGGTGCTGCCAGCCGACCTGCCGGAACGGCTGGACTGCCCGGTCCTGGTCGCGTGCAAGTCGCAGCACACGGCGGCCGCCGCGGCCAGCCTGGCGGGCAGGCTGCACGGCGACGGCTTCGTGGTCTCGCTGCAAAACGGCCTGAACGCCGAGCAGCTCGCCGCCGTGGTCGGGCCGGACCGGGTGGTCGAGTCCTTCGTCAACACCGGCGCCGACGTGATCGCGCCCGGGGTGGTGCTGCGCGGCAGCCGGGAGCCGCTCCTGATCGGCGAGATCGACGGCACGGTCTCGGACCGGGTCAAGGCGCTCGTTGCGGACATTGCCGACGCCGAGGTCACCGAGCACGTCATCGGCCACCTGTGGGGCAAGGAGGCCTACGGCGCGATGCTGGCCGCGATCGCGGTCAGCGACCTGTCGATCGCCGACGGATTCGAGGATCCCGCCTACGCGCCGTTGCTGGTGGCCGTAGCCAGAGAAGTGCTCGACCAGGCGCCCGTCACCCCGATGGGTTTCGACGGTTTCGACCCCGATGACCTGGAGGGATCGCTCGCGCCGCTGGTCGCGTTCAACCGGCGTTCGGCCAAGACGCACTCCGGCATCTACCGCGACCTGATGGTGCGGCATCGCCCGACCGAGGTGCCCGCGCACATTGGCGGCCTGAAGGGGCCCATGCTGCGCCGGGTGGTCGAGCTGATCACCGAGATCGAGCAGGGCAGGCGGACCTGCGAGCGGTCCAACCTGGACCTGCTGGCCGCGTACGAGCGCCTGGAGCGGCTCGGCCGGCCGGTCAACGCGGTCGCGGCGGTGATCGGGGCGCCGCGGCGAGCGGCCGACGGGCCGCTGGCCGGGCGGCCGGTCGGCGTCAAGGACATCATCGCGGTGGAGGGCGTGCCGACCCGCTGCGGCAGCCCGGCGAGCGATCCCGAGCCCGCCGCTGCCGACGCGGAACTGGTGCGGCGGCTGCGCACCGCCGGGGCCGAGGTGTTCGCCACCACCCAGTGCCTCGAGTTCGCGGCCGGCCACGCGAACCCGGAGATCGGCGACACCCGCAACCCCCGTGACCCGTCCCGCACCTCGGGCGGTTCCTCGGGCGGCTCGGCGGCCCTGGTCGCGGCCGGCGTATGCGACCTCACCATCGGGTCCGACACCGGCGGGTCGATCCGGATCCCCGCGGCGTACTGCGGCGTGGTGGGACTCAAGCCGACCTTCGGCCTGCTGCCGGTCGACGGGGTGTTCCCGCTCTCCCCCACCTGTGACCACGTCGGCACGCTGACCGCCACGGTCGGCGGGGCCAGGGAGCTGCTCGCGGCAACGGCCGACCGGGCCGATCTGCTGGGCCTGGCCCAGCCGGAGGACCTGATCGGCCCCGCTGAGGTGGCGGACCTGGCCGGCCTGGCGAGCCTGGCCGACCCCGTCGGCGCGGCCGACCTGGACGATCCGTCGGGTACCTCCGGGCCGCCCGCGACCTACACGGTCGGCGTCCTGGCCGCGCAGCTGGCCGACCCCTCGGTCACCCCCGAGGTGCGCGAGGCGGTCAGCGGCGCGCTCGCGGCGCTTCAGGCCGCGGGCTGGGAGCTGCACGAGCTGACCGCTCCCTGGCTTGACGAGCTCGCCACCTGGGAAGAAGTGCTTGCGGTGATCGTCGGCAGGGAGGCCTCGCTGGTGCACTCGGGACGTGATCAGAGCCGGTACGCGGAGGGCACCCGCGCGCTGCTCGACTACGGCGCCTCGGTCGGCGAGGACCGGTTCACCGAAGCGCTCGGGCGGCGCGACGCGCTGACCGAGGCGATCGAGGCGTGCCTGGACGGCGTTGACGTGCTCGCCGGGCCGACCGTCGGCTACCAGGCGCCAGAGGAGGACCCGCCGTTCGGCGCCGGCGACGACAGCGCGGAGGGCCGGTTCACCGGCCCGTACAACCTCACCGGCCACCCGGCGGTCTCGATACCCGTGCCCATCTCCGGCCTGCCGGCCGGTCTTCAGCTCGCCGGCCGGCGCGGCCAGGACCTCGCACTGCTCAGGGTCGCCGCCGCCGCCGAGAAGGTGCTCGCCCCCGCAACGACGCTCGCCCCCGGGGCGACGAAGGAG
>Ga0209333_1000369_pt1 | contig 25299 bp, 23 predicted proteins | sample BlaSpr_A8_OM2_O3_FD_187982 | JGI IMG/M metagenome (GOLD analysis project Ga0209333, IMG submission 187982) | Forest soil microbial communities from Thunder Bay, Ontario, Canada - Black Spruce, Ontario site 2_A8_OM2_O3 (SPAdes) (version 2) | ecosystem: Environmental > Terrestrial > Soil > Boreal... | reverse complement strand
GCCGGAGCCGCTGCCCCAGCCCCCAGGCTCAGGATCGCCGTCACGAGCACGAACCGAAACGCTGCCTGCCCGAAGCCGAGGTTGTCCCTCTGCATGGCACGCTCCCCTGTATCCGCGTGTTGGGCGGAATCTAGTCCGGTGTGGGAAGCTTGCCAAGACGGGCGAGCCGGTGGCGAGGTCGCGTCTGGAAGGCTAGTCTCCGGGCGGTTTCACAGGCTTTCTGGAGTGGATGATGGGCGCGATTTCACGGATTTTGATCGTGGGTTATGGCGTAATGGGCCGGGGCATCGCCGCCAGCTTCGCGGCCGCCGGATTCGAAACGGCCGTGTTAAGCCGCCATCCGGATCAGGCCAAGGACACGCCTCCGGGAGTGACGGTGATCGGCGCTTGGCCCAAGGCGCCGCCCCACCTGATCATCGAGAGCGTGCCCGAGGTTGCCGAGACCAAGCGGCGGACTTACGCCGCGATCGAGTCGGAATATGGCGGCCGCGTCATCATCGCCACCAACAGTTCGGGCCTGCCGCTACCCGAGTTGGAAAAGGATCTCAAGCATCCGGAGAAATTCCTCGGCACGCATTATTTCATGCCGGCCGAATCCTCGGCCGCGGTCGAGGTGATGGCGGGAACCCATACCGATGTCGCGGCGCTCGAAGACGTAGCCGCCGCCATCCGCAAGACCGGCAAATATGCCTTCTTACTGCGCCGGCCGATCACCGGCTGGCTCGTCAACCGCCTGCAGCACGCGTTGCTGCACGAGACCTATCATCTGCTGTCGAGCGGCATCGCTTCGGCTGATGAGATCGACCAAGCGGCCCGGCTCGTCATCGGCCCGCGTCTTTGTATCGGCGGGCTGCTGGAGCAGAAGGACATCGGCGGGCTTGAAATTCACGTCGACGCGCAACGATCGATCGTGCCGGCGCTGGAACACAGCGGCGTTCCGAATCGTTACGTGCAGGAGATGGTGAAGCGCGGCGAGAATGGAATCGCTTCGGGCCTCGGCTTCTACGATTGGCGCGGCGTCGATCGTATTCACGCTAAAGAAGACGCCAATCAGCGGCTCAAGCAGCTGCTTGTCTTTCTGCAATCGCTCGGTCCGCGAGATGCAAAAATCTTGCCCAAGCCGCGCAAGGTCCAGATTAAAACTTCTTAACTTGGCGACCATAAGCGCGGCCAGACGGCGCGCGACCTATAGGCCCCAGCGCCGGTCGGCGGCATATCCGCCGGCAGCCGCGATGGCGGTCAAGGCCACGCCCCAGGCGATATCGGCAAGCGTGATTGCGACCGGCCAGCCGCTCAGCGTTGCCTGGTTGGTAAGATCGTAGGTGGCATAGGCAACCAAACCCAGAATCGCGCCACGGCGCAGGGCACCGACCCAAGAATTCGAATTCAGGGCGGGCGCCACCGCCAGCGCCGCCACCCCCGCGGCATAGACCAGATAGAAGGACGCAGCGGCCCACCACACCGGGCGGTCGAGCAGCGGCAGATATCCCAGCAACGGTCGGTATAAATTCGGCCCTGCCAGACTTAGCCAAACGAAATCGAGCGTCCCGAGGACGATGAGAACCGAGACATAGGCGATGACGCAGCGGCGCATGATTCTTGCAAGCCTAACGCGAAAGGCATTGCGATACGAGCCGCACTGATCCCGCCGCCGACACCGGCAAAACCCGTCTCGCCGGGTGTCGAGGGCATGGCCATGACCTCGGGGATTGGGCATTCCCAGGGTGGACGGCGGCGGAGAGACCAGTCATCTTCGTCTTCGTTCAGGACGGAACGCGGATTGGAACTTATGAAGTCGGAAGCGGTGGACCGATCAGAGCCGGACGATAAGGCACAGGATGTGGCCTACTCCGGCTACGACTTGTTGAACACGCCGCTGCTCAACAAGGGTACGGCCTTCACCGAGGCCGAGCGCGACGCTTTTGATCTGCACGGACTGTTGCCGCCGACCGTCGCCACGCTCGACGAACAGGTCAAACGGCGCTTGGCCGAATTCCGCGCGATCCAGGACGATCTCGACCGCTACATCTTCCTGCGCGGTCTGCAGGACACCAACGAGACCCTGTTCTACGCGCTGCTCTCGGCCAATCTCGAGGAGATGATGCCCATCGTCTACACGCCGACGGTGGGGCTCGGCTGCCAGCAATTCAGTCGCATCTTTCACAAGCCGCGCGGCCTGTTCCTCAGCATTCCCTACAAGGATCGCATCCGTCGCATTCTGGCACGGTCGCAATTCGACGGCGTCGAAGCGATCGTCGTCACCGACGGCGAGCGCATCCTCGGCCTCGGCGACCAAGGCGCCGGCGGCATGGGGATATCGATCGGCAAGCTGTCGCTCTATACCGCCTGCGCCGGTCTTCATCCGGCAACCACCCTGCCGGTGCTGCTCGATGTCGGCACCGACAACGCCGAGCGTCTCGCCGACCCGATCTATGTCGGTTGGCGCCACGGACGGGTGCGGGGCGCCGACTATGACGAGTTCGTCGAGGCGTTCGTTTCTGCGGTGGTTGAGCGCTGGCCGCATATTCTGCTGCATTGGGAAGATTTCGCGACATCCAACGCCAACGGCCTGCTGGCCCGCTATCGCCGCCGTCTCTGCACCTTCAACGACGACATCCAGGGCACCGCCGCGGTTGCGGTCGGCACGCTGCTGGCGGCCATCACCGTGACCGGCGTGCCCCTGTCGCAGCAGCGCATCGCCGTATTCGGCGCGGGCTCGGCCGGTTCCGGCATCAGCGCCTTCATCTTGCGAGCGATGGTGGAAGACGGCTTGTCCGAGGCCGAGGCGCGCAGTCGCTTCTTCCTGGTCGATCACGATGGTTTGCTGGTCGAAGGCATGTCGGGCATCCAGCCATTCCAGGCGCCCTTCTTGCAGAAACGCGCGAATCTCGCAGATTGGCAATTGCCGAACCCGAACCGTATCGGTCTTGCCGAGGTCGTCGCCAATGCCCACCCCACCGTGTTGATCGGTTGTTCGGGTCAGCCGGGCGCTTTCACCCGCGATATCGTCACCACCATGGCGGCTCATGCCAGGCGGCCGGTGATTTTCCCCCTGTCGAACCCCACGCTGCTGAGCGAGGCGACGCCGCTCGACCTGCTCGCCTGGACCGAGGGCCGGGCCGTGATCGGCACCGGCAGCCCATTTCCGCCGGTGATGCGCGACGGCAAGACGTTTCGCATCGATCAGACCAACAACGCTTATGTCTATCCGGGCATCGGCCTAGGGGCGCTCGCCGTGCAGGCGCGGCATATCAGCGACGGCATGTTCATGGCCGCGGCCCGCGCGCTTGCCGTCACCTCGCCGGCGCGCCGCGATCCGCGCGCCAATCTGCTGCCTCCGCTCGGGGATTCGCGTGCGATTTCGCTTAGCGTTGCGCGCACCGTCGCCAAGCAGGCGCAGGTCGAGAACCTCGCCGCGCCTTGCGACGATGTCACGCTCGAACTCCGCCTTCGCGCCAAGATCTGGAATCCGGTCTATCGCCCCTACCGGCGGCTGCGATAAGCGCGATGACAACGGCGAAGTAGCCGTCGCGAGCCCGAACGAGGCGGCATCGACGGCCTCAGGCGGCGAGGCCGAAGGCGCCCGCAGTGGTGATCCGCGCCTCGGCGAGTGCCGTTTTGAGACGCGCGATTTCGCCGGCCGGAAGCTTCATCAGCGGCGGTCGGACCACCGCCCGCTTCAAGCGCCCGAGCAGCACCAACGCCTCCTTCATACGGTTGTGCATGTCGAGGAAGGGAGGAGCGTAGAAGGCCTGAACCATCGGATAGATCCGGTCGTTCAGCCCCTGCGCCGCAGCGAGATCCTTGGCCGCAACCGCCTGCCACAGCGCCACCTGAAGATCGGCGATCACGCTGCCAGCGCCCGACAGCAGGCCGTCGCAACCCAGCACCAGCGAACTCATCAGCCAGGAACTGTGCGTGCTCAGCACCTTGACCGGTCGGCGCCGCTCGTGCAGCGCGTGGATGTGCCGCTCATGCAGCATCGGATCGTTGCACCAGTCCTTGATCGACCGCACGCTTGGCACCTCGTCGACGATGCGGAGCAGGGTCTCGAGCGGGTAGCCGAGCCCGGATCCCATCGGATACTGGAACAGGATGATCGGCAAGCCGGTAGCGTCGGCGATCCGCCGGAAATGCGTGAGCGCCATTTCGGGCCGCAGCTGTCCGCCCATGATCATGCTGTTGGGCGGAAACACGAGCAGCGCCGAGGCGCCGCGCCGTTCCGCCATCGCCGCGATACCCGCTGCGACCAGGCTCGAATCGGCATAGACGCCGGCCACCACCGGCAAACGGTCGCCGATCTCGTCCATGGTCAGGTCGAGAACCCGTCCCTGCTCCTCGATGGTGCAGGCATGCACCTCGGAGGCATGGGCATTGACGGTGATCGCGGCCAAGCCCTTGACCGCGGCGACGTCCCGCAGATGCTTGCCGTATTCCGCCGCATCGATGGCGAAATCATCGTGGAACGGCAACAAGCAGGCCGGAATGATGCCGGCGGGAACGAAATCTTTGAAGCGTGGCATTTGCCCAGTACTCGCTCTTGACCTGTCGCCCAGATGCGCACTGACGACGGCCGAACTTTGCCGTCTGGATACCACGCCATTTTCACACTTTCCTGTGGCGCAAGCCAAGCACAACCCGGGACGATCGGCTCCGCCGCGTACGGCCGAGCCGGAGCGCCGCTCGCCGCGGTATCGCTTTGCCGGCTTGGTTCGACTAATTTAGCCGGCAACGCGTCCCGAGCGGGAGGAACAGGGCATGTCCGAACATTTCGGCTTCATCGGCGTTGGCCGGATGGGCGGACCGATGGCGGGCCGCCTGATCGATGCGGGCCACCGCCTCACGATCTTCGACGTCAGCGAAGACGCGATGGCGCCGCTGATTGCGCGCGGCGCGATCCGGGCGGGATCGGCGCGCGAGGTCGCGGCATCCTGCGAGACCGTCTTCGTCAGCCTGCCGACGCCCGACATCGTGCGCGAAGTGGCTTTGCGCCAGGACGGCGTCATCGCGGGCGGCACGGTTAAGACTTTCATCGAGCTCTCGACCACGGGCTCGCGCAACGTCGCTGCCATCGCCGAGACGCTCGCCCGGAAGGGCATTGTCACGGTCGACTCCCCGGTGAGCGGCGGCGTCACCGGCGCGAAGAACGGCACGTTGGCGGTCATGGTCGCCTGCCCGAAGGAACTCTTCGCGCGTCTCGAACCGGCGCTCAAAACCTTCGGCCGGGTGTTCCATGTCGGCGAGCGCCCGGGCATGGGCCAGACGATGAAGCTCGCCAACAACCTGTTGTCGGCGGCGGCGATGGCGATCTCGTCCGAGGCCGTCGTCATGGGTGTCAAGGCCGGGCTCGATCCCGAGGTGATGATCAACGTCATCAACGCCGGCACCGGCCGCAACACCGCGACGCAGGACAAATTCCCGCGCGTCATCCTGCCCCGCCGCTTCGATGGGGGCTTCGCAACCGGCCTTATGGTCAAGGATCTGGGGCTTTGCCTCGACGAGGCCGAGGCGCTCAAGGTGCCGATGGATGTGGGCGCTGCCGTGCACCGGTTGTGGCGCCTGGCGAGCGAGGAGCTGGGGCCCGCATCCGATTCCACCGAGATCATCCGTTACGTCGAGAAGCCAGCCGGCGTCGTGGTCAAAGGCCGGGGCTGAGGGAGGGAAGCTGTGTCGGAACCGCAAAGCTACGAAGTCTATGCCGTCCGCTATGCGCGCCATGACCGTATGGCAAGCGAGAATTTCCTCGGCGGCGATCCGCATGACGGGCCCATGCCGATCGACTATTTCGTCTGGGCGGTGGTCGGCGGTGGCAAGACCTTCGTCGTCGACACCGGCTTCGGCCGCGAGCAGGCGGAGAAGCGAAAACGCGAGCTGATCCGCTCCCCCGCCGACGGGTTGAAGGCGCTCGGCATCGATCCGGCGCGGGTCGAGGACGTCATCATCACCCACATGCATTACGATCATGCCGGCAACCTCGACCTCTTTCCCAATGCCACCTTCCATATCCAGGACCGCGAGATGGCCTATTGCACGGGTCGTTGCATGTGCCACGCGGAACTGCGCGGCGCCTTCGAGCCGGGCGATGTCGGCGGCATGGTGCGGCGGATTTTCGCCGGACGGGTGCGGTTCCATGACGGCGCGGCGGAACTCGCGCCAGGTCTTTCCGTCCATTACATCGGCGGCCACACCATGGGTCTTCAGTCGTTGCGGGTGATGACGCGGCGCGGCTGGGTGGTGCTGGCCTCGGACGCCGCCCATCTCTATGCCCACATCGAGCAGAGCCGCGCCTTCCCGATCGTCTACAACGTCGCCGACATGCTCGAAGGCCATCGCACGCTGAAACGGCTCGCCAGCTCGCCCCGGCACATCATTCCCGGCCACGACCCGCTGGTCATGAAACGCTACTCCGCGCCGAATCCCGCGCTCAACGGCGTCGCCGTCCGGCTGGACGTCGAGCCCGCCGCCTGAAGGCAATCCAAGTTAGCGGTTGAGCCACCGCCGCGCAAAACCCAACAGGCCCCGCGGCAGGAAGATGATCATGCCGATGAAGATGATTCCCAGCGGAATCAGGTAGGGGAACTGGTCGCCGAAGATGCGCGACACCACCTCGCGCATCAGCAGAAAAAACCCGGCGCCGACGATTGGGCCGACCAGCGTGCCGATGCCGCCGATGACGTTGTAGATTACGGCATCGCCCGAGGTCACAAAGTAGACGAAGTCGGGCGCGGCGAATTCGTTCTGTATCGCGTAGAGCACGCCGGCCAATCCGGCAAACACGCCGGACAGCATCACCGCCACGATCTTGTAGCGCTCGACCGGAAAGCCGATCGCGCGGGTGCGGGCTTCGTTTTCGCGGATCGATTGCAACACCATGCCGAACGGCGATTGCGTGACACGTCGCAGAAAGAGGTAGGATGCCGTCACCACCGCGAGCACGAACCAGTGCATGGTCGTTGGAGTGAATCTGGCCGAGTAGATCAGGGGAATCGACAGATGCGGGCGGCTGAATATCAGGCCGTTTTCCCCGCCGGTGACGCGGGTCCAGGTGAAGATGATGACATAAAAAATTTGCGAAAAAATGAGGGTGGTGATCGCGAAATAAATATCGCGCAAGCGCGTGGAGAAATAGGCCACGAACAGGGCGGCGCCCGCGGCGCCTATCAGGCCGAAGCTGATCGCCAGCCAGAGATTGGGCGGGCTTACCAGCAACAGCGCAGCCGCCGCGCCATACATGCCAAGCCCGAAAAAGGCCGAGTGGCCGAATGAAATCATGCCGGTATAGCCGATCAGCAGATCGGACGACATCGCCAGCAAGCCCCAGATCAGAACCTCAGTCACGAAGCGGCGCCAGAATTCCGGCAACACCAGCGGCGCCACGATCAGCAACGCGAAAATGACGCTGAACCCGATCCAATAGGTTTTGCTGGGGCGCCTGGTCATTTCGGTGTTGCCACGAACAGGCCGGTCGGCCGGAACAGAAGCGTGAGGATCAGCACGACGAAGGAGACGATCACCGCCAGCGACGGGCCGACCCAGATCGAGGCGTAGGATTCAAGCAGGCTGATGAAGATTGCCGCGGCGATCGAGCCGCCCAGATTGCCCATGCCGCCCACCACCACGACAATGAAGGCCTTGAGCACCCAGTCGAGCCCCATGGCGTGGTCGACGCCTACCAACGGCGCGAACAACACGCCGCTTGCGGCCGCCATGCCGGCGCCGATGGCGAACACGCCCGTGTACACCCAGGGCACTGGGATGCCCATCGCTTGCGCCATCACCCGATCCTGCGAAGTGGCTCTGATCCAGACGCCGAATGTGCTGAATTTGAGGAACAGCCAGAAGCCGCCGATGATGACCGCCGAGAGCCCGGCGATCAGCAGCCGGTACCACGGATATTCGAGGTAGAAGAGACCGAAGTGGGCGGTGATCGGCTCGCTAATCTTGCGCGACACCGGGCCGAACTGCCAAAGCGCGTAATTTTGCAAGACGAGCGAAGTGCCGAAGGTGGCGAGGATCGTGTTCAGGGGATGGCGGCCAATCAGCGGCCGCAAGGTGACGATTTGCAGCGCGGCGCCGAACAGCGCGATGACCAGCGTGGACGTGATGAGCGCCAGGAAGAAACTCCCGGTGGCCGTGATCACGATGACCCCCATATAGGCGCCCAGCATGAATAGCTCGCCATGCGCGAAGTTGACCACGTCCAGGATGCCGAAGATCAGCGTGAGGCCCGATGCGACCAAGGCCAGGATCATGCCGGTGACGACGCCGTTTACCGTCTGAATCATCAGCTGATCGAGCGGAATGGCTTGCAGGAAACCGACCACGGCGTCCACGATTTACACTCCCAAATACTGCTTGATGACCGAATCGCCGACGCCGATCTCGGACGCGGCGCAGTGGTGGCGAACAGCGCCCTTTTCCAGGATGTAGACGCGTTGACTGGCTTCCAGGGTCAACGGCACGTTCTGCTCGACCAGCAGAATTGCGACGCCCTCGCGATGCAACACGTCAATGATCTGCCCGATCTGCGAGACCATGCGCGGCATCAGGCCTTCGGTGGGCTCATCGAGCAGGATGATCTTGGGCTCCAGCATCATGGCGCGGGCAATGGCGAGCATCTGCTGTTCGCCGCCCGACAGCGTGCCGCCGGCCTGTTTACGACGCTCGGCCAGCACCGGAAAGAAGGTGAATGCCTTGTCGAGGAGTGCCTGCTTTTTTTCTTCCGTCATGCCATGCCGATCAAGGCCGGTGCGCAGGTTCTCCATCACCGTGAGCAGGCGGAAGATACGCCGATCTTCCGGAACATAGCCGATGCCAAGGCGCGCGAGCTTATGCGGCGCCAGCCCGGTGATCACATTGCCGTCGAACAGCACCTTGCCCTGTCTCGGTTGTACCAAGCCCATGATGGTCTTGAGCGTGGTGCTCTTGCCGACGCCGTTGCGTCCGAGCAGCCCGACCACTTCGCCGGGACCGACATGCAATGAAACGCCGTGCAAGATGTGGCTCTTGCCATAATAGGTGTGCAGATCCTCGACCCGGACCAGCGGTTCGGTGATTGCTTCGGCGATATTCATGTCTTGAGATAAACCTCCAGCACCTTGGGATTCCGCTGGATTTCCTCCGGCGTTCCCTCGGCGAGAATCTCGCCGTAGTGCAGCACGGTGATCCGGTCGGCGAGCCCCATGACCACCTGCATGTCGTGCTCGACGATCAGGATGGTGAGGTTTTTGGCGATACGGCGTACCAGTTCCATGGTTTCATGGGTCTCGGCCGCGCTCATGCCCGCGGTCGGCTCGTCGAGACACAACAGCGACGGCTCGGTCGCGAGCGCGATGCCGATCTCGAGATTGCGCTGCTCGCCATGCGAGAGATTGGCGGCCATTTCGTCTTCCTTGCCGAGCAAGCCGACGGAGTCGAGCGCGGCTTCCGCTTTCGCGTTGATGTCGGCGAATGCGCTGTGATGCGTGATCATATTCCAGGCGTGCCGGCGCGATTGGGCGGCGATGCGCACGTTCTCCAGCACCGTGGCATTCGGCAGGATGTTGGTTATCTGGTAGGAGCGCGCGATACCCTTTTGCGAGATTCTATTGGAGGCGAGTCCGGTGATGTCCTCGCCATTCAGCATGATGCGGCCGTCCGACGGCCGCAGCACGCCGGTCAAGCAATTGAAAAAGGTGCTCTTGCCCGCCCCGTTCGGCCCGATGATCGCGCGAAGCTCGCCGCGCGCAACTTCGAAATTGATCTGGTTGAGCGCGGATAGGCCGCCGAAATGAACCGACAACCCTTTGGTTCTGAGAATCGGAACCGACGCGGCTCCCCGGCCGCTCGCCGGGGAGCGCACGTCCATCGAAGTTTCCACTCGCACTTACGCCGCAGGGAACGTACAGGCCGGCGGTACGAACTGCTTTTCTTTCGGAACCGTCTCGTGAAGGTGGTACGTCCCGCCTCTGATTTCGAAGATGAACTCGCGCAGGAACGCCTGGTGGTCGGCCGCGCGCAGCGTCTTGTCGCCCTGCGGGAAGTCGTCGCTTTCCTTCATTTCCATGCCTTCGAGCGCCTCGATCAGCTTCATCGTGTCTTGGCGGCCCTGGAAATTCGACTTCTCCATGGCGATCTTCATGGCGTTCATGGCCTCGTAGTTCGACTGCACGTATTTGTCGGGAAGCGGGCCGCTCGGATCAATTTGCGCAAGCCGCGCCTTTGCCTCGTCAAAGAAACGGTGGTGATAGGGCGTGTTGAGCGGCCCTTCAAACACCGGGATGTAACGGTTGATGGCGATGAAGCCATCGAGCTTGTTGCCGGTCGCGAGAAGATTGGTCGATTCCGAGATGGAACCGTCGCCCGCCCATTTGTATTTCTTGGTCAGGCCGAGATCGTAGGCCTGATTGGCGATGGTCACGCCGTCCTTGCCGAAGAATATGCCGAACAGCCCGTCGAAATTGCCGGTGATCTGCGACAGGAACGGGGTCATGTCGGCGGTGCCGAGCGGAATGCCGGTGGTGCCGACGACGGTGCCGCCCAATTTCTGGATTTCCGCGGCATAGGCATCGCGGGTCGACTGGCCCCAGGAATAGTCGGCATAGGCGAGGTGCCACTTCTTGCCCATCTTTGTGAGCGTGGGCGCGAAGGCCACCGCTTGCGCCGGGGCGTAATCGTGAACCCTGAAGCTGTAGCGGTTGCAATTAGTGGTGGTGAGCGTGGTATCGAGACAGACCGAGATCATGTTGAGAATCTTCGATTCTTGCCATACCGGCATGCAGGCGAGACAGATGTTGGACAGGAACCCGCCGACATGGACGTCGATCTTGTCGTCATCCACCATCTTCTCGGTCTTTTGACGCGCGACGTCGGGCTTGGACTCGTCATCCACAATCACCAGCTCGATCGGCCGGCCATTGACGCCGCCGGATTTGTTGATGCGATCCACCGCCATCTGCAGGCCGACCACGGCGGTCTTGCCGCCAGCCGCGCCCGCGCCCGAGAGTGGCTGCTCTGAACCTATCTTGTACGGCGTGGTGGCGCCGAATGCGGCGCGCCATGGCGCCGGCACCAGCATCGCGGCGCCCAGAACGCCTCCGCCCCAGCCGATGAGCCGACGGCGTGTTACCTTGCCGCTGTACCAGATGTCCTGCGCCCACTTCTCGTCTTGCCACTTCTCAGTCATTGCGAGTCCTCCCTCTCGATTTCACATGTTCCCATGAAAAAGCTCACGCCGCGCGCGGTTGCGCGGGCGCCGATACGACATCCGAAGCGATCTATGGATAAGCGGCCACGAGGTGGCATTGCCGGTCCCTCCCCCTGCCGGCCCTTCACGGGCTCTTTGAGCAACCCTTTTCTTCTCTTCTCAGGCAAATGCAATACGGGATCGATTTCAACCGATTTTTCATATTGATGCAAGCTATCTCACATGGTCGTATACGCGGTCCGGCGCCGGCCGAGTGATATCCGCGCTCGAACCGGTTATGCGCTGCGGGTTATTCTTGCCTGTATTCGCCGATGGCGTCGATTGGATCGGATTCGCCCATGGCCGTCACCCCGATGCCTCTAAAAGAGGCGGTTCCCGTTGGCAGCGGCTTGGCGGCGCGCCTTGCGATCCGCGCCGGCCGTCATCGCGGCCCGACATCGGGTTTGGCGCCCGGCTATGTGCAGGGAAATCTCGCCATTCTGCCGAATGCGCTCGCCGCCGAGTTTCTGCGCTTCTGCCAGCTCAATCCGAAACCGTGTCCTCTGATCGGCAGTTCCGCGCCCGGCGACTGGCGGATTCCGGCCTTGGCGACGGATCTCGACATCCGCACCGACCTGCCGCGCTACCGGGTGTGGCGGAACGGCGAACTCATTGCCGAGCCGGAGGACATCCGCGAATTCTGGCGCGATGACCTGGTGAGTTTCGTCATCGGCTGCTCGTTTTCCTTTGAGGAAGCGCTGATGGCCGACGGCATCGAAATGCGTCATATCGTGCGCGGCTGTAACGTCCCCATGTATCGGTCGTCGATTGCAACCGTCGAAGCCGGACCGTTTCATGGACCGATGGTGGTGTCGATGCGACCGATGACGCCGGCCGATGCCATTCGCGCCATCCAGATCACCATGCGCTTTCCGGCCGTGCATGGCGCGCCGGTGCATATCGGCAAGCCTGAGCAGATCGGAATTGCCGATATCGACAGGCCCGATTATGGCGACGCCGTGCCGTTGCGCGATGACGAGATACCGGTATTCTGGGCCTGCGGCGTGACACCGCAATCGGTGATTGCGACGACAAAGCCGGAGTTTTGCATCACCCATTATCCGGGGAGCATGCTGATCACCGACCGGCGCAACGCCGAATTCGCGATTATGTAGCCGCGACCTAGGATGGTTATGGCGCGACTGCCCCAAAGCTACGTGCACGGCGCCTCTGGCGTGCCGCTCATCGGCGCCACTCTCGGCGCCAATTTTCGCGCGGCGGTCGAAAATTGGGGCGACCGCGACGCATTGATCGTCCGCGACCAGGGCGTCCGCTTCACTTATGCGGAACTGGGCCGGCGGGTCGAGAATTTTGCTGCCGGGTTGCTCGCCCTCGGGCTCGTGCCCGGCGATCGCGTCGGTATCTGGTCACCGAACAATGCCGAATGGGTGGTGACCCAATTCGCGACCGCGCGCGCAGGTCTGATCCTGGTCAACATCAATCCGGCCTACCGCCTCGCCGAGATCGAATACGCGCTCAACAAGGTCGGCTGCAAGGCGCTCATCACCGCGGAAACGTTCAAGAGCAGCGACTATATCGGCATGCTGCGCACGCTTGCGCCCGAAATCGACCGCTGCCTGCCGGGCCGGCTGCGCGCGGCGCGTCTGCCGGCTCTCGAGATTCTGATCGGCATCGGCACCGGTGAGCGAAGCGGCTTCTTCCGTTTCGACGAGGTATTGGCGGCGGGCGCGCGCCAGCGCGTTGCATTGCCCGACTTCTTGCAATTCGACGATCCAATCAACATTCAATTCACCAGCGGCACGACCGGCCAGCCCAAAGGCGCGACGCTGACCCACCACAATATCCTGAACAACGGCTATTTCATCGGCGAGGCGATGCGTCTTAGCGAGCGCGATCGCGTCTGCATACCGGTGCCGCTCTACCATTGTTTCGGCATGGTGCTCGGCAATCTGGCCTGCGTGACGCACGGCGCGGCGATGGTCTATCCGTCGGCGGGGTTCGAGCCGCTGGCGGTGCTGGAGACCGTCGAAGCGGAGCGCTGCACGGCGCTCTACGGCGTTCCCACCATGTTCATTGCCGAACTCGATCATCCCGATTTCCGGAAATTCGATCTCGGCTCGCTGCGCACCGGCATCATGGCGGGATCGCCCTGCCCGATCGAGGTGATGCGACGCTGCATCAGCGAGATGAATCTGTCGGAAATTACCATCGCCTACGGCATGACCGAGACCAGCCCGGTGAGCTTTCAGACCTCTCCCGACGATCCCCCGGAGCGCCGCGTCTCGACGGTGGGCCGCATCCACCCCCATGTGGAAGTGAAGATCGTCGATGCCGAGGGCCGCATCGTGCCGCCGGACGTGCCGGGCGAACTTTGCACGCGTGGATATTCGGTGATGCTGGGCTATTGGGGCGATGCCGAGCGGAGTGGGGAAGCGATCGACCGCGCGGGCTGGATGCATACGGGCGATCTCGCGACGCTCGACGAGGATGGCTACTGCAATATCGTCGGCCGATTGAAGGACATGGTCATTCGCGGCGGCGAGAACATCTATCCGCGCGAGATCGAGGAATTCCTCTACCGGCATCCCGGCGTCGCCGATGTCCAGGTGATCGGCGTGCCCGATCCAAAATTCGGCGAGGAGCTTTGCGCCTGTATCAAGCCCAAGACCGGCACGCCTCCCACCGAGGAATCAATCCGCGATTTCTGCAACGGGCAGATCGCGCATTACAAGATTCCGCGCTATATACGCTTCGTCGATTCGTTCCCGATGACCGTTACCGGCAAGGTGCAGAAATTCGTCATGCGTGAGCAGATGATTCGCGAGCTTGGCCTCATCGAGCAAAAGACCGCCTGACGGGCCGGCGCTCGATGCCATCGCCGCAGATGCCGACAGCGTGGTCGATCTCCTGGAATGTCCGGACAATGCGGAATTTGTCCTCGGGCGGGCTGCCAGCGAAGATCGGGGGATTTCCGGATACCGCTCTCGGGGGATCGCGTCCGGCAGATACACGGCGCCGCCGAGGCCGGCCGCTTTGACCATGCAACCGCTTCCACGGCTCATCCCACAATGCCGCCGACCCCTATAAGATAATTAACCCCAACAACGTAATATGTCGCCACTCCGCCAATAAGGCAGAACCTAGAAACAAGCCAGACAGGCTCCGAAATTGCCGGACGCGTAATAAGTGAGATACAGGAGGTTTCATGACGTGGACCATCATCGGTTCTCAAGCAAACGTCATCTTCAAAGACACCTATACCCATCTCGCGGGTACGGGGAAACAGGAAGCTCGATTCAACAAAGAAGAAACTCAGAGGGAAATCAGACAAGCTCCCGCCTTGTGGTCTATTCACGCCAATGATGCTCCGGAAAGTGAGATCGATATAGCCGGACAGGGATTTTACAAACGTGTTCAGGCGGCACCCGCCGAGTCCCACTTTATGGTGAACTTCCACAAAGAGAGCAAAGTCATCTCCATCGGATTCAAGATCACGATTCCTGTGGTGGGTTACGAAAGGTGCATCTCGCTGTGGCGGGATTTCCTGTTAAGACCGCAGCCCAGTCGTTATGTGATTACACTCGAATATGACGGATTCCGTCTTCCCGCCGCACAGACCGATAGCGTCACGATCGACGAATGGACCAAGGATGAATTGGAATTACGAAAGCCCGTCTTTGGGCGAGGCGTGACAATTTCATTCCAGCCGAATGATCAAAGCTAATTATGCGGGAGTCACAACCAGCAGACTACCGTATGAAATCGCGGTCACGTTCCGGTGGTCAAAAACTTTTACACACCTGAACGGCGCCTACATTGCGGAATTATGGAACGGCTTGGCGCTCTACGTATTTTCCGAATCTTATAAAATACCATTATCGCGACTACCCCTTGTGCACGCGTCTTTTTTTTAGCCTTCACAAGGGGGTACCGTGCAGAATCTTCTTTATCACGCTGTTCTCATGCATAATTTCATATATCACGCCATTTCATTGAGGCTTCTAGTCTGGATCGCCTTAGCCGCCGCCCCATTGGTAGCGATTAGCGGCCCCAGCTATTTACTCTTTGGAATATTCGGCTATGAACTTTTCGGGATATGAGGCCCAATTAAACCTCTGGAACGGCGGGCGTCGGAGATTTTTTTAATTGGCGCCCCTTTGCAGATTAATCCGAACGGCCCGGGCGGCGAGCGGTAAACGCAACCATGCGCGTTACTCTCCGGCAATGGCCGCCGGCGTTTCCGCCCGGCTGCGGGAGCTTGCCGACACAGTGAATCTGGTTAACGCTTGGGGAGGAAATAATCGGCGTTAGCAGAAATATTGAATTGAATTAACGATTCTGTGTTCTATTATTCATATAGTCGGTTGCGACACTTGGCGCTGACCGCTGAGAAACTCAGCCGAACATTTACGGAGAGCCGCGATGTCCTATCGGTTCCACTTTTTGAATGAAAAGAATCGTATTGTTGATGTCGCTGAACATCCAAACTGCGCCGATGACCATAACGCGCAACAGATCGCGCTTGATCTACTTGCAAAATTAAACCGGCATCCTGTCGTCGAGATATGGGAAGGCCAGCGCAAAGTATCGCGATATACCCGACCGGTTTCGGATTAGTCCCGGAAAATTCAAACTGACTCGCTGCCCCGCCAGAAGGTGGGGCAGCAGGAAGTGACGAATTAGTTCAGTGCCTCTCTCTTCACCTTTCGCTCGGCGCAGGCGAGTTTGATCTCTCCGGCGTTCATTCCTTTGAGTCCGCCACTGCCCTCGATGTGGCTCACGTCCGTGCCTTGCTCGAGAAACTCACAAGCGTATCTGAGCGCGTTTTGCAGCGTGCTGACCGTGAGCAACCCGGATATTCCCCGACTTTCGTAATGTATGCTCCATATCGCCATACATGCGACATGGGCAGTTGCCGCGACATATCAACCTTCAATACTACTCAGAGGTCGTATTATGCAGGAGTTACAACAGGCTGACTAGACCAGCCGGCGAATTCCGCACCGGGGGCCCGATCCTGTTCGCTCCTAGAGCGCATTGATTGCGAGAAAATGAGTGGCTGTGGTCGCAGTCTCGAGCGAACCAAGCTCTGACCCAAATTCCCTGTTAAACAGGGAATTTTCTCGATCTTGGCCCTGTTGAGAACAAGCTACGCTGCGTCCGCCTCGCGAGGTAAGCCGAAGCGGCCAATGCCAGGCAACTTCACACCCGGATTCTTGAAATCGATGCCGAAAGCGAGCCCAAACAGATTGAGTTCGATACCCTCGTCGCGCGCGGCAAGCAGGCCGGCGATACCGAACAGTGAGAGCTGATAACCGGTGCCACTCGGCGCCGACGCAAAAAATGCACCATCCGGCAAATAGTCCTTGCCGACGGCATTGGAAGGTAGATCGAGACCCAATTCCGGAACCGCGCGGGCCACATAAGCAGTAAAGGTATTGCTATTGGGCCCCGGCCAAGCGCGGTATTCGTGTGGATAGGGATAGTTCTCCACCGATGTACGGATCTTCTCAATCAGCGCTTCAGCCTCCGGCCCGCGGCGATCGAGTATGAGTTCTGGCCGTGCACCGAACCAATAATTATCGGGCCCCATGCGGTCAACCCTGACCGCTGGTGCACCTTGGTGTACGCCAAAGCCCACCACCTCGTAACGCGTATAGCGAGGTGCCCCCGCTGGCTTGACCGTGATCCAAGTATGTACCGCGAATACGCCGCGCCAGGCCACGGCGCGGGCGGCATAGACCTGGATCACTGCCTCAGGCGTCGTGGCTGGATCGGGGGCGAGACCGCTGGAATCGCGCCGCGCTTCGTACCAGGGCACGCCACCATCGCGGCCAAACACACAGGCGCTCACAAGCAGCGGCCCAACCAACAACGCAAGCAGCAGCAGCAGGAACCTCCTCCATGTCCCGCCACGCGCGGGATCATTGTTCATGCTCCGTTTCAAAGGCGACCTCGCGAGATTAGTTGAATATATAGTGTGCGGACAGGACATATCCTCGTCAAATAACAGGACAATGCCACATTGGTAGCAAGCGAACGCGCCGTCACCATGACAGCCAGCGCTTGGCCAGAAATTTATACATCGGCGTCAAGCGCGTGCGGGCATACGCATCCGCAGCCATTTTGATCGCCTCGGCTTGTGTCGGATAGGTATGAATGACCCGAGCCAGAGCGCGCAGGCCGATCCCGGAGGTGATCGCGAGCGAGAGTCCGTTGATCATCTCGCCCGCATGGGGTGCTACCACGGTAGCGCCCAGAATCCGGTCGGTGCCGTCTCGCACGTGGATCTTGACGAACCCCTCCTCTTCTCCATCGGTCACCGCGCGGTCGACGTCATGCATGAGAATCGTGAAAGTCTTGACCGGTATGGTCTTATCCCGCGCCTCGCGAACATAAAGACCGACATGGGCGATTTCCGGGTCGGTATAGGTGCACCAGGGAATGGTCAACGCACTCAATCGCTTGCGGCCCAAGAACAAGGCGTTTCTCACCGCGATGCGCGCGGACGCCTCGGCGGCGTGGGTGAACTTGAGATCCAGGCACACATCGCCCGCCGCATAGATGCGTTTGTTGCTGGTTCGCAGGAAGTCGTCGACTTGGATTCCGGTTTTGGTGTCGTAGCGGACGCCGGCGGCTTCGAGATTCATGCCTTCGACATTGGGGGTCCGGCCTATGCCGGCCAGGATTTCATCGACGGAAACGCTGAATGGACCGCCGTCGCTCATGAGGTCGACGATTTTACGCGCGCCTTCCTTGCGAACTGCGACCACCGTGGCATTGAGATAAATCTCGATGCCGTCGCGCGCCAGCGCTCCGGAAAGGATCTGGGCGGCGTCGCGCTCTTCCCGGGGCAGGAACATCGGGTCATCCTGCGCGATGATGACATGCGCCCCCAACCGGCAAAACGCCTGCGCCAATTCGCAACCGAGCGGACCGCCGCCAATCACCAACAAGCGGGGCGGGCATTCGGTGAGATCGAAGACATTCTCGTTGGTCAAATAGCCGGCTTCGGCGAGTCCCGGAATCGGTGGGGTCAGCGGCCGCGCGCCGGTCGCGATCAGCGCCTTCTTGAAACGCAACATGTCACCGGCCACCGCGACGGTGCCGTGTCCGGCGAAGCGCGCCTCGCCGAAATACACGTCGACGCCCGCTTCGCTCAATCGTCCCGCCGAGGCGGCCCGGCCGAGGCGTGCCTGGATCCGCCGCATCCGTTCCATCACCGATGCAAAGCCGATGTTGATATCGTCCGGCACCTGGCCGCCGAAACTTTCCGCATCGCGCATTTCCGCATAAAGCCGCGCGGTGCGGATGATCGCCTTCGACGGCACGCAGCCGACATTCAAGCGATCGCCGCCGATGAGATCGCGCTCGATCAGCGCCACCTTCGCTCCCAGCGCAGCCGCTTCGCATGCCGCGGTCACGCCGCCCGGCCCCGCGCCGATGACGACGAGATTGTATTTGCCATCGGGCTTGGGGTTGCGCCAGGCGGGCGGATGAACCCTGTCTACCAGATAGCGATGGAAACGATCTTCCGGCAATTCGCTCGGCGGCGTTTCATCGTGCTTGAGGGCAGCATCGATCTCGCGCGGAAAATTCGTCATGACAGCCAGCCGCCGGTGAATCCGGCGCGGCGCAACCCGCCGCCGATATAGGGGCATTGCCGCATCAGTTTCCAGATCAGTCCCGAGCGGTAATTCTCGATCATCAGGACGAGGATGCCCTGATCGAGCCCGTAATAACCCTCGGAGACCCAGCCAGACGGGCCAGCGCCCGGCAATGTGGGATTGAAGCCGCTCGGCAATCGCGCATCCCGGGTCATCTCCGGATATTGCACGCATAAATGACGCAACGCCGGCAAGACCAGCTCGGGCGCGAAGGGCAGCGAGGCGATCGCCGCGCAGGAGCCGATGGTGCCGTCGTCCGGCCCATAGGGCACGCCGCGCGCGGCATAGCTGAGAAACCGGCGTTCCCTTCCGTTGATCTTCAGCGTTTTGTAGCCGGGTCCGTCATTCGCCGTGATTCCCCAGCAATCCTTGCCATAGCCTTTGAATCCGTACGGATTGCGTCGTGCGTATTCACGCTGAACATAGGTTGCGCGCCGGCTGTTCTCAAAATAATCGCTGTCTTTCTCGCGCATGAAGCGATCCCGTATGCCGGCGAAATCGATCCAGGCCTGGGAAAAAAGATGGATAAAAAGCGGGCCGGCATAGAGAAACTCGTAATCGTAGATGTTCTCCCACTGATAGGTCTCGGTCCACGCCCCGAAGCTGTCGTCCGACAGCGGGTGCGACGGCGACGCCAAGCCCAGGACATAAACAATCGTCGCCTCGCTGTAGCCCTCCCAGCCATAGTGCAAAAATCCGCTCTCCGGCTTCCATCCCTGCCGCGCGGTGACGCCGCCGCCGCGCGCCCATTGCCAATCGATGCGGCGATAGATCGCATCGGCGCGTTCGCGAATCTCGATCTCGACCGGCGTGTCCGCGCTGAAATAGACGCTCGCGGTCAGCACTCCCGCGAGGAGCAGCGTGGTGTCGATCAGCGATAGCTCCGACTGCCAGACGCGCCGGCCGGACTTCATGTCGAGGAAGTGGTAATAGAAACCCTTATGGCCGGTCGCGTCCGGTTGGTCGCTTTGCCGGCTGTTCCAAAAGAAATTCAAGGTGACGAGCGTGCGCGCAGCCGCGTCGGCGCGCGTCATCCAGCCGCGTTCCACCCCCACCGGATAACACGACAGCGCGAAACCCACGACCGCGATGCTGGCGGGCGCGTCTGGGCGGCTGGTATCGGCCGCCAGGCCATTCTCGGGATTGACTTGCTCCAGGAAATAACCGAACGCCGCGCGCTGGAACCGATCCAGTAATTCATCATCGGATTCGGCGAATGGTTCAGCCACGGGCGCCACCACCGAACCGAAAGGTGACGGAAGCCACCGACAGCGGCGGCAAGACGACGTCGAATCCCAGTGCGCCGTCGTAGAACTCGAAGGGGTGCGGCTCGGGCTCGCAACGCGATACGGCCTTGAGCTCCGCCAATGAGGCGGCGTTGAGATAGTCCGGGGATCCCATTTCCCCCCAGCGCCGTTTCGCGTTGGCGTGATCGGCATCGATCCGCCGGATATCGGCCCCGGCCGGAGGCGGCGCATTCCCGAGCTTTATCCGGATGGTCTCGGTAGCAATCGGATGGCGCGGTAAGGCGTAGTTGGTGAGAAGAACCGTGATAGACCCCACGCCCCGGACTGCCCAGGCATCGACGGTCGGATGCGCGCCTTCGACCGGCAGGATTGCGGTGCCGAGCGCGTGCAGCAATTCGAAGGCGCGATAGGCGGGCTTGGCGATGCCGTGAATGTTGAGTAGGCCGAAGCCGCCGTGAAACGGCACCGACGGAAAATAATTTTCCTCGAAGATGTCGGAGAATGTCCAATAGCTGTAGCCCTGCACCAGCCCATTCGCTTCCATGATGGTCTTGGTGATGAAGGCGGCAGCATAAGGCTCGTCATGCATCGGGTCGCGCGGATTGGAAGACGTGCACCATTCCGTGTAATAGACCGGCCGGTCGCCGGCCTGCCGGCGCACCTCCCGCGTTTCGTCGCGCAGCACGCTGCGCCGGCTTTGCGAAAGCTGCGCCTCGGTGTCGTCGCCGGGGCGCCCGAAGGAATCGGTCGGATAATGATGGGTGCTGATGAAGTCGGCGGGCAATTGGTTCTTCGCGCAAAACGCGATGAAATCGTCGACCCACGCATTGGCCGCGGTCGCCGGACCGCCCACTTTCAGCGCCGGATCGACCGATTTGATCGCTTCGGCGGTGTAGCGGTAGAGCTTGAAATAATCGTCCTGCTTGCCGCTGCCGAAGGCGTCCAGGTTCGGCTCGTTCCAGACTTCGAAGAACCATTCGCGGAGTTCGGCCACGCCATAGCGCTCGGCCCAATGCGCGACCAGCTTGCGGATCAGCGTCGCCCAGCGTGCGTAATCCTTGGGCGGAGAGACATTGGCGCCATAGTGGAAAACGGTCTGGCCGCCGGACGCCAAGGTGGTCGGCATGAAGCTCAACTCCACGAACGGCTTCATGCCGATCGACAGCAGAAAGTCGAAAATCTGATCGGCATTGAAGAAGGAATAGAACAGCGTGTCACCCTCGGCGATCAGCGTGCCGACATCGTCGCACAGCAGGCCGTGAAAGCGCACATGCCGGAAGCCGAGCTCGTCATGCGCGCGGCGCATCTGCGCCTGCCAGTCGGCCCGCAGCGCCAGCGGCGCGTGGCAGCTGCCGACCGTATGCTCCCAGAAATGAGGCAGGCGCGAAGCCGGACCGGTGAAGTCGCAAGTGAAAATCATCGCGCGGCCTTGACGCGCGGCCGTTTTGCCGCGCCACCGTTGCCGCCGCGAAAGAAACGCCGCTCGACATCTTCATCCCAAAGCCGAATCCCGCCGGTAATGCCGGTCTGATTCGACGCGATCCTGACGCCGGCCGGCGGGTCGACGACCTTGATGCCGTTGCCGCCGCCGAGATACAGCACGTCGTAGTGAAGGAGCGCATAGAGAATCTCGATCGCCTTGCGGACATGGCGGCTCCATTTTTTCGCGCCCTCGCGCCACAAGGCCTTGTCGCCGATGTAATCGTTATAGGTCTGGCTGCCGTGGATCGGGTGTTGCGCCAATTCGAGATGCGGCATCAGCACGCCGTCGCGGAATACCGCCGTACCGGCGCCGGTACCGAGCGTCAACACGACCTCCAGTCCCCGCCCCTTGACGATGCCATAGCCTTGAACCTCGGCGTCGTTGAGCAGATGGACCGGCTTGCCGAGACGCTTGGATAAGATCGCGGCCAACGGAAAATCTCGCCAGGAACGTTCGCCGAAATGCGGCGCGGTGAGGATTCGTCCGTCGCGCACCACGCCGGGAAATCCCACGGAAATCCGATCGAAAGCGGGAAGCCGCGCGACCAGAGCCCCGAGCATTTTTAAAAGAACTTCCGGCGGACAGGGGTAAGGCGTTGCGACCCGAACCCGCTTCACCAGCATCCGCCCGGCGCGATCGAGAACCGACGCCTTGAGGCCGGTGCCGCCGATGTCGATGACCAGGGTTCGCGGTCCCTTCCGGAAATTCTTCGCCCGATCGCCCATTGCGTGCTTCATCTTTCGATCACTTCAACGCCGGCCGGCCGGCCGACCACGATCTTGGACGCCATGCCGATAAAGAGGCCGGTCTCGATCACGCCGATCATCTCCGAGAGTCGGGCTTCCAACACCGCCGGATCGGGTATCTCGGCGATGGCGCAATCGGCGATGTAATTGCCGCCATCTGTTGTAAATGGCTTATCTCCGGCAAGACGCAGCCGTGGCGAGCAGTCGTTTGCCGCCAAGCGGTCGAGCGCGGTCTGCCACCCGAACGCGACGATCTCTACTGGCAGCGACGTCTTGCCACCCAGACGGTCCACCAGCTTGGTCTCATCGACGACGATGATTACGCGGTCGCTCGCGCTTGCCACGATCTTTTCACGTAGCAATGCACCGCCCAGGCCTTTGATAAGGTCGAGCGTGCCGCGCGCGACCTGATCGGCCCCGTCGATGGTGACATCGATGCGGCGATGCTTGGCGAAGCTGGTGAGCGGCACGCCGAGCCGCCGCGCCAAAGCCGCCGTCTTCTCGGAGGTCGCGATGCCGGTGACGCGCAAGCCCTTGGCGACGCGGTCGGCCAGGTCTTCGACTGCGAATGCGGCGGTTGAGCCGCTGCCCAGTCCGACGACCATTCCATCCTTGACCTCCTCGACCGCCCGCGAAGCGGCCGCGCGCTTCGGGCCGTCCTGCCCCGACGATAATGGCATCGTCATGCGATCACCTTCCCCGCCGCCGCCTCGTCGGCAAAAAGCCACAACGCGCCGATTGGATGCAAACTCGCCGCCGGCAGGCTGTCGTCGCGCCGAAACCGGCCGAAGATCGCGCGCTTCTCTTGCCCCGTGACCAGGAAGGCTACATTCCGGCTGCTCTCGAGCGCCGGATATGTCAGCGTGATGCGCGCTTCCGACTTGCCGCCGACGATCGCGGTTACCCACTTGGTGCGCTCCGCGAGCGCCGCCGTGCCGGGGAACAACGAGGCTGTATGCCCGTCCGGCCCCAGCCCCAGAAGGGTCACATCGAAGAGTGGTCGAGCCGGGTCGAGGCGCTCCGCGCCGTAAAAGGATTTGAGATCGTGCTCATAAGCGGATGCCGCCGCTTCAGGGCCGACATCTTCGGTGGGAATGGAGTGGATGTTGGCCTCGGGTATGGGCGCGCGCGACAGCAACGCCTCGCGTACCATGCGATAGTTGCTTTGCGCGTCATCATGCGGCACGAAGCGCTCGTCGCCCCAGAACCAGTGCGTGCGGGACCAGGGAAAGGCATCGCGATAGGGCGGCTCGGCCAGATGTTCATAGAGAAGCCGCGGTGTCGAACCGCCGGACAGAGCGATGGCGAAGACGCCGTCCTTCGCTATCGCCATTTCGAACAGCCAATCCGCTACTCGGCGCGCCAAGGCATCCGGATCGGTAAGGATTTCCAGCTTGGCCGCGGACAGGACGGTCATGCGCGCACCCTCCGGGCCAGCGGGCGGTGGGCCTCGCGGATGGCAGCAATCGCGGCGGTATAATCGGACGATCCGAATATCGCGCTGCCGGCGACGATGGCGGTAGCACCCGCTTCGATCGCCTGCCCGGCGCTTTCACGATTTTCCCCGCCGTCGACTTCGATAACCGGGTCGAGGTCGCGCGCGTCGCAAAGCTGCCGCAAGCGGCGGATCTTGGGCAGCATCTCCGGCAGGAATTTCTGGCCGCCGAAGCCGGGATTGACGGTCATGACGAGAACGATGTCGCAGAGGGGCAGCACGTATTCGATCAACTCGATCGGGCTCGCCGGGTCAAGCACCGCGCCCGCCTTCTTGCCGAGGCCGCGGATTTGCGAGAGGACGCGGTGGAGATGGACCGTGGCGGAGGGCTCGGCCTGGACCAGGAGATGATCGGCGCCAGCCTCGGCGAAATCCGCGAGGTAACGTTCCGGCTCGACGATCATCAGATGCACATTGAGCGGCTTCCGCGTTGAGCGGCGCAGCGCTTTGACGACCACCGGCCCGACCGTGATGTTCGGCACGAAGCGGCCATCCATGACGTCGACATGGATCCAGTCGGCGCCTGCCGCATCGACGGCGCGAACTTCCTCGGCGAGACGCCCGAAATCCGCCGACAAGATCGACGGCGCGACGATGATCGGCTTGTGCGGCGCAGTATCCGGCATGGTCGCCCCGCCCCTCAATGCGCCCGAATGCCGAACGCGGGGATCATGCGGCGGCTTGGCGCAGAACGAATTTTCGCACCGCTTTGGCGAAACCCTCGTTCTCGTTGCTGTCGGTGACCGCACTCGCCTGCGCCTTCACCGCGTCGCTGGAATTGCCCATGGCGATGGAAAAGCCACTTTTGCGGAACATCGGGACGTCGTTCGGCATATCCCCCATGGTGGCGATCTGCGCAGGCGGAATGTTCAGAAGCTTGGACAATGTGCCCACGACCATTCCCTTGTTGGCTTGCGGGTGGGTCACGTCGAGGTAGTAAGGCTGCGAGCGATCGGCGCTCGCTTTCCCGCCCAGGGCGTTCTGCGCCGCCTTTTCGCAGGATGCCACCAGATCGAGATTGTCGGAGATGCCGACGATCTTCACCGCACGCGCCAGATGCGCGTCGGAAAACGACGCCACGATCTTGGCGTCGAACTTCACCGTCCAGGCCTCGCGTGCCACATGCGGCGCCTTCGGATCGCGGATCAGCCATTCGTTCACGGTGTAGACCCAGGCATCCAGCCCCTGGCCGAGGATCAGATCCAGGGCCTGCTTGGCGATCATGGGATCGAGCGTTCGGCTTTCGATGACGGAGAGGTCGGGATTGACGAATACGCCGCCGTTGAAACCGGCGATGGCGGTTTCCAGAGCGAGCGGCTCGATCAGCATGCTCATGCCGCGCGGCGGCCGGCCGCTGGTGATGGCGAGGGCAATGCCGACATGGCGCAGTTCGCGGGCGGCTTCCTTCGCCGCCTCGGTCAGCACCTTGTCTTGGGTGACCAGCGTGCCGTCCACGTCCGCCAGCACAAGGCGGAT
>Ga0209333_1000366_pt1 | contig 25351 bp, 19 predicted proteins | sample BlaSpr_A8_OM2_O3_FD_187982 | JGI IMG/M metagenome (GOLD analysis project Ga0209333, IMG submission 187982) | Forest soil microbial communities from Thunder Bay, Ontario, Canada - Black Spruce, Ontario site 2_A8_OM2_O3 (SPAdes) (version 2) | ecosystem: Environmental > Terrestrial > Soil > Boreal... | reverse complement strand
ATGCGGTCGGGATTTTTTGGCGGCGCGCGGCGTCAGACGCCTCCGGCGGGCGCGCGCAGATCCTTGCGCAGGATTTTACCGAGCGGATTTTTCGGCAGCGCGTCGATGAACTCGATGCGCTCGGGACGCTTGAAACTCGCCAGCCGCGAACGGCAGAAATCCTCGAGCTCGGACTCAGTCACCGTCGCGCCCTTGCGCACGCAAACGAAAGCCTTGACGATTTGCCCCCATTCGACCGAGGGGATGCCGATAACGGCGCACTCGTCGACCGCGGGATGGCTCATGAGGACAGTTTCGATTTCGGCGGGCGCGATATTTTCGCCGCCGCGGATGATCATGTCGTCCTTGCGGCCGGCGAAGAAGACGTAACCGTCGTCGTCGAGCCATCCGAGATCGCCAGTCGCGCGCCATCCCTCGGGCAAGCGTGCATCGTCGTCGCGGCCGGCGTACCCCTTCATGATGCGCGGGGTGCGGATGATTATTTCGCCGACCTGGCCGTGCGGCAGAAATTTGCCGTCTTCGTCGCGGACGCGAATCTCGACGTCGGGCAGCGGCTTGCCGATCGAGTTGAGGCGCTTCAGCTTGAGCTCGACCTCCTCGGGCGTGCCTTCGATTCGATGATCTTCGGGCCCGAGCACGGTGAGCGACGAGGTGGTTTCGGTCTGCCCGTAGGCGTTCACGAAGCCGACTTTTTTCGGAAAGACCTCGATCGCGCGGCGAATGACCTGCACCGGCATCGCCGCGCCGCCGTAGGCAAGATTGGTGAGCGTCGAGAGATCGCTTTTCGCGAATGCGGGGTCGTCGATGATCTGTTTCATCATCGTGGGCACGACGAAGGCGTGCGTGACGTGCTCGCGAGCGACCAGGTCGAGCCACGCGCGCGCGTCGAACTGCGGCATCACAATCAGCTTGCGCCCGGTCCAGATGTTGGTCATGTACGCGGTGGTTCCGGCGATGTGATAAAACGGCACGCACACCAGCGCGACGCCGCGATCGGTGCCATCGGCCATCTCGACGTTGGCGGTGACGTAGGCGGCGAAATCGCGGAAGCGCAACTGCACGCCCTTGGGCAGCGAGGTGGTCCCGCTGGTGTACATCAGAATCGAGATGTCCTCGTCTTCGACCTCAGCTTCGGATTCGTCGGGCTCGGCCTTGGCGATTAGATCGGGAAGGCGCGGCAACGCGCGGGCACCGTCGCCGAGCGCGACGATTCTGCTCGCTTTAAGCCGCGGCTGAATCCTGGTGATCAATTCCAGGTAACGATCGCCGACGAGCAGCGTCTTCGCATCGGCGGTGTTGATCATGTATTCGAGCTCGGCATCCTTGGCGCGATAGTTGAGCGGCAGGAAGGTGAGCCCGGCCTTGGCCGCGGCGTAGTAACATTCGATGTAGAGGTCGGAGTTGGTGTCGAGCACCGCGACGACGTCGCCATGCGCGAGACCGAACTGTTGGAAGACCGCGCACAGGCGCGCGACCTGGTCGTTCAGATCCGCGTAGGTCAGGCGTCGCCCGCCAAATACCAGAATTTCCTGATCAGGCACGATCGACGCGGGGATCGTGACGAAGTTAACCGTGTTCACAGAGCGCTTCCTCGCTTCCAGAGCCGGCGTTCGAGTTGGAGTCCCTGTCGCAGCGGCAAATCGAGGCCGCCCCAGACCGCCAGCTTGAGTAGCGCCGCGCGCTCGCGGCTGACGCGTGCAAGCTCGCGGGCGATCGACAGCGCGCGGCGATCCAAATCGGCCAAGGGAACCACTTCGGCGACCATACCTACAAGTAACGCGTCCTGAGCGTCAATCCAACGGCCGGTGAGGCAGAGGTCGAGCGCGCGGGCGAGGCCAAGACGGCGCGCGGCAGTCTGAGTGCCGGCGACGCCGGGAATCATGCCGGCGCCGGTCTCCGGCAGTGACAGGCGCGTGTCGTCGGCGGCGATCGCGAGGTCGCACAGCAGCGCCATCTCGAGGCCGCCGCCTACTGTATAGCCATGAATCGCCGCGATAGTCGGGATCGGCAGCGCGCGGAGCATCCCCCACACGTCGCGGCGAAAGCGGACCCATCGCGCGACGATTGGCGACGGCGCCATCCCGAACTCGGCGAGATCGCCGCCGGTCGAGAAGGCCTGGCCGGCGCCGCGCAGGACCATCGCGCGAACCTCCCGGTCGTCGTGGATCGCGCCGAGGATCTGAAATAGATCATCGCGCATCGCCATGTTGTAAGCGTTGAATTGCGCGGGGCGATTCAGCGTGACCAATGCGATTGGGCCGCGCCTGGCGTAAAGCACCGCGCTCGAAGCGTTCGTTTTCGGCGTCATCAGCTGGAGCGCAGGTCAGCGCTGTCGCTGCTCGCGATAGCGGGACGGCCGCGCTCGTAAACCACGCGTCCGCCGACGATGGTCATGTCGACGTTGAGGTTCATCAGATCGGCGTGCGTGAGCGAGAAGGGATCGCGCGGCAGCACGATAAGATCGGCGAGTCGGTCGGGTTCGATGACGCCGGCGTCCAGCCGGGCGAGGCGCGCAGCCTGGGTCGTGAAAAGCGCGAACGCGTCCACTATCGAGAGCGCTTCGGCCGGCCCAAGCTCGACCCCATCTAGCGTGGTGCGGGAGACTGCGGCCACGATCGCCGCGGCCGGCTTGGCGGGCGTCACCGGCGCGTCGGTCGCGCCGACCAGATGCACGTTGGCGTCCTTGAGACTGCGCGCGCGATACAGATGCGCGACCAGCCCGGGCTCGGCGGCGTACTTGGGACCGCGGAAGTAGATGAAGCCCGGATTGGTGACGACCCACACGCCGGCGGCCATGAGACGATCGATATAGGGTGGCGTGATGATGCCGCCGTGCTCGATGCGAAACCGTGGCATCTCGCGCGGTCCGGAGAATTGCGATTTCGCGGATTCGATCGCCGTGATCGCCTCATCCAGCTCCTCGATTTCGGTGACGTGGAAGGCACAATCGAGTCCGCGCTGGAGCGCATGGCGGACGGGCCGCGACAGCCCGGCGACATCGTACTCATAGCCGGGCATGAACTTGGCACCGGCCAGCGTGATGCCGGCGGCGCAGGTAATCTGATCGCATCGTTCGGCGGCGCCGAGATGCTGGCCGCCGATCATCACACTGACGCGTTGGCAGATCGCGCCCGATTGCACGAGCTTGGCGAACTGCTCGACTTCGACCGGGCCGTTGCGCGTGGTGGCGTCGGTGAACGCGGTGACTCCGGCGGCCGCCATTTCGCGGCTCATGATGCGCGCGCGCGATTCGGATTCGGCGGCGGTCACCGGCGGGAGATGATCCGACAGCCACGTTTCCATGCCGACCACGAGGCCGGTGAGTTTGCCGGCGGCGTCGCGAATCATGTTGGCGCCGTGGGGCGGAACGAAGTCAGGAGCTTCGAGGCCGAGCAGTGCGATCGCGCGCGAGTTGAGCCAGGTCGCGTGGAGAGTCTGATGACGCAGGCGGATCGGATTCTTGGGCAGCGACTCGTCGAGCTCGGCGCGGGTGGGTCCGCGCTGATCGAGCAGCAGCGACTCGTCGCATCCGAACGCGCGCATCCAGTTGCCGGGCGGAGTCTTGCCGGCGGCCAGCCGCAGGCCGGCCAGCAGGTCGGCGACGGTTCGGAATCGCTGCACGGAGATTCCGGTGGCTGCGGCGGCAGCCTCGCGAAAATGGAGATGCGAATCGATGAAGCCAGGCGCGACGGTGCGGCCTGCGAGTTTGATCAGATGAGTTCGCGGACCGACCAGCGGTTTCAATTCCGCGAACGGGCCGTGCGCGACGATCAGACCGCCCGAGATGGCAACCGAGTCGCTGCCGGGATGACCGAGGACGAGACCCTGGTGCAGAACCAGGTCGGCTTTCCCGGATGCAACTACCACCAGGCTTATGCCCTCGCCCCTAGTCGGAACTGGGAAGCGGTTTGGCTTCCTTGATCTTCATCTCGAGGTCGCAGCATTCGAGGCCACCGGTGCCAGCCTTGTTGCAGAGCACTTCGGTGCCGCACTTTTCGCACATGTAACGCTTGCCGAGCACGTTAGCCATCTTTATGAACTCCTGAAAATAAAACTAAAGTATCACTTCAACTCTGCGCCGAACGGCAATTCGGCCACAATCGCGGAGCCGCCCTCGCCCACTTTCAGCTCGGTACCGGGCATCCATGCGCTGTGATGCAAGATCGCCAGCCCGATCGCGCCAAAGCGCGGCGAGCGGACGGCGCTCGACACGCGGCCGACTTCCTTGCCATCCAGGCTGAGGACCGCGCCGGCGTTCGGCACGTCCGCAGTATTGAACTTAAGTCCGAACATCCGTTTTTTCAAACCGCCGCGCGCGGTCGCCCGCTCGATTGTTTCCTGCCCGAGGTAGCATCCCTTGTTGAACGAGATGGCGCGATTGAGGCGCGCCTCAAGCGCGATGGTTTTGTCCGAGGTATCGACGCCGACGAGCGCGACGCCATTTTCGATGCGGATGGTTTCGAGCATCGAGAAATCGACGCGGCGCGCCCCCGGCACCTTCGCAAGAATCGTAGCGATAGTCGAGTCGATCAAATTGCGCGGGGCGATGACCGATACGGCGGGTCCGCCGTAGCGTGGCAGGTTGCCGACGAGCGCGCCGCCGGCTTCGATGAAGCTCCATGGAGCGCGCGGCGATTCGACGGTCGCGTCGAGGGCGGCGGGGCCTTCGACGTCGATGAGTGCGAGGTCTGCGGCGTCTTCGAATTCCACATCGTCGGCGACCAGCAATTTTTCCAGATGCGCGTGCGTGAGGGTCCATGCGGCGGCGTCGATGTCGAGCAGCAGCACCTCGGCTGTCACCCAGATGAACGCGTCGGCAATCACGTGCGCGTGCTCGGTGAGAAATAGCGCGGGCAGGATCGAGCCGGGGCGCGCGCCCTTGACGTCGGCGGTGCACATCCCGTGCAGGAACGACGCGCGATCGTCGCCGGTCACGCGAACGAGGATTCGGCGGTCGAGGGTGAGGACGCCGGCAGCTGGGCGTTCGAATGATTCGAGATCTGGCACGGTGGGATCAAGATACTACAAAGTGGCTTGGGTTGCGTACTGTGAGAGACCGAATTTGCTGAATCCGGATGTGCAGCGCAAGAGAGAATCGCGCCGCACAATTGTCCTCCACCCATTCCCTCCTCCAAAGTTGGAGGAGGGAATGGGAGAAGGAAGGGGACGGAATAAGGGTGTTTTTTCGGGTAGGTTTAACAGCGCGAATTTGAATATAATTCGGGGTACCGGAGGGCGGAAACCTATGGGCGCATTTATCCTCGGTCTGATTGTCGGTGCCGGCGGTGCTCTCGCGCTCTTCATCTACGACGAGGGAGAGATGTTCTTGAAACTCTCTCGTATGATAAAGCAAACGGCTGAACGCTACCGGCAAGAGCCGTAGCTCTGCGAGGTCGAGAGGGGTGATCGACTTAGCCGCGCATGGAAGGAGCGCGCTCGCATCGCGGGTCGGATCCGTCCGCGGAGGGATCGCGGCTGCGATTTTGCTGCTGGCGCTGGCAGCGGTCGCGATCGGACCGCGGCAATCCTTCGCGCAGGACGCGCAATCGCAGGCGCTCGATCTGAGCGATCGTGCGTTCGCGATGCTCAATGCGATCAACGCGTCGTCGACCCGGGCCGGTCCTATCCTGGCGCCGGCGGCCAGTCTCGCCGGAGATGCGCAAACGTTGTCGACGGCTCTGGGCGCGCATGACAACGCAGGCGCCGGCGGCGCGATGGCGTCGATCCTCAGCGATCGCGATCGGATAGAAGCGGCGGCAAAGATTGCGGGCGGCCAATACCCTGCCGAGTGGAGCGATATCAATCAAAAGATCGCGGCGCTCGAAAAGCAGGTGCCCGCGGCGAAGGGACCTGTAGCGAGCAGCGAAGTGCCGGAGTCGCACGCGTCGGTCGCACCTCCGGCCGGGGAAGCATTGCCGTCTGCGCCGAAGATCGAAATCGAATCGCGGGTCTTCCAGGGCGGCAAGGTGCGGGTGAAGGGCTACCTGGAAGGCACCGATCTCAAGTCGGCTGGAATTTTCGACGGCGACACCAAGAGCAAGGATATCGACGTTGCCGGTACGCCGGGCGAGCAGCGAGTCAACTTCGATTTTTCGATCGAGCAGCCGACGCCGACGCAATTGATTCGGGTGGCCGACGTTTACGGGCGCGAGGCGCAGGCCCTGCTTACGCCCGACCCGGCGGCAGTCGGCCCGATGAAGGGCAGCGAAGAGATGATCGAAGTCGATCCGGGCGCGACTGGGTCGTCGGGCGAGGCGGGTCCGTTGGCCGATAGTCCGATCGCGTCGGCGGGTCCCTCGAGAGGGAACAACACCGCCGAGATTCCCGCTCCCGGCGACGAACTATCGCCGTCGCGCCGTCATATCGAGGCGAACTCGTCGCTCGGGCCGCTGACCAACGTGCAGATCAACATAATCGACGCCGAAGAATTGATGTCAGCGCCGGGGACGGTCGAAGTAGTCGGGCAGATTGCGGGACCGGGCGTGCGCCGCGCGGGCGTTTACGTCAACGGGCAGCTGGTCAAGCCGATCGCGGTGAGCGCAGGCGGCTACAGCGCGTTCGATCTGACGTTCCCGATGCCGGCGGGCAGCGACGCGAGGATTCGGGCGTACGGCAACGGCAACGATTTCGTCGAGGCGTCGATCGACACGGTTGGTGGCGGCGGCGGGATGACGCAGTATCGCAACCCGCCGGTATACGCGGCGCCGTATGGGGCGTATCCGGTAGCGCCGTACTACCCGCCGCCCAATCCGTACGCGTACGCGAATCCGTATGCGCCGGGCTACAATCCGTACGCGCCGAATCCGTATCCATATGGATACCCGCCGCCGTACGGAACGCCTCCGCCGACGAAGCCGTGGTACAGCAAACTGCTTCCGTAGTTTCGCGATGAAGCCTCGATCCGCGCCTCAAGGGAAATTAAGACACCCTCCTATTGAAATTCAGACACTCGAACCCGAATTAAGACAGTAGCCTCTATTCCTCCGAACTTGCCGCGCGCGGCGGGGTTGCGTAGACTTCCCTTCTTAACCTTCGTTCTTATCGAGAGTGTCCAAGCAATGCTGATTCAAGCGACGCAACTGCGCCCGGGTATGATTGTCGAGTACAACAACGACCTCTGGCGGATCATGACGATCACACATATCACGCCCGGCAACTGGCGCGGGATGGTGCAGACCAAGCTGCGCAATATCAAGACCGGGTCGCAGACCGAGAACCGGTTCCGCTCGGAAGATCGCGTCGAGCGCGTGATTCTGAATCAGAGCAAGATGCAGTTCCTCTACCAGGACGGCGACGATTTCCATTTCATGAACACCGAGAACTTCGAGCAGATCACGATTCCCAAGGAGCTGATCGAGGACGTGGTCGGGTTCCTCACGCCGAACCTCGAAGTCGAAGTCGAGTTCTACGAAACCACGCCGCTCAACGTTACGCTGCCGAAGACGGTCGCGCTAAAGGTGGTCCAGACCGACCCGGGAATGAAAACGGCGGCGGTGAACAATACGCTGAAGCCGGCGACGCTCGAGACCGGGATGACGATCAACGTGCCGCATTTCGTGGCCGAGGGCGACACGATCACGATCAACACCGAGACACACGAGTACCTGTCGCGCTCGAAGTAGCACGGTCGACAGGTGAATAGCGCGCGGCAAACCTATCGACAAACCCATCGCAATGTCGCGCGCGATCGCAAACTGGCGCTGCCCGAGCGTGCGCGGCCGCATCCGATTCGCTTCGGTCCAAATCTCTACATCGCGCATACCCAGCCGGGGTTCGAAGGAATCGCGGCGGACGAGATAGCCGGCCGAATCAGCGGCGCGCGCGAGATCACGCGACGCGTGGTGCCCGATCGCGCCGGGATGACGATTTTCTTCGCGCCGGCGGCTGAGAAGCTCGGTGTGATCCGCACGGCGGAGGATCTGTTCGGGCTGGCCGGTTACCGCGCCGGCGTCGGGCCCGAGAGCAAAGAGCTCGACAAGATTCGCGGCGCGGCGCGCGAGGCCCCATTGATGGAGCCGGCGCTGAGCGCGCGGGTCAAGCTCTCGCCGGGGACGCGCGCGGGGCGGAGGCTCAAGTTCCGCGTGATCGCCAGGATGGCCGGTGAGCACGAATATCGGCGCGTCGATTTTCAGCGCGCGGTCGAGCGCGGGATTCTCGAGCGCGGCGATCACACCTGGCGGCTCGAAGAGGAAGACGCCGACGTCGAGTTGTGGGCGACGATGATCGACGCGGAGTTCTTCCTGACAGTGCGGCTCAGAGACGACTCGATGCGGCATCGCGAGTACAAAACGGCGCACCGCCCGGCGTCGCTGCGCGCGTCCAGTGCGGCGGCGCTCGGATGGCTGTCGGAACCGCGCGAGGACGACGTCGTGCTCGATCCTTTCTGCGGCGCCGGCACGATCCTGATCGAGCGGGCGCATCTGGGGCGCTACGCGATGCTGCTCGGCAGCGATCGCGATGCCGCGGCGCTCGCGGCGGCGCGGGTCAACGTCGGCGCGCGCTACAAGCCGATTCAGCTCGAGAACTGGGATGCGGGCGCGCTCCCGCTCGGCGACGGGAGCGTGGATAAAATCGTCACCAACCTGCCGTGGGGATTGCGCTACGGCTCGCACGGCGAGAATCGCAAGCTCTATCCGCTGTGGTTCAAGGAGTTCGCGCGCGTGCTCAAAAGCGGCGGCATCATGGTAATGCTGACGTCGGAGTGGCGGCTGATGCGCGAGCTCGAGCGTACGCGGAAGATTGCGCCCAGCAGGATTATCCGCGTGTCGGTGCTGGGCAAGCCGGCGGCGATTTATGTGTGCCGCAAGGCGTAACGCGCGCGCGGGGGAAGGGAAAATCAAGGGGAAGGGGAAATCACTTTATTGAACGTGAAACCCGCGGTGGGTTTCAACGCTTCCTTCGGCAGGGCTGAGCCCTCCACCTAGTGTTAAAGAATCAAGATGCGGGACTTCGCCCCTGCTAGAAGTTTGTTAGGCGAAGGGCGCCGCCCTACTTCGCTGGCGAGAAAAACGCGAGGACTGCGTTGGAGACGGCGCGCGACGGGCTGCCGTCAATCGGGACGACCCACGCCGACGGCGCGGGCGCATAGCCGAGCGCCTTGTCGGGCGACCCTTCCAGGCGCACGCCCGCGTATACGAATGACGACGAATCGGGCGACCAGATCGTGTGCGACACGGCGAGCTGATCGAAGTAGCGATATGCGGTCGCTTCGTCGGGCGTCTCAAGAAAATTGCACAGCGCTTTTTCGGCGCCGGTCTTAACCTCAACCACCGACCAGCTGTAGTACGGCTTGTCGGTTGGCACGCCGATGAACGCGACATGGCGCGAATCGGGCGCGAAGAAAAATGCGGCGACGTCGTCCTTGGTCAGCCACTTGGAATTCGCGCTGACAATATCGACCAGCTTGATGCCGTGATAGGTGGGATCTTGCGGATCGATTGCCGTCGAGTAAGCCAGATGCGCCGAGTCGGGCGCCCAGATCAAACTCGTCTCGCCCACCGGCAAACTCACGACCGAGCGCGGATGACTCGCGTCGGCGTCGGCGACCACGATGTTCGATTCGGCGTGGTAGTTCTCGACGTAGGCGAGATGCTTGCCGTCGGGCGACCACGCGGGAGTCTTGAACGGCGTGCGTCCGGTCGACAGCACCTTGACGACGTTCTGGCTGGTCGGCGTCAGGCTCATCAGCGAAACCTGCTCGGTGCGATCCGAGTCGAGTGCGAGCGTGTGCAACGCAACCTCGTCGGGCCGCGCGCCCCAATCGAAATACAGCGGCATCCCGGTCGTCACGATTCTGACCGGCGTGGATTCCTTGACCTCGGCGAGCACCAGGCTGAGTCCGTGCGGCTCGCCCAGCAGAAATGAAAGGTGCTGCCCGTCGGGCGTCCAGACCAGGTAAACGATGCGCTCGGAGCGGCTTTCGAAGATCAGCATGGCCTGGCTGCGCGCGAGATCGTAAACCCACACGGCGAACGAGTCCTCGGTTTGCTTGTGGGTCTCGGCCGAATAGGCGATGCGCTTGCCGTCGGGCGAGAAAGTGGGCCATCCGTAGTCGGTGCCGCCGGCGCCCGGGCCTGCCTCGGGAGGATTGTCGGCGAGCGCGACCTGCATGACCGCTTCATCGCGGCGGACGTGAATCGCGGCCGCTTTGCACGTGATGCATTTGGGCTCAGCGCACTTGGTGTCGCAATAGTAGATGTTGGAGTCGGTGCCGACGAAAGCGATCTCGCCCGGCGGCGGCGCCGCGTGAGCATTCGATCCAGCTGCGAATATAATGATGGGTGCCGCGGCGATAAAAATTTGCAAGCATGCACGGACGGAGCGCATGGCTGATATGGTCATCGCGCTTAGAATTGCGCGCGCAAGGCCGCCAAGGCAAGAACGCTTCCGCGTCGGCGCCCCATATCGTGCGATCGATTCGCGAAGTATTGACACGGCAGCGACCGATCGCGCAAAGTTGCCGTATGCGCCTAGTTGCAATTATTTTCTGCGCCGCGCTGTTCGTTGGACTGCCGACAATTTCGCACGCTCAGTACAACGACAACGATCAACAAGACCCCAAGGAATATCACGACGAGGATTCGCAGCCGCTCGCGCTCTTCGCCGACCTCATCTATCCGATTGGGTACGCGCTGGAGTGGGCGGTGGCGCGTCCGCTGCACTACCTGTCACATGACAGCGCGGTGGCGCCGGTCTACCGGCCGGTGGGCGGCAGCGACATGTCACCTCCGCCCCCGGTTCCGATAATTCCCGACAACACTATGGACGATACGACCGCGTCCAACGTGCCGCAGGATTGGTCGCCCACGCGCGCGCCGATCCAGACCAACACGACAGTGATTCGCCAATCGACGACGACCACGACGACTACTTTGCCGCCATCTTATGTAGCGCCGTCTTCGGCGCCTGCGACCAGTCAGCCGGCGCTTCACTGAATCTTCGCGTCCCAATGTGAACCCTCATCATTGACTCGGCCGGGCCAGCACACGCCTACTCGTGCCCGTGGATGTTACGCATCTGTGGATGATAGAATTTTTGCTAATGGTTTACGTCCAATCCGATGTGGATGAGCTAATGTCGGCTCGTCTCAAGCTGGGAGGTTCCGTCACTTAGATGGCTGTTGCACTCAAAGAGAAGGCTCCGACTGATCCCGCCGAACTCAAGAAGTGGCGCGAGGACGAGCAGGCAAAAGAACGCGCGAAACGCGACAAGGAAAAGACCGAGCTCGGCACTCTGTGGAGCCGACGCGATTTTCTGGGCGTGCTCGGATGGGCGGGGTTCGGTGCGTTCTCGCTGATTGGCCTGCTCGCCGCTGTCCGCTCGGCGTTCCCGCGCGTACTCTTCCTGCCGCCATCGAAGTTCAAGGCCGGCTTCCCGGACGACTACGTGATCGGCGAAGTCAGCGAAAAATACAAGCAGGATTTCCGCACCTGGATCATCCGCACCAAGGCGGGCTTCTACGCGATCTTCGCCAAGTGCACTCATCTCGGATGCACCCCGCGATGGCTGAAGACGGAGCAGAAATTCAAGTGTCCGTGCCACGGCTCCGGCTATTACATCAGCGGAATGAACTTCGAAGGGCCGGCGCCGCGTCCGATGGATCGATTCAAGATCTATGTCGGCGACGACGGCCAGTTGGTCGTCGACAAGTCGGTCATCTACACGATGGAACCGGGTGTCGATCCCAACGAGCAGCATCCCGAGAGCATCCTGAAGCTCGTCTGACAGAGATTTAGAACTGCGCTCAATCGCGGACGCAGCTCGATAAAGAGCCGCGTCCGTTTTTGTTTTTCGATTTCAATCGGGAGGGTCTTTCCGCGATGCCAGTAGTCAAAGCCGGGAACATCAATATCAACTACGACACTTTCGGCGACGGCGAGCCGCTGCTGCTAATCATGGGATTCGGGATGTCGGGCGCGGGATGGATTCCGTCGCTGCCGTTCTTCAGCGGCTTCAAGAGCATCTACTTTGACAATCGCGGCACCGGACTCAGTGACAAGCCCGACGGTATCTATACCGTCGAGGGCATGGCCGATGACGCGAGCAACCTGTTAAAGGCGCTGGGAATCGCAAAAGCAAAAGTGTTCGGCGTGTCGATGGGCGGCATGATCGCACAGGAGCTGACGCTGCGGCATCCAGAGCAGGTCAGCAAGGTCGTGCTCGGATGCACGATGGCGGGCGGCACGACCGCGAAGATGGCTGCGCCGGAAATCCTCGAGCGGTTAATGACGGCGAACAAAATCATGGCGACCGATCCGGAGAAGGGCTTCGATCTCCTGCTGCCGGCAATCATGCCGCCGGAGTTCGTCGCCGATCATCCCGAGATCAAACAGATGATGGTCGCGGGAGCGAAGATGCTGCCGCCCACGCCGCCGGAGACCGCGGATCGCGCGATGGCGGGAATCCAGACGTTCAACGCGTACGATCGGCTGGGGCAAATCAAATGCCCGGTGCTGATCGTGCACGGCGACAAGGACGTACTGGTGCTGCCGGAGAACGCGCGGCTGATCAACAGCAAGATTCCGCAGGCCGAGTTGTACATTATTCCCGGCGCGGGCCACGCATTTCAGGCGGCCGACCCGGTTGGCATCCACCAGAAAATCGTGGACTGGCTGAGGAACTAAAGGCGCCGATTGGCGCGCGCTACTTGCCGGTCCCTTTGAGCTGAATCACTTGCTGATTGTTGTGCGCGTTGTCCTCAATCGTCAGCGTCCCTGACCGCGCGCCGGCCAGGGTAGGCTTGAAGGTCAGCCCAATTTTGCATTTCTGTCCGGGACGCAGGGTCGTGCCCGGTGCGCAAGTTGTAACTCCCTGCGAGACAGAGAAGTCCCCCGTGGGATTCCATTCATTGAGAGTGATCGGCGCAGCCTTGGACCCGCTTTTGTTCGACAGCGTGACCATCTGAACACTACTCGTCGCACCGATGGCGACCTTTCCGAACTTCAGCTTGGTGGGCGCGACCGTGAGCGCTGGAGGAACCGGAGTCTGAGTGGGAGTTGCGCTCGGAGTCTGTGATGCCGTCGCAGTCGCGGTTTGAGTTGCCGTCGAGGTCGCGGTCGCGGTCGGCGTTAAGGTTGGTGCCGAAGTTGGCGTCGCAGTCGCCGTGGCCGTGGCCGTGCGGGTCGGAGTTGAAGTTACTGTCGAGCTCGCCGTTGCCGTCGGGGTGTGAGTCGCTGTCGATGTCGCGGCCGTAGTTGGAGTTGAGGTCGCGGTCGCTGTTGCCGCGGTACCAGTCGCGGTCGGCGACGGTTGTGCGGTTTGTATTGTCGTCGCGGTCGGCGTCGCCGTCGCGGTCGACGTCACAGTCGCGGTCGCTGTTCTGATTGCGGTTGCGGTGCCCGTGGACGTTGGAGTTGCCGTCACTGTCCCTCTTGTGGTTGCGCTTGCGGTGGGGGTTGGCGTCAGCGTCGATGTGGCAGTCGCAGTTCGCGTCGCAGTGGCGCTCGGTGTCGGCGAACTGCTCGCGGTTGCCGTCGGTTGCGGACCACCCGTGAATGCGTTGGCGAATTGCGTCATGTCCACGCTGCCCCATCCCGTGACCTGATCGTAACCGGGTCCTGCCGTGTAGCCGGTCACGCCGTTGTAAGTATTGTTGCCGCTGACCACGTCTTCGATGCCGCTGACAGCCAGGCCTGCGTTGGCGATTTTGTAAATCGCCACGTTGAGAAGACCGAGGCGAGGGTTGTCCGACGCCACCCCGAGGATCCGTGAATAGCCGGCCCACAGCGGAGTGGCGAGACTGGTGCCGCCCCAGCAGCACTGGATTATCGCGGTACCGTTGTCATCGGCGCCGATGAATACGTATGGCGCCCATGCGATCATCGCGACGTCCGGGATGTCGCGCGCGCCGTCGGCCGGCACTCCGAGTCCGGTCTGCCAGGTGGGTTTCGGGAAGATTGCGCTGGCGCCGCCGCCGCTGGCATTCCATGCACTCTCGACTCCGCCCGAACCGACTTCAACCTCGCTGATGTCGTTGCCCGACGAATTGAACTGCGGATTGAAAGTCGTGCCGCCGACCGCCGTCACGTGCGGACTGGCCGCGATCTCGCTCGCGTTCTTGACCGTGCCGGTGACGCAGGCGCCGCCGGAGTATTGCAGGCCGGCCGCACCCCAATCGCCCGAGGCGATGAAGACCGACTGTCCCTGGGTCGCAGCCTCTTGAAACAGCGTATCGAGACCGGTGTAGAAGCTCGACGACTCGCCGCAGAAAATGAAGCTGATGCTGATCGCGCCGCAGGTGCCGTCGGTCACGCTTTGCGAAATCGAATCGTAAAGATCGCCGCTGATGTACGGATGAATCGGTGTGCCGGGCGCCGCTGCTTGCGCGTAATCGATGTCGAGCAACGTCTCGACCTCATCGCCGCTGATGCCCGGCGAACTGCCCTCGGGATATACGTTGGTTACAGGCCCGGGCGTGAGTCCGAACGTGCTGTCATACAGCGTCACCGCCGAGGGAAGATAGTCGGAGTCCTCGTCGAGCGCGATGCAATCCGGCGCGGGCGAGCCGGTATCGCCGCCATTGATAAGCGGCATCTCGTCGTAAAACGTCTCGACATCCTTTGGTCCGAAGGCAACCGAACCGCCTTCGCTGGCACCCGGCATCTCCGCATTGCTCTCGGGGTTGCTCGCGGTAGCGTCGACCAGCGCGAGAGTCTCGGTCTTGCGCTGCATGCTCGAGTGCGGCGATGACGGCGTGATTCGATGCAATCCCGCGGGCACCGCGGCGTGCATATTGTCGAGTCCCATTATCGAAATGATCAGGCCGTCGAACTGCGCGGGAATGGCCGGGTCCGTCGTGTTGGCAAATGACGCGCCTTCGGACAGAAGCGTCGTCGAGAAAGCCCGCTCCGCCGTCGCGGCGTCGCCACTGGCTCGAATCGTGCGCGCGATGCGATTGACTGAGGTGACCGCGAAGCCCTCGCCTTTCAGCCACTCCTTGACCTGGCTTATCTGCTTGTCAGTCGGTCCGAAGCGGTCGGCGAATTCCTTAGGCGTGAGCCACCGGCGGTAGTGTCGCGACGCTGGATTTTGCTGATCGGTGAGTAGCTGCTCGAGCGCAGCCTCGTTGCGAAGACCCAACACTATAGTAAGTTCGAGCGGCATCGAGGGATCCGCGCGCAATCCACCGGCAAGAGCTGCAGCCTCGGCGGGATGATTTCCTCTCAGCGCGACCTGACCCGTGTAGGTGGACTGTCCCATGACGAGAGCGCATGCGGTAAGCGCCGTTGCACCGAAGAATCTCGTCAATGCGCGTCTGGCAGTCATGAATCTCTACAAGTAGTCAGTATCCGAAAGAAGCGACTGATGCGACCGCAAAACATCGGAAACCTCGCGCAGGCGGCAACGGACCTACTGAGCATTGTAGGAAGCGGCGACAAGATTGAGCAATCTCCCCAGCCAAGCGGCGGCTTGCACAGCGAGGCAATGTTCAAGCGCTCGATGGATATCGCTTTTCGACTCGATATACGAGGCAAAATGGGCGCTACCGTCCGAATGATGGAGCTCCCGCACCGGTTTCGACTGGTGCAGGAGTCTGCCTGTAGGTCAGGTCCGTGTCGATCGATTTAGGCCATCATCGAGAGTCCGGCGTTCGCACGTCGGCTGAAGCGACAAAACCTGCCAGCGTCACGCCAACGTTTTGAACGTCGCCCTTCGGACACACTCCTGGCTTAAGCATTCCAGTTATCTCGAGGTTGGCGTTCACCGCACCAAGGAACTTTTTCTTTCCCTTGAGCGTAACCTGATAGGTGCAGGTTGCACCGGCTTTCAACTTGGTGATGTTCGTGCAGCTTCCGCCAGCCACCGAAAAGTCTTTGGCATCGACGCCGGTAATCTTGGTCGAGAGAGCGAGCGACCCAACCGGCTCACCATTCGTGACCATGAGAGGCACGGTGTGCGGATGTCCTGCCGCGACGTCACCAAAGGCGAGCGTGCCCGCGGGATTGGTCGTCAGATAAAGGAAGCTCGGCGCGCATCTCGGTGTCGCCGTCCCGGTCGGGCTCGGTGTCATCGTCGGCGTCGCGCTTGGCGTTGCGGTCGAGGTCGCGGTCGCTGTGATAGTGCCGCTCGCTGTAGGAGTCGCGGTCGGCGTTGATGTGGCGGCGGTTGAGGTAGCTGTTGGAGTTGCGGATGCCGACGAAGTAGCGGTCGCGGTCGGCGTCGGTGTTGCGGACGTAGCGGTTGACGTAGGCGTCGCCGTTGGACTACCCGATATGCCGCCGAAGGTTACTGTGAAGTTGACGCTCTGCGCGCAATTGAATCCGCCCGAGTTGTCGTCGTATTGAAACGGGTACTGATTCGGGCAGGCGGTCGAGATAGTTTCGTAAAAGGGCGTGCCGCCGCCAGCTACCGTTGCGGCTGCCTGCCATTCCGGATTCAGCAAGCCTGCCTCTCCCGAGTAGAACGGGCTGGCGAAGGTTCCGAGACCGATGTTCCCGTTAGTGGCGGGTGGGACGCTGTTGTTGGCGACCGGCGGGACGCATGCGTACGGTACATCCGTCGAGGTGGTCTTCACACACGTGTAGCCGTAGGCCTGCCCACCATCATTGCCGACATATTGTCCGCAGGGCTGGCCGACGTCTTTGGCTTTGCAACTTCCTTTCACGTTGCAGATTCCGACATCGGAGGGGAATCCTGACACCACACCAATTTCGCACTTTTGCGTCGGTGCACAATCCAAGGGGCCCCAACAGACGGGCGTACCTCCGTTGGACGAGATCATTACCTGGCTTAGATTCGCGGAGTCGATCGCTCCCGAATAGTTCTTCGCCAAATACATATCCACGTAGTCAGCGCCGTCAGCGGTCCAGCCGGATCCGCTCGGAACCGGGGTGCAGCATGCGAGCGTTCCGTCTTTGCTCGTGTCCATGCATTGGGGGTCGATGCTGGTGCACTGGTCGCCGGGATCATTGCATCCGATCACGCATGTGTTGTTCACGCAGGCGCCGCTTTGACAATAGAGTCCGTCGCACGGGATAGGTCCGGCGGTCGCAGTCGGAGGCGTGGTAATCTGCAACGCCGAGGTACAGGAAGCGAGCAGGTCGGAGTTGCATCTGGATGCCTGGCAGGTTCCCGAGGGAGTGACCGAAGGCTCCACCTTGATTGGCACGTTGTATCCCGAGGCGAGGCTGACGTCATAGTAGGTCAGGTTGCCCGGCGCGGATTGTTTGGATTGGACGGTCGGCTCGAACAGAGAAGTCGGCCCCGAGGGACCCACCCCGGCGTTGTTGGAGATACACGAGTACTGCCCGTTGCAGTCTCCGGTCGCGCAAATCCCTTCGACGACGCAGTACTTATTTTGCAAACAGGTCGCAGTCGATGGACTGCCCGTAAATTGTTGCGCGCAGTACGCGTCGGTCGGAGTAGCGCTGCAATCGGGGACGCATCGCCCGCCGAAACAGTCCTCGTTGCTGCTGCAATCCGACGCTACGTTGCAGCTGGTCGGGTAGTACGTGTCGAACTGACATTCGGTGCGGGCCCAAAAGTTTGAGGCCTCGTAGCCGCCGGCGCCCGCTTTCGGCAGACAAAGGTCGACGGAGTCGCCCGATTCAATTTTCCAGTCGATGTTGCCGTTGACCATCGGCGCGATCCGTTTCGGACCGTTCTCGCCGAGCCAGACTGTATAGGGCAGCTCGTTTCTGAACTTTACGTCGATGGCGTCGGAGGCGCAGGCTTGCGCGTAAACTGCGCTCGCACCTCCAAATAACAGCGTTGCGATCGTCCCCACAACTGCAATTGCGATGATTCCCCCGCGCCTCATGCCAACACTCCTCCGTTTTCCCCGGCCGCCTAGAAATTACGCCAAGTATGATTTTATTACTATCTGGCGCTCTCCGAAGCAACATTGTACCTCGAAGAAACCTTCTTTCGGTGAATTTAATACGGTCAGTCGGCGGCCCGATTTCATGGGCTAGATACTGACCAGCTGGGCGGCTCGCTCGATGAATACCGCGCTCGGGTCAAGCAGCGCAGTGATCGCTTCTTCTTCCCAGTTCGATGCAGGCAGAGCGAGCGGATCGTGCGGGCGCAGGCGATGCTCGACGACCATCCGTGCGAGGATCATGCGGCGGGCGTCATGACCGTTGGCACCGGCAGTCGCGCCTTCCCAGGTCATCAGCGCGGCGCTCGCCACATTATACAGGGCGTCCGTCGCAACGCGCGCCAATCTTTCGTTGTTCGGCCGGGCTGCTACTTCTCCCGCGAAGGCGACGGCGCGATCGATCAGCTTTTCGATTTCCGAGCGGAATGCGGCAGGAGCCGCGGCAGCCGAGCGGAGTTTTGCTTTCAGCGCGATCCCAAGCGTTTCGTGGCCGCCGGATTTGGCGACTGCGCGATTGATCACGTCGAGCGCGTTGATATTGCTGGTGCCCTCCCACAGCACGCCGATATGCGCGTCGCGGATGAGGCGCGAGTTGACCCAATCCTCGATGTAGCCGTTGCCGCCGCGCACCTCCATCGCGCCGGTCGCGACGCGGATATTGTCGCGGCACGCGCGGAACTTCAGCACCGCGGTCAGAATACGCATCACGCGCTCGGCTTCCGCATCGCCGGCGCGCGCCCGATCCATCATGATCGCGTCGTAAGTGAAAACCGAAAGCGCCTGCTCGGTCGGCACCATCAGCTTCATCAATTGGCGCCGCAACAGTGGATGCTCGATGATCGGGCGGCCGAACGCGGCGCGATGACGCGCGACTGCGAGCGACTCGTTGAGGCATCGGCGCATCATACCGGCCGCGCGCGCGCCATGAGACATGCGGCTGAGATTCACCATGTCCATCATCTGCCGCAGCCCGCGGTCGAGCGCGCCGAGCTGGTAGGCGATCGCGCCCTCGAGCACGACCTCGCCACTCGCCATCGAGCGCGTGCCGAATTTGTCCTTGAGCCTCGCGATTCGGTAACTGTTGCGCTCACCGTTTTCGAGACGCCGCGGCATCAGGAAGAGCCCGAGCCCTTTCGATCCTTTCGACGCACCTTCGGGACGCGCGAGCAGTAACACGACGTCGCCGTCAACCGCGGAGCAGAACCATTTGTCGCCGTAGAGCCGCCAAAAATCGCCCTCGCGCTTCGCAACCACCGCGCTGCTGCCGAGGTCGGAGCCGCCCGCGCGCTCGGTCATGTACTGCGCGCCTTTGAAAATCTCGTCCATGTTCTGCGACAGCATGCGGCCCAGGTAACGCGCCTTGAGGTCGTCGCTCCCGTAGTTCTCGACCAGCACCGCGCCGGTGTCGGTCACGCTTAAAGGGCACATCAGGCCGAACTCGGCCTGCACGAACAGGTACTGGAACGCGTACTTCGCGATGTAGGGCAGCGGCTCCGGCCATCCGAGCACGCCCGGCCGATGCGCCATCGCATGCAGCCCGAATTCGCCGAAACCGATCCGCTCCATCTCACGATACGCCGGATGGAACTCGACCCAGTCCTCGTCGCGGCCGAAACGATCGCGCGAATGAAGCACCGGCGGATGCTTGTCGGCGATTTCGGCGAGCTCGTCGAGCCGGCCGCCCGCGAGCTGGCCGAGGCGATCGAGATGCGGCTCCATCGCATCGCGCAACCGCGGCGCCATATGGAGATCGAGCAGTTCGCGCAGTCCAGTGTCGATGCGGTAGAAGTTCATGCCGCGGCAATCCGGCGCAACCAATGCAGCCGCCGTATTGTCACCCGCGAGCTTGTCAGAATTTGCGGAAGTCATTGGAAGCTAGAATTAATCTTTTCGCGGCGTATTGGCTACAAACTCTGGAAGCTGATGTCGTGCCCGTTATCCTCCCGCTATAGCGGTTTGCCCTTACTCTCCACCCACCGGGTCATAAGCTCGTTGCTTGGCCGGGTTTTATCGGCGACCTTGCGTGCGGCTTCCACGCCCGCAACCGGTAGGCCAGCGGGATCGAGCAAGCCAATCTGCACGAGGACTGAGGCCTGGTCCCAGTAGATATGCTCATGGACCAGCTTATCGCCTTCGAACTGCACGATAGCCACTGTCGGAGCCTCGACCGTTTTGCCCGTCGGCGGCACACCGGGCAGCATCCAGTCCATCTCCGTCGTATGGGTGAAGTGCACGATGAACTCGTCCACGATGCAGTTTGTGCCGACTGTGCGGCTGATGGGCGTGAGCCGAAAGTCGGGCGGATTCACGCCGATGAAATGATACTTGTAGAAGCGCTTGAGCTGATCGTGTCCGACGCCCCCCGTCATTATAGGGACGTGATTGACGTAGGGCTCCGCCACCATCGTTGCCATCGTGGCGTCGACATCCCGGGTCTCGAACTCGTAGCGGCAGTGTGCTTCCCAAAGTGGGATAAGGTCGTGATCGGCCATATAGCTCTCCCCTTCTATCAGCGGTTGAACCCGAATATAGCCGCGGGCCGCAATAGCAACTAGTAGAGCAGCGGCAATGTCCGTGCGAAAATCCGCGGCGTGTTATGGCGAGCTGGATGCCGGCGAGAAAGTGAAAACTAAAATGTCGGCGGACGAGGCGCGGCGGATTGCGTTGGCGGCGCAGGGCTTCGCGGAGCCGCGGCCGTCGGCGCGTCTCGACCGCCGGCATTTGCGACGCGTCATTGCGCAAATCGGGTTGCTGCAAATCGACTCGGTCAACGTACTGGTGCGATCGCATTACCTGCCGCTGTTTTCGCGCCTCGGTTCGTACGCGCCGGAGATGCTCGATAGGTCGTGGCTGGGCGCGCCGGGAAGTCGAGAGCTGTTCGAGTATTGGGGCCACATGGCGTCGCTGATGCCGCACGAAATGCATCCCCTGTTTCGCTGGCGGATGGCGCAGGCGGCCAACGATCATAAGGACATCTTCGGGCGTCTCAATCGGAGCCGCCCGGGCTTCATGCAGGCGGCGCTCGATGAGATTCGCGAGCGCGGTGCGCTGAGCGCTCGCGAGATCACCGGCGCCGGTGTGAGCAAGGGCGGATGGTGGGGATGGAGCGACGGCAAGCACGCGCTCGAGGCACTGTTCGCTGCGGGTCTCGTGGCGGCGGCGGGACGTCGCGGCTTCGAGCGGGTCTACGATCTGCCGGAGAGAGTTATCCCGGCGCGAGTGCTCGCGATGCCGACCCCTGCAACCGAAGACGCCCAGCGCTCACTCATGCGAATTGCGGCGCGCGCACTCGGCGTCGGCACTGAAAAAGATCTTTGCGACTACTTCCGCATCCGCATCGGCGCCGGAAGACCGCGTATCAGGGAACTCGTCGAGACGGGAGAGTTGATTCCCGTGAACGTCGAAGGTTGGCGGGATCCAGCCTACGTCGCACGCGACGCGAAGTCACCGCGCAAGCTGGATGCGCGCGCCCTGCTCTCTCCGTTCGATTCGCTGGTCTGGGAGCGCGCGCGCACGGAAAGAATTTTCGGCTTCCACTACCGCATCGAGATTTATACACCGCCGGCCAATCGCAAGTACGGCTACTATGTGCTGCCGTTCCTGCTTGGCGATCGGCTGGTCGCGCGCGTCGATTTGAAATCCGATCGCGCAACTCGCACCCTCCTCGTGCAGGGAGCGCATTGCGAACCCGGCGTTCGAGCAAGCACCGTGGCAGAGCCGCTGATGCGCGAGCTGACCACGATGGCCTCATGGCTCGCCCTCGAACAAATCAAGGTAACGCGTCGCGGCGACCTCGCAAAGCAGCTCCGCTCGATGCGCATGTACTGAGTAATGTCAGGCAGAAAATATCAAGTTGAAGCCGACCGCGCACGAATGTAGCTGAGCCCTGCCGCAAATGTTGGCTTGATCTCGCACCTCAATGATCGCAGCTTATCTCGAATCTCCGGATCCGAAGTGAGATCTTGGTCTCGCGTTACGAAACACGAATCAGAGTCATGCGATTCTTGTAAGTCTGAGATTACCGAGGCAAGCACGACTGAGTCCGGAAGTTCGAGACCGCTTCTACTTTGCCATTCGCGTGCCAACTCAAGCACCGGCAACGTCAACGGAATCAGTTTTGCGTTTGCGATTATCCAATTCGAACTCTTCTGAAACCGATCGCTCTCCTCCTGGGCATTTCGTACCAAATATCTCTGGACGGCCTCAAATTCGGGCATTGCTTCGAACGTCGCCGACCTTCGAAATTTCTTGAGCTGAGCATCGAGCTCACCTGAAAACTTTTCCCGCTCACGTTGCTTTCCAACTAGGGCATGGTAAGCCTCCGGCATACTGAACGCCGGGAAAATCAGCTCTACGGAGCCGGCTTCGCAGAGGGAAACAATTTCCTGACAGATGGCAGCTTCTTCTTGTGCGAGGGCTACTTCTACGAGAAAGTTCGTTTCAGCATAGACCCTCATACCTCCTGCTCGAGCACCACCTGCCCTCCTCGAATGGCTTTCAACAGTCCCGAAGTTGAAAGCCACCTAGAAGAGCCATTTTCATTCCCATCGGTGTGGGTTAGAGCGCGAAGCCAGTCGGCTACGATAAGCTCAAGCGCAAATCCCGATAGAGACCTTGCAACGGCTTCGCTCTCTTTTGAATCGTAAGACTTGAGCAATTTAACCGGATTCAAAGAGAAGTCCGGTGGAACCAAGTCAGATTTCGAGGCCCTCCTCCAGAAATCGAACCTATCAGGGGTTGCCAAGAGAAAAAACGGAGGACTCGATCCGCGATAGCCTTCAAGCAAGTTGCGGCGAAATTCGGCCGCCCATTGCGGCGATCCCCCTGCCTTGCCCTTTACCTCCGCAATCAGAACCGCTCGGCCTTCAGAGTCCAATACAAGAATATCGGGTCTCATCGCTTGTTAAGTAAGTGTACACCAATGCCGATGACGCTGCATGCCCACGAATTCGGAAAGCTTCCCGAGCTTGAGACATTACCTAATCAGCTGGGTTCTTCCAGCTTGCGGGTCAGGGTCTTGCGATCGACGCCCAGGATTGCGGCGGCCTCGCCGCGATGACCGTTGACCGAGGCGAGCACTGCGCGCGCGTACTCGCGCTCGACGTCGTGCAGAGCCATCCGGCGCGTCGCCAGCTCCTCGAGGCGCGCCGGCGATTGGTGGTCGCCGGTGATCCTGGCCGGCAGATCGGCGCGCGTGATCCGCGTGCCGGAGCAGAGGATGACGGCCTGCTGAATCGCGTTCTGCAGCTCGCGGATATTTCCTGGCCATCGATAGCGCGTGAAGAGGTCGGCCGTTTCCGCGTCGAGTTGCGGCGGATCTTTTCCTGCCTCGGCGCTCGCGCGCAACAGGAAGTGCTTGATCAACAGCGGAATGTCTTCGGGCCGATCTCGCAGCGGCGGCACCGCCATCGTCACGGTTGCGATGCGGTAAAACAGATCCGAGCGGAAGCGGCCGTCGGCGACGGCTTTTTCCAAATCGGCGTTGGTCGCGGCGATCACGCGCACATCGACCGTGGTCTCGTCGGTCGCGCCGAGCGGGCGGACGCGTTTGTCCTCGATGACTCTCAGCAGCTTGGCCTGGACCGACGGCAGCATCTCGCCGATCTCGTCGAGGAACAAAGTGCCGTGGCTGGCCGCGACGAAAAGGCCCAGCTTGTTCTGTTTGGCGTCGGTGAACGCGCCGCGCGCGTGTCCGAACAGCTCGCTCTCGATCAGGCTCTCAGGAATCGCGGCGCAGTTGACGGGCACGAACGGACCGCTATGGCGCGGGCTCTGGAAGTGAAGCGCGCGTGCGAGGAGATCCTTGCCGGTGCCGCTCTCGCCGGTGAGCAGCACGCTCGCGTTGCTGTCGGCGACCTGTGCGAGCTTGCTCAGAATCGCGGTCATGTTCGGGCTGGTCGCGATGATATTTTCCAGGCCGTGATTGCGCGCCAGCTCGATTCGCAGCCGCTTCACTTCACTTCGCAGCTCGCGATTTTCCAGCGCGCGCGCGACCAGCAGCAGCAACTCGCTGTTGCTGAAGGGTTTGGTGATGTAATCGAAGGCGCCGAGCTTCATCGATTCCACCGCGGTCTGGATCGATCCGAACGCCGTGATGATGATCACCGGCAGGTCGGGCGCGGTCCGCTTCAGCTCGGCTTGCACTCCGTGCCCGGTCATCCCGGCCATTCGGAGATCCGAAATCAGCACGTCGGGCGATTCGCGCTCGACCATCGCCAGTGCCTCATGCCCCGAATGCGCGCTCAGCGTGCGGTATCCCGCCTGGCGCAGAATGTCGCACAGCGCGGCGACCATGTCGTGATCGTCGTCCACCACCAGGACGGTGGCCTGCCCGCTATGCATGCCGTTGCTCACGGGGTCCACGTTCATGTTCGACCATCTCTGTGGATGCCATCGGAATCGCGACCACGAAGCGCGACCCCGACACGCCTGAGGTGAACGTTATCTCGCCGCCGTGCTCGCGCACTATAGACTGGCTGACGGCGAGACCCATGCCGGTGCCCTTGCCCGGCTCCTTGGTGGTGAAGAACGGCGCGAAGAGACTTTTCTCGTGCTCGGGCGCGACGCCGGCGCCGGTATCTTCGAATGCGAGCGTGGCGCGCGAGCCGCCGCTGTTGTGCTCCGTATCCGCAGTCACGCGCAGCGTTCCGCCGCCACGATTCATCGCGTCGAACGCGTTCATGATCATGTTGACGAAGACCTGCTCGAGCTGGTCGGCATCGCAATTTACCATCAGCGGATTTTCGCCGAGCCGCGCGATGGTCCTCACATTGCGACGCGCGGCTTCCGGCTCCAGCAGCGTCAGCGCACGGTCGGCGATCGTTCTGAGATCGCAGAGCGCCTTGTGCGATTCGCTCTTGCGTGCGTAATCGAGCAGCATCCGCACGATGCGCGCGATCCGATCGATCTGACGCACGATGATGCCGAGCTTGACGCGCGAGTCCGCCGACGTTGTCTCGTCATTTTGGAGACTCTCCGCGCGCACACGGATAACACCCATCGGCGTGCCGATTTCGTGCGCGAGGCCGGCCGCCAGCGCCCCGATCGTCGCGAGCCGGTCCGCGCGTTGAAGCTCGCGCTCGAGTTCCAGTTCGCGCCGATGCCGTTCCTCGAGATCGGAGCGCGCCTGGTTGAGTTGCCGGTCGACCCGGCGGAATTCTTCGTCGATCAATTCCACTTCGCTGCCCGCGGCCTTAGCGGGATCGTTGGCGGAAAATTTCGTGACCTTCGCCGACAGATCGGCCAGCGGCCGCGAGACATAGCGATGCACCATGGCCGGAATAACTGTGACGAGGATGCCCAGCAGGCCGAGCGCGACGACGATCGACGCGATGGATTGCGCGCGAATATCCCGCGCCACCTTGGTCCAGTCCTGCACTTCGAGCAGGTACCCGATGACGTCGCCGCGTGGCCCTTGTAGCGGAACCAACTCGCAGAACCAGTTCTTCGCACCGGTCGTAGGTCCGAACTCGGCGGGCTGATGCGCGAGTTGCGCCCGTGCCGTAGCGACCAGTTCGATTGGAAAATCCGGCA
>Ga0209333_1000365_pt1 | contig 25352 bp, 27 predicted proteins | sample BlaSpr_A8_OM2_O3_FD_187982 | JGI IMG/M metagenome (GOLD analysis project Ga0209333, IMG submission 187982) | Forest soil microbial communities from Thunder Bay, Ontario, Canada - Black Spruce, Ontario site 2_A8_OM2_O3 (SPAdes) (version 2) | ecosystem: Environmental > Terrestrial > Soil > Boreal... | reverse complement strand
CGAGTTTGCGCGGCAGCATCCGCGCTTTTTCATGCTCTCGCCTCCGGCGGTGAATTGGATTGCGGCTAAACTCCGCGCGGACGGCGCCTCCCTGGAATTTGCCTCCAGTCAGGATGAGACCACGCTGTATCTGGTGACCGCCAATCCCTAGCCTCCGTGGGCAGAAGTGGCAAAACACCGCTTACTGACGTGCGCGGCTCAGTAGATTCAGCGCGTTACGGAGCCACGACCGTCAGGGAGTGACTTCTGCCACGGGCTGCAAGCGCTAATTTAAGCCAACTTAAGCCAGAATTGTTTACGGAGGGCCCCCAGAGCCGATCCACGCTCCTCCAATACGGTATTCTGGAATCTCGATGGCCCGGATCGTCAGCCTGTTCATCGCTTCCCCCGGCGACGTTGCCGCTGAGAGGAATCACGTCGCCGACGTTGCCGCCGCCCTGAACCGCAACGTGGCCTCCGAACGCGACGTGCGATTCGAAGCGCTCGGGTGGAAAACCCACGCCCGTTCCGGCCTCCACGAAAAAGGTCCGCAGGGGCCTATCCCGGACGCACGACCGGCGAATCGGGGCATCCAGGCGCTGAAACTCGCCGGGCATGCGAAGTTGCGCCGCGGCAGCGCGAGCGTCGTCGCGAAGCCATTGCAGCGCCGCGGTATTTCGTCGAGGCGCTCCTCAATCTCGCGTTTTGGCAGAGTCCGCGCAACGCCATCGCGGGCGGGGCAAAGCGATAGCGCGTTTATGGTCGGCGACTAGAAACACGGAACCATCGGCTGCCGGTCGGTTCTCCAGCGCGGTGCGGTCGGCGATCGGCGCGCCCGGCAGATAGGCCGCCACCAGCGGCCACAGATTCCGGCGCACGATCCCTTCGGGTGGATCTTTAAGGTTACGAGTGTAAATGCGCGATGGCAGTTTGCGTAAAGCCACTTCGGGCATCGCTGAGAAATCGGGCTCTAAGCGCGTATCCAGATACCCTCATAACAAGTTTTTGGGGTCTAAGCGCCGCCTAAGAGTGCTCTTTTGCAGCTTTTTGGGGACTTAAGCGTCCCGCGAGAGCCAAGCTACGTGGCCTGCAGCGCCTCTGCGATCTCCTTCTCCTCGATGGCGCCTTCCCGTATGATCTTCCAATACGGCTCCGTGATATCCACGGTAGTGGCGCCCGCGCCCGAGCAGGCGCCGCCGTCCAGCACCAGGTCCACGCGCCCATCCATGGTGCCGAACACCTGGATACCGCTGCGACAGGTCGGCGATCCGGAGATGTTCGCACTGGTCGAGATCAGCGGCTGATTCAAAGCCGCGATCAGCGCGTTGGCGATCTTGGCGCGCGGCTGCCGCACCGCGAGCCGGCCCGTATTCCCCGTCACCTTCAGCGGCACGCGAGCCGATGCCGGCACGATGATGGTCAGCGGACCGGGCCAGAAGCGCCGCGTCAGGATGAAGAACCGGTTGTTCAGCTCCGCAGCCAGATCCTCGGCCGCGATTGCGTCGGCCACCAGCAACGGCAGCGATCGGTTAATTTCCCGCCCCTTGGCCCGGAACACGGCGGAGACCGCGCGCAAATTGAACGGATCGGCTACCAGCGCGTACAGCGCGTCGGTAGGGATGGCAACCACCCTCCCACGGCGAATGGCGGCGGCGGCGCGTTCGATCGCTTCCGGTTGCGGCGCTTCCGCATCGACTACCACCAGATCAGTTGCCATACGCGCCGCGACCCCTAGCGCGGCCCAATCGCTTCCGCCACGTCGATCGCCATCTGGTAGCGCCCGAAAGGCGCGCTCAACTGCACGCCCTGCACCATGCCGCGCACGCGCTCCACCATCTCGCGCGCGATTGCCACGCCCTCCTGGCGCGATTTGTCGGCGTTGTCCACCTGGCGCATGCGCTCCATGTAATAATCCGGCACGGGCACACGCAGCTCGTTCACCATGAATTCGGCATTGCGAAAGCTGGTTAGCGGCCAGATGCCGCAGATTACCGGGATCTTCACGTGTTCGATGCGCTTCAGAAACTGTTCGAGCAAAGCCAAGTCGAAGACCGGCTGCGTGACCACGTATTCGGCGCCCGCCTGTACCTTCCACTCGAAGCGGCGAATTTCTTCATCCATGTTCAACGCCCCCGGATTGACGCCCACGCCGATCAGCAGGGCGGTCTGCGATCCCATGGCGTTGCCGCCTATATCCAGGCCATGGTTCAGGTTGTTCGCGATGTTCACCAGCCCGATGGCGTCCACGTCGAACACCGCGGTGGCGTCCGGATAGCTGCCCATGCGCGGCGGATCGCCGGTGATGCAGATCAGGTTGCGCACTCCCGCGCAATGCGCACCCAGCAGTTCCGATTGAATGCTCAGAATATTACGGTCGCGGCAGCAAAAATGGTTCACCGCCTCGATGCCGGCGTCCCGCTGAATGAGCTGGCAGGTGACTTGCGAGCTCATGCGCGCGCTGGCCCGCGGCCCGTCCGGCACGTTGATGCAATCGATGCCCCGCTCGGCGCACAGCTTAGCGCCCGCGATTTCCTTGGAGGCGTCCACCCCGCGCGGGGGCAAAATCTCCACGAAGGCCACGAATTTCCCGGCGGCCAGCTTGGCTCCCAGTTGCGATTTATCCGTCACGGGCACTTTCGGAATGGCTTGCGCTTTGGCTTTGGGTTCCTCCACCGTGACGCCCAGCTTCTTCTGCACCGGCTGCAGGGAGCGCGCCTCGGCGTGGATCAGCTTGATGTGCTCCGGCGTCGTGCCGCAGCATCCGCCCACGATGCGCACGCCGGCCCACAGCAGGCGCCGCGCGTATTGCGCCATGTATTCCGGTGAGCACAGATAGAGGTTGCGGCCCTCCACGCGCACCGGCACGCCCGCATTCGGCATGGCGCTGATGGGCTTGGCGGAAAACGCCATCATGCGCTCCACGGTTTCGAGCGTGGTCTTGGGACCCACCGAGCAATTGACGCCGATTACGTCGGCTGGCCACTCGTCGAGAAGGCGCGTAAATACTTCGGTTTCCGTGCCGCCGGGAAGATTGCCGTTGTCGTCGATGGTCACGTGCGCCACGATGGTCATGTCCGGACCGGCGGCTTCGCGCGCCGCGAAAATGGCTTCGCGGATTTCGTCGGGATTGCCGAACGTTTCCAGGATCAGCAGGTCCACGCCCGCATCCAAGAGCACCTCCGCCTGTTCGCGGAAGATGGCGCGGGCTTCGGCGAACGAAGTAGGTCCCAGGGGCTCGATATGCGCGCCCAGCGGGCCGATGGCGCCGGCCACGAAAGCGTGCTCGCGCGCCGCTTCACGGGCCAGCCGCACGCCCGCCTGATTGATGGCGCGCAGCTTCTCGGCCAGGCCGAAGGCCGCCAGCCGCATGCGGTTGGCGCCGAAAGTGTTGGTCTCCAGGATCTCGGCGCCGGCCTTTACGTACTCCTGATGAATCTGGCGCACCATGTCGGGCGTGGAGACGTTCAGCTCGTCAAAGCAGCGGTTGATGAACACGCCGCGCGAATACAGCATCGTGCCCATGGCGCCATCCGCCACCATGGCGCGGCGCGCGAGCTGCTCCCGAAACTCTTCGGCGCGGGTTGCGGCGGTGGTCGGCATGGGGAGGATATTCGGACCTGTTCGGGTAGTGGCGCAACAGAACCGGATAGTCTGATTTTAACGCATGTGGGGCGGCCCGGGCTGCGTGAGGTAGCCCAGGGCGCTTGCATGGTTTCAGTCTGAAAACAACTTTGCAACTTCGACACTGCCATTCAGCCGCCCGGGCAGGGGAACTGCCGACTGACGATCGAACGCAACCGTCCTTCGATCCGGCGTGGTCACCATCACTATCTCCCGTTTGGGATCGACGGTCCAAAATGAGACGCAACCATTCGCAAGACACATGCCTTGGCGTTCCATGATCTCATCCATCGTGTTACTTGGCGACAGAACCTCCACCACTAACTCGGGCGAACCCATCAGATATTCGTCATCGCCAGTGGCGGCGTCCCGTTCGACAGAAACGCAAGCAACGTCAGCTTGCCAGACTTCGTGTTCGGGCGTCGGGCGAAAGGCCATCTCCATTTGCACAACCCCAGTGTTACCAACGTGCCGCTTCAGCAACATCGTGATTCGGTCCTGAATTCTTTGGTGGCCTCGTTTCGGCCGCGGCATTACAACAACCTCTCCGTGATGCAACTCAATGCGGCCTTCCCGCGGCTCCGGGAGCTTCAAAAAATCTTCAACAGAAAGCAACGCTGTGTTTGCGCTCATGGCGGATCTCCGTGCCCGATCGTCTTGCCATTGCTTCTAGCGGCCAGCGGACGGGTGGCTCCAGCCACCAAACGTTCTCGCGCGCCGCTTCGAGGCTTCTCGGCGAGCCCGAAAGCCGCCAGGCGCATGCGGTTGGCGCCGAACGGGTCGCTTTTGAGGTCCCCGGCGCCGGCCTTCACGTACTCCTGGTGAATCTGGCGCAGCATGTCCGGCGTAACGATGTTCAGGTCATCGAAGCAGCCGTCGATGAGTACGCCGCGCGAACACAGGATGGTGCCGATGGCGCCGTCGGCCACCCTGGCGCGGCCCGCGAACTGCTGCCAGAACTCTTCGGCGCGGGTTGCGGTGGCGATCGGCATAGTGGGGATATTCGGATCTGTTCGGGTCGTGGCGCAACACAGCCGGATATTGTGATTTTAGCGCATGTGAACTTGCCAAGGCAGGGCGTGACATCTCGCCAAAAGCGGGCGTAGAATCTATATAGAAAGGTTTAGCAAGAACACCCGACCCCAATGAACATCACTCTCAGTCAGGAACTTCAACAGCGAATCGCCGAGAAGGTCCGGAATGGCGACATTGGAAGCCCCGACGCCCTTATCGAGCACGCCCTTAGCTTCTACCTTGACTTCGAAGAAGGCGGCATGCATGACGAAGAGTTCCTCGAAACGAAGGCCGCCATTGATGAAGCGCTAGAGCAAGGAAATCATGGCGAGGGGCGGCCCGCGGAGCAAGTTTTCGCCCAACTGCGCGCCAAGCATGGCATTACGCGTTAAGTTCCGTCCGCGAGCCGAACAGGACTTGGAAACCCTTTTTCGCCACGTCGTTCAGGAAACCCCTCTACGCGGCCCGCAATGGCTAAGCGAGCTGGAGGGCGCCATCCAGTCTCTACGGGCCATGCCCGACAGGTGCCCCGTCTATCGCCAGTTTTCAACGCCGACGGCTGTGGTTCGGCGGCTGCTTTACGGGAGATATCCGCACATATACAAGGTTTACTTCACCATCGAGTCCAACACCGTGTGGATTCTTCACATTCGCCACGGTGCACGCCGGGAGCCAAGGAGACGAGATCTCTTGGAGTAAAGCGCCATGGCCACCGCCATCCCCGCGGCTCCCGAAGTGAAGCTTTGCACGGTGACGCCCACCATCTGCGACAGGTAGCTGAGCGTAGTCTCGCCGGAGTAGGCTTGCCAGCTTGTGTTCGAGAGGAAGCTGACCGCGGTGTTGAAGGCCAGGTCCGGCGTCAGGGGCGTGCCGCCGGCGGGTTGTCCGGGCAGGTAGCGCTGGCATCGCAAGAGCGCGTAAAAGAGGACGAAATTCGCCATCCCGAATGCCAGGAAGCATCCGGCATACGTTCGCCAGGTCTGCTCTTTTTCCGGGTCCACGCCGCCCAGGCGATAGATGAGGCGCTCCAGTGGCAGCAGGGGCCTCGACAGGAAAATTCGCTTTCCTTCGAAGACGCTCGCCATGTACGAGCATAGCGGCTTGGTGATCGCCAGCAGCTAGGCTAGGAAGACCAAGAGCTGGCAGAGATTGGTCCAGGTTAAGGGTGGCACACGTTGCCGTGGAGCGGCGGAAGACGCTCCACGCGTTAGTATGGCAGATTCTTGGAATTCTCTGCATTCTCCCTACTCCCTCGCGCGTAATACTATGTAAGCGGACGTATTATGCGGATTCTTCCCGTCACTCTCCTTTCCCTTGCGATCCTGCCCGCGCTGGCCGAAGAACCCTCCGTGGACCAGATCATGGCGCGCGTGGCCGAGAACCAGGCCCGCGCCCAGGACATGCGGCGCGCGTACGTCTACAATCAGAAAGTCCTGGCGCGCTTCCATCGCACCAACGGCAAGCTGGCGCGGGAGGAGAAGCTGGAATACCTGGTGACTCCCGCCCCCACTGGCGTCGACAAGAAACTGACGCATTTCGAGGGCAAGGTCGATCGCAACGGCCGGTTCGTCCCCTACGACGAGCCCGGCAAGGAAATCAAAGATCTGGACATCGATGGCGACCTCATGCGCGACATGGTCAACGACATGACCGGGGACAAGGAATCCAAGGACGGAATTGCGCACGACATGTTCCCCCTGACCGCCGCGGAGCAGGCGAAATACGTCTTTACCCTGGAAGGCAAGGAAGTCTATCGCGGCAGGCAGATCTACCGCGTCAGCTTTCGCCCCAAGCCGCACGAAGAGGACGCCGAATGGAAAGGGGAAGCGCTGATCGACGCCGCGGAATGCCAACCGGTAATGGTCTCGACCAAGTTCGCGACCCACATCCCAATGGCGGTGAAGGTGCTGCTGGGCACCGATGTCAAGGGCTTGGGGTTCACCGTCGATTACGAGAAGTTCGACGACGGGATATGGTTCCCGGTGAGCTATGGCGGCGAGTTCCATATCCGGGCGGTATTCTTTTATGCGCGGAACATGTCGATCTCGATGGTCAACAGCGGCTTCACGCGCGCGAATGTATCGAGCAGGATCGCGTACGATATGAGTGGGAAGTGACGGTACTCGAAATGCCCCGGCGGGCAGCCTCGCCGGCGGCTGGAATGGATTTCGCAAGCCTGGTGCGGCAGCATCAGGCCATGGTCTTCAGTATCGCCTGGCACATGTTGCGCGACCGGGCGGTGGCCGAAGAACTGGCGCAGGATGTGTTTCTGTCGCTGCACCAGCACCTGGCGGAGCTGGAGTCGCCCGAGCACATCCAATTCTGGCTGCGCAGGGTGACCAGCAATCGGGCGCTGGATGTAGTCCGCCGCCGCCAGCGCCGGCCCATGGTGAGTCTGGAAAATGCGCCGGAGCCGGTGGCGTTGACGCCCACGGGCGATCCGCTGCTGGGCACGGCGCTGAAGAAGTTGGTGGCCGCGCTGCCCGAAAAATCGCGCGCCATCGTGGTTTTGCGCTATCAGGAGGATCTAGACCCGGCCGAAATCGCCAGGGTCCTGGGCATCCCGGTAGGCACAGTGAAGAGTCAATTGCAGCGGGCGCTGGCGCTGTTGCGCGAGAAATTGTCCCGTAGCCTTGGGGAGCTCGGTATATGAATTTGGAACAAGAACTCAAGTCGGCATTGCGGCGTCAGGATCCCTCGCCGGATTTCGCGGAGCGGGTACTGGCGCGAGTTGCCGCCGCGCCCTTGCGCACCGCGCCGCGCGTGTCCCAGGTGTGGGTTCGCTGGCTGGCCGCCATCGCGGCCGCTTTGTTGCTGGCCGCCGGTGGATTGGAATATCGCCATTATCGCGGCGAGCGCGCCAAGGCGCAGGTCCTGCTGGCCGTGCGGATAGCAGGCAGTAAGCTCAACAAGGCGCAGCGGAAAGTGCATATGCTGGCGCATCGGAGCAATTCATGAAAGCCGTGGGATTGCCGGTCGCATTGCTGCTGCTCGCGGGCACCCTCCCGGCCCAGCAGGTTAAATGGAATTTCGATAAGCTGGCCGCGCGCGCCAGCGACTCGACGGAAGTCTCCTTGGATGGGGCACTCCTGCAATTGGGCGCCAAATTCCTTTCCGACGAAGATAAAGACCAAGCCAAGATCAAGAAGCTGGTCGGCGGATTGAAAGGCATCTACATCAAGACCTTCGAGTTCAAGAAACCGGGAGAATACTCGGCTTCCGATGTGGAACCCTTCCGGGCCCCCTTGCGCCCCCCGGAATGGCAACGGATCGTAGGCACGCACAGCAATGAAGACGGCGAATCCGTGGAAGTCTACATCAAGAACGATAGCAAAGGCATCGGCGGCCTGGTTATCATATCCACCGCGCCCAAGGAACTGACCCTGGTCAATATCGTCGGCGCCGTGGACCTGGATAGCTTGAGCGAACTTGGCAAACACTTCGACTTCCCCGAGGTGGAAGTGGAGAAGAAGAAGTAGCCGCCGCAGCCATCTTGACAGGCCGCTCACTAGCGCGCGTCGTGATAAATGATTCCCGGCGGCTGTTACAATTACTGTCTGCCGCGCAACCAGACGAAAATCCTGATCCGGGCGACCAACTGGGTGGGCGACGCGGTCATGTCGCTGCCAGCCGTCCGCGCCGTACGCGAGGCCTTCCCGGGGGCACAGCTTACGGTGCTGGCGCGCGCAGCGGTTGCCGACCTGTATGCGCGCGAAGGGGCTATCGACCGCGTGATGTTGTGTGCGGACCGACGCCGCCGTACGGCTGCCGAGTTGCGCCGCGAGAGCTTCGATTGCGCTATCCTGCTGCCCAATTCCTTCGACGCCGCGCTGGCGGCTTGGATGGGCCGCATTCCGCGCCGTATCGGCTACCGTCGCGACGGGCGCGGCTGGCTGCTCACGGATGCGATTCCGCCACCGGAGCCCGGCGAGATCCCGCGGCATGAGCGCTTCTACTATCTGGAACTGCTGCGGCGCGCGGGGATTATTCACGAATATCCGGCGTGTTCTGAGATCCGCCTGGATGGCCGCGAGGCGGCGCGCGCAGCCGGTCTGGACGCGTTGCGCTACGCTGGTCTGGCGGCGCCGGTCGTGGGAATCAGCCCCGGCGCGGCCTATGGCGACGCCAAGCGTTGGCTTCCGGAGCGCTTCGCGGAAACCGCGGTGCTGGTGGCGCGCGCACATGCGGCGTCGGTGGCGCTGTTCGGCGCGGCGGCCGAGCGTGAGCTTTGCGAGTCGGTAGCCGCGGCGGTCCGCGCCGATGGAATCGCGGTGCGCAACTTTGCCGGCCAGACGTCGCTGCGCCAGTTCATCGACCTGGCCGCCGCGTGCCGTTTATTCCTGACCAACGATTCCGGGGCCATGCATGTCGTGGCCGCTTTGGAAGTGCCCACAGTGACCGTCTTCGGCGCCACCGACGATACCACGACAGGTCCCACGGGAGCTTGGGCGCGCGTAGTGCGCGAACAGGTGGAGTGCAGCCCGTGCCTGTTGCGCGCCTGCCCGATCGACCACCGCTGCATGACACGCGTCACCACCCAGCGCGTAGCTGCCGTGGCCCTCGACCTGCTAGACTTACGTGGTGAGAAATCCGCATAGCGGCGGCCGTATTTTGGTGGTGCGGCTGGGCGCCATGGGGGATATCGTCCACGCCCTGCCCGCCGCGGCCTCGCTCAAGCATAGCTTTCCCGGATGGCAGGTCGCCTGGGTGGTGGAACCGCGCTGGGCGCCGCTGCTCGAAGGCAACCCCTTTGTGGATCGCGTGGTGCTCCTGGATCGCCGCACGGGGGCTGGCTTGGCGCGCTTCTGGCGCGAACTGCGCGACGGGCGATTCGATTTCGCGGTGGATTTCCAGGGGTTGTTGAAGTCCGCGCTGGTGGCCTGCGCGGCGCGCACGGAGCGTATTTATGGCTTCGATCGAACGGTCGTGCGGGAATCCCTGGCCGCGCTGTTCTATTCCGATAAAGTGGCGGCGCGATCGGTCCACCGCGTGGATCGGAATCTCGATCTGGCGGCTGCCGCGGGCGCCTCGACCGCTCTGCGATCGTTCCCGCTGCCGCCGGGGCGCACGGAAGGGGAATTGCCTTCGGGCGCATTCGTGCTGGCCAGTCCGCTAAGCGGCTGGCGTTCGAAGCAGTGGCCGCTCGATTACTATGCGCGGCTGGCGCAGCGCCTGCACCGCGAGGCGGGAGTCCCGCTGGTGCTGAACGGTCCGCCTGGCGAGGGGGAGGCGCTGGCCGGTGTTGCGGACACCGTGCTCCATTTATCGTCTATCGAAGGACTGATCGACGCCACCCGCCGCGCCGCTGCGATAGTCGGCGTGGATAGCGGACCGCTGCATGTGGCGGCCGCTCTGGGCCGCCCGGGCGTGGCGATTTTCGGCCCCACCGATCCCGCGCAAACCGGCCCATACGGCGGCGGCTTCACGGTGCTGCGGAGCCCCCACGCGGTAACGTCGTACAAGCGCGGGAACGAGATCGATCCCAGCATGCGCGCGGTGACGCCCGATGCGGTATTCGAGGTCCTCCAGCCGCGGCTTGCGCAGCGAAATCATTCGGCGGATTGTTTGGCTTGAAGCCGCTCTTCCCCAAGCCCTACGCGGATTTCGTGGCCCGCCTGCGCGTGCCCTGCGGCTTCGTGCTGGTGGCCGCGTTTGCGTGGTTTTCGCGTCCGGACGTGCGGTCATTGCTTTACGGCCTGCCGGTTTCCCTGTTGGGGCTGGCGTTGCGCGCGTGGGCCGCCGGGCACCTGGCGAAGGACCGGACGCTGGCCACCGGCGGACCCTACCGGTATACGCGCAATCCGCTTTATCTGGGAACGTTGCTGGTAGCGGCGGGCCTGGCGATAGCCTCGCGCGGCGCGGGGCTGGGTGCGCTGTTCGCGGCCGTGTTCCTGTGCATCTATTTGCCCGCGATTCAGCTTGAGCAGCAGCACTTGGGCAGCTTGTTTCCGGAATACGCCGCTTACGCCGCGCGAGTGCCGGCGCTGCTGCCGCGCATGACTCCGGCGGGCGAGTTGCGTACGTTCCAACCCGCGCTCTACATGAAGAACCGCGAATATCAAGCGGCTGGCGGCTTTTTGGCCGGTGCGATATTTCTGTTGTGGAAGGCGTTGCGGTGAGCGTACCCGGTGCTATATTAAGGACGCATGAAGGCGCACAACATCAAGCCGATCGCATACATGAAGACGCATTCCGCGGAACTCGTGGAATCCGTGAACGAGAACCGCAGCCCGGTTGTAATCACCCAAAACGGGCAGGCGCGCGCAGTGGTGATGGATGCCGCCAGCTATGCGCAGATGCAGGATGCCTTAATTCTTCTGAAGATGCTGTCGCAATCCGACGAAGGCTATCGGAAGGGACATTGGAAATCACAAGAGCAGGTGGAGGCCGACTTCGCGAAGAGGTTTCCGGATTGAATTGGCGGCCGCTTGAAGTTAGCCGTTCCGGGGATTTCCGGCTGAAACCGCTCCCTGATGGTCGCGGCTCGGAAACAGTCGCAGTCTCCTGTCTTTCTCCCGTTACACCAGCACCGTGAACGCCGTCTCCGTCCGCGTCACCGGCCGGTACAACGTATCCCGCTCCACCGGATCCCGCCCCGCCTTGCGGATCAACTGCAGCAACTCCCCGCGCCGCAACGACTGGCTGGTAGTGGCCCCGGCGTCGTGATAAATCTTCTCCTCCACCACCGTGCCATCGATATCGTCCGCCCCAAAACGCAGCGCGATTTGCGCGATGCGCGGCGTCATCATGATCCAGTAGGCCTTGATGTGCGGAATGTTGTCCAGCATCAGGCGCGCCACCGCGATGTTCTTGATGTCCGCGAATCCGGTGGTCTTCCCAATGTGCTGCAACGGCGTGTTGTCCGGATGAAACGCCAGCGGAATGAAGGTCACGAATCCGCCGGTCTCATCCTGTAACTCGCGCAGCTTCACTAGGTGGTCCGCGCGGTCCTCGGCGTTCTCGATGTGGCCGTACAGCATGGTGCAATTGGAATGCAGCCCGAGGGAATGCGCCGTCCGCGCGGTCTCGATCCACTGCTCGCCGGTGATCTTATGGTCGCAAATGATGCGCCGCACGCGGTCGCAGAAGATCTCCGCGCCGCCGCCCGGCAGCGAATCCATGCCCGCGTCGCGCAGGCGCTCCAGCACGTCGCGCGCGGAGATCTTCGCACGTTGCGCCAAGTACCCTATCTCCACCATGGTGAAGGCTTTCAGATGCACCTGCGGAAAGCGGTACTTCAACCCGCGCAACATCTCGCAATACCAATCCAGCGTGAGTTCCGGATGCAGCCCGCCCACGATGTGGAACTCCGTGACCGCCTCGCTCCAGCCTTCTCCCGCGCGGTGCCACACCTCTTCGAGCGACATGGTGTAGGCCTTGGGGTCCTTGGCATGCTTGCCGAACGCGCACAGACGGCAACTGGCCACGCACACATCCGTCGGGTTGATATGCCGGTTCACATTGAAGTAGGTCGTCGAGCCGTGCAACCGCTCGCGCACCAGGTTCGCCATGTAACCCACCGACAAAATATCGGAGGTCTGGTAAAGCGTCACGCCATCGTCGTAGGACAGGCGTTGGCCCGCTTCGACTTTTTCCAGAATTGGCCTCAGGCGCGGGTCGTCAATTACGATTTCCATAGAACGTCGGCAGCCCAGAATACAAAGAATAGCATGCTGACGTAGCCGTTCATGGTGAAGAAGGCCGCGTCCACGCGCGACAGGTCGGTGGCTTTCACCAGGCTGTGCTCGTAGATCAGAAGGCTGGTGACGGCCGCCACCCCCGCCAGGCTCAGCGCGCCCAGGCCGAGCGAGTAGACCAGCGCCAGCAGGCATGCGATCATCAGCACGTGCAGCAATCGCGCCACGCGCAACGCACCCGCGACGCCCAGCCGGCGCGGCAGGCTGAACAGACCCTCCACCGAATCGAACTCGAAGTCCTGGCAGGCGTAGATCACATCGAATCCGGCGGTCCAGAAGGTCACCGCCGCGGTGAGCCACAGGATGCGGGGATCCAGCGCACCGCGGATCGCGATCCAGGCCGCCGCCGGCGCCACGCCCAGCGCGAATCCCAGCACCAAGTGCGAGAACGACGTGAATCGTTTGGTGAATGAGTAAAAGAACACGATCGCCAGCGCCGCGGGCGCCAGGCGGAAGCAAAGCGGATTCAATTCACCTGCCGCGAAAACGAATACCAGCGCGGAGACCGCCGTAAAGCCCCACGTGAAGCCGCGGGAGAGCACGCCGACGGGCAAATGGCGCATGCGCGTGCGGGGATTGCGCGCGTCGATGCCCGCGTCGATCAAACGGTTGAAGGCCATCGCCGCCGAGCGCGCTCCCACCATGGCCACCACGATCCAGCCCATCTTGCCGCAAGCCGCGCCCCAACTCAGGCCGGAATGGCGTACTGCCAGCAGCGCGCCTGTCAGCGCGAATGGCAGGGCGAAGATGGAATGCTCGAACTTGATCATCTCCAGCGTAAGCCGGATGCGTTTCCACATGCTTTGAGACGGTCCTAAGATGGCTTCAAGCGCGCTACCATTTTAACGCATGCGCTATTTTCCGCCGTTATTGCCGTGGACCATATTGCTGGCGCTCGTGGGGACCGGTTGCGGCGGTCCTGAAACCGAAGGTCCCGACGTGCTTCTTACGCGCAAAGTCACGCTGCCCGGAGGGAAGCAGATTCGCGCCGAGGTCGAAATGAACGACCTGGATATGCAGAAGGGTATGATGTTTCGCGATTCTCTGCCTCGTGATCGGGGCATGCTCTTCATACACCAGACGCCGGGGCTGCATCCGTATTGGATGTACCAGACCAGGATTCCCCTGGACATCGTCTGGATGGACACGAGCCATCGCATCGTGGAGATCTCGCCCGACACGCCGCCATGCAAGACGAAGGCGAGCCTGTGCGCGAACTATGGCGGCCACCAGATGGCGCAATTTGTGCTGGAGCTCGGCGGCGGCGAGGCCCGGCGGTTGGGCTTGAGCCTGGGCCAAACGCTGGAGTTCTAGCCTAGCCGCCGGATCCCAGCCCAAATGCGAGTCTACGAACCCGAAGCCGCGTAATACCCGGCTTCGGTTTGAACGTGGATCCCCTTGCGGGCGACCGTGACGCGTAGCTTATGGAACTTGCCGTCCCAGTTATTGGCGGATGGCTGATATGCCAGGCTGTAGTTGGTGAGCGCGTCAGCTTCGATCCGGGTAATCGCGCGGTTGAGGTCGATCGTCGAAAATGCGCGGCCCCCGGTTACGCCCGCCAGAATATCGAGCGAGTCCCGATCGAGAACTCCGGCTTGGAGATTCATCCCCGGGTCGGCCGTATAGACCGTCGCTCCGGACTGGACGAACCGCGTGCCAAGCTGCCGCAGCAGCGGGGCGCCGTCGAACCAGGTCCGATCAACAAGTTGAATGGCGCTCGGAACACCGTAAGTGACCCACAGGAGTTCCTTTGGGCCAGGCATTCTCGCCATCATCGCGCGCATATTCTCCAAGGCGTCGTAGCTGGCCTTGAAGCGCGACTGGAGAGAGGTCGGAGAAGCGGCTCGGAGATCCTGCGGCTTCAACTGGCTGACCTTTTGCATGGCGGCGTCCAATAAAGGGCCGATATCCTTTAGCCAATCGGCGCTCGCCGCCACCTGGGCGGCGGGCGTGGCCGGTAGGGCATGCACGGGATATAGACCGCCATCGGCCACCAGCAGGTAGAGATAGACCTGCCCGGTAGACTGCAAACGAGGCAACTCAGTTTTGACGGCTTTCCAAACGGCTCCGCGAGACGACTCGCCGGCGTTCAACAAGTCGAACAATATGACTACCGGATGAGGTCTGTCGCTTTGCTGCAGGCGCAGGGAAACGATCTGCTGCGGCGAGCCATTGTCGAGGACGGCAAAGTCTGAAGCCTTCAGATCCGATACCGGCTGGCCTCCCGAATCGGCCACTACCCTAACAACCACGGCTTGCGGGTTACTGGCGCCGGTCTGCGCATAGACCGCGGCGCTACCGGCCGCCAATAGCAGGCCGGCCATCGGCCACGCGCCCTGGAGAAACCGCTGCGAAATTCCCGAAAACCTAAAGAAGTCCATAAGATACTCCTGATAGTATGACGCCAACGCAACGCGCCGGTTCCGCCAATTTTCTTGTGCCCAAGTCCTCGGTTCTTGTCTTGCCGAAGGCTCGGAATTGGAAGCCATTCCGGGCACTCCGGCGTTGCGGGCCTATGCAGCCTCTCATTCCCCGCGGCGCTCACGGCCCGGTTCCAGCGCAAATGCCCGGTCCCTCCGGGCCGAATGTTGGATTGCCTTACCGCCGGTGGACACCGGGCGCGCGTCCCGTGCCCCGCCGCCTGCGGCATTGCGGGCTATCCTAAGCTCACGCAAACTGACCCACTACCCTAATCTAGATATAATTCGCAGCTAACTTGTGATGAAGGGCACGACGCAAATGTTGTCCAGCTATTTATTTCGATTTTTGTGTTGACATCTGTTTCCAGACCGATGTACTCTGACTTAGCTCCCGGAATTCAGGAGTTTTATCCCTGAAAATCGGGAGGTCATCCTGGAAAATCGGGGATAGTTAGCCCTGTAAGGTCAAGGGCGGTTCCATCGATACTGGGCGGGACTGTGGAATACGTTAAACGGTTTCGCCAGGAGGTTGTCATGCGCATTAGAAAGGCCCTCAGTCGGATCGCAACGCGTGGCGCACTATTGGCATCGTTCGCCTTGGTGGGGTGCTTCAGTTCAGAGGCACAGACCATGAGCGCCAGTCCCAATCCAATCTACATAACCAGCGGCACGCTCGGCTCTACCACCATCACGTGGTCCTTCGCGAAGCCGCCAGTCGGGGATGCGATTGCGGTTTACGCCGCAGGCAGCCTCTTCTGCTCGAGCGGCATAAACGGCACCGGAGGAGTTTGCCCGACCGGCGTTTGGGTCGACAACGGTATGGTCTTTACTCTTAAAGACGAGGAAACCGGCATACAATACGCCAGCCTGACGGTTTCGGTAGTCGTAAGCTGCAGTCTCTCGGCATGCGACACAACTTGCGAGAACACCTACAACAGCGCGATTTTGGACGCGCAAGCCGCGGATACCCAGTGCGGGGAGACCGCCGGCACGGCCTACGATACCTGCGAGGACACGGCGGAAACCGCATACGAAGACTGCCTGGACGACTGTGCACTCAATGGGGACTACGAACATATGTGCGACGACGCATGCGAGGATACCTATGATTCGGCCGATCAGTATTGCGAGGACACCTACGACGCCGCGCTGGCCAATTGCGATATCACCTATACCAATACGGTTAATGCGGCAGCGACCGCGGAATCGAGTTGTGAGAATTCATGCAGTAGCAAATGCAAATCGAGATAGAAAAAGGAGTACGGACTATGTTTAATAAGGTGACATGTTTGGCTTCGTGTCTTGCGGCCGGTTGCCTGATTACAACTGCAGCCGGCGCGAGCCGATCCGTGCAGGAATTGGCGGGTGAGCTCTCGTTTACGGCCGGCACCGGCGATTACTGGTCCGCGGCCGTGCTGGTCGGCGGGATCGGGGTGGAGGCAGCCTCTTATGCACCAATTCCCGCGGCGGGAAAGGCTCCCGTACGGGAAGAGGTCGTTTCAGCGTCGTCCGTCGCGCAACTGATTGCGGGACTCCAAGACGCCGTCGCCGCCGGCGACTGGGCGGCCGTGGCGCGCGATGCAAGCGCGCTGCAGAAGCCGCTGACGTTGCTGGACCAGCGGCAACCCGCGGCTGAGCGGCTTTCGAGGTTCGCGGCTACGCTCGCGGCGCAGGGTAAACAAGGAACCAAAGCCTCTCCGGCGGCGCTATGCCACCTCTCGGACTTGGCGGTAGCCAGTGGCCGGTTTAGTGACGCGGAACGCTACGCGCAGAATTCCCTGGCCGCCGCGCAGGCGTTCCCGGAGACTCACCGGCAGATCATGCTGATGCGAGGGTGGACGCTGATTGGCGTGGCTCGCCTCAAACAGGGCATTCTCGCCGGAGCGATCGATGCGCTCCATCAGTCGCTGGCGGATCTGCCGCCGTCCATCGGGGCCGGTATTGGGCCCAGCATGCGCCTGGCTAAGGAGTTGCTGTCCGCGGGCCAGACCGCCGAGGTCGCGCAGTATGTCAGCCAGTGCGCGTCGCATCATTGGAATGCGGGCGGCGCCGCGTTGGCAGCTTGGCAGACCCAGATCGCAAGCGGCAAGATACCGGATTTCGGAGTGAATCGCTTGTTTTAGCCAGCAGGGAGTGCTTCCTGCGGAATTTGAGGGTAGCGACTTGGTGAGAAAAACGCGGCAAGGGCGTATGAGGTCGGTTCCCGCCGTCTGCGGGCTTATTCTAATGGCGTCCCTGGGCGGTGCGGCGCGCTTGGCCGCCCAGCAGCCCCCCGTATCGGCCACGGTTGACGGAAAGGCGATCTCGGAAAAGGACATCGATGTCAGATCCAGGAATCGCCTGCTAAAGTTGCAAAGCGACGAATTTAGCCTGAAGCATGAGGCTGTTTCCCGTGCGGTAGACGAATACCTGATGGGGCGGGCGGCGGCGGCGGCTGGCCTGACGCCGGAGCAGTATGAGGCCGAACACATCGACCGGAATCTGTTGCCGATTACAGATGCTGAGGCCTTGGCCGTTTACGATAGCGAGCCCCCGCGCGCACCTTCGTTGCCCAAGGCCGTTGCGCTGGAAAGCATCAAGGCCCGCTTGAGCGAAGCGCGGAGGGCACGGCTGAAGGGCGAGCTGTCACAGAAGCTAAGGGCGGATGCCAAGATCGAATGGACGGGTGTGCCGCCCCGGTTTGACGTTGACGTTGCGGGGCTGCCGCACAAAGGCAATCCGGCGGCGGCCGTCACCGTCTTGGAGGTTGGGGACTTCGAGTGCCCGTACTGCGCCAGGATGAAGCCCGTATTGGAGCGCTTGGAGCGCGAACACCCAGTCGACGTACAATTCGTCTTCCTGAATTTCCCGCTTCAAAATCACCACAGCGCGGTGCAAGCCGCGGAAGCGGCGAAATGCGCCGATGAACAGGGGATGTATTGGAAGATGCATGACATCCTTTTCGCGGCGAAGTATCCGCTGGACCTCGCGTCGGTCGATACAAGCGTAGCTTCGATCGGAATGGACGCAAAGCAGTTTGAAGCCTGCATGAGCGGCCACAAGCTCCTCCCGCAGGTACTCCGCGAGAGGGCGCGCGCGGTCCAGTTGGGCGTGACCGCTACCCCCACTCTGTTCATCGACGGCGCAATCGTTACCGGGGCAGTCCAATACGACGTGCTTGATGGCCTCGTGAAGACTGAGATCGGAAGCGCCAGTGCGCGAAGCGCCGATCCCGGTTCCCCGAAGTAGAGCCGGACCGCGAATTGTGCCCGATAGATCCCCGCGACGCCGCGCCCTGGCCGTGCCCGCAGCAACCGTTGCCGATCCCTTTTCCGGTTAGTACCGCCCGTTTACCCCTCTCCCACCGAAACTTCAACGCTTTTTGTCGGCATTGGCAAGCGCACTTCGCGGGGGCCTTGCATGCGCCGGCGATAGAAGCTAGAATGTTCGGAACTTACAAGCAATTCGAACTCGCAGATTAAGGGAGGAAGTCTTCGATGCACCTTCGGACGTTCACATTTGCCATCGCTTTGATCGCGGCAAGCCTCGTCGCCACCGGCCCGCTGTGCGGCCAGAATAGAGCTTCGATTACCGGAACCGTGCGGGATGCATCGGGCGCCGCGCTTCCCAACGCCGCGGTAGCGGTTACCGACGTGGGCACTGGCGTCACTCTGAATACCGCCACCAACGCCGGTGGCGACTATCTCGTGGCGGGGCTGCCCGCGGCAACCTACAACCTAAAAATCACAGCCAGCGGTTTTAAGACCTTCGAAGCCACTGGCATCGTCCTGCCCGTGGGCGAGAAGGCGCGCGTCGATGCCAGCCTGGAGGTGGGACAGATCACCAGCGAAATCAGCGTTGCCGGCACTGGGGTTGCGCAGGTGGAGACGCAATCCTCGGAGCTGTCCGGCGTGGTCACCGAAAAGGAGATCAGCCAACTGGTGCTCAACGGCCGCAACTTCACGCAACTGATTACGCTGGTGCCCGGCGTCAGCAACCAGACCGGGCAGGATGAGGGCGTGGTCGGCATCAACGGAAACGTGAACTACAGCATCAATGGGGGCCGCGTCGAGTACAACAATTGGGAGGTCGACGGCGGCGACAACATGGATAACGGCAGCAATTCCACGCTCAACGTCTACCCGAATGTGGATGCCATCGCCGAGTTCCGGGTGCTGACGTCCAACTATGGCGCCCAGTATGGCAGAAACGGATCGGGGACGATAGAGACGGTGACGAAATCGGGCACCAAGGACTTCCATGGCGACCTCTTCGAATTCGTCCGGAACGACGACTTCAATGCCCGGAATTTCTTCGAGTCCTCGGTACCCGAGTACAAGAAGAACGACTTCGGCGGAACCATCGGCGGCCCGGTATTTATTCCGCGTGTCTACAACACGAAAAAGGAGAAGACTTTCTTTTTCTTCTCCGAAGAAGTTCGGCGGGAAATCATTCCCGGCGGAATATACAATCAGCAGGTTCCCTCCGCGCAGGAGCGGCAAGGAAATTTCTCCGACGTCTGTCCGGCGGCCAACCTCGCCTCCGTGGTAGACACGGCGGATTATCCGGATTGTCCGGTGAACCCGATCACGGGATCGTACTATCCCAACAACACGGTTCCGGTCGATCCCAACGCCAAGGATATGCTGGCGCTGCTGCCTATGGCCAATGCCGCCAACAACTATTACAACGCGGCGCCCGCATTGCCCACTCATTGGCACGAGGAACTCTTCCGCATCGATCAGAATTTCAGCGACAAGCTGCGCATGTTCGTCCGTTTCATTCACGATTCTTGGACTCAGATCGAGCCGACACCGGAGTGGGGCCAAGGCGCTTCGTTTCCCACGGTGCAGACCAACTTCGTGGGCCCGGGGGTGAGCCTGGTGGCCAATCTCACCGCCAACGTCTCACCCACGTTGTTGAACGAATTCACATTCAGCTATACGACGGATCACATTTTCCTGAATGCCGTCGGTCCCACCACGCGTCCCTCCGACTTTACCATGACCGGCCTGTATAACAACGGATTTGGCGGGCTCATGCCGGCCGTCAACGTAGCCGGCGGCATCAACTACGATACCAGCGGCTTCCAGCTCGATACCGGGTACTTTCCCTGGAATAACGCGAATCCAACCTACACCTATAAAGACCAGTTGACCAAAATCTTCGGGGGACACAACCTGTATTTCGGCGTCTACCTGGTGGCGGCCGAAAAGAACGAGGAGAATAGTCCGTACATTCAGGGAATCCTGGGCTTCGACAATACCGACGCGGCCATCACCACCGGCAATGCATTCGCGGACATGTTAACCGGCCAGGTCGCGAGTTTCAATCAAACCAATTCGAAGATCAAGTATTACAACCGTTACAAAGTCGGGGAGCCCTATATCCAGGACGATTGGCACATCTCCAAGAGGCTCACTTTGAACCTGGGATTGCGCATCAGCATGTTTGGAACTTACTATGACAAGTACCATCAGGAGTATAATTTCGAACCGTCTGCGTTCCAGGCTGCCGCGGCGCCCCAGCTCGATGTCACCGGATCGGTTACCGGGCAGGTCGGCGCTATTATCCCCGGCACGGGGAACCCCTACAACGGACTGGTGCAGTGCGGCGTGAACGGCGTGCCGGGGGGTTGCACGAAGGGCCACTTGTTCAATCCCGCGCCGCGCATCGGCTTCGCCTTCGACCCGTTCGGCAACGGCAAAACGTCCATTCGCGGCGGCTACGGCATTTTCTACGAGCACACCAACGGCAACGAAGGGAACAGCGAGTCGCTGGAAGGCAGCGCGCCGCTGGTGCTGAACTCGACGGAGTACAACGTCTCGGGCTACACCAACATCGGCGGCAACGGCGTGTTATTCCCTCTGGGCGTCACCTCGATTCCAGCTCAGGCGATCTGGCCTTACGTGCAGCAATGGAATGTCAACGTCCAGCGCGAGCTCTTGAACGGAACCGTAATGACCGTCGCGTACGTCGGCAGCAAAGGCACGCATCTCTCGCTGCAACGCGACATCAATCAACTGTACCCCATTAGCCCGGCCCAGAATCCATATGCGGCGGGCCAAGGCATGACCCAGGCCGATTGCAGCAGCGGCACGGTGAACGGAGTTACGCCTACCGGCGCCGCCGGAAACCAATTCGCGGTGGCTTGCGGCGGCGATTCGGACTTCTACCGGCCCTACCAGGGGTACGATTCCATCACCTCCCTGGAGCCGCAGGCGAATTCGATCTACAACGCTCTGCAGGTCTCCGTCCACCGTCATGTGGGCCGGCTCAGTCTCGACGTGGCATACACCTGGAGTCACTCCCTGGACGATTCGTCGGATCGTGGCGACAGCAACTTCGTGGATTCCTACAACCTTGCGTTGACCCGCGCCAGTTCAAATTTCGACCAGCGCCAGCTCTTGAACGTCGGCTATGTCTACGACCTCCCGTTCTTCGCGAATCGGGGGTTGGCCCATACGCTGTTGGGAGGGTGGCAATTTTCCGGGATCACTACGTTTCAGACCGGCACGCCGTTCAGCGTAGTGGACGGCCTGTTTAACGCCGGCGTTGGCAACGGCACCGGAACCGGATCCTATCTGGACCAGATTGGCAATGCCAATGCAATTCCGACTCTGAGTTCCAGCCCAGCCGGCGTATATGGTCCCCTGCTGTTCAATCCGGCGGCCTACGCCGCTCCGCAAGGCCTCAGTTTCGGCACGGTGGGACGGAATTCGTTGAACAACCCGAACCGGACAAACTTCGACATGGGTCTGTTCAAGCACTTCGCGTTTAACGAAGCGCGCGCCATTGAGTTCCGCGCGGAGGCCTTCAATGTCTTCAACCACACGCAATGGAACGGCGTCAACGGCGGAACCAGTTGTTTCGGCGCGGATTTCTCGGCGGGCGATGCGAGCTGTTATGCCAACAACAACTTCCTGCGTCCGGCTGGCGCGCATAACCCGCGTATCCTTCAGCTCGGTATGAAGTTCATTTTCTGACCGTAGGGCAGGCCTCCGGCCCGCCCATTGCCGATAGGCCCCGCTCAGGCTGTTATTCTGGCCGTATGGACGAGGAGCAGCTTCGGCGGTTGTTCGAGCAGGTGCGCGAAGGCGCAGTGGACGTGGACGGCGCGCTGCATCGCCTGCGCCACATGCCTTTCGAAGATCTGGGCTTCGCCAAGGTGGACCACCATCGCGCGTTGCGCCACGGCATGCCGGAGGTGATCTTCGGCAAAGGCAAGTCGCCGGAGCAGATTATCGCCATCGCCGAGTGCCTGCTGGAGAACGCGCGCAACGTGTTGATCACGCGGGCGGATGCGGAAGCGGCGGCGCGCGTGCAAGCGCGCTTTGACTCGGCCGAATATTTTCCGCTTTCGGGCGCCATCCGTTTCTGGCGCGACCGGACTGTGCGCGGCAAGGGTAAGATCGCCGTGGTGTGCGCGGGCACCAGCGACATCCCGGTGGCTGAAGAAGCGCGGGTCACCGCCGAAGTGATGGGCAATGAAGTGGACGCGATTCACGATGTAGGCGTAGCTGGCATCCACCGCCTGTTAAGCCAGGAGGCGCGGCTGACGGAAGCGCGCGTGGTGGTGGTGTGCGCCGGCATGGAAGGGGCGCTGCCCAGCGTGGTCGGCGGAATGGTTTCGTGTCCGGTGATCGCGGTGCCGACAAGCATCGGCTACGGCGCCAGCTTTAACGGCTTGGCCGCGTTGTTGGGGATGCTTACAAGCTGCGCCAGCAATGTGGCGGTGGTCAATATTGACAACGGCTTCGGCGCCGGCTATGTCGCCAGTCTGATCAACCGCGGGTAGGACCGTCGAACCTATGGGTAAGCTGAGTCGTGGTCGGGGTGAATGGAAAGGAGGCGCAGATAGTCGCCTTCGCGATAGGCGGCGGCACGGATGCGCAGGGTAATCCGCAGGCTGTAAATTCGCTGCCCTGCCGGACCTCTGCGCGAAAGAATAGCTTCCCAGTGCAGCCCCCGGTCCCGGTAAAGCTGCTCCCATTCCATCTTGTGCAGCTTCTTGAGAGCCGCGAGCACAGCCAGCGCTTCATCGCGTTCCAGCGCAAACCAGTCCGCCTGAAACACGGGATTGCTCAGATCCAGCAATATTCGCGCCACGGCGCCTCACCCAAGGGACATTACCGCTTTCTTCCTATCTTGCGTTCGAGCACCTTTAGATCGGACTCCTTGGGCGGATGCTTCTCCGCCCAAGCGAGCGCCCGGCTCAGCGTATCGCGCGCCACGGGGGAGTGCAGCCACATTTCGTTCTCGGGGATAACTTGGGCCGACTTGATCAGCCACACGCCCGCTTCGATCTCTTCCAGGGTAACCGGACGGCCTGCATTTTCCTTGCCGAGCGAGATCTGGCCGCTCGACCCAATCGTTTTCACTTGGACCGCCATATTCGTGCCTTTCATCCGCATGATAGCATGAATTGAGCCTATCCCAAGCCGGGCGGTTTGCGCTTGTGCCAGTCCGTGCGGCTCTGGAACTCTTTGCCCACCGCGAGCAGCGTTTTCTCCGAAAATGGCACGTTCGGCCGGCTGGCGAATTTAGCTGTTCTGGATGTCAGAAACCGTTTTCCCGCAATCTGCTAGACTGGGGGCTCCATGGATGCAAAGCAATCCGAGCGTCGAAACTAAGGTTTGTTCGAGGTGCAAGCAGGAGAAGGAGATCACCGAATTCTCCTCTAGCAAGCCTGCCATCCGTCGCAAGGACACAAGATGCCGCAGGTGTCGCGCGGACCAGGCGATGAAGCGCTGTTACCGGCTCGTGGCCGAAGGGCGCGACCCCAACCAGTCCCGAAAAGACAAAAAGAAGCCCAAGCCGGCAAGGCTTATAGCGCCGGCCGGAATGAGGTTTTGCACGCGCTGTAAGGAGGCCAAGCCGACCGACGAATTTGTAAGCCACTACGGCACCCGTGACGGCAAATCTGAGCGTTGCAGGCAATGCGACAAGATCAGCCAGGAGGAGATTCGGCGGAGGTACTGGGAAGCTCCTGCGACCCAGCCTGAAATTAAATATTGCTGCGGCTGCAAGCAAAACAAACCAAGGTGTGAGTTCCACCGTTGTAGGGGAAAGCGGCTGGCTATCGGTGCTATGCCGCGCGTGTGCATCAGAGAGGGCAAGCGAGCCAGATATGGGATTACCCGAGATCAGTTTCTCGAGATGCTTGAGAGCCAGGGCAACGCCTGCGCTATTTGCGGGACGGCACTGGACGCAACTCTTATCGACGCGAGTAGCCCGCTCTCTCCGAATATTGACCATTGCCACACATCGGGCAAGGTCCGCGGGGTTCTCTGCAGGGTTTGTAACTTGACTCTCGGAGTTGCCGAGCATGGCGGCTGGCTCGCGAAAGCAACCGAATACCTGGCAGTGCACAAGCATTGATTTGAGAACACCCCAAGACGACGAGGGAACATGCGATCTACTTCTGGACCGACCGCAACATTTCGCTCGGCCTCCCCGATTGACCGAACCGTGAGCTTATGGGAGGGTGCAAACAAAAGATGAAGAAATGTTCTGGTGATACAATAGGGCATGACGCCAAAGAAAACCGCGTTTCACGCCGGTAAGGATCTGCGGAACCGCGAGACCCCCACGTGTTCTGGCTTCAAAATCTGCGCCGAGCTCCGCCCAAGAACGAAATGCATCCAGTTGGGGGAGCACAGTGGTGCTGTTTACACTGAGCTATTTCACGAACATTTTCCAGCATCGAATGAGCCAAGAAACTTCGATAGAAATGATGAAGGCGTTGGTTTTGGGGCGCGAGGGGTTTGAGGCCCTGTACATATTCCGCTGTTACCTCAACAAGCGCGGACGGAAACCCGAATCCTACAATCAATTTCAAATTGCTCGGGAGTATCCAGAGCATGGAGTGATCCGGTGGTACTGCGGTAAAGGCGCAATTCAAGCGTGGGTAGATGCCGTCATCGATCCTAGACAATTCCGCCAACCATAAGAATGGATCCCAGGCCGCTCGACTACGTACTCATTCCTGCCGCACGCAGTCGCAGTCGGTCATCCCACGCCGGGCGGCTTACGCTTATGCCAGTCCGTGCGGCTCTGGAACTCTTTGCCAATAGCGAGCAGCGTATTCTCCGAAAATGGCACACCTGCCAGTTGCAGAGCGACCGGCAGCTTGTCCGCGAATCCGCAGGGCAGGGAAAGCGCCGGCAGACCGGCCAGATTGCCCGCCGGAATCAGAGCCGTAAGACCCGCATCCTTTGGCCTGGCGCGATCCGGACGATGGTCCAGCGGCTCGTCGATTTTCGGCGCGGAAGCCAGGCGGGCCGGCGTGAGCAGCACATCCACGTCGCCGAAAAGCTTCATCATCGCCTCTTGCGCCAGCCTGCGGACCCGCATGGCTTTCAGATAGACGTTGGCGGGGATTTCCAACCCGGCCTTCAATCCCGCGATCTGCTTTTGATCGGCTAATTCATCGACTTTGCCGCTGGCGATCAACGGCTCGAACACGGATGCCGCATCCACGGAGATAATGGCGCCGATCGCCGGCCCATACGGAAAATCGGGTAGCTTGGTTTCCACCAGCGTGGCGCCCAGGCCGCGCATGACCCCGATCGCCTGCTGAAAGGCCGGCCGCGCGGTTTCGTCGGGCCACTCGCTGAAATCCGTTGGCGCGAAGCCGATG
>Ga0209333_1000364_pt1 | contig 25382 bp, 22 predicted proteins | sample BlaSpr_A8_OM2_O3_FD_187982 | JGI IMG/M metagenome (GOLD analysis project Ga0209333, IMG submission 187982) | Forest soil microbial communities from Thunder Bay, Ontario, Canada - Black Spruce, Ontario site 2_A8_OM2_O3 (SPAdes) (version 2) | ecosystem: Environmental > Terrestrial > Soil > Boreal... | reverse complement strand
TCGGGGGTTGCGTGGGAATGCGATCGACGGAGGGACAATGGCGAGCCCTGTGTTGTGACTCGCAGGCAAATTGGAATGACAAAGGTAACTTGTGACAGGAACGCCGGTACACCTAGGATGGCAGGCAGGTATGACTACACTCTCATCTTTATTGGTGTGTGCCGATGAGACAGCGGCAACGGTGTTGCGACGCGTCCTCGAAGAATTGGATGTGAACATCGAGGCGTGTGCGGATCCGCTGCGGGCGTCGGTAAGGCTGGCGCAGGAAAAGTTCGACTTGATCGTGCTTGACTGCGATAAACAATCGGAACTGATTGGGCTGCTCAATGAGAGCCGGGCGTCGCGCGCGAAGGCGAGCACGCTGGCCGTAGTGGTGGTATCGGGGCAGGAGAGCAGCGCCCAGATGTTCGCGCTGGGAGTGAACTTCGTTTTGTACAAACCGGTTTCTTACGAGCGGGCACTGAGCACGCTGCGTGCAGCACAGGCGGTGCTGCAAAGGGACAAGCGGCGAAAAGCGCGAGCGGTGGTGCACACGCATGCGACGGTGGATTATGCCGACGTGGCACAGGAGCGGGCCACACTGGCCGACTTGGCCGAGGACGGTATGGCGGTGAGCTTTGGCAAGAAGCTGCCGCCGACCTGCAAGGTTTATTTTCAATTCTCCTTGCCGGGGCAAACGGCCAGCATTCGGCTGTCGGGTCAGGTAGCGTGGCAGGATTGGAACGGCCGCGCGGGCATTCAGTTTGTAGACGTGCCGCAGGCTTCGCGCCGGGTTCTGCGGGAATGGCTGCAGATGAACCTGGCCGACGCGACGAGACAGCAATTGGCTACGGAGGCGGTTCAGGTCGAGCATTCCCTTCAGCCGAGCGATGCCGGAGTCCCGATTCATAGCAGCGGGAAGAAGCAGGACGTAACCTGCAAAACCAGCAATGGAGAAGCGTCCGCAAGGCTGCGTAGCGAGCCCGGCAACCGCCGCGGCCAAACGCGTTATTCGTGCCGGCTGGGCGCGGAAGTTTACCAGAGAGGAAGCACGGTGCGGAACTACTGCCATCTGAGCGACCTCAGCCCCGGAGGGTGCTATCTCGAGATGCCGCTGGCCTTCCCGCAAGGGACGGCAATTGAGATTACCGTGCGCACGCAGGAGATGAAATTACGCGTGAGTGCTTTGGTGAAATCCTCGCATCCCGGTTACGGGATGGGAGTGTCGTTCTATCTGAATACCAACGATGAACGGCAAGGTGTACAGCAGCTGATCGACTTTGTTGCCGCTACGGCCGAGAGCTCTTAGTCTCACGGGGCCGTGGGTTCGCCGTGAATTCCCCACCAAACTAAATCTCGATGAGACCGTCGGGATGTGCGGCGTCTTTGCGCCGCGTTGAAGTGAATGTCCGCGGTCAGTTTTGTCAGCCATGCGCCCGGTCTGTACCCCCAGCACGGGTACCCCCCGCTTGCTATTACGGGGGCAATCCAATCCGGTCCCCGCATGCAGCACGGAAGAAAACATGCAAGGTTTCAACGGCAAGACAGACAAAACGGGCGGTACTGTGGGTCGACCGAGTCGCCCGTCGTCGCTCCTGAGCGACCTAACGCAAAATTTTCTGTGTAAATGTCGCGAACGCCACAAAGAACAATAAGGACGGCCGCCAGGTCGGCATTGACTTTTGTGACCTTCCCATAGAAGCGCTTATGGGGCACGCCGGACCGTTATCGCGCGGCGGTCGGTTCGTCTGCTACTGCCTTCTTGAAATAATCCAGCGAGAGGCGCAGGCCTTCTTCGAGTTGAATTTTTGGCTCCCAGCCGAGGAGTTGGCGGGCTTTGGTGATGTCGGGGCGGCGCTGTTTGGGATCATCTTGGGGAAGGGGTTCGTAGGCGATCTTGCTCTTCGATCCTGTCACCTTGATTATCTGCTGCGCGCATTCGAGGATGGTGAACTCGTTGGGGTTGCCGATGTTGACCGGCAGATGCTCGGAAGATTTCGCGAGGCGAATAAAGCCGTCGACTTCATCGCTGACGTAGCAGAAGCTGCGAGTCTGGCTGCCGGTGCCGTAGACGGTGAGCGGTTCGCCGCGCAAAGCTTGCTTCATGAAGTTGGAGACGACACGGCCGTCATTCAATTGCAAGCGAGGGCCGTAGGTGTTGAAGATGCGGACGATGCGGGTATCGACTTTGTGATAGCGATGATAGGCCATGGTGACGGCTTCGGTGAAGCGCTTGGCTTCGTCGTAGACCGAACGCGGGCCGATGGAATTCACGTTGCCCCAGTAGGTTTCTTTCTGGGGATGCTCGAGCGGGTCGCCGTAGCACTCGGAAGTGGACGACACGAGATATTTCGCGCCGTATTTGTGGGCGACATCGAGAGCGCGGAAAGTTCCGAACGATCCGACCTTTAGGGTGGGAATACCATGGATCATGTAATCGACGGGGCTGGCGGGGCTGGCGAAGTGAAAAACGAAATCGACTTTGCCGGGATCGAACGGTTCGCAGATGTCTTTATTTATAAATTCAAAGCGAGAATCATTGGTGAGATGGGCGAGGTTTGCAAGGCGTCCGGTGAGCAGGTTATCGACGACAACCACGCTCCAGCCTTCGCCGAGCAGGGCGTCGCAGAGATGGGACCCCAGAAATCCGGCGCCGCCGGTGACCAGAGTGCGTAGCTTATTCATTTACCCCAGCTCATGCTTTCTTGGCGCCGTTTTTCATTGTCCCGTTTTTAAGGGCGGCGGGAACGCCTTCGGGATGCGAGGCTGCGCGTCCTACACTGTAATAGGTAAAGCCGTTGGCCGCCATTACTTCGGGATCATACAGGTTGCGGCCGTCGATCACGATGGGATATTTGAGTTCCTGCTGGAGGCGGTTGAGATCGAGATTGGCGAACTCTTCCCATTCCGTGAGTATGAGCAGAGCGTCGGCGCCGGTGGCGGCTTCGTAGGCGGAGTTAGCGAACTTGAGGCCGGAGCTCATCAACTCCTGGGTGCGTTCCATGGCGGCGGGATCGTAGGCGGTAATCTTGCAGCCTTCCTGCAGCAATGCCTGCAAGATAAGGATGGCGGGAGATTCGCGGATGTCGTCGGTGCCGCCTTTGAAAGCAAGCCCGAGGACACCGAGGTGTTTGCCGCGGAGTGTCCACAGGGCGCTGCGAACTTTGCGCAGGAAGCGGTCGCGTTGGTCCTCGTTGATGCGCATGACTTCGTCGAGCAGGCGGAAGTCGTATCCGCATTCGCGAGCCACGGCGCGGAAGGCCATCACATCCTTGGGAAAGCAGGAGCCGCCGTAGCCGATGCCGGGATTTAGGAAGCGGGGGCCGATGCGCGAGTCGGTGCCGATGCCATGGCAGACTTGATCGACGTTGGCGCCGACGGATTCGCACATGGATGCGACCGCATTGATGAAGGAAATCTTCATGGCGAGAAATGCGTTGGAGGCATGCTTGATCAGTTCCGCGCTCTTGGTGCTGGTAACGATGATGGGAGCGGGAATCGATGTGCGGTCGGGTTGCGGGATGGAGTCAGCACCCTGGTGGTAAGAGCCGCTGGTCAGCGGGGCGTAGATTTCGCGGAGAACATTGGCGCAGCGCTCATTGTCGCAACCGACGACGATGCGATCAGGGAAGAGGAAGTCGGTGACGGCGGTGCCTTCGCGTAGGAACTCCGGATTGGAGGCCACGTCGAAAGAATCGGGATCGGCACCGTTGCGCAGGATGATTTTGCGAATCCACTCGCTGGTATAGACGGGTACGGTGCTTTTTTCGACGATCACTTTGTAGTGCTCGACTGCGCCGGTGATTTCGCCGGCCACAGACTCGACGTAGGAGAGATCGGCCTCACCGCGCTCCGTGGGCGGAGTGCCGACGGCGATAAAAATGGCCTCGCTGGCACGGACAGCTTCCGGCAGATCGTCGGAGAAAGTGAGCCGGCGGCCGCGATGGCGGTTCAGCAATTCGGGCAGGAAATTTTCGTGGATCGGAACCTGGCCGTTCTTGAGGGCGACCAACTTGCTGCGATCATTGTCCACCAGAATCACGTCGTGGCCGAGGTCGGCGAAGCAGGCGCCTGCTACCAAGCCCACGTATCCGGAACCAACTACAGCGATGCGCATGTCAAACTCCCCGGAGAAAATTCCCGGACGCTCTGAGATATTTCACGGAACCTCTCCCGGAATCTGCAAGGAGAAAACGCGACTTGGAGTACAACAAATTGGCCCAAGATTGGTCGATTCTAACATTTCCCCACACGATGGGGAGGGGCTAAACGATTGCAGCGCGAAGGTTTGTGCCTGCTCACCACCGTTTTTGGACGCGGCGAGGCAAGAGCAGCCGTGGACCGGAACAGCCCTGCTAGAGCCGACTTCGACGACAAAGTTCGCGGCTTTTGGCTAAAATCCTCGCGAACCAAGACTCGATTCCGGGGCTTCTGAAAACAAGCTTTTCCTGGGATTCTGGGCAGTTTCCATATTGACAACCCCCCATTTTAGGGGGAAACTCCGCTAAAGTAGCTGTTCGGTAGAATTGCCTACGGATTCTGGTTTATGGCTCATCAACCAATTTGGCGGTCTGACGTTACCAAGCCTGACCGTCCGGATGTTGTCCCGGCGGAGTCATTGCCACCGGCGATGCCGCCTTCGTCCGTTACTGCCATACCCAATAATTCGGCGGCGACGCCGGAATCTGACTTTGCCCAGTTGGCGGCCGACATGGCGAACGACGCACCGGCCGATCTTTCCGCGGAGCTGGTCCTGCTCAATGGGATCGCGGAACAAGCATGCCTGGCCACTGGAGCGACAGGTGCCGCGATTGCGCTGATGCGCGGCGAAAAAATGGTTTACCGGGCCAGCAGCGGAGAAGGCGCTCCGGAGTTGGGCTCGCAGTTGGATATGAGTTCAGGGCTCTCGGGGACCTGCGCGCGCACGCTGAAAGTGCAGCGTTGCGACGATGCTTTGAGCAACCTGGGCAGCGAGGCTGAGACTCCGCGGCAGGCGTGGGTGAGGTCGGCGGTGGTGATGCCGCTTTTGCTCGATGAAGAGCTGGTCGGGGTTTTCGAGATCTTCTCACCACGCGCGTATGCCTTTGGCGATCGCGATCTGCGAACCCTTGAAGTGCTCGCCAGCCGCATCCTAAAGAATGTTCAGTTCCGCCAATCTTCCTGGATCTCGGGCGGGACTACTTTGGCAAGCTTCGAACCCGCTATTGCGCAAGAGAGCGTGGTGGAAGATATAGCGGAACCGTCAGAACCGTCGGAGCCGTCGGAGCCTTCGGAACCGGAACTGGAGCCTGTAACTCGAATCGGATTTGCGTCGGCGTTCGAGCGGTTCACGGTGGTGACAGGGGCGTTCATTCTCTGCGTTGCGATTCTGATGGCAGCGGGTCTCAGCATGCGCCTGGGATGGTGGAAAACTAAGACCCGGCCCAAGGCTTCCCACCAAGCTGCGACTGTGGCCCCCGTGGGGCTTGCCCCCGCGAGGCTTGCTTCCACAGCGCCGGCAAAGGTCCCGGTTCAGCAGGCGAATACAAATCCAGCAGCGGTAGCGACGCCGGCGCCAGAGAATAAATTGGTAAATCCGCCCGCCGCTTCACGGCAGCAAAGCTCGCGCCTTCCGGAGGGCGGTTTGCGCATTTATGAGAACGGCAAAGAAATTTTCCGGGTTCCACCTACGAGCTATGACGCCGCTACCAACTCGACAGACTCAGGAGAACAGGTGGTTCCTGGGTTGCAGGCAGCGAGCATCGTGGAGTTGTCGCCCGATGCGGCTCAGAGCATTCTTCTGCGGCGCGTGGAACCGCAATATCCGGAGCAGGCCATAATGCGCCGCATTCAGGGGCCAGTCCAGCTCGACGTTCGCATGGATCGGCAAGGAGCTGTGCAGGACATCAAATTGATGAGCGGCGACCCGATTCTCGGGAAGGCAGCCATCGCGGCAGTGCGGCAATGGCGATTCAAGCCGCGGAAGATCAATGGACGCGCCGTGGAGATGCAGACCCAAATCACTCTCACGTTCACTCTTCCTTCGAGCTAAACGTTCTGTGGTTGTTTTACCGGCCATCCGTCTCAACCTGTGCAACACCCTGCGGGCAATATTCTGGCCAAGCAGACCAACGCTGCGGTAAAGTTCCTAGAAGGGAAATTCGTATGAGTGTGGGAAAAAAGGCGGCCGGGAAAAGTAGCCAGTCTGCATCTGCATCTACGACCTCTCAGGCAGAGAAACGGCCTGCGGCTCGCGCCGGTGGAGTGCAGTGCCTCCGTTGCCATCGCGAACTTGATAGTTACGTCTTCACCCGGCTTACGTTTCTTCCCTACGGCGCGGCCGGCGGAAATGTGGTTTTGGAGTGTCCCAAGTGCGGCCACATCGAACTCATGTCGCAGAATAGTCCGTTGCTGCGCGGCCTGAATGCCAAGCCTGTGGCTGCAGGCGACGGCGATTAGTTAGTCTTCCAGATAGTCCTTCACTGATTTCCGCGAATCCGCATTCACCTCGTTTCCCCTTATCTTCATTCGATTTGCTTCCCACGCTCGTCACCAGACGAAATCTTAGTTATCCTTGGGTGGGATTTCGCGGCGGCGATTGCAGAAAGAAGGGAAGTGCTTTGACGATCCTGGTAGTCGGTGGAGCGGGATACATCGGAAGCCACGCGGCGCGGGCGTTGCGACGGCATGGATATGACGCGCTCATCTACGACAATTTGTCTCGTGGCCACGCCTTTCTGGCTGAGGGGTTCGAGTTGGTGGTGGCCGATATTGCGGATCAGAAGCGGCTGTCGCAGCTTATGAAGCGGGTGGATGGGGTCATGCATTTTGCGGCGCATTCGCAGGTGGGTGAGTCGGTTCAGAATCCGCGAATCTATTTCGAGAACAATGCCGAAGGCGGACTGACCCTGCTGAATACCGCGCTGGATGCGGGAGTTCGGAAATTTATTTTCTCCTCGACTTGCGCGGTCTACGGCATCCCCGAAAAGGTGCCGATCACTGAAGATACGCCGCGGCAGCCCGTCAACCCCTATGGGACCTCCAAGCTTTTCTTTGAGAATGCGCTGGAAGCGTATGACCGGGCTTATGGATTGCGCTATATGGCCTTGCGTTACTTCAATGCCGCCGGAGCCGATGAGAGTGGGGAAATCGGCGAACTCCATGACCCGGAAACGCATCTGATTCCCGCCGCACTGAAAGCCGTGACTGGAGAACGCGGCGAACTGGAATTGTTCGGCTCCGACTATCCCACGCCCGATGGCACCTGCATTCGCGACTACATTCACGTAAACGATCTCGGCGATGCACATGTACTCGCGCTAAAAAAGCTGGAGGCAGGAAGCGCTTCAGCGGCTGTAAATCTTGGCACTGGCTTAGGCTGCTCCGTGCAAGAGGTGATCACCATGGTGGAAGAGGTCACCGGTTCCAAAGTTCCGCGTCGTGTGGCGCCGCGCCGGCCTGGGGATCCGCCTGCCCTGGTCGCCGATCCGTCGCGCGCGCAGACTTCGCTGCAGTGGAAAGCCAAACGTTCCCTCCAGGAGATTGTGCAAACTGCCTGGAAGTGGGAGCGCGGAGGTCGCCAGAAAGCGCGGAAGGCTTAGCGGGATAGGGCTTTCCGGGCTACGCGCGAAAACCCGCTACAATCGCACATTACACAATCGCTAATTACAGAATCAGTGCTGGCCGCGGCTCAGGCCGCGCCGGACGGAGACAATCATCCTATGAACACAAGTATGAATACGGGCCTTTCCGGCAAAAGAGTCGCGGTGCTGGGTGCGGGGAAGATGGGTGGCATTCTGCTGCAGGCGCTGCTCAAGAATGGCCTCCTGGCGCCCGAACTCACAACTGCGACCGTTGCGCATGAAGAACGTGCAAGGGCCATCAGCGCAAAACTGGGCATACCGGTGGGCACGAATAATTTGCAGGCCGCAAAAGACGCCGACGTAATTCTGATTGCGGTAAAGCCGCAGGTGGTCGAGGAAGTTGTGGCGGAGCTTCGCGGGCATATCACGCCGAAGCAGTTAATAATCTCAGTGGCCGCCTCGGTTCCCAACGGTGTGATTGAGAAGACTCTGGATTCCGCCGTGCCCGTAATCCGCGCGATGCCCAACACACCGTGCCTGTTGTGCTGTGGCATGACCGCTCTGGCGAAAGGAAAATATGCTGATGCTGGCCACGTCGAGATGGCTACCGCCATGTTCGACGTTGTAGGCCGGACCGTGGTTGTGGATGAAAAGCATATGGATGCGGTCACCGGGCTTTCCGCCAGCGGCCCAGCGTACATCTACATCATCATCGAATCGCTCGCCGAAGCAGGGGTGAAGGTAGGCTTGCCGCGTGACATAGCCACTTTGCTGGCGGCGCAAACAACAATGGGAGCGGCTCGCGTCGTGCTCGAAACTGGAGACCATCCGGCGCTTCTGAAGGATGCGGTCACCACTCCGGCGGGCTGCACCGTGGATGGCATCATGGAGCTTGAAGAAGGAAAACTGCGGGTGACCCTTATCAAAGCCGTGGTGAAAGCGACGCAGCGCGCCAAAGAACTTGCTTTTGCCGGACGCTGAACCGACCGAACCCCTTAGCACGCATTCCCTGAGCACTAAAGTACTATTTACCCTCGCCGGTGCAGATAATAGCTTACAAAGGGCTGCGAAAGCCTTGATCACATCGTTTCAGCTGCGCGATTTCCCAAACGAAATTAAAGAATCCAAGTGGACCGGTGGCCGAGAACTCCAGAGAAGGCAGTAAAGACAAGTCGCTTATCCGAGTGCTGGCTGCCGATAGCACCCGGGTGAACGGCCAGCTGCTGTCGAATGTGCTAGCACGAAACAAACGCTTTCGAGTGCTCGCGCCCCAACTTTCTGCTCACGCTATTCTGGCGGCTACCGCGAGCGAGAAGCCGGATGTGGTTCTGCTCAGCACGGTTCTCGAAAATGATCCTGCTCTGGGCTTTCAGGTTGCCCGTCAGTTGCGCGCCGCAAATCCAGCGATCCGCATCGTGATGTTGTTGGACCGCTCGGAGCGGGGTGCTGCAGTGGAAGCTTTTCGCGCCGGCGCCAGCGGAATTTTCTGCCGCAGTGAATCCCTGAAGTTCCTGCCCCGATGCATTTCCTGTGTTCACGCCGGCCAGGTGTGGGCGAACAGCCACGAACTTAAATACCTTCTTGACGCCCTGTCGGACCCTTTTCCTGCTCGGCGAGTGGTGAAGACAATTGATCTTTCTATTCTGTCCAGGCGCGAGCAGGATGTGGTCTCCGGAGTGGCGGATGGATTGTCCAACCGGGAGATCGCGAATCGCCTCAAGCTGACCGAACACACGGTGAAGAATTATCTCTTCCGCATTTTCGATAAGTTGGGAGTTTCAAGTCGCGTTGAAGTAGTGCTGTACGCCTTCGGGCTGAGCGGTGCGATTCCGCAGGTGCCAGTGAAGAAACCCTCCAACGTAGAGGCGCGCCAGACCAGGAATGGTAACCAAGCTCGCAAAAGTCCGAAGTCTGCACCGCGGGAGGAGAATGACGCGGCACCAGACTCGCGTAGAATTCTGCCTCTCTAACTCCGCGCTCCGGAAGAATCAACCCGACACCCAACGCACGTTATTGCGCAGGTCATTGCAGATCAGCGTAACCGACGAGCCTCTAGGCTGGCTGAGGCTGGCGGGTGAGCCAACTAGGTTGATAGTGTAGGTTCCCGGAAGTGTGCCGCCCTGCACACCGCCTCCGGGGCTGCCATTGCCACTACCGCCATTGCTTCCGCCGCCGCCGCACGAGGTTGAACAAATAAAAGACAAAGCGCAAACGCGAACGACATTGCAGCGCCACGCTGCCGCCTGCGTCCCGCGCCCCAGGCTACGATGCCCGGTAGTATCAACCAAACTGCATAACGCCACGGGCGGCTTCTTGCTTGGGGAGGCCGGAGCTGCGAGTTCGTGGTCTGCGTCGTAACCGTCATAACCACCGCAGCAGAGCTGGCATTGGTGAGCGGCCCGGTCGGGTTCGGGGAAAAGCTGCATGAGCCTGCGAACAGCGGAGTAACCGTGCAGCTTAGGCTGACTGGGTTGCTGTATCCCGCGCCCACCCGCAGAACGCTCAGGTTATAGGTGGCCGATTGGCCGGCGCTGACGGTTTGGCTGGCCGACGAGAAGTTGCCGACGGTGTAATCCTGGGAGATCGTAGGCCGAATCGAGAGGCTGTGGTTCGGAGCTCCGGAGGTATCGATGGAGGTTACATCGATGGTGTAGTCGCCGGGCACCGCATTGCTAGGCACGTTGATGGTCGAGGTCGCAGATACGTTTGTGCCGGCGCTGACCGGCGTGGAGTTGGGCGTAACCGGTCATTGCCCGCCGAGCGAACCGGTCGTGCATGAAATGTTCACCGTTCCGTGGCGCGTGCTCGTCGCATTGATCGGGCCTGCATTTTGGATTGAGAGGCGCGACAGCGCAATTCAGCCGACGACTTTCCCGGAACCACGCGGCCGCGCATGAACCACTCTGAACGTTGCTCCTCGTGATCGGCATCGGCATCGCGAATCGCCGTTTCCGGCGAAGTTTTCTTGGCCCCCCTGGGCCAGCGCGATCGATATCAATAAAAACGGTAGGAGTGCAAGCAGGGAAGCGCGAACTGCGCGGCAGAACCTGGGAAAGGTCATTTCGCTCAAAAACGATGAGGCCAGTATCCGAGCGCCCGAAAGCACGGTCAACGTCAAACGCAAATAAAGTCGGCCAGAACCATTCTGTGAAGCTATTTTGGGAATCTGAAAGTAGCCGATTGATCAGGTCAGTCGATCAGGTCGCACGTCCAGCGTGATGGGCCGAGTGCCTGTACAATTTCCACGACCTGTCGTCTCGGAGACAAACTTCTTGAGGCACTTGTCCGAGGTGATTCGATGTTGATGCAGGGTCTGGGATCGTTTAGCGCGATTGTTCTGCTGGTGCTGACGTGCGAAGTTTCCATCCCACAGCTTTATGCAGCAGATCGCGAGATCAGCGTGGCGGCGGCAGCGGACTTGAGTTCTGCCCTCCAGGATCTCGCCACGAACTACGAAAAGCGTACCGGCGTGGCGGTGAAGCTCTCATTCGGAGCATCAGGCGCGTTGACCCAGCAGATCCAGAATGGTGCGCCGTTTGACATTTTTTTCTCCGCCGATATGGACTACCCCCGTCAGTTGATCGCTGGCGGCCAAGCGGATGGGGCAACGCTGTATCGCTATGCCGTGGGACGCCTGGTACTGTGGGTTCGGAAAGATTCGCCGCTCGATGTCGAACACAAGGGGATGGATGTGCTGCTGGATCCTTCGGTAAAAAAGATAGCGATTGCCAATCCGCAGCACGCGCCCTATGGCCGAGCGGCAGTAGCCGCGCTGAATCATTACAAGCTCTACGAAAAAATCAGCGACCGGCTGGTGCTGGGAGAAAATATTTCGCAGGCGGCGCAGTTTGCCGAATCCGGCAACGCGCAGGTGGGCTTTGTGGCGCTGGCTCACGCCATAACGCCCTCGATGCAGGGCAAAGGAAAATACTGGATGGTTCCCGCCGATGCTTATCCGGCGCTGGATCAAGGCGTGGTCGTGATCTCGCGCTCGGCTCACAAGCAGGACGCGGCTGGGTTCCTGGAATATGTAAAATCCACCGAAGCATCCGCTGTGCTGCAACGCTACGGTTTTACCCTGCCCGAACAGGCGCAGGGCATAGCCAAGTGAAGGCGGCGAAATAGAAATGTCTATCGATTGGCAGGCTTTCCGCCTCACCGTAGAACTGGCGTGCATCGTGTCGGCGGTGTTATTCGTCGTGGGTCTGCCGCTCGCCTACTGGATCGCCTTCTCGCGCTGGCGGGGCAAATTTCTGGTGGAAGCTCTGGTCGCCATGCCGATCGTGCTGCCACCGACAGTGCTGGGATTTTATCTGCTGGTCGCGCTCGGCTCCCGCAGTCCGCTGGGACGATGGTGGCAATCGGTCACCGGGCACACCCTGGCGTTTACTTTCACGGGATTGGTGATTGGATCCATCCTTTATAGCCTACCCTTCGCAGTGCAGCCTTTTGCGGTGGCGTTCTCCCTGGTTGACCGCAAATTGTTGGCCGCCTCGGCCATAATGGGCGCTTCTCCCTTGCGCACTTTTTCGCGCATCGTGGTTCCGCTCTCTCTGCCTGGATTGATTACGGGCGTTGCATTGGCTTTTGCCCATACCATGGGCGAATTTGGCGTGGTGCTGATGATTGGAGGAAATATTCCTGGGGTGACGCGGACCGTGTCCATCAGTATTTACGACCAGGTGGAGGCTTCAAATTATGCCGCGGCCAATGGGATGGCAGTTCTCCTGCTGATCTTTTGTTTCGCCGTTCTTACCGCCGTATACGGGATGCGCCGGATGAGGCCGAAGCAGAAGGCATGGCCCCCGAGCCTGACTGAATAGACAGGCCCATGCTCACACCTGTGGAAGCACAATCGGTTCCAGCATCGGAGAAGTCGGGGTTGAGCGTGAGCATTCGGAAGCGCTTTGCCCCAACCGGGCGCGAGTTCTCGCTCGACCTGGAGTTCAATGCCGCGCCGGGATTTACCATATTGTTCGGTCCTTCGGGCGCGGGAAAAACTACATTGCTCGATTGCGTGGCGGGACTGGCCACTCCGGATGCGGGACGGATTTCCATTGGCGAACGCGTCTTTTTTGAGGCCCGATCGCCTGACGCAAGAACGCCCGACTCAAGCGCTACGGTCAACGTTCCCGTCGCTAAACGGGGGGTGGGATATGTCCTGCAGGATCTTGCGCTGTTTCCGCATCTGACGGTCGAGCAGAATACCGAATATGGCCTGGCGCATCTGCCGCGATCTGCGCAGAAACAACGCGCAACCGCGACGCTCGAGGAGTTTCGCATCGACCATCTGCGCGGGCAACTTGCAAGCAAAATCTCAGGCGGAGAACGCCAGCGCGTGGCCCTGGCCAGGGCTCTGGTGTGCGACCCGTGCATACTCTTGCTCGACGAACCACTCTCCGCGCTGGATGCCCCGACCAAGGGGAGAATCATCGACGACCTTCGCCGCTGGATTGAGGTTCATCGCATTCCGATTTTGTACGTCACGCACAACCGCGAAGAAGTGATGGCCTTAGGCGAACGCGTGCTGGTGATGGATCAAGGGCGAATCATTGCACAGGGCACGCCGCATGAAGTGTTGCGCGCTCCGCTTCAGGAGACCGTCGCGCGGTTGGCTGGCTTTGAAAATATCTTCGATGCCACGGTGGAGTCCCTGCACGAAGAGCGGGGAACCATGATGTGCCAAGTTACGATGTCTCGAGCCACGACGTGCCGCTTGCCGGGTGAGAAGGGAAGCGGTGTGCTTCTGGAAACTCCTTTGATCCGCGCCGAACCAGGCTCGCTGCTCCGGGTGGGAATTCGTGCCGGTGACATTCTGTTGGCAATTTCAAAGCCCGAGGGTCTGAGCGCCCGCAACGTAATTGCCGGGCTGCTGGTTTCCCTGGAGCGGCGGGACATGATTATTTCCGCGCGCGTGGATTGCGGCGTAGAGATGGAAGTCTACCTGACTCTTGCCGCGCGCGATGCCTTGCAACTCGAAACTGGTCGCGAGGTTTGGCTGGTAATCAAAACTCACTCCTGCCATCTAATGCGGACACAAGAAATCGGAGCGCAGAGATGAACTTGTCACTTTGCTGGTCACCTTGCTAGCGGGAGTTTCCCACCTTCAACGGAGTCAAGAGCTCCAAGACACTCTACATGAGTGAGTTGTGCGTATTTTCTTCGTATGTACGGAATTTGCGAGCCGATGACACGTCCGGCGCACCCGGAATCTGCATAAGCAATATTGGTAACCCAGATAGGCTGTTGACGTCCGGAAAATATGGGAAATAAATAAGCAGATGATAGGTTTAGTGAGCACAAGCCGCCAGAGCCATTCCCCGACTGCAAAAGCTGTAGAGCTAATGGCCGTGGTATATACAACAAACTTCGTGCTAAGTACACGAATGCACGATGGTTAGTGCGTGTTTTTCATTTACACTCGGGAAACTCCCGCTAGGTACTCTGGGACTCTTAATTCCGCATTCTGCATTTCGCCTCGATCTATCTCGATCACGGCAATCCACTGTCCCGCGCGCCGCTCTGAAAAAACGATGTGGCCACCGAGAATCTGCGCGGCGGCGGCTGGCGGCAGATCCCGGTGAAAGCCGAAGAAGCGAGTCTTCCAGTCGGTCCAGGTCCGCCAGCGATCCCAGCGCGCCGGGCCCGGTTCGTCCTTCGTCGAGAAGACCAGCGCAACTTCATAGCTGGGGCGGGAAGAATTCGACTGAAAGTTAGCTGCTGAAAGTACTTCATCCAGAGAGAAGTCTTCGATCCGCACCACGCGCATCGGGCGCGTGGTGTAGCCGAGCCATGGTCGGGACAATTCATCGGATGCAGGCCAGGCCGTGAGGACATGAGCCATGGGGTAACGGGCTTCCAGGAAGCGCTCGGCATCTTCATGCAGCACAATGTAATCGCGGTAGGCGAGATTATCTTCCGGGGAAAATCCATAAGGCGGATTCCAGAACCATGCCACCACAAATGCCAGCGCTACGAAAGCAATGGCCGCGCGCCAAAAGCGCAATCTGCGCCATAGCGTAGAGACTGAAAGAATGATGACCAGAGGAACCGCGGGAAGCATGTAGCGAGCCAGCACCGCGCCTCCGATCAATGCCATTGCCACCACGTAAGCGAGTATGACGATGTAGAAAGCCATCTGCACGGGAAGGGCGATGCGCCTCCGGTCCTTACCCATCCCGGTGCCCACACCCGAATCGCGTTGCGGAGGCAGGAAGCACATAGCCAGCAGCATGGCCAGGGTCAAAATCCAGAGATGAAGATAGCCGATGATCTGCCACAGTCGCATGGCCAGGGCCAGCAGAAAGCGCGTGGGACTCAGCGTGGCGGCCACGTTGTAGCGGAAGAATTCTGGGTTGCCAAAAACGTAGCCCGTGCGCGCGTAGTGATAGAGATACCAGAGAGCAAGCGGCAATACCGGAAGCACCAGCGCCATGACGCGCCGCGCCCCACTGATCTCCGACCGCGACCTGACTTGATCCTCATCGCCATGCATCCACAATGTATGCAGAGACGTCTTTCGCCCGAGCACACCAATCATTTCCCAGCCCGCAAGCGCAATCGGCGCCAGAATCGCAGTCTCCTTGGCCAACGCGGCAACTGAGAACCATACTGCTGTGGTGACTAGCTGCCCTTCCACGTACGCTGAGAGGCCCCAAAAAATAAATCCCGCCGCCGCCAAATCCACATGAGCCAGCGAACTTTGCGCGAAGAACACCGGATACACCGCCGTGCATAGCGTGGCTGCAATCGCGACCTGCGGGTTCGCCACCCGTTCGGTCAGGCGAAATAGACCCAGCAGCGAAAATGCGGCGAGCGCCAGCATCGCCGCCCTGGTCACAAGCGGGGCGTATCCCACCACTTTCCACCACAGCGCCAGCCAAGCCATCACCAGCGGCGGATGCGCATTCGAAACCGTGGATTGCGGAATGAAACTTGCTCTCAGCAGGATGTCGCGCGCGGCGGGAATGTAATATCCGGCTTCGTCCCAGAAGTAGGGAAGCCGGAGTAGAGGCAGATGCAACAAAAAAACAAACACAAAGATGACTGCAAACAACAGGGCCGGGTAACTCCGGGACCATTGTGTTCGGACATTTGGGCCAGATTCGTAATCCGTCAGAATGGCCCTCCTGGCGCGGGAAGCAATCGCTCGAAAGATGAATGACAATCTATAGGAACGGTGCAAACAAGAAACAGCGTAACGTCACCAACGGTGCGATCCCCACCAGACTGCGAATCCATCCCGAGAACGTCTAGTGCACCTGGCCGCCAGGGTTCATCCGAGGATCCAGTTTGATCTCGCCGAAGGCGGTCTCGTAGCCGGAGACGTTCTGTTGCAGCAGTCCAAGTAGCGCCTTGGCTTGTTGCGGGCTCAGGTAAATGCCCTGAAAGTTGCGAATCTCCACTTGAGTTTCGCTCTGTTGCTGCACGGTGCCGAAAACCAGGAAAAAATCCCACACATTCACTCGCATTTGCACGCTGTTGGCATAGGCTTCCCGATATTCGGGGGCATTGGTTAGCTTGACATTGGGTTGTGGCGGAACATTCATGAAAAGCAGTGTAAATGACTTTGGGGGTACATTGGGGGTACAAAGGAAAGCCGCCGAAAAACGAAGTCCACGCCGTCCGGCCAGAATTTTCAGCCGCTTCTGTCACGGCAGTGGGCCTGACAAGAATTGTCATCCCACCTGCAAGTTTCTGGCGAAACAGCGTGCCGCGAAAGGTCATGTCCATAAGCTACTTTGCTGAAACAAAAGGGCTTGTAGGATGTCATTACAAGTGTCATCTGGTGTTCAAAGTGCGAGACTTGATAAGGTTTGCAAATTGAATTTCGCGAGCGTTCTATGACCCATAAGCCCGAAGACGCGGCCATCGAAGAAGAGATCATTCTCCCGGAGAACCTTCTCCCTCTGGGCACTGTGTTGGGCGAGGGGGTGACGCCTCTGGACATCAGTATGGTCCTTGCCAAAGTGTTTCGCGTGCAGTATGCGGAAGTCGCTCTGCTGCGGCTGGAAGGTGGCCTACTCAAGTTTGTGTTTCCTGAGCATCTCTGCACCACCGGAGCGATTCCGATTTCCAGCAAGGCGATCGCTGCCCATACGGCGTTGAGCAAGAAGGCGGAAATTTTTAATAATTTCGCTCGCGTAAAACACGCCAGTATCTTCGAGACCATCAAACCGATCGGCTCCGAAGAAGACGGTGCAATCCCACCTGAGCCCATTCAGAAGTTGATGTCGGTGCCGATACTCGATCAGAACTCCACTGTGCTGGGCGTGCTCCAGATTTCGCGGAAAGGTTTGGATCCCCGCTTCACTCAGGATTTCAGCCGCGAAGACTTGCACGATCTGGAACTCGCCGCCGGAGTGTTGGCCGCCTCGCCCGTGATGCTGGCAAACTAGATTTACAAGCTCGGCGACGTACGGTTTAAGGTTCCAGAAATTTGCTGGTGCGAAAGGGGGGACTCGAACCCCCACGGTTTTACCCGCCAGATCCTAAGTCTGGTGCGTCTGCCAATTCCGCCACTCTCGCACGAGTTGATTATACAAAGCAGCGGGAAATTCTTCGCGGCAGTTTCGCCTGGACGAACCTGTATTTATTCGCGTCCGTGAAAAGACTTGCCGCATGCGACGGACTTGCCACTGCGCCACGAGACGCAGTATTCAAGCCACGAGAGCACGCAGAAGCGTGACGAGTGTCGGGCCGCGGTTACTGAACCGCGTTCAGGCCCTGATAGATGAACATGCCCAGGAGCACCAGCAGCAACACCCCGGAACCGGCGCCGAAGACCCAGACCGGTTTGGTGAGCCGGTTTACCTTCACCAGCAATTCGGTTTGCTCTTGTTGCATGTGGGAGTTCGCATCATCCAGATATAGCTGCTCGTCCTCATGCATGGTGAGCGTGCTGCGGTAGATGAGGAGGATGATCAGTCCGATGGTGAAAAGGCCCCACACGCTCGCGAGCCCAAGAAGGAGGGGACTCCAAGTCCAGGTCATAATGCCACCTCGACAGATTGCAGGCTTGTCCGGTAATCTCCTGAATTCCCGAGTGCGGCGCCGCCAACGCCCCATTTGAAATTCCGCAGAGCCGTAACGGAAACGATTATAGACCCCTTGGCAAGCTTCGCGGGGTTGAATGTGCAGTTTGGTCTTCGTCCGCGTTTTGGAGGCATAAGTTTGCGCCTCCGGGCCGTCAGCATGCATCCAAAGCTACATACACGGCAATTTCATGGCGGAGCCGGCTTATATGTGCTTCGCTGTGGGCTTGCTCACTCTGTTATAATTTAGAAATTCCAGAGCCAAGGAGAAATAAATGGCTACGACCACTGTCCCAGAAGTTACAACCAACGTCCCCGAAGTAAAGAAGGCTGCGCCGGTTACGCTTACTGCCAGTGCGGTTACCAAAGTAAAAGAGATTATGGGACAGCAGAGTCCCGTGCCCGCCGGCTTGCGCATCGGCGTGGTGGGTGGCGGCTGCTCCGGGTTCTCCTATTCCATGCAGTTCGAAAATGCCGCCGGCATGATGGATAAGACCTTCGAAATGGAAGGCCTGAAGGTTTTTGTCGACGCCACTTCCGTGATGTATCTGAACGGATGCCTGGTGGACTATGTCGAGACTCTGGAAGGCGCCGGATTCAAATTCGAGAATCCCAACGTGAAGAGCACTTGCGGGTGCGGATCGTCTTTCAGCGTGTAGTTGGCGAAGTTTTCGTGGCGAAATGAAATAGCCCCATCTCACGATGGGGCTATTTGTATTTTCCGAGAGAATCGAGGAGCGCTGCTATTGCTGCTGCGGCGTGGTCGACGGCGGCTGCGCCGGCGCCGGACCACCCATCGTATTGTTGTTGCCAAATCCACTCGACTGGCCAAACGAGCTGCCGTTGGAGGAGCCAAACGAACTGCCATTGGATTGGCCGAAGGCACTGCCGTTGGTGCTGCCCGGTTGCCCATTCGTCTGCCCATTCATCCCGGGCTGCAAGGCCTGGCCCAGTTGCAGCTGCGGCTGGTTGGGCGTCCTCAGAAGGCCGCCGAGGTCCGTGGTGGGATCGTATACAAATATCCACTCATTGTATTTGTGCTTGTGGTTGAACTCACGAATTGTGGAGTCCTTGCTTACGCTGGCCACACCCACAATCGGCCCACCGCCGAATACCTGGCCACCGCCCTGACCACCACCGTTTTGGCCGTTCTCGCCGCTTTGCGCTGAATTGGGATCCTGAGAAGTCGGCGTACCGCTTTGCGCTGAATCCGTACTTGCCGGTCCATTGGTTCCGGTGGTATTCGAAGTTCCCGTATTATTGGAGAATCCGGAATTTCCCGAGCCGAACCCTCCTCCGAAGCCACCATTTGAGTTTCCGCTCGAGTTTCCGCCAAAACTCGAGTTTCCGCCAAAACCCCCACTCGAATTTCCCCCAAATGCGGATGATTGTGAGGATGAGGAATTGCCAAACGCCGAACCACTCGAACCGGAGCTAGCCATGGACGCAACCGTAGCTGCGCCGGCAAGCGGCGTGCTGCCTATGCTGCCTCCGAGAGCGACACCGGGGTCTCCGTAGTGGAGAAGTTTGAAGTCCCGATTCTTATTGAGCGGATCCTTGTAATGCTTTCGCAGGTAGCGAAGATTATTGGTGTTGTCTAGATCTTCCAGGCGGGTTGGATAGCGCCCAAATTTCTTGTAGTAGTTGCGGATGGCGCGAGAGTATTGCACCCCGCGATGGATCATTTCCTCCTCGCGGTCGCGCCGAATCTCAAACGCGATGGTGGGAAGAATTGCAGTTGCGGCGATGGCCATGAGACTCACGATCAAAAGCAGCGTGAGCAAGACATGGCCGTCTTCCCGCCGCCGGAGCCGGGAAGAGGAGCGATCCGCCAATAAATGCAAAGTCATTTTTGATTCCGCACCCACAACCTTAAAGTAAACCTGTAAGGGGCGGCCCTATGTTGGATGCTTGGAGAATCCTAACAAACTACCCAATTGCAAATTGCCTGATTACTAAATTGTGCTACCCCTGTTCGTATTACCCTGGTGTCAGCGGCAGGCTTTGGGGTGGGCCGCTGCCCACTACGTCCTGCACCTCGACTGAGGTTGGGGAGATTCGTAGCACCTTGTAACGGCGGTCGATAATTTCTCCCTCGCCGGCAATGAAAACATCCTCGCCTTTGGAAAGAAAAACTTTCTTCGCTTCTCCCGGCTGATTGGCGAAGCCGAAAAACTTTAGGGGTATGGGCGGCGGTGCCATCACTGCGGGCGCCGTGTAGATCGGATCCTTTTTGATATCTATCGTGCCGTTGCCCTGAGGCTTGGGAATCACAACCTCCGCCTGCGATACGAAAATGTTTCTTCCCGAGCCTTCGTATTTGATTTGTTCGATGATGGCGAGCCGCTGCAATTGCAGCGTTGGGTCAAGGTTCTGCGGGGCCGGCGCTTTTTTATCCGCGGCAGATCCAGCCCCGTGATGACCGAGGGGACGAGGACGAACGCTCTCCGGCGCGGCGGCAGGTAGGCTAGAAGTCGCGGTTTCCGTGGAGGCAATCGTCGAGGACGTCGGCATGAACTCGTAGAGAGCGATCAATATCGCCACTCCTCCAAGCACTGCCGCCAGGATCACGGACTTCCGGTTTTCCGTTCCCAGTTTCACTAGGCCCCTGCCTTCATGTAGGTTTCGACCTTCATCTGCAGTTTAATGGGTCCACTTTGCTCGCCGGCCAGAGAAATTCTGTCGATGATAAACATCATGTCGTCGCGTTCCAGCGCATTGATGAACTGGGCCAGGGAAACATAACTGCCGGTAAGGTCGGCATCCATCTCCACGGGCTGCAGGCGGCGGGCTTCCTCATCTTTCACTTTGTAGCTGACACGCTCGATCGCAACCCCATTGGTGACTGCCAGTTTGCCGAAGCGGGTGAGGATTTGCGATTCCTTCCCGGGAAAACGCTTCTCGTAGAAGTCCGCGATCTGCTGATTCGCCAAGCTTACTTTTTTCGGCAAATTGGTCAGCGGTTCCACCTGGCTGGTTTTTATCCGCAGTTCACTCCACAAACGGTTGAGCTCGGCCCGCCGCGATTGCGTCGACCCCACCAACGGAGAAAGCAGTACGATCACTGTGATCACATCCACGCCAACGAGCACCGCCAGGGCGATTTTGATGTTTTTCCGGGTTCGCCGCAAATCTGGCATTAGGGCTTGCTCCTCTGGGAAATCTCCGTTTTCGGCAGTGGTATGGGCACCGTCTCCGGGACGTAAATCGCGTGGATGCTGACTTGAACGGGATCTCCAGTGCTCGACATCCGCGAACTCTCGTTCTCGATATAAGCCTGAGCGAAACGCCGCGAATCCTCCATGCGGCGGGCCAGTTCGATGGCGCGATCGCGGGAATCGCCAGCCACCAGCATCTTCAGCGAAAGTTGGTTGTCCTCATCCAGTTCCGGGCTGATCGAAACCAAATGCACCCGCGCCGGCATCACCTTCTCCAGATCTTCCAGCACCCGGGTCCAGGAGAATGACTTGCGCTCGATAAGCTGGTTGAGAAAGTGCGACTCGTCCCGCGTGCTACGGTTTTCCGGGCGATTCAGAAAATCCTCGGCCTGTTGCCGGGTGCGGTCGCGTTGCGCGATATCGGTGCGGTAGGCGGCCATGGCGGCATGATCGCGGCGGGCCTCGAACCAGCCCATGACGGTCATCGCGAGCAATATCAGCGTGAGGATGGACACAGCCGCGAGAGCCGTTCCCCAGCGCGTCCAGAACTGCCGCGCATCTTCGTAGGGCTGGGTAGCGAGATTGATGTCGAGACGCATTGTTTGAAAAATCGAACCTGCTGGAACAAGTACTGCTAATGGAATTATCGTAAAACTCCGCCTAGGAAACCAGGGCTCCCACTACCCCCGCCATTCTCCACCGCGGCACCGAACCCCCGGCGCTGAATCCCAACTGCGAGGAACTTATCAATTCCGCGACTTCAGCTCCCGTTTGCGCGCGCAGCGCGGGCGCGGCATTTCCCGTGTCAGCCAAACCCGCGACAAATATCTTTTCGATGTTCAGGTGATAGGTGTCCTGGAAAAATACCACGGAGGGATAAACCTCTTCGGCTAACTGCTCGCCGGTGATGGTCACTCCACGGGTATTTTCCAGCGTACGGAAAAGCTGCAATTGGTCACCATTGAGGATTGCGATGCTGGTGGTTCGCGCATCCACTTTCACCACCAGCGTAGGACGCTGCCCTTCCGCCGCCCCAAGCGCTGCCAGCATCGATGGCAACACCACCCCGGGGCTGAATCCCGCATCGCGCAAGGCTCCTTCGTAATCCTCCACTACGCTGGCCAGAGCTACGGCGGCTACTACTCGCATCCCGTCTGCTGTTTTCTGTGCGTGGTAAGAAACTCTCGCTTTGTCGACGTCAAACGGCAAAGACTTCTTCATGCGAAAGCGCACCACGCCGGCCGCTTCCTCGGAGTCGGAAGGCAAGGTGTCAAATTCGAGCAACACGACCCGGACCGCGGCGTCAGGGACTACTGCGATTACATCGCGGGATCGTCCTGCCACGCTGCTCAGCGCGGATTGCAGCGCCGCGCTGACCGCTCCACGCTGGCGCAAGTTGCTTTCCACGAGATCGGGGATTACGCTGCCGGGAGCCAGTTCGCGTGCCGCGCAGGCTTCCAGACTGCGGCCATCCTCCGCCAGTCGCCCCACCAAAACGCGGTCGGCCGCGATTTCACAGGCCAGCCTGGGTTTTGCCGAATTCGATCCAGAACTCATTTCAGGGAATTTACCTTCCAAGTCCGATATCTACAATTCAAACGCCCCCTGCGGCAAAATGCAATACCCGCAAGGACTCATCCGCTCATGACCTGCCGAGCCCCTCTCAAGGCGGAGCGCGGCAAGATAATTAGGCGATTGTAATTGTTATCCCGAGCAGCGGACACTCGCTTCCCTACCGCATGGCCTCGATGAAGGTGACCTTATTGATCTCTTTCAACGTGGTCAGACCGAGCCGAACCTTATCCAGGGCCGACTCGCGGAGAAAACGCATGCCTTCGTCCCGCGCCGCGCGCCGGATTTCCGACGTCGGCTTGCGGGCGAGAATCATCTCCCGAATGCGGTCGCTCAAGTCCAGCAATTCGTGGATGGCGGTTCGCCCGCGGAAGCCGGTGCCCGCGCACTCGATGCATCCCGGTCCCTCATACAAAGCCACCTTCGACCACTGTGCCGGATCGAGCCCGCTGGCTTCCAGCACGTCGGGAGGATAATGCACCTGAGTCCGGCAGGAGTCGCAAATCAACCGCACCAACCGCTGCGCCAGAATGCAGTTCAGCGCCGAGACAAAGTTATAGGGCTCGACGCCCATGTTCAGGAATCGTCCGATCACATCGACCACGTTATTGGCGTGGACCGTGGTGAAAACCAAGTGTCCGGTGAGGGCTGACTGAATGGCGATCTGGGCGGTTTCCTGGTCGCGGATTTCGCCGACCATGATCTTGTCCGGATCGTGACGCAGAATCGAACGCAATCCGCGCGCGAACGTCAGCCCTTTTTTCTCGTTCACCGGAATCTGCGTGATGCCGCGAAGCTGGTACTCCACCGGGTCTTCAATGGTGATGATCTTGTCTTCGTCGGTCTTGATCTCGTTCACTGCGGCGTAAAGCGTGGTCGTCTTACCACTGCCGGTCGGCCCCGTCACCAGCACCATGCCGTAGGGTTCCTTGATGTAGCGGCGGAATTTGCGCAGGTCGTCTTCGTCAAAACCGACTACCTCCAACGTAAGGGTGCGAAACTTCTCGCTCATCGACTCTTTGTCGAGCACGCGGAGCACGGCATCCTCGCCGTGAATGGAGGGCATGATGGAGACGCGGAAGTCAATGGCGCGCCCGTTGTACTTTACCCGGAAGCGTCCATCCTGAGGCACGCGGCGCTCGGAAATATCCAGCTCGCTCATGACCTTAATTCGCGAGATAACGGTGGAGTGGTGCTCTTTGCCGATGGGCGGCATGGCCTGGGTGAGCACGCCGTCGATGCGGAACTTGATGACCACGGAGTCGTCGCGGGTCTCGATATGAATATCAGAAGCGCGCCGCTGTAGAGCGGTGAAAATTGTGGTATCCACCAGACGGATGATGGGGCTGGTATCGCCCGCCGCCGTCAGCTTGTCGATGGTCAGCGTCTCTTCGGCGCCTGTGTTCTCGTCTTCCCGGATGATCTGGAAGCCTTCGCTGGCCTCTTCCAGAACACGCTGGGACTGCTCCGTCTTCTTGAGAATGTCGCTGATTTGTTTCAGCGTCGCGACTTTGGTGACGATCCGCTTTTGCAGCAGCAGGCTGATCTCGTCGATCATCATCAGCTGGCTGGGATCGGCAATGGCAATGGCCAGCTTGCCGTCCGCAGTCTCTTCCAGGGGCACGAAGTTGTAGCGGAACATCAGCTCCGGGGAGAATTTCTTGAACAACTCATGATGGAGCTGAAAATCGGTGAGGTCCACAAACTCGCAGCGATAGCGCCGGGCTACGTCCTGCGCCCGCTCCAGGTCGGTGATCGGATTTCCCGTCGTGATCACCTGCCCGCCGTTCTCGCCGTGTACAAAAAGTGATTTCTTTTCCGCCATCGCCATTTCTCACATCCACAAAGCCATTTGTAATTTGGTAATCTAAAACGCCACCGATCCGCCGGTTTCTAAATTACCCAATTACCAATCACCCAATTCTCTAGTGGACCCCCAGGGTGAAGATCGGCAAATAAAGCGAAATCAGCACTCCGCCTACAAAAACCGCCATCACCATTAGAATCAATGGCTCAATCAGAGCCATGGAGGCATTTAACGCCGTCTGCACATCTTCTTCATAGAACTCGGCCACAGAGTTCAGCATCGCCGGCAACGCGCCTGTGGACTCGCCGACTTCTAGCATTTCCACCGCCAGGTCGGGGAAGATCCCTTGTTCCTCCAGGCTGCCGGCCAGTCCCTGGCCTTCGCGAACTCTGGTGCACGCCCGCATTACGCCCTTCAGAATTCGGCGGCTGCTCATCGAGCTCCCTGCCGTCTCCATCGATGGAACCAGAGGCAGGCCGCCCTGCAGGAGGGTGGAGAGCATCCGCGAAAAAGTTGCGACTTGATGCTTCAGCCGGATATCACCGAGCAGCGGCAACCCCAGAATGAAGCGGTCGATCTGGTCGGCTCCCCGGTCCGTCTTCCGCCATTGCCAGAACACAACCCCCGCCAGCGCCCCCCCGACAACAAAAAAGGGAAAATATTTCTGCGAGATCTGGCCCACGTTCAGCATGAACACCGTGATGGCCGGAAGTTTTGCGTCCAAGCTATTGAACAGGTCGGCGAACTTGGGCACCACATAGGTGAACAAGAACATCACCATGATCGTGACCACGGTCACCAACATGGTGGGATAAATCAACGACACAAACAGCTTCTTGCGGAACGTCATGGCCAGCCGCTGAAAATTGATGTAGCGGGTCAGCACTTCGTCGATGTTTCCGCTTTTTTCTCCGGCCATCAGCGTGGTGGTGTAAATCTTCGGCACCACGGCGTGCGTGGCAAAGGCGTCGGAGAGCAACTCACCGCCTTTTACGCGCTCCCGGACGTTCTCCAGCACTTGCTGCAAACTGGGATCTCTTTGACGCTTGATCAACAGGTCGAGGGAGTTCAGGATGGGCAGCCCAGCCTTGATGAGCGTCAGAAACTGCTGATTAAAGACGAGGAAAGAACTCTGCTTTAGTTTGCGCCGCCGGCCCAGCGAAAACCCGCCGGAAAACATCCCCTGCGGCTTAACCCAGTAAACCAGGTATCCTTGCGAGGCAAAGCGGTCGCGTACCTCTGCCACCGAGTAGCCCTGCTCCACCTGCTG
>Ga0209333_1000355_pt1 | contig 25770 bp, 24 predicted proteins | sample BlaSpr_A8_OM2_O3_FD_187982 | JGI IMG/M metagenome (GOLD analysis project Ga0209333, IMG submission 187982) | Forest soil microbial communities from Thunder Bay, Ontario, Canada - Black Spruce, Ontario site 2_A8_OM2_O3 (SPAdes) (version 2) | ecosystem: Environmental > Terrestrial > Soil > Boreal... | reverse complement strand
GCACCTTGTCTCCGTAATCGTCGAGCGGGTGCCCTGTCACGTAGAAACCGATCATCTCCTTTTCGCCTTGCAGCTTCTCGCGGCCGGTCCAATCGGGCACTTGCGGCAGCGGCTTCTCGACAGGTCCCTCCTCCGGGGTCATATCGCCGAACAACCCGCCCTGGCCGCTCACGCGGTCGCGCCAGACGCGCTGTCCGGCTTCCATGGCGCTTTCGGTGGCGGCGAACAACTGCGCGCGGGTGCCCTCCAGTGAGTCCATGGCGCCGGCGCGGATCAGGCTCTCAATCATACGCCGGTTGATGGAAGTCAAATCCACGTGCTCGCAGAATTCGTAGAGGGAAAGGAAGCGGCCCAGCTTCTCGCGCGCGGCGCGAATGGCTTCCACGGCGTTGGGGCCGAGATTCTTGACCGCGCCAAGCCCGAAGCGGATGCCTTTGCCGTTTGGCGCGGTGTCGTCCGGAGTGAAATTCCAATCGCTGGCATTGACATCCGGCTGAAGCACGGTAATGCCCATCTCGCGGCACTCGTTGATGTACTTCACCACCTTCGCCGTGTTTCCGGTTTCAGAAGTAAGTAGCGCGGCCATGAAGTCCACCGGATAATGGGCTTTCAGATACGCAGTGACAAAGGCCAGATAGGCATACGCGGCGGAATGCGACTTATTGAATCCGTAGCCGGCGAATTGTTCCATCAGGTCGAAGATCTTTTCGATCTTCTTCTGCGGGAAGCCGCGCTCCAGAGCGCCCTTGATGAAGCGCTGCCGCTGCGCGGCCATCTCTTCGGCTTTCTTCTTGCCCATGGCGCGGCGCAGAATATCGGCTTCGCCCAGTGAGTAGCCTGCCAGGACATTGGAGATCTGCATCACCTGTTCCTGGTAGACAATTACGCCGTAAGTCTCTTCCAGCAGCGCCTTCAACTCCGGCAGATCGTAAGCCACGGCCTTGCGGCCTTGCTTGCGATCGATGAAGTCGTCCACCATGCCGCCTTGCAAGGGGCCGGGCCGATAGAGCGCGTTCAGCGCAGTGAGATCCTCGATGCGCGTTGGATGGTAGCGGCGCAGAATGTCCTGCATGCCGGGCGATTCAAATTGAAAGATGCCGCTGGTGAGGGCTTTCGAAAAAATCTCGTAAGTGGCCGGGTCGTCGAGCGGCAGTTCCTCGGGTACCAGAAGCACCCCGTGCCGCTTGTCGATCAGCTTCAGCGCATCGTCGATGAGCGTGAGGGTGGTCAGGCCCAGGAAGTCCATCTTCAGAAGCTGCAGCTTCTCCAGGCCGCTCATATCGAACTGCGTGACAATTTCTTCCCTGTTGGTGCGGTACAGCGGGACGAGTTGCTTCAGCGGTTCGGGCGAGATCACCACCCCGGCGGCGTGCACGGAACAGTTGCGCGCCATACCCTCCAGGCGCAGCGCGACTTGCAGGATCTCGGCCACGCGCGGATCTTTACGCTCCAGCTCGCCGAAGCCCGGCTCGGCTTTCATGGCGTCGTCGAGCGTGATGTTCAGGACGTTGGGCACCATCTTGGTGAGACGCTCCACGTCGGCGAAACTCATGTCCAGCACGCGTCCCACGTCCTTGATGGCGGCGCGCGCGGCCATGGTGTTGAAGGTGATGATTTGCGCCACCTGCTCGCGGCCGTATTTCTCGGTGACGTACTGGATCACTTCGCCGCGCCGGTTCATGCAGAAATCGATATCGATATCGGGCAGGCTGATACGCTCGGGATTCAGGAAGCGCTCGAACAGCAGCCCGTACTGCAGCGGATCGATATCGGTGATGCCCATGGCGTAGCCCACCAGGCTGCCCGCCGCCGAGCCGCGGCCGGGGCCGACCGGAATGGATTTCGATCGCGCGAAGCGGATGAAATCCCAGACGATCAGGAAGTAGCCGGAGAACTGCATCTTCTGGATCATCTTGATCTCGCGGTCGAGACGCTCGGCGTATTCCGGCAGATCGTGTTTCAGGTGGCCGGCGGCGCGCAGAGCTTCGAGGCGCGTCCTGCGCCTTTCGAAACCCTGGCGCGCGACGAATTCGAAGTAGGTATCGGTGGAATGCTCGGCCGGGACTTCAAATTTCGGGAAAGGCTCCTTGATTTTTTCCAGGTCGACGTGGCAGCGCTGCGCGATTTCCCAGGTGCGGTCGAGCGAATCTTCCAGTTCGCCGAAGAGCTGCATCATTTCGGCGCGCGATTTCAGGTAGAAATCGGGCGTGTTCCAGTGCATGCGCGACGTGTCGCTCATGGTCTTGCCGGTCTGGATGCAGAGCAGGATTTCGTGCGCGCGGGCGTCGTCGCGGCGCAGATAGTGCGCGTCGTTGGTGGCCACCAGCGGCAGGCCGGTTTCCGCCGAGAGCCGGTGAACCGCGGGTATTAGGCGCTTGTCCTGTTCCAGGTGGTGGTCCTGAATTTCGAGAAAGAAGTTATTCTTGCCGAAGATGTCGGCGTAGGTGTAGGCGGTACGGCGGGCTTCATCGTAGCGGTCGGATAGCAGGATTTCGGGAATATCACCGCGCAGGCAAGCGGACATGCCGATCAGGCCTTTGGAGTGCCGCGCAAGCAGGTCCCTGTCGATGCGGGGCTTGTAGTAGAAGCCCTCGAGGAAGCCCGTGGAGACCAGGTTGATGAGGTTGCGATAGCCTTCCTGCGTTTCGCAGAGCAGGACCAGGTGATTGTAGCGGTCGGTGTCGCTGCGGGTTTTGTGGCCCTGCTGCGAGACGTAGACCTCGCACCCGATGACCGGATGCACGCCTTTGGCCTTGGCGGTGTTGTAGAACTTGACGGCGCCGAACAGGTTGCCGTGGTCGGTCATGGCCACGGCGGGCATCTTCTGCTCGACCACCGTGTCCATGAGCTGGCCGATTTCGCAGGCTCCATCGAGGAGGGAGTAATCGGTGTGGCAGTGCAGATGGACGAACGGATTTTCCGGCATGGCCTTCCTTTAAATTAAACGGCTATCGGGTTCTGTGGGGAGGTGCTTCTATTTTAGCGCGGGTTTGGCGAATCTTGCTGACCGGCGTGTGGGGGTGTTTTCTGGCCTCTAGTATATCGTTTCAGTAAAACATATCCATACAATCACGCCACTTCTCAGGAGGCCTCCAGCAGTTCGAAAGCCTTCCAGCGATGAACTACCGGCATCTCGTTGATTTCGGCAATCCCCAGCAGAATGCGTTCTTTCAGTTCCGCTCTGGATTGCACCCGGATCTGCCGCAGGAAAGTCCGCGTCATTTTGCCAAACAGGGTCTCCACGATGTTCAGCCAGGAGCCGTGCGTGGGAGTCAGCACGTACTTGAACCGGTTGGGGCGCGTCGCCAAGTAGGTCCGCATCTCTTTGGAAATGTGCGAGGAGTGGTTGTCCAGGATCAGCCGCATCGTGCACTCCGGCGGGTAGCGGGCATCCAAATCCCTGAGCAGTGCGATGAACTCCACGCTCGGGTGCCGCTCCTCGACGCGTGCGGTGATATGCCCGTCGTGCAGGTCCAAACCTGCCAGAATCGACCAGCTACCATAGCGGATGTACTCATGATCGCGGGCCACCGTGGGATATTTACCGGCCACCGGCGGCAGGTCCGGAGCGGTGTTGCCAATGGCCTGTACGCCAGGTTTTTCGTCCACCGAAACCGTTATCACCAAAGGCTGCGGAGCACCTTTCTGCGCGGCCTCGTTTTGCAGCGCGACCCGTTGATACACCAGCAACACCTCTTGCATTTTAGACAGGAAGCGCGGATCGCGGCGCTCCAGGTAATACTGGACTTTGTGGGGATGCGGCGGTTGCGCATCCAGGATGCGCTGTACCGTGGCTTTAGCCGCCTTATCCAGGGCCGGGTACCCGGCTTGCACCGCGTGCCCGCGCACATGCCGCGCGAGTGCCGAGCGTGTCCACAACTCTGCGGCATACCCAAGTTCCTTGGGCTTGCAACACGCTAAATGGACCACCCAGGCCTTGGCATCATCGGTAATGACCGCCTCTCGTGGCTGATGCGACGTGTCCTTCATGCCGGCCTGGACCCCCATCTGCAGGGCCTTATCAACCCACAGTCTGGCTTACGGTCTCGCCGGCATGATATCGCCACAAGACTTGCGCGCGCTGGACGTCGCGGAAAGCCGCGCTTTTGGATTGGCGGAGCCGATCGAGATGTTTTTTCTCCTCGTCGGTGAGAACGAGCTTCGGGCGCCGGGATGCTCGTGCCATGGACCCCGCATAGCACAAAACAAAGTCTTATGGATATGTTTTACTGAAACGTAATACGGCGGTGCGCGACCCTCGATCACGTTGCGACTACTGCCGGCTGGGGTCGCCATATGGACGACCGATGGGGGTGGCGTCAAGGTGCGCTGGGCGGAAGCACCGGTCGAGAAGCTGCGGAGTACAAGCGAGGAGTTTTTGGCGCTGTGCGCTTCGCCGGCGTCGAATGCAAGCGAGATCCGGCGGCTGGGCAACCAGCTATATCGGGCTTTCGTCCAGGGCGTCGATGCGCCATGGCCCGCAGCTACAGCGCACGAGAAAGACGCACACAAGGGCGCTTCGGGGCGGCCTGAGAGGCCATCACTGGCCAAGGGCCTGCCACACACCCACTCGTACTACTAATTATCGGATGGCCTTTGTACGCCATCGATCACGTAAACATCAACCGAAACCCTCTCCATGCGCAGGCGGAGACCGAGCTGCTGGATCGCCGTGAAGATGGACGGTCCGCTTTGAGGAGCGGCCCGGTCCATATCGGGGGACCACTCAAGCTTACAGTCAAAGGCGCCTTGAACGTTGGTTTCGTCGACCACTTTCCTGTGCAGTTGCGCCGAAAGGGATCTTGCCACGTAGGATACAGGGGCGGCCTGAAAAGTCATGATGCGCATCTGGCCATTCCAGCGCATCCGTACTTGCGGGCCTGGCGGATGGGTGGTCGCGGTCAGTTTTGGCCCGTCCTTCGAAACGGACAGCACATAGGCTGGCATTTCTCTCGCTTCCCGATGCATGGCCAACTTGAATCTGTCGGCCAACATCGACCGAACCATCATGCGGATCTGCCCGTCTCTGCCGACTTGTTCGTTTCCCGCATCGTTCTCCGGCGTGGCGACGATGTCATACCTGTCGGAATCCGTCCACTTGGGGCCGCCCACAAGCTCATCGTCGGTCAATTCATACGCCCACTTCACCAGAATCTTCAGGGTTGACTTTTCGGCTGTGAATCTTCCCCCGGGCAACCGGGTTATCACCGATTGCTCTGCCGGCTTGCTCGGCTGGATCGAGGCCACTTCAAAAGCGGGTGAAGACGGCGCGGATTGGCCGCAGAGGTGGACCGACCCAGCTAACAAGAACGCGACGGCGGCGTGGATCGGGATCCCATTTTGGCTTCGGCTCCCGGGCCATTATACTCCCGCGTCGCGATGCGCCTCACTTTTCCTCTGGGCCATGGAGCTTCCACAGAATCTGGCGCAACATGCCCAGCACCACTGGCGCATCGCGCGCGCCGATGTTCAACCGCCGCACCAGGCGGCGCACTTTGGCCTTCGTCGATGCCGCCATCAGCGGCTTGATGTAACCGCTGCGATCCAGCGCCTCCACCAACATCGCCGTGATCTGTTCCGTCTCCACCGCGAGGGCCGCTTTCATTTTTTCCGGACGCGCGGCCGCCGCTCGCGCGTCGCGCGCCAGTTCGTAAAGGCACACTGCCACAGCTTGGCCCAGGTTCATCGAACGATTCAAGTCCACCGTGGGGATGCGCATCAGCCAGTGGCAATGGCTCATGTCCTCGTTCGAGAGGCCGAACTTTTCCGATCCGAACAGCAGCGCCACGGGTCCGGCGGCTTTGCGCATCAGGCGCGCGCCAAATTCGAGGCGGCGCAACGAATGCTGCAACTCGCGATGGCCCACCGAAGTGGTTCCGACGACTAGCCCGCAGTCCGCAACAGCTTCGGCCACCGTGGTGAATTCTTGCGCGGCAGCCAACAACGGCGCGGCTCCCACCGCCGACCGCGCTTCGCGGAAAGCCACCTCGTATGGATTCACCACACGCAGGCGCGGGCATCCGAAGTTGGCCATGGCGCGCGCCGCCGCGCCGATGTTCAACGGGTTTCGCGGCGCGACAAGCACCACGCGAAGCTGGTCCCGCAGAAAAAAATTTGCGATTGGCGCGTCTCGATGCATTTTTCTCTTGACTTTTTTCTCGAACAACCTTATATATGAATCACATTGCGATTTTCGAATCGCAAAATTTGATGTTTAGGGAGAATCAATCGATGAAGAGCGCAACGAAGAAGGCCGCCCCGAAGAAGAAGGCGCCTGCCAAGAAAAAGAAGTAGCATGGGCGCCCACTGAAGGGCGTGATTCAAGTTTGAACCAACAGGCCCCGATTCGTCGGGGCCTTTTTCATTTTGCGGCACGTGGCGCTCCCGCCTTCTGCAGCAGCGTCCGGAACGTCTCCCCCATCCCGAACAGCAGGCTCTTCAACTGCAATCGCCGCTGCAACTCCTCCGCGCTCGTGGGCGCCGCGAGCGCCTCCGCGAATCGATTCGGCTCTCCGGCCGAGAGCAGCGTTTGCATCAGAGTTTCGAAGCAAACCGCTTCCAGGCCGATGCGCGTGCCGTGTTCCTGCAGCGCCGTGAACGGGACATGCGCGGTGATGTCCTTCGTGCCGGGGTCTTCCAATACATCTTCATCCGCCTGGTGTCGCCGGTAGCTCATGAGCGCGCCGCGCGGAAGCCGCACCGACTCGGCGCGCGTGTAGCCGTAGTCGATGGTGAAGACGAATCCCGCTTCCAGCGCGCGCGCGATGCGCTCCAACCAGGCGAGCGCATCCAGGTTCACTTCATAGAGCGCGCCTTCCGTTGGCGGCGGAAAGTAGCGGCGCAGATAGTCCGCCACGTCCTCGCGCGCAGGCGGACCGGGCACCCACACGAAGCGCCGATCCCATGCAACGCGCATCTCGCGGAAGCAACCGTCGCGGAAGGCCACCTCTTCCACCGGCAGGGCGTCGAAGAACTCGTTGGCGAAGAGCACGCCACGGAAATGCTCCGGCATCGTTCGCATCGCATTATGGCCGAGGTCCACCGGAACATAACGCCACTCTGAGAAAGCCGCGGACATCTCGCCTCTACCGGCGCCCATCTCGACGACGGTGAAGTCCGGCGGCGCGCCCATTGCCTGGTACAACGACCGGATGCGCGCGGCCATCAGGATGCCGAACACCGGCTGGATCTGTTCGGCTGTATAGAAATCGCCCTGCTTGCCGAATGGGTCGCGCGCGCCCCGGTAATATCCGTGGACCGGATCGTAGAGCGCCGCCTCCATGAACCGGCGGAACGAAATCGGGCCGTCGCGGCGGATCTCGTCGCGCAACACTTCGCTGAGCGGGCTCACGGCTCGACGACCCGGGTCTGCGGCGTGCGGATGAACATCTCGACCAGGTAATCGTGCAGACAATCGTAAAGGTAGCGCTGCAAGGTCCAGGGAAACTGCGGATGCTCGATATCCCGCGGATGCAGCGGCGCATAGTAGGTGTGTAGGCCCAGGCCGCGATTCTTCAGCTCGATGACCAGCTCGATGGAGCCGTTGTGCTCGCGCGCCGAGAAATCCACCAGCGCATGCTCGTAGCGCCGCAACTCGGTTTCGACCTTTTCCAGCGGACTCGCCAGTGGGCTCACGCATTTATGCTAGCGTGAAAAACACGGTATGTCTCTGCCCGCCACCGTCCGGGTCAAACTCAGCTCGGAAGCCGCCGAGGGAATTTCCATCACGCGCGTGGTGGTGCAGGATTTGCCCTTGCGGGATCTGGTGGAACATATGCTGGGCATCACGGGCAAAAACGAGGCGCGCGTGCGCGAGTTGCTGCTGCGCGGCACGCTGGTGAGCGGCGCATCGCGTTTCCGGTGGACCGGTTGGGAGGCGGAACTGGACGGCCTGCGCGAACTGTTGGCGACTTTTCCCGGCGACGATCACGCGCGGCCGTTTGCAGCGGCGCGGTGCGTGCGCGCGGTGCTGCGCGGCGGACGCCAAGCCATCCACATTCCGCGCGAGGCCGGCGCGCGCAAGCCCTCGCTAATGAAATGGCCGCGGAAGGCGAGCTTCTGGGATGTGCTAATGGATCTGGCCGCGGCGGGTGAGATGCAGTACCTGCACTACTCATATAAGGATCGCGCCGATTGCTTCCGCTTCGATATGCCGCTGGCCGCCGCCGAGAAACTGCGCATCGCCGGCGAGGCGGTGAAGTATAGCAGCGTGCGGGAGCAGATCCGGTCGGCGGGATTTATGTGGGCGGAGTTGTTTGTGGAGCGGTAAGGATCGCGGAAGCACCAAAAGTGGTCATGCGCAAGCGCCATCAGATCCGGTCGCGCAATTCACGAAACGAACGATAGCGCTTCAGCGCGGCTGGATTGTTCGCTTCCGCCATGGCGGCGATCGTCTGTTCGTTCCGGCCGAGAGCGTCTTCTCCGAGATCGGAATATCGACGACAGAGGCTATCCGGCTTTTCCTGAGGCAAGTCGAACTGCACAAGGGCCTGCCATTTCCCGTTTGCGTTCCAGGCGCAGGAAGAGTTGCCAGTCGGTGATGAAACCATCATTCCCGCCTCAGGCCTCCCCTTTTTGGCCCGTCGCGTGCTAATGCCCTGCCATGTCATTCCCGACCACGGAGCAACTTGCAAGCACCATTGAAGAGCCTCTCGCGCGGCTGGTGGCATTCGAGCCCACAATCTTTCCGGTGTTGAGCGTCTACTTGAACACCCAGCCGGATCAGCACGGACGCACGCCAGACGCGGCGCCGTATCTGCATCGCGAATTCAAAGCTCTCGCCAGAACCTGGGCGCCGGGTTCCCCCGAGCGTCACAGCTTCGATCAAGACGTGGAGCGAATCGTTTCATATGCCGCGGACAAAATCGACGCCGCGGCAAACGGGGTAGCCATATTCGCGTGTTGGGGCGTGGAAGAATTCTTCGAGGCGATCCAGTTAACGACCCCTGTCAGCGATAACCGCGTCTACGCCTACAACCAACCTCATCTGTATCATCTGGCGCATCTCGACGATCAATACCCGCGGTACGCCGCTGTGCTTACGGACATGAACACGGCGCGTATCTTCGTCTTCGGGCTTGGCGAGGTCATCGATGCTGAGGAGGTAAAGGGAAAAAAGGTTCATCGAGTTAAGGTTGGTGGATGGTCGCAGGCTCGCTACCAACGGCGTGTGGGGAACGCGCACCAGGAGCACGCCAAAGAGGTCGTTGAACGCCTGGCTCAGATTGTCCGCGAAGACAAAATAAGCCACATCATCCTTGCCGGAGAGTCGGTTGTGATTCCGCTCGTGCAAGAACAACTGCCTCAGGAAATGATCCCCATGGTGGAAGTAATGAAGCTCGATATGCATGCCTCCGAGCAGGATGTGCTGACGGCCACACTCGCAAAGCTACAGGAGCAAGAAGCCAAGACTGCCGCGGAAAAGGTGGACCGGCTGATGCAGCAATACCGCGCGCGCGGATTGGCCGTAGCCGGGCCGCAGGAGACGCTCGAAGCCCTGGCCAATGGACAAGTCGAAGAATTGCTGATTAGCGGCGCGCTTGAACAGAGTCATCCGCATCCGGAGGAAGTGCAAGCCATTCTCGCGCCGGAGATCCCCGATGCAGCGGGAGGCACGGAGAGCGAAGAACCGCGGCAAGCGTCCCTGCCCGATCTGCTGGTGACGAAAGCCAAGCAGACCGGCGCCACGGTGACGTTTATCGAGGATGCGGCTTTGCTCGAACCGGTCGGCGGGGTCGGCGCGTTCCTGCGATGGCGCGCGTAGATTGGCAATTGGTTTGCTGATCGGAAAACATGTCCAAGATCACTGAAGCCAGCCGCGATCATATCGCCGATGAAAACTTCGCCTTTCCCAAGGAACGTAAAGAACCCATCCATGACGCCGCCCACGTGCGCAACGCAATCGCCCGTTTCAAGCAGGTGCAAGGGGTGAGCGATTCGGAACGCGACGCCGCGTGGAAGCGGATTAAGTCCGCCGCGAAGAAATACAAAGTCGAGTTGCATGAGGACGATTGGCGCGACCTTAGTTAAATTTTTAGTCAACCTGTCGCTGCCGGCGCCCAGCGTCCGCGGTGGCCACCGGCATATCAAAGCGGCGCGGAGATGGTGAAGTGCGCTGCTTGCGGGAGCAGATCTGCTTGGCTGTGCTTGTGTGGGCGGAGTTGTACGTGGGGCGGTAAGGCGCGGGAAGATCGGATGGAACCAGGCCGGGTTGACGTTCGCTTGATGTTGCCAATGGCTACAGAGGCGCGACCAGGGGTCGCGCGCGGACGGGGCGTCCGCCCCACAGAGGAACTCCTCAAAGCTGGTCCTTGTAATTCTCCAGCGCCGTCCGCACCAACTGGCTGCGCGTGCGCACCCCCGTCTTCGAAAACAACTGCTGCAGCGTGGCCTTCACCGAGCTTTCGGAAACCTGCAAACGGTCGGCGATCTCCTTGTTGGCCAGCCCTTCAAACACATGCTGCAGCACTTGCCGCTCCCGCTCGGTCAGGTTCTTGCGCTGGTACTCCGGCGCGGGCGCGGCGATGCCAGCCAGCACCGATCGCAGGTAGCCCGGCTCGAAATAATCCTTGCCGCCGCTTACGTCGCGGATGCTTTGCGCCAGCGCAGCGGGCGAGCAGTGCTTCCTCAGGATGCCGGCGATACCCTGGCGGATCATCTCCGCGGCTTCCACTTCGCTGACACCCGCGGTCACCACCAGTACCCTGCCAGCGAATCCCGCGCTTTGCGCTTTGGCCAGGAAGTCCATACCATTGCCGTCGCCCAAATCGTAGTCGAGCAACACCACGTCGACGGGCGTCTTGGCTACCAGCTTCAGGGCTTCGCCCGCCGACGCGCAGTGTCCCGCGATTTCGAAGCCGGGCTCGGCCGCCAACAGCCGCGCGACGCTCTCGCGAAACAGCGTGTGATCGTCCACCACCAATATGCGAATGCGGCCAGGCGTTTCCATATTCAAAAACCGCTCCCTGAGGGTCGCGGCTCGGTAACTCTGCGTCAGCTCTCCGTCAGCGGCGCCAGCACGACCGCAAAGCAGCAGCCAGCCGGGCGCGCCTCGTAACGAAGTTCACCGCGGAAACTGCGCACAATGGCGCGCGACACGTAAAGCCCAAGGCCGGCGCCGTCCGCGCCCGGTTGAAAGGGCCGGAACAACTGCTCCGGAAAAGGCACGCCCACGCCGGTATCTTCAAACCGGATGACCACGGAGTCTTCCTCCGCGCTGGCCGCGATGGCCAGCTCCTTGCGGGGGCAGGTCTCGACAGCCCGCTGGCTGTTCCGCGCCAGATTCAGGAAGACCTGCAGCAGCCCATAGGAATCCGCCCACACCAGGGGCAGGCCCGCATCGACTTGCCAGGAGACCGACATGCCGGCCTCCCGGCAGGACGGCTCGATCAACACCCGCAACTCATCCAACACCTCGATCACATCCACCGCGATGGCTTGATCCTCCGGGGAAGCCTGCAGCTCCAGCGATGCAATCTTCTCCAGGCCTTGAATCAGCGTTTGCAGCGCCTCGAAATCCTGGTTGCCGGTGAGCCCTTCTACGCGCGCCAGATTCCTGCCTACCGCCGAAACCGCGCCGCACAGATTGCGGATCTCGTGCGACATGGCGCCCATCAGGATGCGTGTGTTTTTCAGCAGATGATTCAGGCTCAGGTCTTCGCGGTCGCGCAGATCTTCGGAAAGGTCGACGACGATGGCCGCCAGCTTGGGGCCGGAGAGCGTTTTGTAGGTGGAAAACCAGATCGCCGCCAGGAAGACTTCGCCGTCGCGCCGGTGCCCCTTGCACTGCATGCTGGTGCGGAAGGCCTGCGACCGGTGGCCGCGCGCCACCGATTCGAGCGCCGGCAAATAGTTGCGGATCGGCTCGCCGGCCAGGGGGTGCCCCGGCGCCAACAGTTGCCCGGCGGCCTGATTGGCCAGATCGATGGAACCGGCGGAATCCACCGTAACGATGGCGGCGGGGCTCGACTCGATCAGACTCCGGATCTGCTGTTCGGCATCTTCGCGGTGCCGGATCTGTTCGGTGAGCTGCTGCAGGTGCTCCACTACCAACTGGCGCTTGTGCACCAGTTCGGAAACAAACAGGCCGGTACCGGTAAAAGCGATGCTCATCATGGCCATGCGGGTGGCGGCGTCCGCCTGTGGAAACGGACTGAACAACTCGCCGAGGACCGCGCAGCAGACACCCAATGCCCCGGTCTGCCAGCGGGACAGAAAACCGCCCGCCAGCATGATGGGGAACAGGTACAGGAAATTCAGCGAGAAGTTCGGCTTGATGGCCCAGTCCACCGACGCGACGATGGCCACCAACGCGCCGGCGGCGGCGAGCGCGCGCGCGCGATTTTGCGGAGAGTACAACAGCGCGATATCCGGCATGTTCACATAGTTACCGGCGGCATCTTCTATTATAAGGATTCGTGCACAAACGCCTGCCATTCGCGCTCGGCTGTTACGCCGTGCTGGCACTGCTAGCCTGGTTCACGCTGGGCGAGACTGGTTTCTACGTCAATGGCCGGCTTGTCGAAATGCGTACGGCAGTCTGCATCTTCCTCGGCGGCCTGACGCTCAAAACCCTGATCGCCCATAAAGCGGGCTGGTAACTGCACGGTAGCAATTCGGCTTTCCCGTTTCGGTGCTCCGCATTGAAACGTGAGTCCCGAATCGAACCGCCTTACTTTTCTCTCCAGTCGAAAAACTATTGAAACTAAGGCATTTCTCCCATGTTGGACTCTGGTAATTGCGTTGCATTCTACTGTGTGCCGGAAGTAATCCGGTCACAGCAAATAGGAGAATAGGATATGGGACGCGCAAATGCAACCGCACGGCAAAAGGAATCGACCGCCATGGCGGTGCGGGATCAAGTGGTTCTCGATAATCTCTCGCTGGTGAAGGCCATCGCGATCCGCGTCCATGAAAGCCTGCCTGTGCACGTGGACCTCGACGACTTGATGCATGCGGGGGTACTGGGGCTGTTCGACGCCGCTTCGAAATACAATCCCGAGAAGCAAGTCGTTTTCTCGAGCTACGCCAAGCACCGCGTGAAGGGCGCCATTCTGGATAGCTTACGCCAGCTTGACTGGGCTTCGCGCGACCTCCGCAAGCGGCAGAAGCAACTGGATTCGGTGACTCACGCACTAATGACGCGGCTGGGACGCACGCCGACCGAGGCGGAGATCGCCGACACCTTGGGGCTGGGAATCGACCGCTGGCGCCGGGTGGCCCTGGAACTGAAGAATCTCGGACTGGTATCGGCTTCATCTTTGCGGCCGGACCCGGAAAACAGCGCACCGATTGAATTCCCCGCCGCACCGGATTCGCAACCGGATCGCATGTGCTCCCGGCGGCAATTGCGCTCCGTCTTGGATGGCGCCATGAAAAGCCTGCCGGAACGCTACCAGAAGGTCGTATTTCTCTATTACACCGACGAGATGACCATGAAAGAAATCGGCGCGGTGCTGGGTGTGAACGAAAGCCGCGTATCGCAGATCCATAAAATCGCCCTGGAGAAGATGGCCACCAACCTCCGTTCGGCGGGCATTCAATCGGCTGGCGCGTTTTAGACGGGCGTTGGAAGGCGGCCAATCCTGGGTGCAGCCGCCTTTTCAGGCGGCCTTGACTCGGGCTACCAGATATGCGAACCTGAATTCAGGTTCATATTATGTGGCTCCGGACTCTGCTGACAGGCATTCTGATCTGGATCGGCGGCACCCTCGGCGTGCGGCTGGCGGGACATTCCTTCCTGCAGCCCGGCCGCCCGCTTTCAACCCTAGCCCTGTATCTGGTCAGCTTTGTATTGATGGCTTTCCTGGTCCCCCGGATCTGCCGCCGCCTCGGCGTCGACAGGGATCTATGGCCCAGGGCGGCTACGCTCCTGATCCTTCCCACCCTCATCCTGGACCCCTTCTCCTGCGCCTTCTTCACCAGCATGTTCCCAAACCTCGACCCGGGGGCGGCGGGCGCGTTTGGCGGGTGGATGTTGATCTGTTGCGGCGGTGGAGTGGCGGGCGTGTGGCGCAAGACTTAATGCCGGGACCGGCCCCGCCAATTCTGCGGGACGACGAAGAACTGCCCACCCCGCCCCGCCAGGCGCGCAGCCTGGCCACGCGCAAGAAGCTCCTGGAGGCGGGCCGCATCCTCTTTGCCGAACACGGTTACCACGCGACATCCATTCAGGCGCTAGCCGCCCGGGCCGGGATGGCCGCAGGCGCCTTCTATACCTACTTTCGCTCGAAGCGGCAGCTTCTCATAGTCCTGATGAACGAGTTGCTGGAGCGCCTGCGCGATCTCGACTTGCGCCCCGGGGGCGGCGCCACCGCCAAAACCGACGTCCGCGCCAGCTTGCGCAGCTTCCTGGCCGCCGTGTTTCGCGCCGATCTGGAATACTATGGCGTGGTACGCGCCTGGCAGGAGGCCGCCCTCACCGATGCCGGGCTAGGCCAAATGCAGAAAGCCATAGAATCGTGGACCAATACGCGCATTCTGGGAGTTTTCCGGCTGCTGCATTCGCAATATCCCAACGCGCGCCGGGATCGCGATCTACCCACGTTTGCCCGCATGATGGACCGGCACTTCTGGTCGTTACTGGCGCGCGGCGCGAGCCTGCCCCGGCGGGATTTCGACCGCGAGGTCCGCATAGCCGCCGACGTCATTTATCATTACTTGTTTCGGGACCCTACCAGTCCATGGCAGAATTCACTCCCTGAAGGTCGTGGCTCCGTAACGCACTGAGCCGCACGTTAGTAAGCGATGTTTCGCCACTTCTGCTAGCGGTTTCCAGTAGGCTGCAGGAAAGTGCCCTCCCGGAGTTCCCGGAACGCCTCCTGGAGCTGCTCTTGGGTATTCATCACGATGGGACCATACCAAGCCACGGGCTCCTCCAGCGGTTGCCCCGAAACCAACAGGAACCGTATCCCGTCTTCCCCGGCCTGAACCGTGAGTTCGTCTCCGCGGTCGAATAGCACCAGTGACCGGTTGTCGGCTTCCGACGGAGGCGCGGTATCCGACCATCCGACCGCTTCGGTGGGCACCGCGAGTGGGCCGGATGCATTGCAAAACTTTCCGCTCCCCGCGAATACGTAGGCGAAGGCGTGGCGTGTGGTCTCCACCGGGAGGGTCTTCCGGCGGCCAGGAGCCACCGACACATCCAGGTACATCGGGTCCGCCGCGATGCCATCCACGGGACCGGCCTTACCCCAAAACTTGCCGCAAACCACGCGCACGTGCGTGCCGTCGTCGTCCGTGATTTCAGGAACCTCGGCGGCCTTCACCTCCTGGTAACGCGGCGCAGTCATTTTGAGCGCGGATGGGAGGTTGGCCCAAAGTTGGAAGCCATGCATGCGGCCGGCGTGGTCGCCTTTGGGCATTTCCTGGTGGATGATGCCGCTGCCCGCCGTCATCCATTGGACATCGCCGGCCGCGATCGCGCCGTGATTCCCCATGCTGTCGCCATGCTCCACGGTTCCGGCGAGGACGTACGTGATGGTCTCGATCCCCCGGTGCGGATGCCACGGGAAACCGGCCAGGTAATCTTCCGGAACGTCGTTGCGGAAGTCGTCCAGCAACAGGAACGGGTCGAAGTCGGACGTGTTGCCGAAGCCGAAGGCGCGGCGCAGGTGCACGCCCGCGCCTTCGAGCGTCGGCTTGGATTTGATAAGCCGCTTAACGGGTCGAAGGGACATATTCGATTCTATCGTCCTGAATAGCTGACGCGCCACAGGCTGTTCGATCCGTCGTCGGTCACGATCAGCGAACCGTCCTGCGCCACTGCGACCCCCACCGGCCGCCCCCATACCCCGCCGTCCGCAGTCACAAACCCGGTCAGGAAGTCCTCATATTCGCCCTTGGCATGACCATCTTTCATCGGCACCCGGATGACTTCGTACCCCACGCGTACCGACTTATTCCAAGAGCCATGTTCGGCGGCGAAGATATCGCCCCGGTATTCGGCGGGAAACTGACTGCCGTCGTAGAAGGTCATTTCCAGCGAGGCGTTATGCGGTTGCAGCAAGACGTCGGGCGTGATCACTTTGTTCTTCAACTCCGGATGCTTGCCCTGCTGCCGCGGGTCCTGGTGTCCGCCCATGTAATACCACGGCCAGCCGTAGAACCCTCCAGGCTGAACGTGCGTGATGTAGTCCGGCACCAAATTGTCGCCCAAAGCGTCCCGCTCATTCACCGACGCCCATAATTCGCCAGTGGTGGGATGCATCGCAATTCCCACCGGGTTGCGGATGCCATACGCATAAATCTGCAATCCGGTGCCGTCCGGATTGAACTCCAGAATATCGGCGCGATGGAACTCCTGTGGATGCGTATCGGCATCGTCGTCATTGGAGTGCGATCCCACCGAGACAAACATTTTCTTGCCATCGCGCGTGAAGGCGATGTCCCGCGTCCAGTGTCCGCCGCCGGTGAGGCGCCCGCCGGAAGGGATATCCGGAACGATCGTTTCCGCCGCGCCGCGCGCCTTCAGGTCGCCGTTGCGGTACGGAAAGCGCACCACCGAGCCGGTGTTGCCCACGTAGATATATTGCGGATCCGGACCCGGCGGGTAGAAGGCGATGCCAAAGGGTTGCGTCAACCCCGTGGCGAATACTTCCACCGTCTGCGCCTTGCCGTCCGCGCCGATGCCGCGCAGTACCCGGATCTGTCCCGGCTCGCTTTCCGCCACGAACAGATCGCCATTGGGCGCCCGCCGGATCAGCCGCGGATTCTGCAGACCGGTGGCAAATTGGGTCACCGTGAAACCTGGCAAAGTCTTAGGCCAGGCATCCGCCGGCCGTGCGACCAAGTGCGGACGGTTGTCCGAAGATTTCGTTTGATACGGTTCCGGTAGGTCGGCCACTGTGATCTTGCGGATCGCGCCGGGCTGCTCGTGGCGATAGTCCGTGAACGGCGCTTGAGGCTGCTCTACGGTTGCCGCGGGGGTGCCCCCGGAAAGCAGCGGAAGCAACCTGAAACCCACCGCGAATCCCGCCGCGGCGCACAACGCGATTGCGATACGAAAGTGAGAACGAAGGGTCTTCATTTAGGCCTCCACCAATGCGCCGGCTTGCGCCAATTCGTTAACTCGTTCTACATCGGCGGCGGTCAGCAACACACTACCCGCCCATGCGTTCTCGGCCGCCTGGTTTTCGTCTCGCGCGCCCACCAGTGCGTGCGTGATGCCGGGTTGCGCGAGCGTCCAGGCGATCGCCAATTGACCGTCCGAAAAGCTATACTTCCGGGCCACCGGCTGCATTTGGTCGAGCATTTCCCTAACGCGAACGCGCGACTCGCGGCTGAACATCGGGTTGTGGCGGCGCAAATCGTCTTCCGGGAAAACCCGCTCCGGATCGATCTTGCCAGTCAGCAGTCCGTTGGCCAGCGGCGAGTATGCCAGCATCGCCATGTGGTTTTGCCCGCAATACGGCAGGTACTCGCGTTCCAAGTCGCGGTGCAACATGCTGTATTGTTCTTGCGCGGCATCCACCGGGCCCACTGCCCGATATTGCCGCACTTGGCCGACCGTGCAGTTGGAGACACCGATGGCGCGAATCTTGCCCTGCCTTTTCAATTCGAGCAGCGCGCCCATAGTCTCTTCGATCGGCGTGGTGGAATCCTGCCAGTGCGTCTGGTAAAGATCGATATAGTCCGTTTCCAGACGCCGCAAACTATGTTCGACTTCGTACCGAATCGAGTCCGCGCCGAGGTAGCGGTGAATGCGCGTACCATTTTGATCGACGAAAAATGTGCCCTTGGCTGTGTGCCATGTCAGGCCGCACTTGGTGGCGAGAATCACCTTGTCGCGGCGCCCGCGAATCGCTTCGCCCACGATGCGTTCGGAAAGACCGAGCCCGTAGGCCGGCGCCGTGTCGATGAAGTTGACACCGGCGTCGAGTGATGCATGAATGGAGCGGACCGATTTCTGCACATCGGTGCCTCCCCACATCCATCCGCCGATGGCCCACGTGCCATGCGCCACGACGGAAGCCGTAATTCCCGATTGTCCAAGAGGTCTGTATATCATGCCTTCGATATCGCACTTCACGTGCCATGCGATGCCTATTGCAAGGCTTCGACTTAGAGCTGACTCGTGGGAAATGCACGCGCGACATAATTCACGAATTCACGAGATGCCGCGACTTTGACATTCAACCTGGAACAGGGGTGAGGTGGCGCGGCCAAGTCTGGGCGGATCGTAGGCGCCAAAATAAGGGGCTGAACAGCCGACACCGTCCGCGCGCGACTATGTTTAGTTCCAAACTTCCCAGAACGGGACTTTTAGACCCGAACTAGATCCTCAGCGGAATCGAAGACACGTCGATGTCGACTATCGTGAGTCCAATCTTGTCAAGAAATCGCCGCAGGGAGCGCTCCGCGGCTCTTGGGTGCAGGCTCATTTCACGGAACAGATATTCGCGAGGAGCTTTACAGGCCATCCAACAACCTGCTCGTTCCGTACTGCGCGCTGCCGCTCGGCAACCCTGAGGACCTTCCAATCACGAAGATAGTGATCGGAGCGCCATCCGTTGAGTTGCGTACCGCCGTGAAGCAGCACCTCCATCAGCCGCATCATGCGGGTGTCGTGAATTTTGATGCCGGCGACTTTGGTTTTGCCGGCCATGACCGGCAGTGCCATGCGTTGAAACAGCGGGAAGTCGACGTGCACGTTGAGGGATTGCGCTTCGAAGCCGGCGAAACGATCGTTAATGGCGACGAGTTTCCGGCGCAGGCATTCCAGGTTCTCCAGCCCCTTGTTCAGGCCCAGATCTTTCATTCGGTTGACGCACACTTCCACCCGCAGGAAGGTGCTGAACTTTTCGTACATGCGGCCCACCAGGTTCTTGCAGTAGATGCGCATGACATGGTGGCCGCGGTCGAGCTTTTCCAGCATGCTGTGCAGCTTGCCACGCAGCCGTTTGGTGACGCGCACGCTTTCCGTATGCGTGCCCCGATTACTGTAATAATCCGCTGCCCTTTGGCCAGCACCCAGGCTATAGCCAGTTGTGCCGGAGTGGCACCCTTATCCGCGGCGAGTTGCTTCAATTCTGCGACGACCCTCTCGTTCTGTCTGAGATTCTCGCCGCTGAACCGCGGCAGTTGTGCGCGAAAGTCTCCCGATTCGGCGGGTTTCGAACCGCTCAGCAACCCTCGGGACAGGACACCATAGGCGGTCACCCCGATGCCGAGTTCCTCGAGAACCGGGAAAATCAGCGTTTCGGGGCCGCGGCTAATCATCGCGTACTCGATCTGCAGATCGCTGATCGGCAGCACGGAATGCGCCCTTCGGATAGTTTCCGCGCCCACCTCCGACAGCCCGGCGTACCGGACGTAGCCCGCCCGGATGAGGTCGCCAATCGCCCCAATGGTGTCCTCGATCGGGACATTGGGATACAGCCTGGATGGCCGATAGATGTCGATGTGGTCCACTCCGAGCCGCTTCAGGCTGTACGCAGCGAAATTCTTGACCGCCACCGGACGCCCATCGAAGCCGGCCCAGCCGCCGTCGGGAGATCGCAGCGCGCCGAACTTCACCGACAACAGCGCGGCATGGCGGCGGTGTTTCAACGCCCGCCCGATAAGCATTTCATTGTGACCCGCGCCGTAAAAGTCGCCGGTGTCGAGCAGCGTCACGCCAGCGTCAAGGGCGGCATCAATGGGTGGCGATACTTTCGTCGTCGTTGGCTGCGCCATACATCCCGGACATTCCCATGCAGCCCAGCGCGATGGGGAACACTTTCAGCCCGGTGGCGCCGAGATTACGCATGTCAACTTGATTTTCCGAAAGCATGCACCCATCGTAATAGAACGGCGTTCGCACGCCGCGGGCGGCTTCGGCCTGCCTAATCCCGCCGCAACGCCGACGCGGGATCCACTCGCGCGGCGCGCCGCGCCGGAATGTAGCTCGCGGCCAACGATACGGCCGCTATGAGAACGGCCACGCCCATATATGTCGCCGGATCGCTGGCTTTCACTTCGAACAGCATGCTGGCGACAAGGCGCGTGGCAGCCAAGGCGGCGATCAACCCCACTACCAGTCCGATACCCGTCAACGTCATACCTTGTCGCAGAACCAGCCGTAAGACGTCTCCGGTGCGCGCGCCCAGCGCCATGCGCAGGCCGATCTCGCTGGCGCGCTGGCCAACCGTGTAGGCCACGACGCCGTAGACGCCGGCCATCGCCAGGCACACCGCGATCGCCGCGAAGAGTCCCAGCAGCAGGGTGCGGAAACGCGGCGCGGCGGTATTCTCCGCGAGCAGGTCTTCCATGCTGGCGAACTTCACCGGAACCTCCGCCGACCGCGCGCGCACCCTGCGCTGGATCGGCCCCCACAGCGCGCCGCCGGGCGCAGACGCCCGCACCACGATATTGAGCGCGGTGGACGGCTGCGGGTGCTGTTCGTAAGGCATAACAATTTCCGGCGCGGGATCCACGGCTGGCCCGTATTGCCTAATGTCGCCCACCACGCCTACGATCCGCATGCCCTTCATCGAGTCCAGCCCGCAATAGATCGTACGGCCTAGCGGGTCCTGGCCGGGAAACGACTTGCGTGCCAGCGCTTCGTTGATCACGGCGGCAAAAGGCGCGTCGTACGTGTCGTGTTCGTTGAAGTCGCGGCCGCGCTTTAGCGGGATGCCCAGCGCGGTGAATGCGCCGGGCGTCACCACGGACAAAACGGCTTGCGGCGCGTTGACGTTGAACTCGTGCGGAAGCTGGTCGATAAAGTATCCGCCATCGGAGAATACAGTGCCCGGTGTGTTGCGAGTGCCACCCACAGCCGAAACGCCGGGCAGCGTGGCAAGATCGGCCAGCAGATCCTTATAAAAGCGGGTAGCGCGGCGGGCGCTAGCCAAGTCCGAGGACGGCACGTCCGATTGCATCACCAGCACATGCTCGGGGTGGAAGCCGAGCGCGACAGTATGCAGCGCGGCGAAACTGCGGAGGAGCAGTCCCGCGCCTGCCAACAGCACCACCGATAGCGCCACCTCCACTACCACCAGCGCGGCGCGCGTGCGCGCACCTTTACCACCCGCCAACGCCCGGCTGGCACCCTGCTTCAGCGTTTCATTCAAATCGACACGCGAAATCTGCAGCGCGGGCGCCAAGCCAAACAGCAGACTGGCGGCCACCGAGACGGCCAACGTGAATGCCAGTACCCACCCGTCGATGCCGCTTTCCGCAAGCCGGGGCACGTTGCCGGGGGCCAGCGCGACCAAGGCGTCCGCGCCCCACTTGGCCAGCAGCAGTCCAGCAACGCCCGCGATCAGCGCCAGCACTATGCTCTCCACGAACAACTGCCGCGCGATGCGGCCCCGGCTGGCGCCCACCGCTGCGCGAATGGCGATCTCCCGCGTGCGTGCAGTGGCCCTAGCGAGCAACAGATTCCCCACGTTGGCGCATCCGATCAGCAGCACCAACGCAACCGCGCCCAGCAGCAGGTAAAGCGTCAGCTTCACGTTGCGGACCATCTCGTCGCGCAGGCGCGTTACGGCTACCGACTTACCGGTATTGCTGTCCTTATACTGCAGCTCCAAGCGCGCGCCGATGGCGGTCATCTGGGCCTGCGCCTGCTCCAGGCTGACGTTGGGCCTCAGCCGCCCAACCACCATGTAATTGTGCCCGGATCGCGAATCCGTTTCGGGGGCGACCACGTTCGCAGGAAGCCAGATATCGGTCTCCTTGGGAAAATGGAACCGTGGCGGCAGCACTCCGGCGATGCTGAAGCTCTTGCCCAGCATGCGCACGGCTTGCCCGAGCGCGTTGGCATTCGCGCCGAAGTGGCTCTGCCAATACGAATAGCTCACGACCACCGCGCCTGCGCCGCCGGGCTTCTGCTCTTCAGGCGAGAACAGCCGGCCCGCCACCGGCTCCACGCCAAAGACCTGGAAGAACTCCGGCGTCACTTCGGCCACGTGCGTGTACTCGGCAGACGCGCCGGACATCACGGAAGTGGAATCGTCGTCGTAGTAGGCCATGGCGGCGAAGGCCGTGCTCTGGTCGTGCCAGTCGTGGAAATCCGGCGCGGATACCCGCCCGTGTCCACCGCTCTTCATCCACAGGGATGAAAGCGTGACGATTCGGTCGGGATTTCGATATGCCAGCGGCCTGAGAAGCACCGCGTTGACCACGCTGAAGACGGCGGTATTGGCGCCGATGCCCAGCGCCATGATCATTACGGCGAGCAGGGTGAAGCCAGGATTCTTGCGCAGGGATCGCAGGGCGAATTTGAGGTCCATGTGGTAAGCAGGCGCATTGCCAGTCACAATCCTCATGTTTACAACGGTAGTGGTTCAAGCGGTGTCCGCTTGTGGGACGGGGGTGATCGATTTGCGGTTTGGGTGTACAGTTGCGGGGGGGGGTAGAAATGGTAATATCGCATCGCTGGTTTCAATTCTGTTCGGAAAAGGAGAGGATGTATGCGGTATTTGAATTTGTCGTTTTTGATGGCCGCTGCGGCGATCACGCACGCTGGCACGATGGCGGCGCAAACCGCGAACTGGTTTGAAATGGGATCTCCCTCCGCCCGGTGCTGTATGGGCATGGCATATGATGATGCGACGAAGTCAACGGTGCTCTTTGGCGGCGATAACAGCGGCCAGATATATGGCGACACTTGGACCTGGCGGGCTGGCTGGCACCCGACATCCCGTGGTACTTCGCCATCCGCGCGATCGGGCCCCGCTATGGCCTATGATGGGGCCGCCGGAAATATCGTGCTTTTCGGAGGCGTGAACAGCGCTGGAACGGCTCTCAACGATACGTGGACTTGGGACGGAAATAACTGGACCCAACAATTCCCAGCCGCGTCTCCACCCGGACGCCAGTTCGATCTCCAGGGTATGGCATACGACGCCGCGACTCAGACCGTGGTGCTTTTGGGGGGTTCGACGGCGGCCTTAATGCTTTGGGCGACACATGGACCTGGGATGGCAAGGCAAAGACCTGGATCCAACAATTTCCTGCCTCCAGTCCATCGCCGCGACGGGCTCCGATTGCGTACGACGATGTTACGAGGACGGTAGTCCTGGTTGGCGGCGACAAAGACGACGGCCAGATCACCTACAACGACACCTGGACTTGGGACGGGATAACCTGGACCCAGCAATCCCAGCCAGCGCTCCGTCTGCGCGGTCATCGGCTTCCATAGCCTTCGACGCGCACATCGGCGCGGTTATTCTCTTCGGGGGATACGGGCCTTGGCCGGATGTGCTCACCGACACCTGGGCGGGGAACGGGGCCACTTGGATGAAGATAAGTCCGGCCACCGCGCCTCCTGACCGCTACTCCGCTGGCATGGATTACGATCCCGTCAACAAGTCCGTGCTCATGTTCGGCGGGTATAGCTCTACTGTCGTGCGAGCCGACACTTGGCTGCTCGCGCTGGAACCATGAGGTCTACGGCCCGGTAAATATGTGTCTTCACTGCCAATGCCGCAGTTAGCCGGGCAGCCCGACCTGGTCCAGGATGTCGTAACGGAAGGGCCATCGGCCGAGCGAAAGCCGGTACTGCGCTTCTCCTTGTGGCACGCCCTCCAGTTTCTTGATCTTGTGGTTTCGTGACCGGTTCGATTGCCTCGAAATCGCGGTTGGTCTTCCGGCGCTCTGTTGACAGCCGTTCATAACGGGACGTGGAGTGGACGGCTAAAGAAAGCGTCATGCTCCGGAAAGCCGGGACACGCGAGAAATTCCTCATAGCCTTTTCGTAACGTCGCGCGCATTTTCGGATCGCGAATCTCGCGTTCGTCCTGCAGTTCGTCGGGCGTGAGCTTCGGCATGTTTCTGACCGCGCCGCCGGTCGCCTCGAATTCGAAATCCTGGCCAAGCCTCGGGGAGAGCCGCCTGGAAAGGCGGCTGCGGGCAAGATTGCCCGCCCCACTTCACTGTGGCTGCTCGCCCTCGTGGTGGTCCAGGAAATCCTGATCGATAGCCTTGCGCCCCGCAAACCCCTCATGGGTCCCATGCCAAAACTGGATGGATGCCTCGTCCAGCTTCCAGCATAGATAGACTTCTTCGCCGCGGAAGAGCGTAGGGAAGTCCACCAGGCCCTTCTCCAGATCTTTCACCAGCACGCCGCTTTCCTCAAAGTTCTCAAGGATGGTCCGCAGCCGCTGCCCGGCCACCTCGCGGCGCGCCTTGTCTTCCGCCGCCCGCTCGCGGTTCACCAGGATGCCGCCCATCATGGTAATGCGTGCGGCCATCGATTGCATGGCCTGCTCCGCCTCGTCGTATTGCGATTTCATGACCACCGCCTCACGCATCCACTCGCGGATCTGCGGGAGCTTGCGCTCGGCCTCCCACAGCGTGAAGCGTCTGGACATATCAGGCGGCCGGCCCGGCGTAGTGCGTGGTCACGTACTCGTCCAGCATCCCGATGAACTCGGCCACGATGCGGTCGCCTTTCAGCGTGGTCGTCAACCGTCCGTCCACAAAGACCGGCGCCTTGGGTTCTTCGAAAGTGCCCGGCAACGAGATGCCCAGGTTGGCGTGTTTGGATTCGCCCGGACCGTTGACCACGCAGCCCATCACCGCCACTTTCATGCCCTCTACGCCCGGATGTTTCGCCTTCCAAACCGGCATCTGTTCACGCAAATAGGTCTGGATCTGGTCGGCCATCTCCTGGAAGAAGGTGCTGGTGGTGCGCCCGCATCCGGGGCACGCCGTCACCTGCGGCGTGAAACTGCGGATGCCCAGCGACTGCAGGATCTGTTGCGAAACGATCACCTCTTCGGTGCGGTCGCCATTGGGCAGCGGCGTCAGCGACGCGCGAATGGTGTCGCCGATGCCTTCCTGCAACAGGATCGCCAGGCCCGCCGTAGTGGCGACAATGCCCTTCGATCCCATCCCGGCTTCGGTCAGTCCCAGGTGCAGCGCGTAGTCGCACCGCGCCGCCAGCGCGCGGTAGACGTCCACCAGATCCTGCACGCCGCTGACCTTGGCGCTGAGAATGATGCGGTCGTGCGCCAGGCCATACTGCTCGGCGGCGGCGGCGGATTCGAGCGCACTGACCACGATGGCTTCCAGTGTCACTTCGCGCGCGTCCTTGGGCTCCGCCAGGCGCGAGTTCTCATCCATCATGCGGGTGAGCAACGCCTGGTCGAGCGACCCCCAGTTGACGCCGATGCGCACGGGGCGGTTGTACTCGATGGCCGCTTCGATCATGGTGCGGAAATTGTCGTCGTGCTTCTTCCCGATGTTGACGTTGCCCGGATTGATGCGGTACTTGGAAAGCGCCCGCGCGCACTCCGGATATTTGCGCAGTAGGATGTGGCCGTTGTAATGGAAGTCGCCGATGATGGGCACGCGTACGCCAAACTTGTCCAGGCAGTCCACAATCTTCGGGACGGCCGCGGCCGCCTGTTCCGTGTTTACCGTGACGCGCACCAGTTCGGAGCCGGCGCGCGCCAGCGCCATTACTTGATTTACGGTACCGGTTACGTCGGCCGTATCGGTGTTGGTCATCGACTGGACGACAATCGGATGATTGCCGCCCACTTTGACACCGGCTACGTCTACTACTGCCGCCGCGCGGCGGGGCTTCACTGCCATCGATCCTCCCAGGGGAACTCTAATTTTAGCATCGTGCGGCGCGCCGGCTTGTAGAGAGTTCGTATAGAGTGAAAGTGTGACCGCAGTGGAGGCGTACGAGTTGACAACCCAGGGAGGCGCGACAGGCTTCGCACGGCTGATCGCGGCATGCGAAGCGTTTGGGCCGTACTGCCTGATCGGCGGGTTGGCCGTCAATTGTTTCGTGGAGCCGGTCTATACACTGGATGCCGATCTCGTGGTCAT
>Ga0209333_1000353_pt1 | contig 25783 bp, 21 predicted proteins | sample BlaSpr_A8_OM2_O3_FD_187982 | JGI IMG/M metagenome (GOLD analysis project Ga0209333, IMG submission 187982) | Forest soil microbial communities from Thunder Bay, Ontario, Canada - Black Spruce, Ontario site 2_A8_OM2_O3 (SPAdes) (version 2) | ecosystem: Environmental > Terrestrial > Soil > Boreal... | reverse complement strand
ACCACCGTCGCCACGCCGGGCGTCAGCGCGGCCAGCCACTTCGGCGGCGGGCCGGCGGCCATACCGTCGTCCCCGGTCGCCCCCCGGGGCGTCCGGCAGCTCGTGCTGTTCTGCGTTCTGGCCACGGTCTGCATGGCGATGATCGTCATCGGCACCAGCCGTCTGGTCCTGATGCGGCGGCCGCGGCCGGCACGCACCGCCGGGTACCACCAGCCTGCCGCGGACGGGACGATCAGCTACCCGGCGCCGCCGCCGCAGGAATGGCCGTCCGCGTCACCAGGCCACTCCGGGGCCGCCGAGGACACCCGTGGCGCGGGCTGGCCCGGCGAATGAGCCCCAGCCGGCGTCCGCCCGGCGGCGCGCGCCAGCTGACCGACTACGCAGGCCGGGTCCTGGACGTGGCCGAGGCGATACCGCGGGGCCTGGTGATGTCCTACGGCGACATCGCCGAGTACCTCGGGGAGGGCGGACCCCGCCAGGTGGGCCGGGTGATGGCGCTGTGGGGCGGCGGCGTCGCGTGGTGGCGGGTCATCCACGCCGACGGATCCCTGCTGGCCGGCCACGAGCGGGCGGCGCTGGCCAGGTACCGGGAGGAAGGCACGCCGATGCGCCTTGACGGTGACGGCAAGCCCAGCCGGGTGGACATGCGCCGCGCTCGCTGGACACCAGCGCCGTGACCGCGCCGCGTCTCAGGCGCTGATCAGCACGATGCCGGCGGCCACCACCAGGGCGGCGGCCAGCCGCCGGAGGCCGAAGCCCTCTCCGAACAGCTTCATCCCGATCAGCGCGGCGAAGACCACGCCGGTCTCCCTGATCGCGGCGACCTCGGCCAGCGGCGCCTTGGTCTGCGCCCAGAGCACGATCCCGTAGGCGATCAGTGACAGCGCCCCGGCCAGCAGGCCCTTGCCGGTTCCCGGCCCGGTCAGCCACGACCTCGGCCGCCGGAAGGCGGCGATAACCGGGAACACCGGTCCCTGGAGGAAGAACAGCAGCCCCGCGTACGCGTAAGGGTCGTGGGCCCGGCGCACGCCGAGGCCGTCCACGATCGTGTAGCCGGCGATCGCCAGCCCGGTGAGCAACGCGGCCCCGATCGCGGGCAGTTCCGAGGAGGTCAGACGGCCGGATGACAGCGCCAGGCCGGCCAGCCCGGCGGCAAGGATCGCGACCCCGGCCAGCGGTACGGCGCCCAGGCGCTCGTCGGCGACGAAGTAGGCGCCGAACGCCACCACAAGCGGCGACGTCCCCCGGGCGATCGGGTACACCTGGTTGAACGCGCCGAGCCGGTACGAGTTCATCAGCCCCAGGTCGTAGCCGATGTGGATCGCCGCGGACACCGCTGCGAAGCCGATCGCAGCCCGGTAGGGCAGGCCGGCGACGGCCAGCATGAGACCGCCGCCGACCGTCGAGGCGACCCCGATCAGCGCGAACACCACGAGCCTGTCGTCGAGGTACTTGGCGATCGCGTTCCAGATCGCATGCAACGCGCCCGCGCCGATGACGATCGCCACGATCGGGACGGTTATCTGGTTATGGGCGATCTGGCCAGGTTACGCCGCCAGCGCGGCGTAACGGCCGTTGTCGGCGAGGAGGCTGCCGTGGGTGCCCGCCTCGGCGATGCGGCCGTGATCCAGCACGACGATCTGATCCGCGTTGCGCACGGTCGAGAGCCGGTGCGCGATCGTGATGGTGGTGCGGCCCTGGGCGAGCGCGTCGAATGCCATCTGAACGGCGCGTTCGGTCTCGGTGTCCAGCGCACTGGTGGCCTCGTCGAGCACGAGCACACGCGGGTCGCGCAGCAGGGTCCTGGCGATGGCCAGGCGCTGCTTCTCGCCGCCCGAGAAGCGGTAGCCGCGGGAGCCGACCATGGTGTCGTAGCCATCGGGCAGCCCGCTGATCAGGTCGTGGATCTGGGCAGCGCGCGCGGCCTCCTCGATCTGCTCGTCGGTGGCGCCGGGCTTGGCGTAGCGCAGGTTCTCCCGCACCGTGGTGTGCAGCAGGTAGGTTTCCTGGCTGACCACGCCGACGATCGCGGCCAGGTCGGCAAGCCTGATGTCGCGGATGTCGATGCCGTCGATGCGGACGCTGCCGCTGCTGGGGTCGTACAGCCGGGCTACCAGCGACGCGAGGGTAGTCTTGCCCGACCCGGTCTCGCCCACCAGGGCCAGGGTGCGGCCGGCCGGGATGTCCAGGTCGACGCCGGAGAGGGCGGCCCGGTCAGCGCCGGGATAGGCGAAGCTGACGTCCTCCAGGCGTACGTGCCCGGTGACCTGGGCCGGGTCGATCTCGACCGGGTGAGCGGGATCGTCGACCTCGACCGGCAGGTCGAGGTATTCAAAGATCCGCGCGAACAGCGCCAGCGAGCTGATTACCGAGACGCTGGTGTTCAGCAGCCCGGTGACCGGCCGGAACAGGTTGTTCTGCAGGGTGGTGAACGCGATCAGGGTCCCGATGGTGATCGTGCCCGCGGTGACCGGCAGGCCCGCCGAAAGGTAGATGATCGCCGGGATCGCCGCGAAGATGATGCTCAGTGACGACATCCGCCACCGCCCGGCCAGCTGGGATCGCAGCTCCAGGTCGATCAGCCGCGCCGAGGAGTCGGTGAACCGCCGGATCAGGGACGGCGCGGTGCCCATGGTCTTCGCCAGCTGGACGCCGTTGACTGACAGCCCCTCCTCGATGGTGACGTTGAGGTCGGCGAGCTCGCGCTGCTGCTGGGCGGTGATGGCCCGGCGCATGCCAGCGACCTTGCGGGTCAGGTAGACCGCTGGCGGCATGACGACCAGCGAGATGAGCGACAGCCGCCACGACAGCGCGACCATCGCGACCGCGCTGGCGACCACGGTGGTGAGGTTGGAGGCGATGGATGTCGCGGTCGACGTGACGACGGATTCCATGCCCCCGATGTCGTTCTGGATGCGGGACTGCACCTCGCCGGTGCGGGTCCGGGTGAAGAACGCGATCGACTGGCGCTGCAGGTGGCCGAAGACGCTGGTGCGCAGCGTGTGCATGACCTGCTGCCCGACCTTGGTGCTGATCCAGGTCTGGATCACGCCGAAGACCGAGGTGACGGCCGCCACGCCGACCATGCCAAGGACCAGCCAGATCAGCAGCCGCAGGTTCCTGTCCGGCAGCGCGGTGTCGATCACCGCGCGGAGCAGGAACGGGGAGGCCAGCCCGACGATGGATGAGGCGGCGATGATGGCGGTGACGATCGCCAGCTGCCAGCGGTAGGGGGTGAACAGCCGGCCGATGCGGCGCAGCGATACCTCGCGTGCCTGCGCCTTCTGTTCGGCTGTGACGGTCCTCGGGCCGCGGCCGCGGCCTGCGTTGGTGTCTCTATTGCTCTGCGGTGTTTCCAAAGATTTGCTCTATTCTGTCGGTGTGGCCCGGAAGGAGTGCGCGTCGGGCCTGGTGAAGTCTATTGCTGAGGTTACCTCAACTTGAGGTAACAACGCCAGAAGCTGGTATCCTATTCCTGTGACGACCGATCGCGGCACCGCGGACGGGAGCGAATCATCCGGCGACGAGACGCTTTCGGACGGCTTCTGGGCGGTCGCGCGGACGCTGCGGGAGGCGGCCCACGAAAGCCTCGTCCCGTGGGACATTACCCCCGCCCAGCTGCGGGCGCTGCGCGTGCTCGCCCGCCACGGGCCGGTGCGGCTGTCCGAGCTGTCGGATCATCTGCACATCGCCGCGCGCTCCACGACGGAGGTCGTCGATGCCATCGAGTCCCGCGGCCTGGTCCAGCGCCGGCCCGATCCGGGTGACCGGCGCGCCACCCTGGTCGAACTGACCCAGCACGGCGAGAGTGTCCTCGACGCGATCCGCGCGGCCCGCGGCTCCGAGACCGAGCGGCTGTTCGGCCGGCTCAGCCAGACGGACCAGGCCCACCTCGCGCGCATTCTCCGGAAGCTGAGGAACTGATCCCGGTCCATTCCCGCGGCCATTCGCGCCAAATAGGCGTGGACCGGAGCGGACTGTCGGAGCCAGGTGCTACCTGTAGAGGTGACCCGCGGGGATTGCGCTGGGCCGCCTGCCGGACGGCCCGTCCCCGCTCACAGGAGAAATGCACTCATCCGCGCCCGCTTATCGTCTCGTCCGCCGGCCAATGCCGACGGCGACGGCACCACCTCGCCTCGACGAAGCGCAGCAGCAGGTGGTCAGCCATTGCGCTGGGCCGCTGCTGGTGCTGGCGGGCCCCGGCACCGGGAAAACCACGGCCATTGTCGAGTCAGTTGTGCACCGTATCGTCGGCCGGGGCATCGACCCGTCGCGGGTACTCGTGCTCACGTTCAGCCGCAAGGCGGCCGAGGAGCTGCGGGAGCGGATTACCATGCGGCTCGGCCGGACGACCAGGCAGCCGCTCGCGCTGACCTTCCACAGCTATGCCTACGCGCTGGTGCGCAGGGAGTTCGCCCTCGGTGGCGACGAGCCGCCGACGCTGCTGTCTGGCCCCGATCAGCTGCTCGAGGTCAGGCGGCTGCTCCGCGGCGAGGCCGAAGACGGCGGCCGGGGCTGGCCGGAGCGGCTCCGCCCGGCGCTTGCCACCAGGGGCTTCGCCGCCGAGCTGCGGGACTTCCTGCTCCGCGCGGCCGAGCGCGGCCTGGACGGGCGCAGGCTGGCCTGGCTCGGCAGGCAACGGCGGCGCGACGACTGGGTGGCGGCTGGCGCGTTCCTCGAGCGATACGCCGGCCGCTTCGACCTCGCGCCGGTGCCCGCCTACGACTACGCGGAGATCGTCATGATCGCGGCCGGGCTGCTCGGCCGTGCCGCGACCCGCGATCGCGAGCGGCAGGCCTACGACGCGGTCCTGGTCGACGAGTACCAGGACACCGACCCAGCGCAGGAGGACCTGCTGCACGCGCTGGCCGGGGACGGCCGGGAGCTGATCGTGGTCGGCGATCCGGACCAGTCGATCTACGGGTTCCGCGGCGCCGACACCAGGGCGGTCGGCAGGTTCGCCGACCGGTTCCGCGCTCCGGACGGGAGCCCGGCGCGAGTCGTCGCGCTGCGCACGTGCCGCCGCAGCGGCCCGTTCCTGCTCTCCGCTTCCCGCCGGGTCGCCGCGAGACTTCCCGCCGCTCAGGCCGACCTTGATCGGAGCCCGGAACGGTCGCATCGCGCGCTGGTCCCGCTGCCCGACGCCGAGCCTGGGACGGCGCGGATCATCATCGCCGCGACCGCGGCACAGGAAGCCTCGGTGATCGCCGACGTGCTGCGCCGGGCGCACCTCATGGACGGTCTGGCCTGGTCGTCGATGGCGGTCCTGGTCCGATCCGCGACCCGCCAGCTGCCGGTGCTGCAGCGGGCTCTGGCCGCGGCCGGGGTGCCGGTGACGATTGCGGGCGACGAACTTCCGCTGGCCGCCGACCCGGGGACCCGCCCGCTGCTGGCCCTGGTCGACTGCGCGCTGCGGCCGGGAGCGCTGGATGAGCAGGCAGCGGCGGACCTGCTCACCGGGCCGCTGGGCGGCACCGATGCGCTGGGACTGCGGCGGCTGCGCCGCTGGCTGCGGGCGTCGGCGCAGGCCGCGGGGGAGCAGCCTACCGATGAGCCGCTCGCGGCCGCGCTGCTCGATCCGCGCGAGCTCGTGCTGGCCGGCGATGGCAGGCAGACGGGGAGCGTGTCGTCCGGTATCGCCTCGGCCGTGGCCGCGGCGCGGCGGGTCGCGGGCCTGCTGAAGATCGCCGCGCAGACCGCCAGGGACGGGGGCACCGCGCACGACGTGCTGTGGGCGGTGTGGGACGCGTCCGGCCTGGCGGCCACCTGGCAGCAGGCCAGCGCGTCGGGCGGCCAGCGCGGCGCGGCCGCCGACGCCGACCTGGACGCGGTGGTCGCGCTGTTCGACGCGGCCGCCCGGTTCACCGCGCGGCTGCCGCAGGGGTCGCCGCGGCTGTTCCTGGACCGCATGGCCGGGCAGGAGATCGTCGGTGACACGCTGGCCGAGCGCGCGGCGCGCGGTGAGGGGGTCGCGGTCCTCACCGCGCACCGGGCCAAGGGGCTCGAGTGGGACCTCGTCGTGGTCGCCGGGGTCCAGGAGGGCACCTGGCCCGATGTCAGGATCCGGGGATCGCTGCTCTCGATGGACGAGCTCGTGGAGGCGGTGGCGGCCGGCGACGGGACCAGCCAGGCGGGCGGGGTTGCCGACACGGCGCCCGCCGGCAGAGTGCACACCGGCAGAGTGCCCGCCGGCACAGTGCCCGCCGATAGAGCGCCCGCCGATAGAGCGCCCGCGGACAGAGTGCCCGTCGACACCGCGGCCGCCGCTTTGGCCTCCAAGCTGCTCGACGAGGAGCGCAGGCTCTTCTACGTCGCCGTGACCAGGGCAAGGCGCCAGCTGATCGTGACCGCGGTCGGCGGCGCCGACGCCGAGGAACGGCCGTCCAGGTTCCTTGCCGAGCTGGCGGGCGACGACATCGAGCCCGAGCAGGTGACCGGGCCAGGGCGGCGGTGGCTGTCGCTGCCCGCGCTCACCGCCGAGCTGCGCCGCGCGGCGGCCGATGCCGCGCTGTCCGGGCCGGTGCGGCGCGCGGCAGCGGCCCAGCTGGCCAGGCTCGCGGCGGTCGGCGTCCGCGGCGCCAGCCCGCGGCACTGGTACGCGCTCACCGAGCTGTCCACGTCCGGCCCGGTGACCGACCGGACGGTGCGGCTGTCCCCGTCCCAGGTGGAGAACTTCACCAGGTGCGGGCTGCGCTGGCTGCTCGAGTCGGCCGCCGGGGTCAGCACGCCCGGCGTGCTTCGCCACTTCGGGATCGTGATCCACGCCGCGGCCGCACTCGCCGCCGACGGCACCGACGACGCGGACATCACCAAGCGCATCGACGAGGCGTGGCACCATCTCGACTTCGGCAGTACCTGGTACAGCGCAAAGCAGCGGGACCAGGCCGAGCGGATGGTCCGCAAGTTCCTCGACTGGCACCGGGCCAACCCGCGGCAGCTGATCGCCATCGAGAAGGACCTGCGCGTCAGCGTCGGCGAGGTGGAGATAACCGGCCGGGTCGACCGGCTGGAACGCGACGCCGACGGCACCGCGATCGTCGTCGACCTCAAGACCGGGTCGAGCAGGCCGGCCGATGAGGATCTGGACCGGCACCCGCAGCTCGGCGTGTACCAGCTGGCCGTGATGCTCGGCGCGTTCGAGGAGATGGGCCTGACCCAGCCGGGCGGCGCCGAGCTGGTGCAGGTCGGCAGGGCCGGCCTCACCGCCCGGGCCCGGGTGCAGCGGCAGGGCTCCCTCACCGCCGACCCGGAACCAGGCTGGGCACTGGATCTGGTGGAGACCGTGGCCACCGGGATGGCGGGCTCGGTGTTCACCGCGAAGGTGAATCCCGGCTGCCGGGTGTGCCCGGTCGCGGCCTGCTGCCCAGTGCACGAGCGCGGGGGGCAGGTGTCCCCGTGACCACGGCCGGCCCCCCTTACGCCCCCGCCCAGCTGGCGCGGCTGCTCGGCGTGCCCGAGCCGACCCCGGAGCAGGCCGCCGTGATCGGCGCGCCGCCCGGCCCGCTGGCGGTGATCGCCGGAGCCGGGTCGGGCAAGAGCGAGACGATGGCTGCCCGGCTGGTCTGGCTGGTCGCGAACGGGCTGGTCCGGCCGGAGCGGGTGCTCGGGCTCACGTTCACCAGGAAGGCAGCGGCTGAGCTGGGCGAGCGGGTTCGCGGCCGGCTCGACGGCCTCAGGCGGGCCGGAATAGAGCTCACCGGAACTGGCGCGTCCGATGACCGGCTGCAGGGAGACCCCGTCATCGCGACCTATCACGCCTACGCCGGCCGGCTGGTCGGCGACCACGCGCTGCGCGAGGCGCTCGAGCCGTCGATCCGGCTGATCACGCCGGCCGTGTCGTGGCAGCTGGCCGCCCGCGTGGTGGCCGCGTACGACGGCCCGATGGACGCGATCACCTGGACCCCGTCGACGGTTACCGCGGCCGTCCTCGACCTGTCCGGCGAGCTGGCCGAGCACCTGCGCGGGCCGGACGACGTCCGCGGCGTGGGGGAGTGGCTGGCCGCTCGCGCCGACGAGGTCCCATCAGGGCAGCGTGGCGTGGTGGCGCAACGTCGCACCGTGGCGCAACGCGGGGGGCTCCCGGCGCCGGTGCTGAAGGTCCTCGGCTGCCAGCGGGTGCGCGAGCAGATGCTCCCGCTGGTCGCCGCGTATCAGTCGGCCAAGGCGTCGCGGGAGGTCATGGACTACGGCGATCAGATGGCCCTCGCCGCGCGGATCGCCGAGCGGCATCCCGAGGTCGGCGCCGCCGAGCGGGCCAGGTACCAGGTGGTGCTGCTCGACGAATACCAGGACACCAGCTACGCCCAGCTCGTGCTGCTCCGGGCGCTGTTCGCAGGCGGGCATCCGGTGACCGCGGTCGGTGATCCGTGCCAGTCGATCTACGGCTGGCGCGGGGCGAGCGCGGGCAACCTGCGCCGGTTCGGCACCGACTTCCCGGCGCGCGACGGCGCGTCGGCCCCGACCGCGCTGCTGTCCACCAGCTTCCGCAACACGGGCCGGGTCCTGGACGCCGCGGCAGCGGTCCAGGAAGGCCTGCGCGCCGCGGCGCCGGAAGTGCCCCGGCTGGTAGCCCCGGCGTCGCGGGCGGGCCGCGGCACGGTGGCCTGCGCGCTGCTGGAGACCGCCGCCGAGGAAGCAGGCTGGATCGCGGACCAGATCGCGGAGCTGATCACGCTCCCGCCGGGGATCGCGCCGGACGGCGGGACCTGGCCGGACGGGCGGAACGACCGGCGGGTCAGGCCGTCCGATATTGCCGTGCTGTGCCGCAAGCGGGCCCAGTTCCCCGCGCTGCGCGCGGCGATCGAGGCCAGGGGCATCCCGGTTGAGGTGGTCGGCCTCGGCGGTCTGCTGACCGTGCCCGAGGTCCAGGACGTGGTGGCCACGCTCCGGGTGATGCACGACCCGACAGCGGCCGACGCCCTTGCCCGGCTGCTGACCTCGCCCAGGTGGCGGATTGGCCCGCGTGATCTGCTGGCGCTCAACCGGCGCTCCCGCGCCCTCGTCCGCACTGCCGCCGGGGCTGCCCGCCCGGCCGGGAAGCAGCCTCCCCCGGCCGCCCCGCGGGCTCGTCCCGACGTTCCGCAGGCTCGTCCCGACGTTCCGCAGCCTCCTCCGGGCGCCCCGCAGCCTCCTCTCGACACCCCGGACGTGATGCAGCAGGCTGTCTCCGACCTGACCGCGGATCCGGGCAGCCTGATCGAGGCCCTCGACGACCTCGGCGACCCGGCGGCCTACTCGGTGGCCGGTCATGCAAGGCTCGCGGCGCTCGCCATGGAACTACGGGGGCTACGCGAGCACGCGGGCCGGCCGCTGCCCGAGCTTGTCGGCGAGGTGGAGCGCGAGCTGGGCTTGGACATCGAGGTGGCGGCGCGGCCAGGCGCCGACCCGGCAAGCTCCCACGCCGACCTGGACGCGTTCGCGGACGCGGCGGCCGCGTTCGCCGGCGACCAGGAGGAACCGACGCTTGGCGCGTTCCTGGCGTACCTCACCGCTGCCGAGGCGGAGGAGTTCGGCCTCGAAGGAGGCCGGGTCGGCGACACCGACTCAGTGAAGCTGGCGACCGTTCACGCGGCCAAGGGCCTGCAGTGGGGTGCCGTGTTCGTTCCCGGCATGTCCGAAGGCGCGCAAGGGCACGTGTTCCCGGCGCGGCCGAAGCTGACCACGCGGTGGACGGATAACCCGCGGCTGCTGCCGTTTGGGCTCCGCGGCGACGCCGCCGACCTGCCGGTGCTCCCGGGCCTGGGCGCCGATTCGATGGCGTCGTTCACCGAGGCTTGTGCGGAAAGGGAACTGGCCGAGGAGCGGCGTCTGGCCTACGTGGCCACGACGCGGGCCGCATACTGGCTCGGCTGCAGCGGCTACTGGTGGGGGAGCGGCGTGTCCCGGCTCGGCCCTTCGGTGTTCCTCGATGAGGTGCGCGCCGCGTGCGAGGCCGGCGCCGGGTGGGTCGGGGCCTGGGCCGAGGAACCGGCGCAGGACGCCGAGAACCCGGCCCTCGCCGAGCCCGCCACGGCGACGTGGCCGGCCGCGGCGGCGGGCGCGCGCTACGAGGCGGTCCGCGAGGCAGGTCTGCTGGTGGCCGAAGCGATGACGGCCGCCCACACACCGAGGCCCGATCCCAGTGACCTGGCGGCACAACTGAACCCCGATGACCAGGCGATCGCGGCTGCCTGGGAACGCGACGCCGACCTGCTGCTCGCCGAGCGTGCCGAGCGCCGCGGCGACGACGGGGTCACGGTCGGGCTGCCGCGGCGGCTCCCGGTGTCCTCGCTCGTGATCGTCGCCAGGGACCCCGCCGAGCTGGCCCAGCAGGTGCGGCGGCCGATGCCGAGGCCGCCGGCGCCGCTGGCGCGCCGCGGCACCGAGTTCCATAGCTGGCTGGAGCAGCGGTACGGGCCGCAGCGGCTGATCGACCCCGCCGACCTGCTCGGCGCGGCCGACTCCGACCTGGAGCGAGACGAGGATCAGGACATTGCCGAGCTCAGGGAGCGGTTTGAGGCTGGCGAGTGGTCCGGCCGGTGGCCGGCCGAAGTCGAGGTGCCGTTCGAGACCCTGATCGGTGACCGGCTGGTCCGCGGCCGGATCGACGCCGTCTTCGCCGATGCCCCGGGAGGCGGCTACGACGTTGTGGACTGGAAGACCGGCCGCCCGCCAGCCTCACCGGACGAGAAGCGTGCCGTTGCGGTGCAGCTCGCCGCCTATCGGCTGGCCTGGGCCGCCCTGGCCGGCGTCCCGGTCGACGAGGTTCGCGCGGCCTTCTACTACGTGCGTGACGACACCACGGTCCGGCCCGCCGACCTGCTCGACGAGGCAGGCCTCGCCGCGCTGATAGAGACCATCCCGGCCGGCTAGATCAGCGGGCGGCAGCCCCGCCACGCTCCCTCGGCTGAAACTGGGCCAGGCATTCTCCGAAAGGTTCCTCAATGCGGCCGGGCGCTATCGAAGGCAATGCGACGCTTAGCGCACATGTGCGGCGGGCGTGCGGCCGGCTGCCCGGCGCGGCGATGCTCACCATCGCGGTCCGGCGCGGGGCGCTGGGTAGGATGCGCGTGCGTCGACGACAGGAGGCACAGTGCCAGAGCGACGGGTATCGATGACGGACGGGCTGGCCGAGCGTGTGGTGCGGCGCGCCATCGCCGCGCTGGCCAACTCCTATGGCTCGGCGCCTGCCCGGGCCACGGCAGCGAAGGAGTTGCTCGTTCACGCCCTTGAGGGCGGTTCCGACCCCGCCGATGAATCCGACGGCTACGCGGCAGCCGCCGCGCTCGCGGCCCTTGCGCACGGAATCGAGGCCGAGGCGGGACGCGGCCTCGACTGGCTGTCCGTCGCGGCACTGGAGGAGTGGGACTTCCACCACCCAGAGAGCCCCATCTGAACGCGCCTCACCCGCCGAGGTAGCGCTCCACCGCCGCCACCTTGGAATCGAGCGCGCCGGTCACGCCCGGGCGCAGGTCTGCCTTGAGCGACAGGCCGACTCGCGGCGCCTTCGCTGCCACCGCATCCACCGCGCGCCTGACGACATCCATGACCTCGTCCCATTCGCCCTCGACCGTGGTGAACATGGCGTCGGTCCGGTTCGGCAGACCGCTCTCGCGGACCACCCGCACCGCGTCGGCGACGTACTCGGCGACGTCTTCGCCGACGCCTATCGGCGTGATCGAGAATGCGACCAGCATCTGCTTTCCTCCTGTGCGTTTTCAGGTGTCGCTGCCGGCGACGGCTGCCTCGAACCGGATGAGCACGTCACGGTCGCCGGTCAGGCCGACGGGCCCGAGCGTCGGCCTGCGCCACAGCCAGCAGTCGACGTTGGCGGCGGCCCCGGTCAGGTCCGCGTCGGCCTTGGTGCCCGGATCGCTGTCCGCGGTGTGAATGTCGGGTTCGTCGTAGGTGGTGCCGGCGGGGTCGGTGCCGGTGAACCGGCCCAGTGTGACGAGCCACGAGCCGCCGGTGTCGGTGGCCTGAACGCGGACCGTCGCCCCTGCCTCTTCGGGCGTGAACGTGCCCCAGTCAGGCACCCCGCCGTACATGATGTGCAGCACCTCGTCGATCCCGTCGGCGCTGAGGGCCGGGTCCAGCGGGGTCTGGCTGGCTCCGATGATCTCGGCGTCGACTCGGTGGATCAGCGCCTCGTGCGCCTGGCGCCGGCGGATGAACGCCACGCTCTGGTCGTCCGACCACGTCCAGGCGGCCGCATCCGGCGGCCTCGCGGCCAGAATCTCCACGAGGTCGTGGCTGGCGCGGTCAAAGAACTCCAGCAGCCCGGCCCGGTCCGGCGGGCGCGGCGGCTTGAGTTCCTCGGCCCGCGTTCCGTCCACGTCCTCGCGCACGACCGCGGCCCAGAACCACTGCACCTCCCCGAGGTGCCACAGCAGGTCGTCGGCGGTCCAGCCCGGGCACGTGGGCACGGGAGTGTCCGGCGCTGCGCCGCGGATGGCCTCGGCGAAGCGAGCCGACTCCCGGGTCACCGCAGCGACATAATCCAGGTTCGAGTCCACGCGAGGCAGGTTACTGCGCTCTGCTGACAGCCGGTTCGGCGCCTCGCCGGCCCCGGTTCCGGCAGCGGGTTCGGCGCCTCGCCGGCCCCGGTTCCGGCAGCCGGTTCGGCGCTCGCGGGCCGGCGCATCGGCCGAGGCGTTCAGCGCGGTCGGAGCACGAGCACGAAGGCGTCCAGGATGCGATGCCAGTCCAGCTCGTCGAGTCCCCAGTCCGGCTGGGGAACGGCTGCCATGGCGGTCAGCAGCTTCACGCGGACCTCGTCCGGCGTCGTCTGCTCCTCAGCGGCGAGCCGCCGCACCTCCCGCCGGAACCGGGCGCCGTGGCTGAACTCGGCCAGTGAGGTTGGCAGCGCAGGTCCCGGCGCCGTGTCGTCTGGATCCGCCAAGAGCTCACTGAGGGCGGTGCCGAGCGCGCCGGCCAGCCTGTGCAGGGAGCTCAGGGTCGGGTTGCCGCGGCGGTTCTCCAGGTTGGCCACGTAAGGCACCGACAAACCAGCCTGCATCGCTACTGAGGCAAGGGTGCGTCCCTGCGCGCTCCGGCGAGCGCGCAGCCGCCGGCCAAGCTCCTCGCGGAGTTCCTCCTCAGTCACGTGCCATCCCCGGCTCAGTCATGCGCCACCCGACCAGCTCACGCGCCATCCGGCTCACGCGCCACTACCAAGTTTTCTAGAGAGAAATTTTCTTTCCGTATCTGTTCTGTCAGAATAATAGCAGAGGAGGGCGGCGTGATGAGGGTGCTGCGGATCAGAGGCGGCCTGCTGCTCGCGCTGTCGATCAGGGATTTCCGACTGCTGTGGACGGGCCAGTTGTTGTCCAGCCTCGGCAGCTGGCTGCTGCTGATCGCGGTGCCCTACCGGGTGTTCGAGCTGACCAGATCGCCGGCGGCAACCGGGTTCGCATTCGTGGCCGAAAGCGTGCCGGCAATGGTCATCGGTCCTATCGCCGGGGTGGCAGTCGACCGCTGGGATCGCCGCCACACCATGGTGGCGGTGACCCTCGGCCAGGGTGGCTGCATCCTGCCGGTTGCGTTCGTGCATCAGCCCGGCCAAGTCGCGATCATCTACGTTGCGCTCCTGGCCGAGAGCGCACTGAGCCAGTTCTACCGGCCTGCCGAGCAGGCACTGGTTCCCGGCATGGTTGGCCGCGCCGAGGAGCTTACTTCGGCGAACGCTCTCATATCGGTCAACGGCGCGGTGACCAGGCTGGCCGGGGCGTCCCTCGGCGGGATCGCGTTCGCCGCCCTGGGCCTGCCAACGGCGGTTGCCATCGACGCTGCCACCTACGCCGCGGCCGCAGGCTGTTTGTTGCTGCTCCGCTTCCGCCCGGTGCCCCACCGCGCCGCACCCCGGCGCCTGAGCAATGGCGCAGCCGAATTCCGCGAGGGCCTGCGTCACGTGTCTGCCAGCCGTCCACTCCGCGGGCTGCTGGTCGCCGCAGGCATGTTCTGGGCCGGGAACGGGGTGTTCACCGCGCTGCTGGTTCCCTATATCCATCTGCGGTTGCACGGCACAGCCGCGGACATGGGCTTCCTGTGGGCCGCCACGGGTGCCGGGTTCCTGGTCGGAGCCCCGCTTGGCAGGGTGCTGTATGACCGCATCAGCCCCCGGCCGCTCACCGCCACGTCCTTGCTGATCACGGCCGCCGCCTTTGGTGCCTGGTTCAGCGTCGGCAACCTCGGCCTCGCGCTCGTGCTGGCCGCGCTGACCGGCATGTCGGCCATGGTCTTCCTGATCGCGCGGCTGACCTACCTGCAGCAGTGCACCCCGGACCCGGTGAGCGGGCGGACCTACTCGATCTTCTTCGCTGGCGAGGGGAGCGCCGGGCTGGCCGGGACGGCGATCGGCGGCGTCATCATAACGTTCGCCGGCTTCGGGCCGGCCGTGGCTATTGCCGCTGCCACGATCGCATGCGCTGCTCTCATATCGGCCAGGCCGGTGATCGAGCGACGGACTTCGCTGCCGGCCGGGCCGCCTCGATAGAGTCCAGGTCAGGATCTTCGGCATGCACCGCGGCGTGGCGCGGTCCGTGGCCGGAAGTCATGAGGGAGGGTCATGGACGTTCGCGGCTACATCAACGAGAACGCGGCCGGTTTCTTCGATGCGCTCGTGCAATGGCTGACCATTCCCTCGGTGTCCGCCGACCCGGAGCACAGCGGCGACGTCCGCCGGTCAGCGCTATGGCTCGCTGAGCATCTACGCCAGGCCGGCTTCCCGGTGGCCGAGGTCTGGGAAACCGGTGCGGATGACAGCGGCTTGCCCGCCGTGTTCGCGCAGTGGCCGGCCGCCGATCCGTCGGCGCCGACCGTGCTCGTGTACGGCCACCACGACGTGCAGCCGGTCGAGCCGCTGGATGAATGGGACTCGCCGCCGTTCGATCCGGTGCAGCGGGACGGCCAGTTGCTGGCCCGCGGCGCCTCCGACGACAAGGGCCAGGTTCTCTTCCACGCCCTGGCCGCGCAGGCCTGCCTGGCGGCCGGTGGCCGGGACGCGCCGCCGGTCACGCTCAAGCTTCTGATCGAGGGCGAGGAGGAGTCCGGGTCGACGAACTTCGCCGCGCTGCTCGAGGCCCGGCATGACCGGCTCGCGTGCGACGTGATCGTGATCACGGACACCACGATGTGGGCGGCCGATGTGCCGTCGATGTGCACCGGCATGCGTGGCCTCGCCGAGGCCGATATCGACCTGCGCGGGCCCGAGCGTGATCTGCACTCGGGATCGTTCGGCGGCGCGGTGCCGAACCCGCTGCACGCCATGGCCGACCTGCTGGCGGGCCTGCACGACAGCGACGGCCGGGTCACGCTGCCCGGGTTCTACGACAAGGTGCTCGGCGTCTCAGCGGCCGAGCGGGAGATGTTCGCGAGGCTGCCGTTCGATGAGCAGGCGTGGCTTGACGAGGCCGGCCACAGCCGTGCCGCGGCCGGCGAAGCCGGGTTCAGCACGCTGGAGCGGATCTGGGCCCGGCCGACCGCCGAGGTCAACGGGATGTGGGGCGGGCACACCGGCCCGGGCGGCAAGACCATCATCCCCAGCCAGGCCCACGCGAAGCTCTCGTTCCGGCTGGTCGCGAACCAGGATCCGGGCGACGTCGCGGTCGCGCTGCGCGAGTACGCGGCGCAGCGCACGCCGCCGGGCATCGAGGCCACGGTCACGATCCGCGAGCCCGGCGTCCGGCCGTGTTTCTCGCCGGTCGACTCGCCTGCCGTGGCTGCGGCCAGGCGAGCCATGAGCCTGGCGTTCGGGCAGGACATCCTTTTCACCCGGGAGGGCGGCAGCGGCCCGGAAGCCGACCTGGCCGCGATCCTGGGCGCGCCGCTGGTGTTCCTCGCCGTCGGCCTCGATTCCGACCGCATTCACGCACCGAACGAGAGAGTCAAGATGGCCCTGCTGCTGAAGGGTGCCGAGGCGGCGGCGTACCTGTGGGACGAGCTCGCTGCGGCCGGCGACCTCGTGGCGGCGCGGTGAGCGCCGGGCCGGGGAGCAGCGGCCTGCCGAACCTCGCCCTGTCTCGCGGTGAGGTGGACCGGGCGGCAGCGCGCCGCCGCGACACCGCATGGCTCGCGGCGGCGTGGGCCGACCCGCGGACCAGAGTGCTCGTGGTCGATGAGGGGAAGGCCCTGATCCGTTCCGGCGATGGCCGCGAGGAGCTTGTCTTCGTGTCCCCGGCGCAGGCGCCGGACGGCGTCAGGTTCCTGCTGGGGGTCGACGCCGGCGGCGTCGTCTACTTCGGCGTGGCCGGGTCGCTGCCGTCCGCGGATGCGGTGGCTGTTCCCGGCTCCGAGGTCCGGTCGGCCGGCCTGCGGCAGGCGGGCCCGCAGCTGTCCGACCGCGACGTCGGGCTGATGACCCACGCAGTGGCGCTGGGCAACTGGCACGCCGTGCACGGGCACTGCCCGCGGTGCGGGGCTGTCACCGAACCCGAACTGGCCGGCCACGCGCGGCGCTGCGTGGTGGATGCTAGCGAGCACTTCCCGCGGCTGGACCCGGCGGTCATCATGCTGGTGACCGATCCCGAGGACCGGTGCCTGCTGGCCAGGAACGCGATGTGGCCGGAGAAGCGGGTGTCGATCCTGGCCGGGTTCGTCGAGCCGGGAGAGTCCGCGGAGCAGGCGGTCGCGCGCGAGGTGTGCGAGGAGACCGGGATCACCGTCGGCGACGTGCGCTACGTGGGCAGCCAGCCCTGGCCGATGCCGCACAGCCTGATGCTCGGCTTCCGCGCCAGCGCCACCGGCAGCCTGGAGATCAGGGTCGACTCCGAGGAGATCGTCGAGGCGCACTGGTTCAGCCGGGACGAGCTGCGCGCCGCCGTCGCCAGCGGCGAGATCCGGCTGCCGCCGCCGCCGTCGATCGCGCACCGGATCATCGGGTCCTGGTACGGCGACACCATCGCCGGCAGCTGGTAGGCCGGGCGGGCCCGACCGATGAGCTAAGACACGGCATTTCGACAGGCAAATCCCATACCGCCGGGGACCCTTGGCGCTAACATTGCCGTTGCTTTACTCCACTATTGCCAGCCCAACACCATAAGAGTGCTGGTGCGCCATCATCGGGTCAGGTGTCAGGTTGACATCGCGCGCTACCTCGGGCCGGGTTCCGGCCGGACGGGAACTACGGGTGCCAGGTGCCCGCCGTCCCCGTGTTTACTTGCACATCGGCGAGCCCAAGACGGGCACGACGTTCCTGCAACGCGCCATGTGGGGCAACCGCGCCCGGCTCGCGGGCCAGGGTGTCCTGCTGCCTGGCTACAAGCGAGGGGATCATTCCCGGGCCAGCCGGGATCTGCGTGAGGCTGAGCGACCGGACTCCGATCCGGCCGATCCGTGGATTGGCGAGTGGGACGTCCTGGTGGGCCAGGCGCTGCAGGCTCCCCAGGCAGCCGTCATCTCGGATGAGGTGCTGGCGGCGTGCACCCCGGAGCAGGCCGATCGCGCCGTCCGGTCGCTGCTCTCGGCCGAGGTGCACGTCATCCTTGCCGTGCGCGACTTCACGACCCTGCTGCCCGCCGAATGGCAGGAGACCGTTAAGACCCTCGGCACGGCCGGGTGGGAGGAATGGCTCGGCACCGTCATCGACGTCGAGTCGGTTGCCGCCGATCGGCGCCTGTCGCGGTTCTGGTCGTTCCATGACACCCTGGCCAGCCTCGACATGTGGTCGCGGCATATCCCGCCCGACCAGGTCCATGTCATCACCGTGCCGCGGCAGAGCGCACCCGACGAGCTCTGGACGCGGTTCGCGTCCGTAATCGGTGTCGATCCCGGGAGCATCGAGCTGACCGGGCTCCGTTCGAACTCCTCGCTCGGGCTTGCCGAGACTGAGTTCCTGCGGCTGTTGAATGAGGCGCTGCCGGAGGACCTGCCCTACTGGTTCTACACCCGGTACATCAAGCACCTCCTGGCGCACAACATCCTCGACGCCCGCTCGCGCCGGGAGCGGCTTGTGCTGCCCCCCGACCGGGAGGCCTGGGCCAGGCAACAGTCGGAGGCCGTGGTCGCGGGCTTGCGCGAGTCGAAGTTCCACATTGTCGGCGATCTGGACGAGCTCCTGACCCGACCGGTGGCCGGGCGCTACCTGAGGCCGGCTGACCAGCCTGCCGAGCACATCCTCGACGCCGCCGTGGCAGCCGCGGCCGCTCTGGCAGAGCGGATGTACCGGGAGAAGTGCCCCGCGCCGCGGCGGCGGAAGGAACGGCGGGGCCTGCGGCAGAAGGCCAGCGAGCTCGAGTGGACGATCCTGAACGGGCCCTGGATAAAGCGGGTGCTGCGCAGCGCGAGTCGCATCCGGGCGGTGCGGCGGCTGCGGGTCGCCATCTGGCGCCTGCTCATGCATCCGGCACGCATTCCAGGCCAAATCCAGGCCAGCCACGCAGACGAGGACGACATGACAGAGAGCAACTGACGCCCGGCGCATAGTCAGGCTCTGGTCAGCCGCTCACCAAGTTTCGGTCAAGGTCCGTGGGTAAGTTGACCTCTCATGTCGACAGCGCCCGCAGGGGACCGGGCGACCGCCACCGCGGCCGCGCCAGCCCGAGATGACCGGCCCGCACCGGCCCGCGGCGAACCGCAGCCGGCGGCGCAGGATCGCGCAAAGGCCGGCGGCCGCAGGCTGGCCTGGCTCGACGCGCTCCGGGGGATCGCGGCCCTCTGCGTGGTGTACAGCCACTTCGGCACCCGCGTGCTGCCCGCAGTCCATCGCGCGGTGTACAACGTGTTCGATCCCGGGCTGTACGGCGTGCTGGTCTTCTTCATGGTCAGCGGGTACATCGTGCCGGCGTCGCTGGAGCGCAGGGGGAGCGTCCGGAGCTTCTGGCTCAGCCGGCTGTTCCGGCTGTTCCCGCTCTTCGTGTTCGCCATCGGGGCCGTGCTGCTGCTGCACGAGTTCGGCTGGGCCAGCGTGCGGCAAACGAACCAGAACGTGACCGCGTCGGTGTTCTCGCACCTGTTCATGCTCAATGAGCTGCTCGGCCAGACCAACGTCATCGTCGTGCTCTGGACGCTGTCCTACGAGATGATTTTTTATGTGCTGCTCACCGCGCTGTTCACGGCCGGCCTGCACAAGCGCAGCGGGTGGTACGCCGGCGCGTTCGCCGTTGGCGCGCTGCTGCTCGGCGGGCTGCTGCCCACCGTCTGGATCTCCTTCAGCTCCCTCGGCCTCACCCCGGTCGCGCTGGCCGGCGACGTCCTGATCATGGGCGGCATCGCGGTCGCGGTGGTCGGCCGCGGGCTGCCCCGGGCAGTTGGCGCATGGGTCGCCGCGGCCGCCGGCCTGGTCCTGGTCGCGGTCAACGGCCGGAAGAGCCCCTACGAAGGGCTGACGATCCTGGCCCTCATGTTCACCGGCACGATGCTGTACCGCGCCGAGCAAGGGCAGTTCGGCCGCTGGCGGGCGACGCTCGTGGCGACCGGCATCTTCGCGGCCGCGATCGTCGCGGGCGCCTGGCACATCCCGGGGACCGTGCCGCAGGATCAGACGGTGCTCGTGCAGCGCGAATGGGTCATGTCCGTCGCGCTGGCCGGCCTGACGTTCGCGATCGGCATGGCGCTGCGGAACCTGCGGGTGCCGGCGGTACTGGCCTGGCTGGGTGTGGTGAGCTACTCGGTCTACCTGCTGCACCCGCTCTTCCTCGATGCGTACGACAACCTCCCGTTCGCCCCCGGCGGCCATCAGCCGATCTGGCTGCAGCTGGGGGCGGCCGCAGTGTTCCTCGCCGTGCTGCTGGCGTGCTGCGCGGGCACCTATTACCTGCTGGAGGCGCCGATGCAGCGGCTCGGCCGAAGGGTCGCCGCGCGGCTCGATGCCCGCTTCGGACCCGACCGGCATGCCCGCTTGGGGCCCGACCGGCAGAACACGCCCCGGGCGTCGGTCCCCGCGTGAGGAGTGCCGATTCCCGGGGTCAGCGCAGCAGCAGGCGGGCGGCCAGCTCGAGGTGGTTGCTCACGTCGTCCGCTGACGCGCGCCTGGTCACCCACGCGACCAGGTTGGACAGGAAGACGTCGCCGATTACCCGGGCTACCGCCTTGTCGTCGTTTGACGGCTCGCCCTCGTGCATGGCTCTGGTCAGCATCTGCTCCATCAGCCGGGCTACCGCGTTGACCTCGGCCGCCGCGCTCGGGTCCGCGAACATGAACGCCCGGGTCATCGCCTCGGTGAGCATCGGCTCGCGCTGCATGGTCCGGGTTATCCGGCCGAGCACATACAGCATCCGGTCGTAGGGCGTGTCGCCAGGGATCGGCCTGCGGTCCAGCCGCTCCTGGGTCCGCTCGAACTCGCGCACCAGCCCGGATACGAGCAGGTGGATCTTGGATGGGAAGTACCGGTACAGGGTGCCGAGCGCCACGTCGGCTCGTTCCGCCACCGTCCGCATCTGCACCGCGTCGTATCCGCCCTTGGACGCCAGCGCCAGCGTGGCGTCCAGGATCCGCTTCCTGCGGTCACGCTGCGCGGCCGAGCCGAACTCGGCGGCAGGTGCGTTCGGTGCGACCGTTCCGCTGATACGTGTTCTCGCTGCTGCCATCAAAGGCCCCTCGCGGTATCAACAAGCCGGAGTCGGTCCTTCGGCCTCCGGCAGGCCATTCGCGCGGGCCAGGATGGTGCAACGGTCCGCGCCACCATCCAGCGTACCAATGCAGCGCGCCTGGCCAGGCCCGCTGCGCTGGCCGACGGCAGGTAAAACGTGTTCTAATTTTGCGAGCCGCCGCCCTAGGAGGACCGGTGTCGATCGGGATGGACTTCACCCTCGGTGAGACCGAGCAAGCGGTCGCCAGCGCCACCGCCGAGGTGCTCGACCATGCCCAGCCGCCCGCTGAGCCGGGGGCCGATGACACCGCGCTGTGGAAGGAACTCAGCCGGGCGGGGCTGCTGTCGCTCGCGTTGCCGGCCTTTCTCGGCGGGGACGAGCTCGGCGTGATGGCCGTGGCCACGGCGCTGACCGAGATCGGCAGGCGGGCCGCTCCGGTGCCCGCCCTGCCCACGCTGGCCCTCGGCGTGCTGCCCGTCGTCCGTTGGGGTGACCGCGACCTGCAACAGGCGGTGCTGGACGGCGTGGCGTCCGGTGACACCCTGCTCACCGCCGCGGTGCGCGAGCCATCGCGGGTGATGCCCGTCGTCCCGGCCACGACGGCCAGCCTGGCCGACGGGTCCGGCACGGTCTCCGGCGTAAAGATCGGCGTGCCCTGCGGCGCGGCCGCCGACTGGATCCTGGTGCCGGCCAGAGTCATCGCGGGCGGCACCGGCACCGCGGTCATGGTCGTCGCGAGGTCGGCGAGCGGGCTGTCCTGGCGGCGCACACACAGCGCGTCCGGCCAGCCCGAGTACACGCTGCGGCTGGACGCGGCGCCGGTCAGCCACGTGCTCGGCGCGGGCACCGCAGGCCGCGTGGTGACCGACCTCTACCAGCTCGCGAGCGCCGGAGCGTGCTGCCTGGCCGACGGCGCGGTCGCCGGCGCGCTGTCGCTGACCACGGAGTACGTTGCGGCGCGGGAGCAGTTCGGCCGGCCACTCGCCACGTTCCAGGCCGCTGCGGAGAAGATCGCCGACGTCTACATCACCTCGCGCACCCTGCACCTCGCGACGCTCTCGGCCTGCTGGCGGCTGGACACGGACCGCGGCGCTGCGGCCGACCTGGACGTGGCGGCGTACTGGCTCGCCGACCGGGCGCCGTCGGCGCTGCAGACCTGTCATCACCTGCACGGCGGGATCGGCATGGACGTCAGCTACCCGCTGCACCGCTACTCGTCGCTGGTAAAGGACCTGGTCAGGTTCGTGGGCGGCGCCGACCACCGGCTGGACCGGCTCGGCGCCAGGGCGTGTGATCAGCCGAGGGTGTTTGGCGGGGCCGTCACCCCGGGCCAGCCCGAAACGGAGGGGTCCTCTCTCCAGGAGCCAGCGCCGGGGGCCGGTCATGTTTCTTGACCTCACCCCGGAGCAGCTCGCGCTGCGCGACGAGCTGCGGGCATACTTCGCCACGCTGATCTCACCCGGCGAGCGCGCGGCGATGCTCACCGAGCGGCACGGACCCGTCTACCGCGAGATCGTGCGCCGGATGGGCCGCGACGGCTGGCTCGGGGTCGGCTGGCCCGCCGAGTTCGGCGGCCGCGGGCTGGGCCAGGTGGAGCACCAGATCTTTGTCAGCGAGGCGGCCCGGGCCGACGTGCCCTTGCCGCTGGTCACCTTGCAGACCGTCGGCCCGACGCTGCAGGCGCACGGAACCGCCGAGCAGAAGGACTTGTTCCTGCCTGAGATCCTGGCCGGCGAGGTGCACTTCGCGATCGGGTATACCGAGCCCGAGGCAGGCACCGACCTGGCCGCGCTGCGGACCAGGGCGGTCCGCGACGGAGACAGCTACGTGGTCAACGGGCAGAAGATCTTCACCACCGGGGCGCACGACGCCGACTACATCTGGCTCGCCTGCCGCACCGACCCCGACGCGCCGCGGCACAAGGGAATCTCCATCCTCATCGTCGACACCACCGACCCCGGGTTCTCCTGGACGCCGATCATCACCCACGACGGGGCGCATCACGTCAACGCGACCTACTACTCCGACGTGCGGGTGCCGGTCACGATGCGGGTCGGCGAGGAGAACGCCGGCTGGCGGCTGGTCACCACGCAGCTCAACCATGAGCGGGTGGCGCTCGGCCCGGCGGGCCGGATCGCCGCGCTGTATGACCGGGTACGCGACTGGGCGGATGACCGCAGCAGCCCGGATGGCCGCCCGCTGCTCGGCATGCCGGACGTGCGCCGTGCCCTGGCCGAGACCTATGCGTGCCTGCGCATCAACGAGCTGCTGAACTGGCAGGTCGCGGTCGCGCCCACGCTCGACGTTGCCGACGCGTCGGCCACCAAGGTATTCGGCTCGGAGCGGCTGCAGCGAATCGGCCAGCTGCTCGAGGACGTGGTCGGGCGGCACGGCGACCCGGCCGACGAGGACACGGCCGAGCTGCTCCGGTGGCTCGACATCCAGGCCAAGCGCAACACGGTGCTGACCTTCGGCGGCGGGGTCAACGAGATCCAGCGCGAGCTGATCGCGACCGCCGGACTCGGCCTGCCGCGGGTACCCAGATGAAGGGAGGGGCGTGACCGTTCAGGCCGGCAACGCGGGTTCGGACGGCGCGGCGGCCGGGATCGCCGAGGCCGCGGCGCGTATCGCGGCGAGGGGCGAGTCCCGCCCGCGCCAGGCGCGGGATCCGGTGAACCTGCCGATGATCCGCAACTGGGCCGAGGCGATCGGCGACGAAAACCCGGTGTACACCGACGCCGACGCGGCCACGCGCTCGGCGCACGGCGGCCTTGTCGCGCCGCCGGCCATGGCGCAGGTGTGGACCATGCGCGGGCTGCATCCGCAGGCCGACGACGACGATCCGCTCGGCCTGATGTCCGCCGTGCTCGACGAGGCGGGTTTCACGTCGGTCGTCGCCACGAACTGCGAGCAGGAGTATCGCCGCTACCTGCGGCATGGCGAGCAGGTCGAGGTGCGGTCCCGGCTGGAGAACGTCACCGGGCCGAAGCGGACGTCGCTCGGCGAGGGCTGGTTCGTCACGACGATCAGCACGTGGTACGCGGGCACCGAGCCGGTCGCCACGATGCTGTTCCGGATCCTGAAGTTCCGGCCGGCCCCGCCGCCCCCGCTGCCCCCGCTGGCGAGCGACGTGCTGCGGCCGGTCGTGTCGCGCGACACGGCGTTCTTCTGGGAGGGCACGGCAGCGGGCGAGCTGCGGATCCAGCGCTGCGGCGGCTGCGGCGCGCTGCGCCATCCGCCGGGCCCGATGTGCCCCGGCTGCGGCGCGGCGAAGCCCGAGTACATCGTCGCCGCGGGCACCGGCGAGGTGTACAGCTACGTGGTGCAGCACCACCCGCCGGTTCCCGGCAAGTCGCTGCCGATCGTGGTCGCGCTGGTGCAGCTGACCGAGGGCGTCCGGATGGTCGGCGAGCTGCAGGCCAGCCCGGAGCGGGTGCGGGTCGGCCTGCCGGTCCGGGTCGAGTTCGCCCGGGTGGACGACACGCTGACGCTGCCGGCCTGGCGAGAGGATCCGCGGTGACCGATCTGGTGCTGCCGGAGCTGGTGATCGACGTCACGCCGACGTTCGTGGTCGCCTCCGCGATCGCGACCAGGGACTTCCAGGACGTGCACCACGACAGGGACCGGGCCGTCGAGCGGGGCAGCAAGGACATCTTCATCAACATCCTCACCACCACTGGCCTCGTGCAGCGCTACGTCACCGACTGGGCCGGACCGGAGGCGCTGGTGCGAAAGGTCGCGATCCGGCTCGGCGTGCCTTGCTACGCCGGCGACACGCTCACGTTCTCCGGCCGCGCCGCCACCGGAACCGCCGACGGCGAGGTCGAGGTGACGGTGACCGGGCGGTGCAGCCTCGGCGACCACGTCACCGGCACGGTTCGCGTGGTGCTGCCGTCCGGGAATGAGGAGCTTGGCTCGTCGATGTACCAAAGGGCTCCTTCTATGCGGCCCGAAGGTACATCCATACAGTCGGCCGGTGAGGTGGCTGCGGCCGGTGAGGTGGCTGCGGCCGAAGTTGCGGATGCGGCGGGGGAGACCGCGTGATCTCCGGGGCAGCGGCGATCGTCGGCATCGGGGCGACCGAGTTCTCGAAGGACTCGGGCCGCAGCGAGCTGCGGCTGGCCGCCGAGGCGGCCTCGGCAGCGCTGGCCGACGCTGGGCTGAGCCCGTCCGACGTGAACGGCCTGGTGACGTTCACGATGGATAGCACAGCCGAGATTGCGCTCGCGCGTGAGCTCGGCGTTCCCGAGCTCACGTTCTTCAGCCAGGTCGGCTACGGCGGCGGCGCCGCCTGCGCGATCGTGCAGCAGGCCGCGATGGCGGTCGCGACCGGGATCGCCGACGTGGTGGTCTGCTACCGGGCGCTGAACGAGCGGTCCGGCCACCGGTTCGGCCAGGTCTCCCGCGCCGCGGTGGCGGCACCGACCTCCGGCGGCGTCGACAACGGCTGGCACTACCCGATGGGCCTGGCCGTCCCGGCGGCGACCGTCGCCATGATCGCCCGGCGCTACATGCACGACTACGGTGCGACCAGCGAGGACTTCGGGCTGGTCACGGTCGCCGACCGGCGGCACGCCGCCACCAACCCGCACGCCTGGTTCTACCAGCGGCCGGCGACGCTGGCCGAGCACCAGGCCTCCCGGTGGATCGTCGAGCCGCTGCGGCTGCTCGACTGCTGCCAGGAGAGCGACGGCGCCGTCGCTGTCGTCGTGACCAGCGCGCAGCGGGCCCGCGACCTCGCCCGGCCGCCCGCGGTCATCCGCGCCGCCGCGCAGGGCGCCGGCCGGGACCAGTACGTGATGACCAGCTACTACCGCGACGAGCTCGGGCTGCCCGAGATGGGTGTGGTGGCCAGGCAGCTGTGGCGCCAGGCGGGGATCGGGCCACGGGATGTGCGGACCGCGGTGCTCTACGACCACTTCACGCCGTACGTGCTGCTGCAGCTCGAGGAGCTCGGCTTCTGCCCGCGCGGGGAGGCCAGGCAGTTCATCGCCGACGGGATGATCGAGCTCGGCGGGCGGCTCCCGGTCAACCCGCACGGCGGCCAGCTTGGCGAGGCATACATCCACGGCATGAACGGCATCGCCGAGGGCGTGCGGCAGGTCCGCGGCACCTCGGTGAACCAGGTCGGCGGCGACGGCCCAGTGCTGGTCACGGCCGGCACCGGCGTGCCGACCAGCGGCCTGATCCTCGGCCCGGCCTGATCCTCGGCCCGGCCTGATCCTCGGCCCGGCCTGATCCTCGGCCCGGCCTGATCCTCGGCCCGGCCTGATCTTCCT
>Ga0209333_1000351_pt1 | contig 25810 bp, 23 predicted proteins | sample BlaSpr_A8_OM2_O3_FD_187982 | JGI IMG/M metagenome (GOLD analysis project Ga0209333, IMG submission 187982) | Forest soil microbial communities from Thunder Bay, Ontario, Canada - Black Spruce, Ontario site 2_A8_OM2_O3 (SPAdes) (version 2) | ecosystem: Environmental > Terrestrial > Soil > Boreal... | reverse complement strand
CCAATCCCGGCCGCCCATGCATGGCCCCGCGACATGCGCGGCCGCCTATTGGTGAGCGATAGCGCCTTCACCGCATATCTGCCGGGCACCATCTGCCGCGGCAGCGCCCAGCCGCAACTTTCGCTCGAATGCCACGAATCGCAAGACCCCTGGTTCCTCGCGCCGGGCGCCATCGCCGCCTTCGCGCCCGATCGGAACCTTTTCCAGGGCCACATCGACATCGAACCCGCAGGCGCGCGCGACCTTCCACCGTTCTATTCGGCCGCCCCAACCGGCGACGCCTGGGTCTTTGCCGCCGACGACGGCCGCGCACACGTGTACAGCCGATCATATGCTCAGCCATGGGAATCGGCCGGAGCGTTCGACCAGTGGGGCAGCGATATCGCAGCCATCCAAACACCCTGCGGAGCGCGCATTCTGGCCACCCGTCCAACCAGCCTCGCCGAGCCGGACGCCATCCAACCCTACGAGGTCGTGGGCATGGCGCCCAATCCCGCCGGTCCGGCGCTCGAATTCTCCGGACCCATTACCGCGTTATGGTCCGCCGGCAGTTCCGCCACGGCGGTCTCGCGCGACCTTCAAACCGGACGCTATGCGGCTTACAGCCTGGCTCCCGCTTGCGGTTCTTAGCGCGCTGGCGGTATGCGGCGGCGCCACGCGGCCGCGGTACGGCGGAACTCTGCGCGTCGAGATGCATGCCGCCCCCGCCGCCCTCGACCCTGCCGCGCCGGATGCCGCCCCGCTGGCCGCGCTGGTCTTCGAAGCCCTGGTGCGCCTGGACGACGCGGGCGCGCCACAACCCTGCCTGGCCCTATCCTGGCAGCACGATGCCGCCGCGAAGCGTTGGCAGTTCAGCCTGCGGCCCGGAGTCAGGTTTCACGATGGTTCTCCGCTGACGGTCGGCGCAGCGGCTGCTTCCCTGCAATCCGCGTTGCCCGGGCTGGCCATCGCCGCCACCGGCGATGCCGTCACCATCCGCTCCAACCGTTCCCGGCCCGATCTGCTGCTGGAACTGGCGCGCAACGGTTGGCTGGCCACCGGACCCTTCCGCCCAACGGTGTTCGAACCCGGCCAACGCGCCACACTCGCGGCCAACGACGATTATTGGGATGGCCGCCCGTTTCCGGATTCGATCGACGTTCAGCTCGGTCGCAGCCTGCGCGACCAACTGCTGGACCTGGATCTCGGCAAGGCCGACGTTGTGGAAGTAGCCCCAACCGACCTGCACCATGCCGCCGGCCATGGGCGTACGATTTGGTCTTCAGCCGCCGTGAGCCTGATCGCCCTCGCCTTTGCGCCGGCGTCCGGACATGACGATGCCGCCCGCTTGCGCGAAGCCCTGGCCCTTTCCATCGACCGTGCCGCCATGCACGCCGTGCTACTGCAAAAGCAGGGGGAAGTCACCGCCGCGTTGCTGCCGCAATGGATCTCAGGGTATGCCTTCGTGTTTCCGGCGGCGCCCGACCTGCCGCGCGCCCGCGCGCTTGCCGGCGCCCTGCCGCCCGCGGCCCGCACGCTCACGCTCTCTTATGATCCTGGGATGCGTGCCGCCCGGTCTATCTCCGAGCGCGTGGCGGTCAACGCGCGCGATGCCGGCCTCACCGTGAAGGTCTCGCCGCTGGATCCGCGCGCCGATCTGCGCCTGGTCGAAGTTCGTGTGAACTCGCCCGGTCCCGCGCAAGCCCTCGCCGGACTGGCCGCCGCCCTCGGTCTGCCCCCACCCGATGAATCCGCCGCGTCCCCCGCGGCACTCTACGAATCCGAACGCAAGATGCTCGAAGACTTCCGCGTAGTCCCGCTCTTTCAACTTCCCGTTATCTATGGCGCCGCCGCCCGCGTCCATCTCTATGCGCCGTCGCCGATTACGCGCCTGGGCGATTGGCGCTTCGACAATGTCTGGCTCTCCGGGACCCCGCCATGACCTTTCGCACGCGCCTGTTGATTGCGTTCGCGCTCACCGCGATCGTCGCCGTGGCGTTCGTCGGCGCCGTCGTCTCCACCACCACCCGGCGCGCTTTTGAGCGGCTCGACGAGCAGCGCGTCTCCGCCCTGGCCGCGCAATTCCACCAGGAGTTCCTGCGCCGCCAGCGCGAGATCGCCCAGCGCGTCAAAGATATCGCCGAAGCCGATAGCACCCGCGATATGGCGATCGCGCTCAGCCGTCCGGACGCCGAACCCGCCACCTACGTGGATGCGGCGCAACCGCTGGCCGCCGCACATAATCTGGATTTTCTGGAGCTGGTCTCCACCACCGGAAGCATTGTGTCGTCCGCACAGTGGCCGGCGCGATTTCTTTATCAGGAAGACTGGGTGAAGCAGCGTGACGACTGGAACTCGCGGGAGCCTTTCCTGAAACGCGAGGACTTGCCTGCCGATACGGCGTTGGCGCTGATTTCGGTGCGTGTCGCCAGCCTGGGAGACAGCAGGGGCGATAGCAAATTGTATGTGATCGGCGGCGAAGCCCTCGACCGCGATTTTCTGTCGTCCTTCGTGCTGCCGGCGGGCATGCGCGCGCTGCTGTATCGCGAGCCGCAATCCATCGTCGGCGCTTCCGGCCCGCTGCCGCAGACCGCCGCGCTCGCGCCGCTGATCGACGCTCTTCGCAAACAACGCAGCGAAGTCGTGCGCACCGTCCAATGGACTGCCGACGCCGCCAGCGCCGAGACGTTCCACGCCATTCCGCTCATCGGCCCGGATGGCGATTTGATGGGGGCGTTTCTGGTGGGCAGTTCGCGCGCCGCGCAGGTGAACCTGGAGCGCTTCATGCTCCGCGTCGAAATCCTGGTGGCCATGGGCGGCATCCTGCTGGCGCTGCTGGTGGCGTTCTGGACCACCGCGCGCATCACGCGGCCCGTGGAGGCGTTGGCCGCCGGCGCCCGCGCGGTGGCCGCCGGCGACTGGCGCACACAAGTGGACGTACACGTTGGCGGCGAAATCGGCGCGCTGGCCGCCGCCTTCAACCGGATGACCCGCGAACTGCTGGAGCAGCGCGACCGCCTGGTGCAAGCCGAGCGCGTGGCCGCCTGGCGCGAGCTGGCGCGGCGCCTCGCGCATGAGTTGAAGAATCCGCTGTTCCCCCTGCAGATCACCGTCGAGAACCTGCAACGCGCGCGCGCCGCGCATCCCGAACAGTTCGACGAAGTCTTCCGTGAGAGCACTGCCACGCTGCTGGCCGAACTGGGCAAGCTGCGCGGCATCGTCGGCCGCTTTAGCGACTTCGCCAAGATGCCGCAGCCGCAACTAGAGACCGTGGATCTGAACGGCCTGGTGCGCGACAGCCTGAAGCTGTTCGAAGCGCAAATGCAGGCGGCCGGCGTGACCCTGCGCCTGGATCTCGCCGCGGACCTGCGCGCCGTCCAAGCCGACCCCGGCCAACTTGGCCGCGCCCTGCAAAACCTGGTGTTGAACGCCATCGACGCGATGCCCTCCGGCGGCACGCTGGCTATCCGCACTGCCGTGCATGAAGGCGGCGTACGCCTGGAAGTCTCCGACACCGGACAAGGCCTCACGCAAGAGGAATGCGACCGGCTCTTCACGCCGTATTACACGACTAAGACGCACGGCACCGGCTTAGGGCTGGCGATCGTGCAGTCGGTGATCAGCGATCATGGGGGGAAGATTGGGGTGCGGAGTGAGCCTAGTAAGGGCACGGTGTTTGTGATCGACCTGGCGTGATCCCGCATCTGTGTGCCGTCGATGCGTCCTACGACTACCTGCGCCAGGATCTCGCCGCCAGCCGCCGACGAAACCGCTACAACGGTCCCGATGCTTATCAGGTAAACTTCTCCGACGTCCCGAGCCGCCGTCAGATGTGTCGTCCTGCGGCGTAACGATTCAAAGTCATGGCGATGGGGGAAAGGGGCCTAATGACAGCAAATTGGCGATCTGGCCCATTCTGACGCTACCGCCCATTGAGGTCTGAAAGGGTGAATCTGATGAGGTGATAACCACAGTTCCAATCGCCGGGTAAGACGAGGAGCGAAGTTCGGCGATCTGCCTTTGAAGGTTTGTCTTTTCCTCTTGGCTAATCTCGAGTAGCGACACGGCCTTTCTCAACTCGTCTTCCTTTCCCCGAATCTCCGTCTCCTTCGCCAGCGCACTTTTCGCCTGCTCGTGCGTGTACTGGCTCAGAGCCTTAACGAAGGTACCCACCTCGTCCGCGCTCCCTGCGAGCCGGTTGAAAATGTTAAGAATTCCCGACAGGTAAGGATTATCCGACTGCCGAGGGTACCGCACCCGGTGGTCGATCTCACTCCATCCCTCTTCAAATATCGTGCGAACTTGGAGCTCAGCGTACTGCTTGCATTTCGTTGGTTGCAATCTGATCAGGTAGTGAATGCTTCGATAGCCCAGCTTGTGCTGTTGCACATTGAATCCCGCATCAGTAAAGCTCCTTAATACTGCTTCCTCATCCCCTGCCCGAAAATATGCGATTGGTGTCTCCTGCAAGTCCCATGTGTTAGTAACGAATTCGTGAATAGGCTTCCATTCGTCCTTGAAGAGGTGAAGCGCACGGATGCCAATCCGGTCGGTGATATGCTCGTCGTAAGAGGCAAGATCCACAATCAGATCCGGCCTCTCGATTCGCTTACGAATAATCTTGGCCACGAGGTGTTCCGCATCCTTAACCCGTACCTTAATCGAGTGCACAGCCGGCACCAGCTGCAATCGCTCCGAGATGTACGTTGCGGTGGTCTGTAGCTCGCTCACTGCCGTACGGTGGTGCTCGTATATCCGATCCAGAAGTGCCCAGTCCAAATCAGCCTGTTGAAAGTCCTCGGCTGTAAAGTTATACCGATCTAGGAAGCTCTGCTTTTCCATTTTCTTCGCGTCACTTTCATCCGTAATCAGTCGGTCTACACCGCACGGCTGATTCCAGTATACAACCGGCTAGTTCCGTGAACCGGCTTCCCACTGTAATAATACTTCGAGCCGACGGGGACTCTGGGCGGGCAGGAGTCGAACATCCCACTGACTAGGTGGATTGGCCGAACCAAGCCAAAAGGGTTGGCGCATCCGTCGGCATAGAGTACCGCCTCATGGTGCAAGCGGGGCTGCCGCCGCCGCCTGAAAGCAGTAACCGGAACCGACCGTTCTCACCGGTTTCGGGCCAGTGCCCCCATCGGACGAGACTGTTAGGGAGGCTGTCTTCGACGGTCGATAGTTCTGGCGACTCGCTTGATGGCCTTGGGCAATCTGGGTTCCCGGCCGAGCTACTGCGTAGCCTTATGGTAGTTGGGGAACGGCGGCTTCTCATACTTCGGCAGCGGGTGTTCCTTCAACTCTTGCAGAAGTACCTCCACGGCTTTCTCAAGCTGGGGATCGTGCCCCTGCCTGACTAAGGCCGGGTCGTACTCCACTTCAATGTCGGGAGGCACGCCATGGTTCTCGACATCCCACTCCTTCGATAAATTGTAGAAGGCCAGATTCGGCGCAGTGACGAATCCGCCGTCGATCAGCTCCGGGAATCCGAAAATGCCCACCAGACCGCCCCATGTGCGCTTGCCCACTAACTTGCCGACCTTCTGATTGCGGAACAGCCATGGCATCGCATCGCCGCCCGAACCCGCGTATTCATTGATGATCATCGCCTTCGGTCCGAAGATCTGGTTCTGCGGCGTGGTGAACTCCGAGCCATAGCGGGTCATGAAGAAGTTTGTCTGCGGGCGCTTCAGGTAGTCGATAATGTAATCGGCGATATCTCCTCCGCCATTGAAGCGCTCGTCGATCACCGCGCCCTCCTTCCCGATCTGCGCAAAGTAGTAACGGTTGAAATTCGCGTAGCCTTGCCCGGCGGTATTGGGAAGATACACGTAGGCGAGGCGCCCACCGCTCAGTTGGTCGACCTTTCGCCGGTTGTCGTCCATCCAGGCGCGATTGCGCAGATTGAATTCATCGGCAACCGGAACCACAGTGACTTCGCGCGAGTTGGCGCCCGACGGGTCGGGACCTACCCGGATGACGACGGACTTATCCGCCGTTCCTTCGAAGAATGCGTAGACGCTGTCCGGCGGCTGTAGGTCGCGGCCGTTTACCGCGAGCAGATACTCGCCCGCGGCGACATTCACTCCGGGCTGTGTAAGCGGGGCTTTCAGGGTCGGATTCCAGTTCTCGCCCCGGTACACGCGGGCGAAGCGGTAGCGGCCGTTCTCTATCTTGTAATCCGCGCCCAGCAAACCTCCGGGCACTTTCTTCACTTCGGGATAGGCGCCTCCACCGACAAAAAGATGGCCCACGGAAAGCTCACCCAGCATCTCCTCGAACAAATAATTGAGATCTTCACGGCTGGCGATGTTCTCCGCGTAAGGCCGGTATTTCTCTGCGGCGGCTTTCAGGTTCAATCCATGCGCGTTGGGATCGTAAAAGAAGTCCCGTTCGATGCGCCATATTTCGTGATAGATCTGACGCCATTCCGCTCTGGGATCGACGTGCATTTCCATGGCGTCGGTCTTCAGCAGTCCATCTCCCGGCTTTGGCGCCGCGCCAGACGCAGCAATGAACCATTTGCCACCCTGTTGAAAAAGCATCTTTTCGCCGTCGCCGGACAGGTCGAATGTTTTCACGCCTTCGACGATCTTCTCAGTCTTGCGGGACTTGAGATCGAACTTTTGAATGGTGTCGCCCGCCTGGTCCCGTAGCGTATCCAATACATCGCCCGCTTCGACCAGATATAGAATCCCCGTCTTGCCCGCCAGCAACCCGGTATAGTCGCGTTCCGCAATCGGCAGCGCCAAAATCCGCTGGTCGATATTATCGAAGTCGATGCGCACAGTGACCGGCTCTTTGTCCTTGTCCTTCTCTTTATCTTTTTCCTTAGCGGTGTCCTTATCGGTATCTTTGTCTTTGCCGTCTTTCTTGCTTGCATCGGCAGGCTTCTCATCGTCGCTTTCGGGCGCGGTGGGCGACGCATCTTCCTTGCGCAACACAACCACGTACACGCTGCGAGTCGCTTTGCGATCGATGCTCGACATATCCAGCCATGACGTCGAAAGGCCGCGATTGGTGCTCGCCGTGAAATAAAGATACTTGCCGTTCTTGTCCCATTGGGCGTAATTGGCATCGCTGAATCCGTCGGTAATCTGGGTCGACTTCCCACTGTCGAGCGAATACACGAAGACGGCGCGCAGGTGATTCTTCAGAATCTTGTTGTATGCGATCCACTTGCCGTCCGGCGACCAGGTCGGACTCAGATCGCGGAAGGGAGTCTGGTAGGTATCCGTGTCGATGAGTACCGGCTGTTTCTTCTCCAGGTCGATGTACCAGGCGTTCAGGCGGTTGTCCGTGTAGGCGATCTTCTTGCTGTCCGCCGACCAGGCCGGCTCGTAGAAGAACGCAGGCGGGTCTCCGAGGGAAATCTTTGTGACGGTCCCCAAGCCGCTTTGCGGACACAGGTGCAACTGGTACTCGCCGGATTCATCGGAGAAGTACGCGATCTGCTTGCCATCGGGGGACCAGGAAGGATCGCGTTCGGCCACGCCGGAGGTGTTTGTCAGGTCCCGGACGTCGCCCTTTTCTGCGGGAACGGTGAAGATTTCGCCGCGCGCTTCGAAGACCGCGCGGGCCCCCGTCGGCGAGATGCGGGCATTGACGATTTTTGAACCTACTTTCTGCATGGACGGGCGGACATCGGCGATATCGGCGGCGAGATGGATCTCGACCCTCTTCGATTTGCCGGATTTCAGATCGAAGAGATAGATGGCGCCGAATTGCTCATAAGCGACGTTCTCGCCGAAGGCACTGGCCCACTTGAGATCGAGACCGGTGTTGCGCAGGATCTGTTCCACCTTCCGGCTTGCGGGATCGTAAGAGAAGAGGGTGATGGGACCATCGCGGTCGGATAAGAAGACTACCTTGCCCGCGACCCACATCGGGTTCGAGTCGTTGCAATTCGTATTCGGGATCTTCTCCACCGACGAATCCGAGAGCCTGGCGATCCAGATCGGCGTGGTCCTGCCGCCCCGGTAGCGCTTCCAGATCCCATTCGCCGGAGTAATTGGCATGTAGGCGAGCCGCGTTTGATCGGAGGAGAAAGCGCCGCTCCAACCGGATGGCAAAGGGATGGATTCCGGGAAGCCGCCGGCGGCGGGAATCGAGAAGAGCTTGCTGAAGCGTGAATAACTCTCGCGATTCGAGCGGAACAGGATACTCTTGCCGTCCGGAGTCCAGCCGACCGGCGTATCGCTGCCCGGATGAAAGGTCAGCCGCCGCGGCACACCGCCGTTAACGCTCACGACATAGACATCGCGGTTGCCATCGTACTCGCCGCTGAAGGCAACTTCGGAACCGTCCGGAGAAAGGATCGGATTGGACTCGATCCCAGGTCCAGCCGTAAGACGCAAGGCGTCGCCGCCCGCGCGCGGAACGGACCACAGATCGCCCGCGTAGGAGAAAACGATCTGTGTCTTGCCGAGCGCCGGCTCGCTAAATAGCAGAGGCTGTGCGTTTTCCGCAAGAGCAAGACAGGGCACCAACACGATCGACAGCGCCAACAAACTCTTCATTACGGCTCCCTCGGCATAGTATAGTATGATTGCTGCGGTCCCGACGGGGTGCTTAACAGTTTTGGGGAAACCGCTCCCTGACGGTCGCGGCTCGGCAACAGTCGCGTTGATTTTCGCAAGGTTTACCGAGCCGCGACCATTAGGGAGCGGTTCCTTCGAGTCGGAAATCCCCAAAACCGGTTCTTCCGGGACGATTGGGAGTATACTGAATTTCCGTTTGTGCACGCGTTGGCACAGAAGGAGGACTCGTGGAGAAAACCATAAAGTCAATCGGCGGGATCGGCCTGCTGCTGGCCGCCCTAACCGGAACCGGGCAATCCCAAGCCACCAAGGCGCATGACCCGGGGCCGCGCGCCGGCGTCAGCGCCGGCGGCCCTATCGATAACCTGACACCCGGCGAACTCAAGCTCTTCAACGATGGCCAGGCCGTATTCGGGAAAACGGATACGGTCGCCGGAGATGGCTTGGGCCCGCGCATGAACCTGGACAGTTGTGCGGGATGCCATGCCCAACCGGCTGTAGGCGGGACGGGAACAAAGCCCAATCCGCAGTCTCAAATCATCAAGCGGCTAGGCCTTAAGAACACGCTGCCCTTCTTTATTACACCGGACGGACCAACCCGCGAAGCGAGGTTCCAGAGGACCAGTACGGGCGCACTCGACGGCGGCGTGCACAATCTATTCACCATCGTGGGAGCGGCAGGCGCCGGCGGCTGCCAACTGACGCAGCCGGACTTTGAGGCAAACAAGAAAAATGAGATCTTCAGGATTCCCACTCCGGTGTTCGGCGCCGGACTGATCGAACAGATTCGAGATACGGATATCCTGGCGAACCTCGCGAGCGAGGCGCCGGCAAAGCAGCGTCTGAAAATAAAAGGCAGATTAAATATCGTCGTTTCCGGCAATACCAGGACCGAGCAGACGCGAATCCAAGGCGTAACCAACAACAACGGCAACGATGGAACCATCGCCCGATTCGGCTGGAAGGCGCAGAATAAATCACTGCTCCTGTTTGCCGGCGAAGCCTACAACGTGGAGATGGGTATTACCAACGAGCTTTTCCAAACGGAACGGGAAGAGGCCTGTCCGAACGCCGCCGTTTTGATGCCCAACGATGGCACCAATACGAATCCCAATCAAATTGGCACTCCCAACCCCCCGTTCGACGTGCTCAGCGACATCGAACACTTCGCCGCCTTCATGCGCTTCCTGGCCCCGCCGAAACCCTCGGATGCGGTACCGGGGGGATCCGCATCCATCTCAAAAGGTAAGGCGCTCTTTAGTCGGGTCGGCTGCCACCTTTGCCACACTCCGGCGCTTACAACCGATCCGAACTCACGCGTTGCCGCACTGTCCGGTAAGACAGCGAACCTCTACTCGGATTTGGCGCTTCATCAAATGGGTAAGAACCTTGAGGATGGGATATCGCAGGGCGAGGCCGTCGGAGACGAGTTCCGCACCGCGCCGCTGTGGGGCGTTGGACAACGTCTCTTCTTCCTGCACGACGGGCGCACCACCGACTTGCTTGTGGCTATCCAGGAGCATCGCGGCATCAAGTCGGAAGCCAATGGGGTGATCGGGCAATTTGATCGTCTCAGCGAGAGCGACAAGCAGAATGTGCTCAACTTCCTGCGCTCCCTTTGAATTGGATATGCCCGATCTCTTCGCTCAGGATGAATGCGAATCCACCGCCCCCGCAAGTGCTGCCACCACCACGAGTATCGGCAGTGGAGCGATGGCGATACCGCAAGCCGCCGGCGCCGACGCGATCGACAGACCGGCTACGGACGACGCGACGAGCCACCGGCTTGGACGAGAGGACCCCAAGCGCAGGCGTTCGGGATTCGTATAAGTCGTGGCTTGATTGCCGAACACGATCGGGACGAAGGCCAACGCCTGGCGCATAGGGGCGCTGACTGTCGCGGGGGTCGCCATCAACATGGGAATGAGGATGGCGTGCCTAGTCATGACCAGGCCCGCCGCCAGGAAGAACGCCTTGACGAGGTTGTACTTTCCCTCGGGAAGGACGCCGGCGAACACCGTGAACTCTTCCGGCCGCACACCGTCCCGGACCGGTCCGGGTGGACAGACCTTTCCATCGAGACCTAGGCGCGAGCACGATTCGCCGCCGTGGCGGGGGCCTCGCCCGTCACCATCTGAGGAAACTGGACTCACGCGGCTTGCCGCCGCGCGACGAAACGGCGGACGCTTGCCCGATTGGAGCGCAGCGACGATCGGCAGAAGTGTATTGAAATATACATGGCAAACTTGAAGAACTTGACCGACACACCACTTGGAAAAATGGTCTTCGCGCGGCGACGGTCTAGTACCGGTCTGCTCCTCTAAACCTGCCGAAGATGCTACGCTGTTATTCATCCGCCGCCTATCAGCCAAGTGTTCGAACCCAACGTCAAAAGAGGTCAAATGCCACGGAAGTCCGCCACGCCCGGTTCTCGTCGTCCCATCGCGCGCCTCATCCCATTTACGGCATCTCTGCTCCTCGTGGCTCCGTGCCTCTTGGCCCAGCAACCACCGCCCGCGGAGCAACCCGCCGACCAACCGTATGTCGGCCGCTTCCTGGTCTACACCGGATTCATGTTTCTAGATAGCCCGAAGATCGGCCTCTTCGAACCCGGCATTCACGTCCAGGCCGGAATGCGCTGGTCGCGGCACGTCAGTTTGGGCTTCGATTACAGCCGCGGAACGGGCCCTACCACCGTAGGCTTGAATCAGGCCACCACCGCGCTGCAGAACCAGTTCGGTCCCCTGGTCTCGGAATTGATAGCCGCGGATCTGCTGCCTGCAAATTATGTAGCGGCCTTGCCCTTCACCTCGGTAACCCAGACCTTCACGGCGGGTCCCGAGTTTCCCTATCGCCGCTTCAAGCGCTTTACGCCTTATATCCGGCCTTCCGGCGGAATCATCAACGAGGTCGCCACAGCACATCCCGTGGATCACGTTACCCAACTCGTGGTGAACGCCATAGCTCCTACAGGCAAGGAGGAAGAGTGGACCGCATTTTACGGATTCGGCGGCGGCGTGGCCTTCAACGTCACCAAGCATTTCAGCTTGGTAGTGCAAGCCGACTTGGTGCACGATCACCTATTCCCGGATCTGCTGAAGGACGGCCGCAACACCATCCGCTTCTCGGTCGGACCCGGCTTCCAGTTCGGCAGCGACGTCAAGAGGAAGTGGGGCATTCCGGGCCATTGGGACTAGTTCCGGCCTCCAACTTCCAAATTAAGGCAAACTTAGCCGCTTTCCCAGCCAATTCAACCCTAACGTAAACCGGCCCCACCCGCCGATGTACTCACCAGACGTATGGCCAGACCTGGTGAACGCGGTTCGCAAGTCGTTGAGCTAGCCTTGGTGTTGCTGCCCCTGTGCGCGTTGGTGTTTCTGATCCTGGATATCGCGTGGGCATTCTACGTGAGGGCCACCCTGCAAAACGCGGTGCGCGAGGGAGTGCGGTACGCCGTCACCAGCCAGACTATGACTGGGATGGGGCAGGATGCATCCATCAAGGCCACCGTGCAGCAGAATGCCATGGGGTTGTTGTCCGGTACTACTGGCGCTGCATTGATCAGCATCCAATACTATCTGCCGAACACCCTGGCCCCCGTGTCGGGTTTGAATAGCAACCAGGGCGGCAACATCGTGGATGTCTACGTGCAGGGCTACAGCCTGCCTCCGCTGGGGCCGATCCTGCGGAGTCCCACGCCATTGTCGTTGGGCGCGCAGGCCTTCGACCGTATGGAAGGTTCCCCGGGAGGAGTGCCGCCGGCCCGCTGAGAGGGGCGGAAACTCTATGTGCAGACACTTCCGCACCAGCCAATCGGGCAGCACGATGATCGAATTCTGCCTGAGTGCGGTGCTGTGGACTACGGTCCTCATGGGGCTCTGCACAGTGGGAATGAACCTGATCCGGGCCTTGCAGGTCGAGCAAGTCTGCCGCGACGCGGGACGAATGTACAGCGCGGGGCTGGATTTCACGCAGGCCGGCAACCAGAACCTGTTGATCATGGTTGCGACCGGGTTGAACGTCACCACCAGCGGCGGCAATGGCGTGTTTGTCTTCTCGACGGTGGAATACATCGATACGCCGCAGTGCTCCAGTTGCGCGAACCTGGGCCAGTACGTCTTTATTCAACGCGTGGTGGTGGGCAACGCGAGCCTGCTGACAAGTCCCTTCGGAACTCCCGCCGCCGGTATTATAGGCGCCAGTGGGAATATTTCGTCCTCGAACTATTTGTCCAACGCTTCGGCGCGCGCAACCGGCTTCGGGAGCGTGGTCGCCCTGACGGGAGGCCAGGTAGCCTATCTGACCGAGACTTATTTCAGTTCGCCCGATTTCGCGTGGGGCAGCTACATGAGTGGAGCGGGAATATATGAGCGAAAGATCTTCTGAGAAACGGAGGGGCCGCCGGGGTATTGTGGTGATCATGCTGTCCATGATGGTGGCCGTCGTGATGCTGCCGCTGGTAGGACTGGCGGTTGACGGCAGCATACTCTATCTGGTGCAGGCGAAACTATCGGCGGCGGTGGACGCAGCCTCTTTGGCTGCCGCGCGATCGCTCAGCGTCGGCCTGGATATCTCCACTCAAACGGCCAGCGCCACCGCCACAGCCCAATCTTTCTTCACGGGCAACTTTCCCACCGGCTATTGGAACACCACCAACTTGTCCCTGACTACAGCCGTGGCGCAGACCGCGTATAAGACGCGCACAGTTACCATGCAAGCCAGCGTGACCGTGCCCCTCACCTTCATGCGCATCCTGGGCCAAACCGGATCCACGGTGGTCGCCCAGGGACAGGCCTCGCGGCGGGACGTGGTTATGATCGTCGTAATCGATCGCTCCGGTTCGATGCAGGCGGCCGGGGTCTGCGGCACCATGATCGCCGCCGCGCAGAACTTTGTCGGCTATTTCTCCAACGGAAGAGACGAGATAGGATTGGTCACCTTCATTGACGGGTACAACTTGTCGTATGCGCCCACGCTCAACTTCGATTCCAATGTCCCTTCTTTGACCACGGTGATCGGCCAGGTCAATTGTTTTGGCGACACGGGAACAGCGGGGGCGCTGAATCAGGCGTATGCGCAGTTGCTGGCCGTCAACGAGCCCGGCGCACTCAATCTGATTGTATTCTTTACCGACGGCCAGCCAAACGGAATCGCCGCCAATTTCCCGGTGAAGACCCACGCGGACACGCGCTACAATTCCTATCCGAACAACACCGCCAGTCTCACGAGTACGCCTGCCAGCAATTGCAGTAGCACCACTACGCTGCAGGGCGAAATGGCCTGGTGGCCGGCCGTGGATTATTCCGGCCCCCCGACTCCCACTGGAGACACGGAGGGTCTGTTTGCAGTCACCAGCAGTTCCGACAGTACGACCAGTGAACAGGTGGCCAGCGGACTCACGGGTTGCGCCATGGCTTCAAACCAGGGCGCCATGCGAAAGGACGTCGCATATATTCCGGCCGCGGATCTCTACCTTAATGCCGTTACCGGCTATCTGTCCTTCGCCAGCACCGATCTGTATCCCAGCGGGAATCCCTATGTGGGCCAGATCCGCGTTGATACGCCGACGGCCGTAGTCGGCGCATCCGTAAACGCCGCAGATAATCAGGCCACCGCCATCAGGAACGACCCCAACCTGATTCCCGTCATCTACTCCATTGGACTGGGAGGAACCACTTCGCAACCGATCGATGCGACCTTCATGGAACGTCTCGCGAACGATCCCAGAAGTCCCATCTACAATTCCGCCAAGCCCTCCGGGGAGTACGTTTACTCTCCCACTGCGACGGATCTCACCGGCGCCTTCCAGCAAGTCGCCTCCGAGATTCTGCGCATCTCGCAATAAGCCGCGCCGCGGCTACCGATTCCTGCGGAAAATCCGAAAGCCCCAGGCATCCAGCGCAAGCGAGGGCAGCGCCGGCCGCCGCACAGTCTCCACACCCGGCGTGACCTCGGTGAAGCCGGCTGCGGCGGCGTCCACCAGCCCCAGGAATGGCTGGTTCGAGAAGTTGATCGCCACCAGGAATTCCTCGCCTCCGCCCTTGCGTAGGTATGTCACGATGCGTGCATCGTCGGAATTGCGCAGCCACTCGGTTTCGCCCTGCTGGAGTGCCGGGTGCGCGCGGCGCAGTGCGGCGATCCCCGCATAAAAACGCGGGAACTCGGGCCGGCGCTCGCCGATTTTCCAGAACACGGGCAGCTTCTCGAATAGCGCGGGTGCGCCGGATTCGGCGGTGTCGCCCACTTCCATGCCCTCATACAGCAGCGGCACGCCATCCAGCGTGAACATGAACGCGGAAGCCGCCAGCGCGCCCCCCTTGCCGAAACGCACAATGGCGCGCTCTTCGTCGTGATCGTCGGATATGCGCATGTGCAGCGCGCCTTTGGGATATTGCGCGCGTTCGTCCTCCCATGCCGTGCGCAGATCGCGGGCCGTGGCGCCCCTGCTGAAAATCGCGGCCAGCGCACTATGCAGCGGCCAGGCGTAATCCAGGTCGAACGCCTTAGCCATCAGGGGCGGCTCGTGCGCTTCCGCCACCATCAGGATACCGGGCTTCAGCTTGTCCAACTCCGCGCGGGCGCTCTCCCAGAAGTTCACCGGCACCATGGAAGCCGCATCGCAGCGGAAGCCGTCCAGATCGAAGTCCCGAATCCAGTAGCGCAGCATGTCGATGATATAGGCGCGCAGCCGCGGATTCGAGTAGTCAAGGGCGGCCACATCCTCCCAGTCGGGAACGGGCGGGATGATCTGGCCGGCGGCGTTGTGCTTGTAGAATTCAGGCGTTTGCATCATCACGCTATCCCACGAGGTGTGGTTGGCCACGATATCGACGATCACCCGCATCTGGCGGCGATGCGCTTCCGCGACCAGGCGCTTCAGATCGTCCTTGGTACCGTAGTCGGGGTTGATGGCGTAGTAGTCGCGCACGGAGTAGGGGCTGCCGAGCGTGCCTTTGCGCTTCACTTGCCCGATGGGATGGATGGGCATGAGCCAGACCACGTCCACCCCAAGCTGCCGCAGGCGATCCAGCCCCGCGGTCACGCCGTTGAGATCGCCCGCCGGCGAGAAATCCCGCGGGAAGACTTCGTAGATCACGGAGCCGGACAGCCATGTGGGAGGCGCCGCCGGCGCCGCGAGGGAAGATAGACACAGCGCCACCAGGAGCGCGCAGGACGACTTGGTCATGGAGACTATAATACACGTGGAGGGACATAAATTGAACCGCATCGCGTTTCTGGCATGCCTGGGATGGACTGTTTGCTCTACCGTTTGCTTTAGGGTGGCCGCACAGGATGGCGGGCTGGCCGACCGGATCGGCGACACCGGCTTCGTGCAACTGACCGCCGGGAGTTTCCACAAACTCACGCCCCGGGAGCAGGCCCTGGCCTACTGGTTGAGCCAGGCGTCCATCGCCACCGATCCGATAATCTATGACCAGTTGTCGCGATTCGGGTTGCGGCAGAAGCGGCTGTTGGAGACGATCGTCACGCATCCCCAGGGGGTGACTCCCGGCGTGATGAAGAAGATCGTCGATTTCACCAAGCTATTCTGGGCCAACAAAGGAAATCACAACGAGCTCACATCCCAGAAATTTCTGCCGGAGTTCACGTTCGAGGAATTCAAGGCCGCCGCGGGGCCCAAACTGGTGACGGAGGTAGAGGCTCTCACGGACTCGCTGTTCGACCCGGATTTCGAGCCTATGATCACGGCCAAGAGCCCCCGCGGCGCTCTCGATATTTTGCAGGCCAGCTCCAACAATTTCTATTCGCCAGGACTCAGCCTGGTGGATATTCGGGGCTTTCAGGAGCAGTATCCGTTGAACTCGCGGCTGGCAAAAATGCCGGACGGCAAGTTAGTAGAGGAGGTTTACCGCGCCGGCACGCCGGATGGCAAGACGCCGCCGGGCCGCGATGCGGAGTATCTAGGCAGGGCGAACCAGGCGCTGGAAAAGGCGCGCGCATATGCCGATCCGGCGCAGGCCAAGGCGATTGCGTCGCTGATCCGCTTTTTTGAAACTGGCGATCCGCACGATTGGGTGCAGTTCGGCATCGAGTGGGTGCAAGACAATCCAGTGGTGGATTTCGATAACGGTTTCATCGAAGTCTACCGCGACGCGCGCGGGGCCAAGGGCAGCGCGCAGAGTTTTGTCACGGTCACCGACGAAGCCCTTGCCGGCCGCATGCGCAAGCTGTCGGACAACGCCCAGTATTTCGAAGATCGCGCGCCTTGGCTGCCGCAGTACAAGATGCAGGGCGTGAAGCCGCCGGTGGCCAAGGCCGTGGAAGCGTTGGTCGAAACGGGCGATTTCCATGTCACCACCATTGGCGACAATTTGCCGAATGAGAACGAAGTACATGAGAAGTACGGATCGAAGAGTTTCATGTTTACCGGCAGCAGCCACGCCTTGGATCACGCCATCGGGTCCGCACCGTTGGAAGAGTTCGCGGCGTCTCCGGATGAGATCGCTCTCGGGAAAAAATATGGCGACGAAGCCGAGGACCTGATGACCGCGCTGCACGAAGTCATTGGCCACGGGTCCGGCAAGGTGAGCCCGAAGCTGACGCATGAGCCCAGTTACTATCTGAAAGAATATTACTCCACGCTGGAGGAGGCGCGTGCCGACCTGATGGCCCTATGGAACGCCTTCGATCCCAAGTTGCAGGAACTTGGGCTGATCTCCAGCCCGGACGTGGCCAAGGTTATGTACAACAACGCGGCGCGCGTGGCGTTGATGCAACTGCGGCGTATTCTGAAGGGCGACACTATCGAAGAAGACCATCAGCGCGACCGCCAGTTGATCGTGCGGTACATCATGGATAAGACCGGCGCCATCGATCGGATCGAGCGCGGCGGTAAGACTTACATCGCGGTGCGCAGTTACGAGAAGATGCGCGTGGGCGTTGGCATGCTGCTAGCCGAGCTGATGCGCATCAAAGCGGAGGGTGACTACGACGCGATCAAGGCCCTGGTGGACCGTTACGGCGTGCATTTCGATCCGAAGCTGCGCGATCAGGTAGTGAGCCGTTATGCGAAGCTGAGTATTCCGACCTACTGGGCGGGCATCAATCCGCAACTGACGATGAACGCCGGCAAGGTCGCGATATCCTACCCGCGCGACTATATGCGGCAGCAACTGGAATATGTGGGGCAGGCTGGCAGCCTGCGCGGGACTGCTAGTCCCGCCCGCCCGTAAGCTCTAACCCCGTAATAGGTACACGAATGAAGGTGGGCTTGTAATCGTTCGCGCACACCAGGTCGGCGGGATCGCCGGCGTTCACATTATACGAAACCAATATCCCGGCGCTAGAGGGAAATTCAGGATGCGCCTTGGGATCGTAGGTATACAGCGTCCCCGCCGAGCAGCCGGGCGCGCCGGTCTCAGGCGTAGTATAGACCACCGTGCGGGTAGTCCACGGACCTTGCGGGGTACAAGAGTAGTAAGTCGTTACATATTCCCAGCCCGGGTATGGCGGGTTTTGCGGATCCATCCCAGTCATCAGGAAGAACGGACCGGTGGCCGCGTCCAAAAGGTTCACGCTGTATTCATTGGTGATGGCAGGCACGCCGGTCATGGGTGTTGCATTGGATTGCCCGGACACCCAGGCGTGACTGGTGGCATTCCAGTATTGCCACTCACTGGGATCGGTCAGATCGCTAAGCGCGGAAAAGCGCGCGACGTACGGCAGTTTGTTCGCCGTGCCGGGGTCCATGATCCCATAAAGATAGAAATATGCGCCCACCTTGAAAAGGCGGGTGCCCCACTCGATGGTAAGATCCGGCAGCGCGATGGGCTGAATGGATTCGAGCTTCATGCTGGGGTATGAAATCGTCGCAACCGAATTGCCCACAAACTGGAACACTCCGGTCCATTCCAGCAGGAGAACTTTGATCAAGTAGACGCCGGGCGAGGTTTGGATCGCGATGCCGTCTCCGGGCCAGAACCAATCGGACGAATTGGTTGGCGAAAAAAAAGAACTCGTCTTGGGCGGATAGCCAACCGTGGTGAGGGTATTGGTTGTCTGGTCCTGAATGGTGAGGGAGTTATGCGCTTGGAACAAGGCGCTCGAGCGGAGACGGGTTTGGGGATTCACCGTACCGATGAAAGAATCCGACCAAATCCACAGGTTTTCGCCGTTCGGCAGGAGCAACGAATACGTGCCGTCCGCGCCGGTCCAGCCGGGACCGTTTTGGGTGAAGAAAGTATCGAAGGTGGTGTCGGGCGTTCCGGCGCCGGGCGCGGGCGGCAGCGTGCATTGGGCGGACAAGCCGGCAAGGGCGCAGAGGAAAATAGCAGCCGTTCGGGATATCAAATCGGGCATCTTGATCGCAGTATATCAAGCAGCCGCCGTCTGAGATCTTGGTCCTTGCTACAATGCCAGTTGTAGTACTGGAGCGCCGCTAGTCCGGTGTAGCGGCATCGGCTTGTTGAAAATTCGCGAGGTATTGAAGGCGCTTAAGCAAGATGAGTGGATGCTGAAGAACCGGAAGGGAGCCATCGCCAGTTCGTCCACCCTCTTGAAGACTGGAAAGTGACAGTGGCGGGACACGGGTCCGACGACGTGCCGCCAAAAGACTCTCAAGTCTACTGAAACAGGTGCGTCTAAAATGAGCAAATACTTGGTTCGTTTTGAAGAATCGAGTACCGGCTACGGAGCGTACGCTCCGGATCTCCCTGGCTGTGTGGCCACGGGTCGCACGCTGCAGGAAACCAGAGATCGCATGACGAAGGCTGTCGAGATGCATCTATCGGCGATGCGTGAGGACGGGGATGAGATCCCCCAACCGTCGCACTTCGAACTGGTGGACGTGGCCTGATGGAATTCAAGATAATCACAGATTGGACCGTTGAGGACCTTACCAGGAGTTGGATTGCAGGAGAAATGCGAACCAATCCGGAGTACCAGCGCGGCGCCAAGTGGAGCCTGCCTCAGAGACAATCTCCGATCGATTCTGTCTTCCGTTCTTCGAGACTCTCGATGCCAACGTCCGGCTGGCTGGAAAGAAGGAGAGCGAACCCGAATTTACGGTGCCATTTAGGTTGGATTCAAGCGACGAGGATGAGGATCCATTCGGTCAAAAGCGCCAGTTCGTTGCCCAACTGCTGCTCCTCTACCTCACGCGCGAGTCGGACTCGCTGAATCTCGCCTGCTTCAGGATTTGAGCAGGTCGCCTAATTTTAGGCTGGATCTTGCACTCGCTGGACCGGGACACTACCTGCGCAATGCTGAGCACAGGCTACTCCCGGGCCGGTCAACCTCGGGAAAAAAGATTCAGGACTACTACGGTAGATGGCGCGCGGGGTTGCCCGATGGGATCGGCGTGCGCCTGGACCCCAGGCGCGCCTTTAGCGATGAGCAAAAGGCGGAGATGCGGAAACACGATGGCGCCAAATGCCAAATGTGCCAAAAGGATCTCGGTCTTTCTCCGGTCGAGGGCGACATTATTCACTGGCTTGGCGGGATGGCGGCCCGACGGAGATCGAAAACGGCCGGTTGGTTCACCAGACCTGTCACGGGCGAGGACGGCCGGCCGCATCCGTCGACATCGATGGTCCCTTCGAGATCTGAACGTGCCTCCAGAGCGCGGCGTCTAAAGTTTGGTACACTGGTTGTTTCACTGGCGGAGCACGGATAGCAGAAGTGCGTCGCCGCAAGTCCGGACGGGTGGCCGAGCGGCTAATGGCAACAGACTGTAAATCTGTCGCTCCTTGCGAGCTACGGAGGTTCGAATCCTCCCCCGTCCACCAGAACCGTTTAACGGGCCGTTGTAGCTCAGTTGGTAGAGCGCGTCCTTGGTAAGGACGAGGTCACCAGTTCAATCCTGGTCAACGGCTCCAGCATTTCCCGTAGCGAATCCGTCCGGAAGGCAAATTCGAAATGGCAAAGGAAAAATTCGACCGCAGCAAGCCGCACGTGAACATCGGCACGATCGGGCACATCGATCACGGCAAGACCACGCTGACGGCGGCTATCACCAAAGTGCTGGGCAAGAACAACCCCAAGGTGAAGTTCCGCAGTTTCGATTCTATCGACAACGCGCCGGAAGAGAAGGCCCGCGGCATCACCATCGCGGTGGCGCACGTGGAATACGAAACCCCCAACCGGCACTACGCGCACGTGGATTGCCCAGGCCACGCCGACTATATCAAGAACATGATCACCGGTGCGGCGCAGATGGATGGCGCCATCCTGGTGGTCGCGGCCACCGACGGACCCATGCCGCAGACCCGCGAGCATTTGCTGCTGGCGCGGCAGGTTGGCGTGCCGTACATCGTGGTGGCGCTGAACAAGGTGGACATGGTGGACGACGCGGAATTGCTCGACCTGGTGGAGTTGGAGATGCGCGAGTTGCTGACCACCTACGAGTTCCCCGGCGACCTAGTGCCCGTAATCCGGGTATCGGCGCTGGGCGCGTTGAATGGCGAAGAGCAGTGGGAGAAGACGGTAACGGAGTTGATGGCGGCGGTAGACAGTTACGTGCCGCTGCCGCAGCGCGAGATCGACAAGCCGTTCATCATGCCGATCGAGGATATTTTCTCGATCCAGGGGCGCGGGACGGTGGTGACGGGGCGCATCGAGCGGGGCATCGTGAAGGTGGGCGAGCCGGTAGAGATCGTAGGCTTCCGGGACACGCGCCAGACGGTGGTGACGGGCATCGAGATGTTCAAGAAGCTGCTGGACGAAGGGCGCGCCGGAGACAATGTGGGGCTGCTGTTGCGCGGTATTGAGAAGGACGACGTGGAGCGCGGTCAGGTGGTGGCGAAGCCCAAGTCGATCACGCCGCACAAGAAGTTCAAGGGCAGCGTGGTGGTGTTGAGCAAGGAAGAGGGCGGGAGGCACACGCCGTTTTTCAAGGGATACCGGCCGCAGTTCTACTTCCGGACGACGGACGTGACGGGGGTGGCGGAGTTGCCCGAGGGGACGGAGATGGTGATGCCGGGCGACCACGTGAACCTGGTGATCGATCTGATCACGCCGATCGCCATGGACAAAGGGTTGCGGTTCGCGATCCGCGAAGGCGGACGCACGGTGGGCGCCGGAACCGTGACGGAAATTCTCGAATAGGTACAAGATGGCGCTTAGAGAACGCATTCGCATTCGCCTGAAGGCGTACGACCACCGTGTGCTGGATCAATCGACGACGGAGATCGTCGACACGGCCAAGCGCACCGGCGCCAGCGTAGCCGGCCCGATTCCGCTGCCGACGCAACGCAGCGTGACAACGGTGCTGCGCTCGCCGCACGTGGATAAGAAGTCGCGCGAGCAGTTTGAAATCCGCACGCACAAGCGGCTGCTCGACATACTGGAGCCGACCCAGCAAACCGTGGATGCCTTGATGAAGCTGGATCTGCCGGCGGGTGTGGATGTGGAGATCAAGGCGTTTGGGAAAGACCATAAATGAGAGGCGGGGACGCGGGGACACGGAGACGGCTTTTTCCCCGTGTCTCCCCGTCTCCGCGTCGGCTCGCTTTACATGCAGTGTAGGAACTAGAACATGAGTCCAGGAATCCTTGGCAGAAAAATCGGAATGACGCAGGTGTTCCGGCCGGACGGGCAGGTGGTTCCGGTCACCCTCCTCAAGGCGGGGCCCTGTATGGTGGTGCAGCGCAAAACGCCCACCACCGACGGCTACGATGCGGTACAGCTTGGCCTGATGGAGTTTATCAAGCCGGCGCGCATCAACAAGCCAATCACCGGGCATCTGAAGAAGGCTGGCGCGGAGGGTTCGCGCTTCATGCGCGAGTTCCACCTGCGCCCGGGCGACGACGATTTCAAGGCCGGCGACAAAGTGCTGGTCGACCAGTTCAAGCCCAAGGAAAAGGTGGACGTGATCGGGGTCAGCAAGGGCCGCGGTTTCGCCGGTGTGGTGAAACGCCATCACTTCCGCGGCGGCGAAGGATCGCATGGCTCCATGTTCCACAGAGCGCCCGGCTCGATCGGCGCATCCAGCTTTCCGTCGCGCGTTTTGCCGGGCATGCGCATGGGTGGACACATGGGATCCGACCAGGTGACGGTGCGCAACCTGGAGATCATCGAGGTGGACACCGAAGATAACGTATTGATGGTCAAGGGCGCGGTGCCAGGCCCCAACGGCGGCTACGTGGTAGTCCGGAGGGCCAAGAGGTAACGCCATGCCGACAGTGGATGTAGTCGATTTAAATAATCAGAAGGTCGGCGAGCTGGAACTGGCCGACGCGGTTTTCGGAACCGAAGTCAACCAGGACCTGCTCTACGAAGCGGTGCGGCACTATCAAGCCGGGCAGCGCGCGGGCACGCACAAGACCAAGGTGCGCGGCGATGTGGCGGGTTCCGGCAAGAAATTGTGGAAACAGAAGGGCACGGGCCGTGCCCGGATCGGCTCGGTCCGTTCGCCGATCTGGCGGCATGGCGGCACCGTACACGGCCCGCAGCCGCGCGATTACAGTTATAAGCTACCGCGCAAGATGCTGTTGGGCGCGTTGCGTTCGGCCTTATCGGCCAAGCTGCGCGACGGCGAATTGAAAATCGTGCAGAAGTTCGACCTGGGCGGGGTGAAGACCAAGGAAGCCAAGGCCGCGCTGACGCGGCTGGAAGCCACGCGCAAGGTGCTAGTGGTCGAAAACGGCGAAAATCGCAACCTGGAGCTGGGTATGCGCAACCTGCCCGGTGTGACCCTGATGCCCACCCGCGACGTCAATGCATATCACCTTTTGGGCCACGACCGCGTATTGCTTTCCGAAGCGGCCGCCCGCAAATTCTCGGAGGCGCTCGCAAAATGAACGTACATGAAGTACTCCGGCGTCCGGTAATCACCGAAAAGGGCGTGACCGCCAAAGATGAACATGCCACGTTGTGCTTCGAGGTGGCGCTCGATGCCAACAAGACCCAGGTGAAACAGGCTGTCGAGAAGCTATTCAAGGTGAAGGTGGCCGGCGTCCGCACCTCCAACCTGGACGGCAAACTGCGGCGCCGCGGGCGTTTTGTCGGCTACAAGTCGAATTGGAAGAAGGCGTACGTGAAGTTGAAAGACGGAGAGAAGGTACCGGACTTTGCGCAGATTTAGGAGCGGACATGCCCATTAAAAGCTACAGGCCGACGACACCGACGCGCCGCTTCCAAACGGTGGTCGCGCGCGCGGATATTACCAAAGAGCATCCGGAAAAATCGCTGCTGGAATCGAAGAAGGGCACCGGCGGCCGCAATTCAACGGGTCGCGTCACATCGCGATTTATCGGCGGAGGACACAAGCAGGCGTATCGCGTCGTGGATTTCAAGCGCGATAAACAGGGGGTTCCGGCGGTGGTAGCGTCGATCGAATACGATCCCAACCGCTCGGCGCGCCTGGCTCTGCTGCACTATAAGGACGGCGAGAAGCGTTATATCATCCAGCCGGATGGGTTGAAGGTGGGCATGACGGTGTCGTCGGGACCGGCGGCCGATATTCTGATCGGCAATGCCTTGCCGCTCAAGAATATGCCGGCCGGCACGGTAGTGCACAACATCGAATTAAAGCCCGGCAAGGGCGCGCAGATGGCGCGATCGGCGGGAACGCAGGCGCAGTTGGTGAACAAGGAAGGCGAGATCGCGCTGCTGAAGCTGCCCTCCGGCGAAATCCGCCGCGTGCCGCTGGATTGCATGGCGACCGTCGGCCAGGTGGGCAACGTAGACCACGAGAATGTGTCGTTGGGCAAAGCCGGACGGAAGCGATGGCTGGGCAAGATGCCGCACAATCGCGGCGTCTCCATGAACCCCGTGGACCATCCGCACGGCGGCGGCGAGGGCAAGACTTCCGGGGGTCGGCATCCCGTGACGCCCTGGGGCCAGCCCACCCGCGGTTTCAAGACCCGCAACAACAAGCGGACTAATAAGTGGATCGTCACCAGGAAGAGTAAGAAGAGATAACTATGGGGCGTTCAGTCAAGAAAGGGCCGTTCACCGATGGCCACCTGGAAGTGAAAATCGCGGCGCTCACGGCCAAAAGCGAAAAGCGTGTGGTGCGCACGTGGTCGCGGCGCTCGACCATTCTTCCGGAGTTCGTGGGGCACACTATCGCGGTGCACAACGGCAAGAAGTTCATTCCGGTGTACGTTACCGAGAACATGGTGGGACACAAGTTGGGCGAGTTTTCCCCGACGCGGCATTTCAAGGGGCACTCGGTGAAGGCCGCAACGGAGAAGGCCGCTAAGCCGGCTTAAGAGGCGATATATGGAAGCCAAGGCAGAAGCGAGATATATCAGGGTATCGCCGCAGAAGGCGCGGCTGGTAGTGGATCTGATCCGCGGCCAGAGCGCCGACCAGGCGCGCACCACGCTGCGCTCCACCAACAAACGCATCGCGCCCACTGTGCGCAAGGTTTTGGATTCGGCGATCGCCAACGCGAAGGAACGGTTTGAAGACGTCGACGTAGACCGATTGGTGGTGTCGGCGGCGTACGTGAACGAAGGGCCGCGCGTGAAGCGTGTCCGCCCGGCGCCCATGGGCCGCGCCTACCGCGTGCAGAAGCGCATGGCGCACATCGTCATCAAGGTGTCGGAAAAGGGCACGCACGCGGAGAAAGAATAACTAAATGGGACAGAAGGTTCATCCTTACGGTTTCCGGCTGGGCTTTAACAAGCCGTGGCGCTCCCGCTGGTTCGCCAAGCAGGACTATGCCAAGCTGCTGCAGGAAGATGTGGAATTGCGCGACACATTGCGGGAGCGGCTGAAGTCGGCGGGGGTCAGCTCCATCGAAGTGGATCGTCCGGGCAACAAGCTGCGGGTAACCATCCGCACCTCGCGGCCGGGCATCATCATCGGCCGCAAAGGGGCCGAGATCGAAAAGCTGAAAGTGGATTTGGCCAAGCGCACCAAGCGCGACGTGTTCATCGACATCCAGGAAGTGCATAAGCCGGAACTGGATGCGCAACTGGTTTCGGAATCGATTGCCTTGCAACTCGAGAAGCGCGTGGCCTTCCGGCGGGCGATGCGCAAAGCCGTGGATTCGGCGCTGCGTTTCGGCTGCAAGGGCATCAAGGTGCGCGTGTCCGGCCGGTTGAACGGCGCGGAGATCGCGCGCAGCGAATGGTATCTGCAAGGCCAGCTTCCGCTGCACACATTGCGCGCGGACATCGATTACGGCGTTACCGAAGCGCATACCACGTATGGCGTGATCGGGGTGAAGGCGTGGCTGTATAAGGGCGAGATCCTGGACGCCGGCAACCGCATGCGGTCGCTGTCGTCGGAACCGGAACCCCGGCGCGACCGTGTGGATCGGGGCGACCGGCGCGACCGTGGCGGCGAACGAGGCGGTGACCGGGGCGATCGGCGGC